>VFQT010001146.1_pt1 | contig 33684 bp, 25 predicted proteins | sample 3512381 | NCBI WGS metagenome assembly VFQT01 (sample SAMN10412376, study PRJNA504923) | tailings metagenome | isolation source: Relicate 2 Philex TSF3 active mining site | place: Philippines: Tuba, Benguet | collected 2017-08-29 | reverse complement strand
GGAAAGACATACCGATGCTGGCGCGTACCCATGGGCAGCCCGCGTCTCCGACCCGTCTTGGTAAAGAAATTCAAGTTTTTGCCGAGCGCCTCTTCAAGCAAATCCAGCAATTGAAATCCATCAAGTTACCTGCCAAATTTGGTGGTGCAACCGGCAATTTCAATGCGCATTTTGTTGCTTATCCTAAAACCGACTGGGTGGCTTTCGGCAACCACTTTGTCAATGACATCCTGGGTCTTGAGCGTTCTCAAACCACTACGCAAATCGAGCACTACGATAATCTTGCTGCACTCTTTGATTGCATGAAGCGCATCAATAATATCCTACTCGACCTCGACCGCGACATGTGGACCTACATTTCTATGGATTACTTCAAGCAACAAATCAAGGCCGGAGAAATCGGTTCATCTGCCATGCCTCATAAAGTCAATCCGATTGATTTTGAGAACTCAGAAGGCAATATCGGCCTGGCCAACGCACTGTTTGAGCACTTGGCGGCCAAACTGCCTGTTTCGCGACTTCAACGAGACCTCACCGATTCTACCGTTTTGCGTGTTGTAGGCGTTCCGCTTGCGCACAGCGTCATTGCATTTGGAGCAACACTTAAAGGTTTGGGCAAGCTCTTGCTCAATCAAGATGCACTTCAACAAGATCTCCAAAATAATTGGGCGGTTGTTGCTGAAGCCATACAAACCGTTTTGCGCAGAGAAGGATTCGAAAAACCCTACGAAGCGCTCAAAGGACTGACGCGTAAAAATGAAAAAGTCAGTATGGAAAGCGTACACGCCTTCATCGATGAATTACCCGTCTCGGACAGCATCAAAGCCGAACTCAAACAAATTAGCCCTGACAACTACGTCGGGATTCAACTTGTCGGTTAATGCATTGGCGTCTTCTCCTTGTCGGTATATTTTGGTTTGTTCTTCAAACCAAAGCCCAAGAACTCAACTGGCAATGGGGTAGTTTTCAGCGCAACAAAGGGCAACTCATCGACATCATGCCCGCTCAAAAAGGCGCATTTTCTACGATCCATGCAACCAATCAATTGGGCGGAGGCAATAATGTCCTTACCCAATTCGACGCTTTGCAAGCAGTAGGTAGCGTTCGCATTAAACCCGTTAGTCCAGAGGGCTACGGCTACTATGTTCAAACGCTTAGACAAAACAACAAACACCTCGTTTTTATTGCCGACAGGAATGGCAAGGAAATGAAACTCTTTATGAAGGTCTTAGATGCCGAAAACAACGAAATTGAGTTTCGAGAACTGCTCAGCTATACCGATCCCAGACCCAATTCTCTACCTGATTTCAATGTGATTGAAGCGCCAAACAAGGCCTTTTTTGCCGTTTATTATCAAATTCCAGGAAAAAGAAACGGCACCGACACTTATGGCTATCAACTTTATAATGCGCAAGGTGAGGCACGCAACGGAGGTGAATATAGCCTGCCATTCGATGCCAATCTGAGTTCAATTGAAGATGTATTCCTGACAAACAATGGCGAGTTTTTTATTGGCATCATCGAGTTAGAAGCAATTGAAAACCAAGGTATTCGTGTTCGAAAATCATTTAAAAATCTGCATGTATATCAATTAAACCAAGAAGGCTTAAAAGACTACACCTTTGATTTAGAAGGCAAACGGATTTCAAATTTTGTCATGAATTCACAACTCGCTGACCGCCTCACACTATTTGGCATATACAGCAACAGCGAATGGGACGGCATGCAAGATGGCTTCTTTAGTGTGCAACTCAACTTGACCGCTGACACCGCAATGGCGATCGGATTTTTACCCTTTAGCCCGAGTATCATGCTCAGTGAATTTCGCAGCAATGAGCAATCGCGCATCCAAAACCGCATGGACCGACGCAATGAAGATCCGCAGCTATCGCGATATCAAGTAAGAGATATCTTTACCTTACCCGACGGCAGTTATGTAGGTTCTTTAGAAAAATACTACGTTTACACGAGTACCAACATCAATAACCAAACGGGGCAACGCATGACCACCAGTTATTACCATTTCAATGACATTATTGCCTTTTGCATCGATACCAGTGGTCATTTAAAATGGGAACAACGCATCTCAAAAAACCAAGTAAGCGTCAATGACTATGGTCCATATAGCTCATATTGTAGCTTTACGGATCAAAATTCATTGAACTTTATTTTTAATGATGCTGCTGCCAATTACGATCAAGACGGAAAGTTCCGAAGTAATTTAGAAGAAGTAGCAACGTTTAGTCTCACAAGAAACCGCAATGTAGGTGCCTGGGTTCGTATCGACCTGCAAACGGGTCTTGTTGAACGAAAAGTGAGTCACCAGAGAGCAGAACAAAATATCTTGTTGGTTCCGAAAACCTTTGAATTTGATGTACTCAATCACCAAATACTGACTTACGGCGTGCTTGGTCCGCAAGAAATTTTTGGCTATATTGAACTCCAAAATAAGCCATAATGCGCTATTTACTTTATCTGTTTGTGCTTTTTCTTTTAGGGTGTAATCAAGCTCCTTCGACCAACCCTGCACCAACTGAGCAGCTCACAGAAAATCCACAAGACGACCACAGCTATGCCAATCTGGAGCAAATCCATACCAAACATCTTCACCTCGATTTAGAGGTTGATTTTGCGGCACAAACCATTTACGGTACAGCGCGACACCGCATGCGCAATAACGGTGCCGATACCGCTATTTTCGACATCAAAGGCTTGCTCATCCAAAAAGTAACACTTGGCCCTAAAAATAAGGAGCGGGAAACCGACTTTACCATTGGCCCCATGGACAAAGACAGCATATTCGGCCAAGCGTTGTTGGTCAATGTTGACTCCGCAACAGAATTCGTCAATATATACTACCAAACCACCGAAGCCTCCGCTGCACTCGATTGGCTAGACACTACTTTAACGAGCTCTAAAACCAAACCTTTTTTGTACACCCAAGGACAAGCCATCTTGACCCGAACCTGGATTCCTATCCAAGATTCACCCTCCAATAGGCTAACCTACAGCGCAGACGTCAAAGTTCCCGCTGATCTATTGGCGCTCATGAGCGCCAAAAATCCGACACAGCTTCAAAAAAACGGTCTGTATCACTTCGAGATGCCCAATGCCATCCCGAGTTACCTCATTGCACTTGCCGTCGGTGATATCGCCTTTAAAGACCTCGGGCACCACTGTGGTGTTTATGCCGAGAGAGAGCTTGTTGAAGACTGCGCCAACGAATTTGAAGATCTTCCAGAAATGATGCGCGTCGCTGAAACGCTGTATGGCCCCTATAAATGGGGGCGTTATGATGTTTTGGTGTTACCTTATTCTTTCCCTTTTGGTGGCATGGAAAACCCGATGCTGACCTTTGCAAATCCTACTTTGCTCACTGGCGACAAAAGCTTGGTGTCTGTGCTTGCGCACGAACTTGCGCATTCGTGGTCCGGAAATCTGGTAACCAACCATTCTTGGTCAGATCTCTGGCTCAACGAAGGCACCACTGTCTACTTTGAAGAACGCATCATGGAGGCCCTCAAAGGAAAAGAAGTCGCCGATATTTTAGCGCAAGTGGAATTCAAGGAACTCGAACAAACCATTGCTGAAATGCAAAAAGACGGCGTTTACGAAGACAGCAAACTCCATTTGAATTTAGTAAATCGCGACCCGGACCTCGCTATGTCTGACATCGCTTACGTCAAAGGTGCATTTTTCTTTCGGTCCTTGGAACAAACAGTTGGGCGCAAAAATCTAGACGTGTTTCTCAAAAAGTATTTTAGCCATTTTGCTTTTCAAACCATCTCAGCAGATCGTTTTATCGATTATTTGGAATCCGAATTATTAGCCAAAACAGGAAAAGACTTCAATTACCGTGACTGGATTTTTAAACCGGGGCTGCCTTCAAATTGCGTCCGTATTTCCGCACCAAGAATAGAAAAAATAGAAGCCCAAGCCCAACTTTTCAATCAAGGTAAGCATCCATTTAAAGCAAAAGTTAGCTACAAATGGATCCGTAAAAATGGCAAGCGAAAACGCGTTAAAACGCTAATTCAGACCAAATACCAAGACTTACTTGTTCAAGAATGGCAACTTTTTATTGGTGCACTTTCAGAACGCACCCCTGCCAACCGCTTACAAGAGCTGGACAAACAATTTGCTTTTAGCGCATCGGGTAACTCTGAAATTCTCTGCGATTGGTTTGTCCTTGCCGCACATTCAGACTACGCCTTTCGCATCGAACCAAAAATAACAGCGTTTTTAAGAAAAGTAGGGCGTCGTAAATATGTATTACCCATTTATGAAGCGCTTGCAACCAGCCCGAAAGGCCTCCAACTGGCCAAACAAATTTTTCATCAGACAAAACGCAACTACCATAGTGTTACCCGCGGTTCGGTCTGGAAAATACTTAAAAATAAGGGCTAATTAATTGCCGTATTCGGACATAAATTTGATGCGCACCAAGCGTAATTCCTCTTCAGAATAAAGCCCATCAAACTCGTGATATGCAGTAATGAGGTCTTCGGAATCAGCACTTAAGAAATAAGCGATGATTTCTTCTTGGTTATCAGGGTCAAGGACTTCGGCTAAGTAATAATCGATGTTGAGTTTGGTGCCTGAGTTCACAACGGTTTCAAGTTCTTCTAGTAGTGCATCGAAAGATTTACCTTGAGATTTAGCGATGTCTTCTAGCGGCAGCTTGCGGTCAATATTTTGGATAAGTTGAACCTTGGCCCCTGATTTATTGATCAAGGACTTCACGACGAAATCTTGAGGCCGCTCGATTTGATTGGCGCTCACATGACTCGAAATGAGCTCTAAAAAAGGCAAGCCATAGCGCTGTGCCTTACCGGCCCCGACACCTTGTATGGAGGTCAGTTCGGAAAGTTCAATTGGGTATTGCAAACACATTTCTCTGAGAGAAGGCTCTTGAAAGACCACAAATGGAGGTACGCCGGCTTGCTTTGCAACGCGCTTGCGCAGTTCAAGAAGTTGTGTGTACAAAGCTTCGTCAAAGACAGCACCGCGTTGATTGAGCACGATGTCGTCGTCGTCAGTATTGGAGAAGTCGTGTTGCTTGAAGAGTTGAAAAGAACCTGGTTCAGTTAGAAACGCATGGCCTTTTGGCGTCAATTTAAGCGTGCCGAAGGTTTCGACATCCTTGTAAAGATAACCGGCAACAACAGACTGCCGTATGACGGCATTCCAGAAGTGTTCGTCGTGGTCTTTACCAACCGCAAAAAGCGGCAGTTGATCGTGCTTATAGGCTTTGATATCCGCATTGAGATGGCCTGCCAAAAAGGCACAATAGTGTTTGGATTTTTGGGTCTGATCGAGTGCAACTACAGCTTGAAGTAGGTAGTTAAGATACTGCCCGCCTTCCATGCGTTCTTGCGGGTGTTTGCAGTTATCGCACTTTTCTTGGCAATTAGTATGATTGAAATCTTCGCCAAAGTAATGCAATATGAACTTACGCCTGCACACAGAGGTTTCGGCGTATGAAACGATTTCGTGCAAGAGTTGCTTGCCAATTTCTTGTTCAGTGAGTGCTTTGCCTTGCAAAAACTTTTCGAGTTTTTCGATGTCTTTGTAGCTGTAAAAAGCAATACACTCTCCTACCCCGCCATCTCGGCCTGCTCGACCTGTTTCTTGGTAATAGCTTTCGATGGATTTAGGGATGTCGTGGTGAATGACATAACGTACATCTGGCTTGTCTATGCCCATACCAAAGGCAATAGTAGCGACGATCACCTCAACTTCTTCCATGAGAAATGCATCTTGGTGTTTGGCTCGGGAATTGGCATCTAAGCCCGCATGATAAGGAAGTGCATTGATGCCATTCACTTGCAAAAGCTCGGCGATTTCCTCTACTTTCTTGCGGCTCAGGCAATAGATGATTCCGCTTTGCCCCTCGTGTTGTTTGATATAGCGAATGATTTGTTTTTCCACTTCTCTTTTCGGACGAATTTCATAGTAGAGGTTGTCGCGGTTGAAAGAAGACTTAAAAACATCGGCATCCAGCATATTGAGGTTTTTCTGGATGTCGTATTGCACTTTGGGTGTGGCTGTCGCGGTTAATGCAATGATCGGAACATTTGAAATCTTTTCGAATATTTCTCTGAGTCGGCGGTACTCTGGCCTGAAGTCATGGCCCCACTCCGAAATACAGTGGGCCTCGTCAATTGCAAAAAAGGAGATTGGCACCGCGGCCAAGAAATCGATATTCTCTTGTTTGGTTAGTGATTCTGGAGCAACATAGAGCATTTTGGTTTGCCCACTCAGTACGTCCGCCTTGACTTGGGCTATCTCTGCTTTGCTCAAAGAAGAATTCAAGAAATGGGCAACCTGCCCCGTTTGAGATAAACCACGCACGGCATCAACCTGGTTCTTCATGAGGGCAATTAACGGCGACACGATGATCGAGGTTCCGGGCAAAATGAGCGATGGAAGCTGGTAGCAAAGTGATTTTCCGCCACCAGTTGGCATTAGGACAAACGTATTGCGTCCCGCAATCACATTTTCTATAATTTGTTGTTGAGCGCCTTTAAATTGATCATAACCAAAATAGGTCTTGAGGGCGTCTTTGAGTTGATATGGTGAGTTAATCAGCAACATGCGGCTTAAAATGAAACAACAGGTTTAATAAGTTGTTCATTTAAATTTAATGCAAATAATGCACATAGCAAGTATTTACTCGAAAATTAACCGTTAAAAGCAACTACTTCTTGGACTTCAGGCAAATGTTGTTTAAGTAGGTTTTCGATGCCGCCTTTTAGGGTTGCGGTTGAAGAAGGACATCCCGCGCAAGATCCTTTGAGCATTACAGTTACCTTACCTTCTTCGTAGCCAAGAAAATCAATGGCACCGCCGTCATTGGCTACTGCTGGACGCACATATTGATCGAGTAAATCAATAATGGCGTCGTCGAGCTCAGAAGGGGCAAAAGAAGTTGGCGACGAATTTGCTGTGGCGCCAGCGTGCGACGCTGTTTCTTGTTCTGCGTCGTGTTGAATTTGACTTGGCATGGCAATGAGTACTTCTTTGCCAAAACTGATCCATTCACGGATAAATTCCCTGAGTTCCATGGTAATAAAATCCCAAGGAACGTTATCAGTTTTGGCAACCGTAACAAAATTTGAGGCTACAAAGACTTTGGATACAAAAGGAAAGTCAAACAGCGCTTCGGCGAGCGGTGAAAACCCTTTTGCCGATGACTTACTGTCAAATTCAACAGATGCACCTGTAGGTAAAAGGTATTTGTTGGCCACAAACTTCATGGTCGAAGGATTGGGCGTCATTTCACTGTAGACTGTTACTGGAATCATTATAATTTGTTTACCACAAAAGTAAACAATAAAAAGGGTGCTTAGTTCGGCAAATGCGCTTTTTCTAGCAAATCTAGTACCGTTTTGACAGGTGAAAAAGCCGCCGACGGAATTTCGACAAATAAGGTGTTCCAATTCGCCATAGCGCCATTCCAAAGACCCGGTTGCTCGATGTATTTGATGCGTTTGCCCTGTTGTGTTTTATCGACCACAAAATAAGTGTCAGGATCTTTGAAGTCTTGGAGCTTGTGCGGGTTTCCCAATAAATCACATGGACTCAGGACCATAAAGACAGGATTAAAATGGGAGCTCTGTAAAAATAAGGCACTGGCCTCTGGATGATTAACCAATTGGGCCTTTTCGACAATTTGCTTGCTCAGTTCCCCGTTTTTCTCGACAAAAAACGGACCGCCGCCGGGCTGACCGTCATTGCGGACCATACCACAAATGCGTAAAGGTCTTTGAATTAGATTTTTCCAGTTTTGAGCGACGTTAGCCAATGCTGAATTGTCAATTAAACCAAATTGTTTATTCCATTCCAAGAATGCAGCACAATCATTGGATTCATGGAAATTCAACAAAGATTGGCGCACCTCTATTTGCAATCCAACCAACCATTCCCAGGTTTCATTTGCTACCTGCAGCTGGCTGTAGTGCTGTATATTGTCAATATTTCTTACTAAAACATATGGTGCGCTCAGCTGCCCTAAATTTTGCAGCAAAGCACCATGACCTGCTGGCCGCCTAAGGGGCTGCGCATCTGGACCCAAACAAATTTGGTTGTCTGTATCAAAAACATAAGCGTCTGACGCGGGGTCTTGGGTTGAGTAAGTCACCTCATAGGCCTGCGCGGTGAGCGATTGAATGCTATTGATGGCATTTTGAAATTCCGATTGAAAATCTGCCTGAATGGTAAAATGAAATTGCAATTCGCCAATCTGTAAAGCCTGCGCTTGCAGTAGATGTTCTTGAAAAGGATTCAGGATAAACGGCTCGTGGATATGAAATGGAATCAGGCCTTTTGGCGCTTGACCAAAGTTGAGCCCCTCGGGCTTTAAGATAAAGTCGATGAGCGCCGGAAGACTGAGCGTACCGTTGTAAAATGCAGCTTGCATCGCAGACGGCAATAAGCGAAAAAGTGCAAATTCAGATAACCTACTCAGGAAGCGCTCCGCTTTTTGCGTACTCTCGGGATCCTTGTAGGTCAAATAATCGTACAAAAAAGAAAACATACGCGAGCCAGCCCCAGATGCCGGAATAAAAACTTCCCGCAAGGATTTATTTTGACGTGCAAGATTTTTATAATATGCTTGTTGTTCTTCGGTGAGCGCTATAATGCCATCGCCTACCCTACAAGGCCTCACCACAGCGAGCGTTTGTTGGCCCCTGATTAAGGCCGCTTGTTGGGCCAAGATATTGGCAGAATGATCAACTGACATTTAGGTTCTTTTCGTTAATTTGCGCTATGTTTCGCTGCATCGAATATACAGCTTTTCTGTGGAAGGCCAAAGGCCGGCACGGCACCCATTCTCCTTTTGCCTATTGGCTCGTGGACGGCGTGGCTCGGCTTCCCGAAGCAGCCATTAATTTGAATTCCAACGGAATACGGTCAAAAAAAACCAATGTATTTATCGATAAACTAAATCGGGCACAACCGCAGTACGACGTCAAAATAATCGGAAAAAAAGGCGCAGAAATAGGTAATATTTCGGATCTTGAACCCCAAATAATTGTCTTTGAGGCGCCATTGGACGCCGATTGCTGTCAACAAATACTGGAGCGTAGGTTTCATCCAGAGAGCATGATCATCTTGCCTCAATCAGCAAATAAAAAAGATAGACGCTTGTTCGAACAACTTTATGCAAACGCCCGATTTCATTTTACAGCCAATTGTTTTCACTTTAGCATATTGAGCCCAAGGCCAGGACAAGCCAAACAACATTTTTATTTAAAATTGGCTTGACGCATCAATAATCTTTAGTTTTGTACGTTAACTGTCTATGCGCATCTTATTTGGGTTTTTGATTCTATGTGTCACCTTACTTATTGGTACACTGAGCTCTTGCAATAAACAAGTCTTGCTCTCCAAATCAAACCTGAACTTTTCAACCGACACCTTGGTTTTCGACACCGTATTTACAACCGTTGGGTCCACGACCAAATCTTTCAAACTTTACAACCCCGACCAGCGCAGTGTTCAAATCGAAGAAATTGAACTCATGGGAGGCGCCAATTCGGTTTTTCGCATTAATGTTGACGGCGCTGCTGGCCCCAAACACGAAGACCTCATTTTGGAGGCCAAAGACTCTCTATTTGTTTTTGTAGAGGTGACACTTCAGGCCAATAACAGCACCAACCCACTCATTATCGAAGATTCCATTCGATTTAGAACCAATGGCAAAGACCAATACGTCAAACTAGCTGCTTGGGGGCAAGACGCTTATTTTCACTACTCCAATTTTCAGCTCGACTCCCTTGACTTCAATGAAGGTGTCTGGCCCAATGACAAACCACATGTAATTTACGGAGCGGCAATTGTAGATTCAGCAAAAACCCTCACCATTCAAGCCGGAACAAAAGTTTACTTGCACAAAAATGCACTGCTGTACGTCTATAAAGGTTCTTTACAAATTGAAGGGCAATTAGGAAATGAAGTCGTTTTTCAAGGCGATCGACTCGAGCAAGATTACCAAGATGTTTCGGGTCAATACTATGGCATTTATCTGCATCAGGCGCTCCCCAGCTCCATTAATTACGCCATTCTCAAAAACGGAACCTCGGGTGTTCACCTTTACAGCGAAGACCCAAGTAACAACAGCTATACACTCGATATTCAAAACACCCAAATATTCAATCAGGCGCGCTACGGGATTTTTATTTTTGCAGGTGCAAAAGTCAAGGCAGAGAATTGTCTGATCTCACACAATGGCACGCATGCATTGTTAGTCCTGCAAGGCGGCGACTTCAACTTCAATCATTGTAATTTGTTGGGCTATGGCGCCTCAACCAATCCTGCTGTCGGGATCAGTAATTACTACAACGATTACAACCTAAACCAAATGCTGGTCTCTAGTATAGAAGAAGGGGTTTTAAAGAATTGTGTCGTTTATGGCAACCTCGATACCGAAATTGCCATGGATACCATTCAAATGGCTGGTGTGCAGCTCAATTTTGACTTTGATTACAGCGTTTTCAAATCGGAGACCACCTACACAGATAGCTTTTACGGGAGCAATCTTTTTTGGAACCTCGCGCCGCTTTTCACCAATACGGCCGAACGCGACTTTCATTTTACGAGCAATTCATCTTTAAGTAATAAAGGAATCAGCTCGGCAGTCTTTACCGATATTTTGGGTCAAGGACGCGGCAATCCGCCGGATATTGGGGCAATAGAATTACCATAGTTTGGGCAAAAAAAAAAAACCGAGAGCGCACTCTCGGTTTTTTTTATTTACAATAGGGATGCTTATGCGTTGGCGATCATGTTGTCTAGGACATCCATTACGCCTTTAACTGCTTCAGCAGAATCCATCAATAGGGCACGCTCTGCGTCGTTGAGTTGAAGTTCGATGATCTTTTCGATACCGTTCTTACCCAAAACTACGGGCACACCGAGGTAGATATCAGATAAACCGTACTCTCCTTGCAACCAAGCACAAACCGGGAAGATGCGTTTTTGATCGCGGATGACAGCTTCTACCATTTGGGCAGCGGCTGCTCCAGGCGCATACCATGCTGAAGTACCGAGCAATTTGACGATCTCACCACCACCGAATTTCGTACGCTCGATGATTTCGTTCAAACGCGCTTCGTCGATGAGTTCCGTAACTGGAATACCACCTACAGTAGTGTAGCGTGGTAGCGGAACCATGGTGTCGCCATGGCCACCCATAAGTACAGCTTGAATATCTTTTGGAGAAACATTGAGTTCTTCTGCCAAAAACGCACGGTAACGCGCTGTATCAAGAACACCAGCCATACCAAATACACGTGAAGACGGCATGTTGGCATTGAGATAAGCACAATAAGTCATGACGTCTAACGGATTGGAAACCACAATGATGATTGCGTTCGGCGAGTATTTTACGACGTTTTCGGTCACGGTCTTAACGATACCTGCATTGGTCGCGATAAGGTCGTCACGAGACATACCTGGCTTGCGTGGCAAACCGGAGGTGATGACAACAACGTCTGAATCTGCTGTACGGGAATAATCATTGGTTGAACCAACTGTACGAGAATCATAAAGGTTAATTGGGGCTGTCTGCCAAATATCTAGGGCCTTACCTTCGGCAAATCCTTCTTTGATATCGAGCAATACAATTTCGTTGGCTATTTCACGGGTAGCCAACACATCAGCACAAGTTGCGCCAACGTTTCCTGCACCTACAACAGTTACTTTCATTTGTTATGATTTTTAGGTTGATAAAAGCTTTTGCGTGACGAATTTACGCATAGTTCACAAAAAAATACTTTTTTTTAACGCTAAATAAAAAACGATTTGCAATTCGAGGCAACCAGTGCAGTAGCTTTGCGTTAAGTAAATATTGAAAATTGGAGCAGCAAGACAACTTAAAACAAATTGTGGAGGGATGCCTCAGGGGTGAACGACGTGCTCAAGAGCGTTTGTTCACTATGTTTTATGGTAAAATGATGGCTGTTAGTATGCGCTACATCAGCGAGCGCGACAGCGCCCAAGAAGTGCTCCAAGTTTCATTTTTAAAGGTCTTTGACAAATTGGAACATTTTGATTTCTCTGGCTCACTAGAAGGCTGGATCCGCCGAATTGTAAGCAATACGGCCATCGACCACCTTCGAAAAGCCAAGAAAAACCCTTTTTTATCTGACCAAGACAACGATTTCAAATCAATGGCGCTAGACCCTATGCTCGAACAAGAACAACTCGAGCATACACAGTTAAAAGCCAAGCTTGCACAAGAAGCCATCACTAAATTATCTCCGGCCTATCGTACCGTATTCAATTTATACGTCATGGAAGAGCTCAGCCACAAAGAAATTGCAGACTTACTTGGCATTTCAGAAGGGACATCAAAATCCAATTTAGCAAAAGCAAAAATGAATTTGCAGCGCCTATTAAAAGAACAATATACACTGATCGAAAAACAATGAAAGATCAATTTGAAAAAGACATCAAATCATTAGTAGAAGAATTCTCCTATGATTACGACCCAAAAGCCTGGGATGCGCTTTCCAAAAAGCTACCCAAAGGCCGCAATGGTTTTTCTACCCTAGCCAAATTGGCTGGCGCACTCGTCATTGTTACAAGTGCCCTGACTTTTTGGCTGCGCAACGAAGGAGCACCGCAAATGAAACCTGCTGCCCAAAAAGCAACAAGTTCTGTCAAATCTAATGCTAAAACCATTTCAACAGAAAGTCACAAATCATTCGTACAAAATACTACGAAGACTTTCTCTGCTCCTCATCAACAATTTTCTAATCCTGCTATGATAGCAGCAACGGAACTACCAGTAAGCAGCCCAGAGCGATTAGAAGGAAACGCAGCAGTTCATAACACACAACAACTTGCTCCAACTGAGTCAAACCAATCATTGCGTTTAAACGCCAATGAGGCCATTGAATTGCGTACATACAACGAAACACAAATCCTACAACCAGTTGCAAATATGCCTTGCAAAGGGCACTCGATTACTTTAGATGCCGATGCCATCAATTATGAAGACGGAACACCTCGTATCAAAGTAAACGCTGAATGCAATGCCTGTGATATCAGCTGGAGCTCAAACGGAACTCTTCAGCACAAGAAAAGCCGCAGCGTCGAGCTACTTGCATTTAAAGGGCAAACCTATACCATTAGCGCGCAAGCACAACTCGATGGCTGCAGCAGCACCGAGAAAATTAAAATTACAGCCAACGAAGATTACAACTTGCTTGCTGTCAATGCATTTAATCCGCAGTCGCGCGACGACCGCAACGCGCGCTTTATGCCTTACGCGCTTACCATACGCAACGTGCGTTTTGAAATGTTGATCATTGACCCGGACAACGGCGCAGTGGTTTTCAAATCTACTGATGCCCAAAATCAATGGGATGGCATCGACCAGCGCAATGGTCAACTGATACCGGCTCAAAAAGCATACATTTGGAAAGTCGTGATTCAAGACCCACTTCCCGACGAAAAATCGACCTACACCGGCACAATCGTTCGCATTTAGCTTCCCGCAACTCAACGGAATTACTTACATTTGTTGAACCCGATTCAACGTGAGTACCCATGAGCATTATTCAATTACTTCCCGATCACATCGCCAATCAGATTGCGGCTGGAGAAGTCATTCAACGACCCGCCTCGGTGGTCAAGGAATTGCTCGAAAACGCCGTTGATGCAGGTGCCACTCAAATCCAATTGGTAGTCAAAGATGCCGGTAAAACGCTCATTCAAGTCTTGGACAACGGCAAAGGCATGGATGTCCAAGATGCCGAGAACTGCTTTCTCAGACATGCCACAAGTAAGTTAAAAAGTGCTGCCGACTTATTCGCCTTGCAAACCAAAGGTTTTCGGGGCGAGGCTTTGGCTTCTATTGCGGCAATTGCACATGTCAGCCTCAAAACCCAACAACATGAGCAGCAAACCGGAATCCAAATAGACATAGAAGGCAATCAAATCAAAAGTAAAAAAGAGGTCGTTTGTAAGCCAGGTGCTTCCTTTGAAGTTAAAAATCTGTTTTACAATGTGCCAGCGAGGCGCAATTTCTTAAAAAGTGATACCATTGAATTGGGCCATATCCAAACTGAGTTTGAACGCGTAGCCCTTGCCCACCCCGAACTACAATTTAGTTTCCAGCACAACGGACAAGAACTTTACCAGCTTCAATCTGGCAATTTACGAATGCGTTTAGCCGCCATTCTCGGCAAAGGGAGTAATGAGAAATTGGTCCCGATAGACGAGCAAACAGATATCGTGCGCATCAGCGGCTACGTCGGAAAACCCGAGCTCTCCAAAAAAAGTCGTGGCGAACAATATTTATTTGTCAATCAACGCTTTTTCAAAGACCCGTACTTCAATCATGCAATTTCAAAAGCCTACGACGGCATGATCTCCGAAAAGCACTATGCCAGTTATTGCATTTTCTTGGAGGTAGACCCTCAAAAAATTGATGTTAACATTCACCCGACCAAAACTGAAATCAAATTTGAGGAGGATCGCTTTATTTATTCGATTTTACTGAGTAGCGTCAGACAAGCACTTGGCAAACACAATATTTTCCCAACACTAGACTTTGAGGCAGAAAGCGCCTTTGAGGTGCCTTCTGAAATCAGAAAGTCAGAACCTGTAGTGCCGCAAATTGATGTTGACCCTTCTTACAACCCTTTTCAGAGTACCCAACGTCTAAGCGGTGGTTCAACGACAAAAAGTTTTAGCCCCGCTTTGCAGCAAGCAGGTTTTTCAAATCAAAATATTAGCCCAGACGATTGGCAGGCATTTTATCAAATCACCGAAACGCCAGAAGAACAGTCCGTTGAGATTTTTGAAACAGCACAAACCGCACATCAGTTTTTATTACACGACAAATATTTGGTAAGCCCAACCAAATCAGGCTTTCTGATCATCGATGTACGCCGCGCTAAAAACCGCATGATTTTCGATGAATTGATCCAACAATTTGTGTCCCAGCCTTTGTCTTCTCAGGCCTTATTGTTCCCGATAGAAAAACCGTTGGCCAAAGCTGCCAAGCTCACTTGGCAAGGCCAACAAAGTCTCTGGAATCAATTGGGTTTTTATTTCCAAATCCAAGACGACCAACTCATTCTCGAAGCTGTCCCTGCATTACTTTCTCAAGCCGACCTTGACCCCTGCTTAGATGAACTCACCGATGCTGCTTCTTTTTCGGATATTTCGGGCGGAGACATCGCTCATTTCCTTGTCGCCAAATTGGCCTATTTTGGTTCTCAGCACTTTCGGCTTCAGCACAAAGAAGAAATCGAACACTTCGTAGAAGCACTTTTTCAGTGTCCGCAACACAGCCACACCCCAAATGGCAAGGCCGTCATGTATACGCTTGGCTTTGATGAACTCGCTAAAAAATTCTAAATATGTTTCAGAACCTTCCGCAAGTCACTAAGAATATTCTACTACTCAACATCGCTTTTTTTGTAGCGAGTTTGTTGCTCTTGAGCCAAGGTATTGACCTGACACATTCACTCGGCGCGCATTATGTCAATTCGCCTTTCTTTGAGCCTTATCAAGTAGTGACGCATTTTTTCATGCACAGCACAGATAATTTTCTACATATTTTCTTCAATATGTGGTTGTTTGCCATGCTAGGTGCATACCTTGAAAATATCTGGGGTGCCAAACGCTTCTTTATCTTTTATTTGATCAGCGCCATGGGTTCTTTCGCCTTATACAACATGATTGGCTTTATAGAAATCATGAACCTCAAAGCCCAACTAGCCAGACAAATCGACCTCGATCAATTTGATTATTTTCTGAAGCATACAGTGAATTTGAATAGCGATCTCATTGGCCAAATCAATACTTACATCAATGAGAATCAAATCAGGGTAACTCCTGCTTTAGAAAATTACCTCGGTAAATCCATCACGCCAATGGTAGGGGCATCTGGTGGCGTTTTTGGCATCATGACCGCCTTTGCTATTTTGTTTCCAAATACCGAATTCAGACTTTATTTTGCCATTCCAGTTAAAGCCAAATACGTCGTGGCCGGTTATTTGCTTCTTGAGCTCTACCTTGCATTTGAAAATCAGGCCGGAGATAATGTGGCACACCTTGCACACATTGGTGGTGCTATTGCCGGCGCCATAATGGTGCTCGTTTGGCGCAAAAATGACCGCAGTAATTTCTGGTAAACCAAACTGATCGGCAAGCAATGAATCCTTTTGTAGCACAAATCAAAACGCAGTATCACAATGGCTCCATGACTATTCGTCTGATCATGGCCAATGTCTTTGTTTTTGGGCTCATTCAACTATTGAATGCGTTTGAAAGATTACAAATTTTAAATTTTTTAGAGCGCTTTACACAAGGGTATTTAAGCCACTATTTATTTGCATTACCCGTTTTTGAGTTCAGCATCCTTTTTAAACCCTGGACACTCTTCACCTCTTTATTGGCTCACTTTGGATTTTGGCATTTATTGAGCAATCTGCTCTTTCTTTACTTTGCCGGAAGTACTTATGAAAAATTTTATGGCCCGAAGCGCTTGCTCCATGTATATATTCTGGGTGGTTTAGCGGGCAACCTCACAGAAATAGCTGCTCATCTGATCTTTCCGGCCTTACAAGGCAGTACATTTTCTGTTGTAGGGGCTTCCGGAGCCATCATGGCAGTCTTCATGGCGCTAGCAATAGGGCAGCCTCAACTCCAAGTGCAACTATTTGGTGTCTTTCCGTTGCGTATTTATATGCTTGCCATCTTCTTTTTTCTCAAAGACTTGAGCGCCGTAGGCACTGCTGACTCTGTTGCTCATTTTGCGCACATTGGTGGCGCACTTTTCGGCATCTGGAGTATCCGACAATTTTGGCATATACGTCTTTCTAGATCCTGGCTTGGATTTCAATTCAGCAGCAGGCAACCACGCATGAAAGTTCAAAAAGGTGGGCGTCCGCTGACCGACGAACAATTCAGGGCCAAAAAACAAGAAAAACAGGCACGCCTAGATACCATTCTTGATAAAATCTCCAAAAAGGGTTACGACGCCCTATCCAAGGACGAGAAAGATTTTTTATTTCAACAAAGCAAAGATGTCTAGGCCACTCCGCAAGCTTTTATCGGCCCCATTTAAGTTGGCAACAGCAATCACTTTAATTGGCTTGCTTTTGAGCTATTTGGCTCCATTTATTCATCCTTCTACGATTCCGTCTTTGCCTTTCTTTGGCCTGAGTTATCCAATTTTTTTGTTCCTGACGCTGGCTTGGTTGGTTATTTGGGCATTTTGGCGCTCAAAGTGGGCCATTTATTGCCTGCTTACTTTACTGATCGGTGGAAAGCTTCATTTTCGCAACGTTTCAACGAGTCGTACGGATAACAGCACGAACACGACCACAGGTTTCAAAGTTTTAAGTTACAACGTGCGGCTTTTCGATTTATTCAATCCTTCATTTAATGAAGCGATAAATTCCAGAAACGCTATTTTTCAGTTTTTAAATGCCGAACAACCGGACGTTTTGTGCCTTCAGGAATTTTACCGTCAGGACAAACCCACGCGCTTCGAAATTATGGACTCCTTGAACCGCATCATGCAGACCAAAGACTACCATGAGCGCAGCGCTCACAAAAGAAGAACAAGAGAAAATTACGGTATTGCCATGTTTTCAAAATACCCCATGATTGCCCGTGGAGACGTCATGTTTGAGGCACAAGGCGTCCAGGATTTCAATTACTGCATTTTTGCAGATATCGTTAAAAATCAAGATACTTTTCGCGTTTACAACGTCCACTTACAATCGATACGTCTGAATTCTGATCCGCATATTGAAGGCGAAGAAATGCAAACATACGGCAGTAAAAAAGGCGTAATTGCCGCATACCGAAAATTGCGCAGCGCTTTTGAAAAAAGAGCTGACCAAGCCAGAAGAGTTGTAGAGCACCTCAAAAGTTCGCCTTATCCTGTCATTGTTTGTGGCGATTTTAATGACACCCCTATGTCTTACACTTATAACCAATTTCAATTGGTTTTATTGGACGCCTTCAGAGGCAACGGTTTTGGACTCGGCACAACTTATGTTGGCCGCCTACCCGCAGGTCGAATTGACTATTTATTTTACAGTCCTTTGTTGCGGGTAAGTCATTTCAAAATTCAAAAACAGACAAGCAGTGACCACCGCGCCATCAGTTGCGTTTTTCATTCGTCAAAAGTATGATTGCCCTTATCGATTGTGGTTCATCTAAAACCCCTGCAATTGCTGCTGCACTTGAAGAGTATGTCGATGTGCAAGTAATAGGCCTCTTTGATTTCAAAGCAGAATTGCTTGACAACTTTCGTGGAATTGTGATCTCAGGTGCGCCTATTTTGCTTACAGAATTAGATCCAGAACCTTACCTAAAACATTTTAGCTGGGTCAAAACGTATCCAAACCCGCTACTTGGCATTTGCTTTGGGCATCAAATCTTGGGGCTCTTGCACGGTGCCCGGATTTCGAGAATGCGCGAAGACCGCGCTTTTCAAGAAATTGAAGTGCTCCAAGACGACCTACTTTTTGAAAGGCTACCCGATATTTTCGAGATGCAAGAAGACCATTGCGAACACATCTCTCTTCCCAATGGATTTGAACTAATCGCTTGTTCTGACGCCTGCATAAATGAAGCCATGAAACACAAGCAAATGCCACACTATGGTGTTCAGTTTCATCCGGAAGTATCTGGGAATTATGGACATGTATTATTGGCCAATTTTGCCAATATGGTGCAAGGCTAGTTATTTACCTGCAATTTGCAAAAGACGATTTTTGTCGAGAACAAAAATTTTACGCGTCTGGACTTCAATTATGCCTTCTTCCTTGAAGTCTTTGAGCAAACGAATGAGTGTTTCTGTTGCCGTACCTACAAAATTGGCGAGATCTTCTCGACTGAGGTTGATGGGCTCGTCGTCAAAAACATCCATCAAAATAAGCATCGTGAAGGCCAAGCGTTCACGAACTGACTTCTGAGCCATATTGGTGATAAAGTCGGCACGATCTGCCAATTCTTTGGAGAGTTCTTTAATGATGCCTTTTCGCAATACCGGATTGGTATCCATCATATTTAGGAAATCTTCTTTACCAATAAAGCAAATATTGCTTTCTTCTAGCGCCTCGGCAGCCACCTTGTAGGGCTCTTCGGTAAACATGGCTCTAAAACCAACCATTTCTCCGGCTTTGGCAATATGAATGATTTGTTCTTTGCCTTCGTCACCGCGTTTGTAAATTTTAACCAACCCTTGATTGATGCAGTACACGCCCCGAGGAAAAGAACCTTCTAAAAAAACAGCTTGGTGCTTTTTGTAATAGTTACATGCTCGGTGAGAATTAAGGTGATCGAGCTCATCGGTGCAATAGTGATTAAGTAAGGAGTTCTTCCTGCCAGTGCAGGTCTGACAAGTGACGTGCTTATGGGACTTCTCTAACATGGCGTTGAATAGCTAATCAAATATAAGAATTTTAGTCGAATTTGGAAAGCTGATAAACGTCATTTTTTTGGAATAAAAATAGCGGCAATTTTGTAGCATGACTAACGCTGAATTGATTCATAAATACAACGTTCCAGGCCCTCGTTACACCTCTTACCCTACCGTGCCATTTTGGAAAGATCAACCTCTTGATTTAGCCAGTTGGTTCGAAAGCTTGAACAAATCGATACAAAACAAACCAAGCTCTTTAGGCATCTACATTCACCTTCCGTACTGTGAATCTTTGTGTACTTTCTGTGGTTGCCATAAACGCATTACTAAAAACCATGCTGTTGAACAACCATATATCGATTCCGTATTGGCTGAATGGGATCTCTATCAGAAACACCTTGGTGACAATCTTACCATTAAAGAATTGCACCTCGGCGGAGGCACGCCTACTTTTTTTGCACCCGAGCAATTGATCCGGCTCACAAAAGGTCTAATTGGCAACCGAAAAATACAAGCAGATTCTTGTGAATTAAGCTTTGAAGCGCACCCCGGATCAACCACCTCAGCGCACCTCAGCGCACTCTTTGATATCGGTTATCGACGTATTTCATTTGGCATTCAAGATTACGACCCGCAAGTGCAAAAAGCCATCAACAGGGTTCAAAGTGCTGAACTTGTTGAGAAAGTGCACTTTGCAGCCAAACAACTGGGCTATCGTATCAATCATGATTTGGTTTATGGCTTGCCTTTCCAAAATTTACTCGGATTTTCGCAAACAATCGATAAAACCATTCAACTTTTACCTGAACGCATTGCGTTGTACAGCTATGCGCATGTACCATGGGTAAAAGGCACAGGACAGCGTGGTTACAGCGAAGAAAACCTGCCAAAAGATGCACAAAAACGTGCACTTTACGAAATGGCCTATGACAAATTATTAGCAGCAGGGTATATTGCCATTGGGATGGACCATTTTGCTTTGCCAAATGATTCCTTGAGTTTGGCCTACCATCAAAAGAATTTACACCGCAATTTCATGGGTTACACCCACCGGCAGACCGACATCATGCTCGGTTTAGGCATGTCGGCTATCTCTGACGCTTGGTTCGCTTTTGCCCAAAACGAAAAAACAATTGAGGCCTATCAAGCGCGTATTCAAGAAGGAGAACTTGCCATATTTAGAGGACATTTACTCAATGCGGAAGAATTACGACTACGCCGACATATCCTTGATTTAATGTGTCATTTTGAAACGACTTGGCATCCTAACTTTAAGGAAAACGGGTTTTATCAAGTCATTATCGAAAAATTAAAAGGCATCGAAAAAGATCAGCTCATCAATATCGACCAAGATAAACTTGTCATATTGCCCAAAGGCAGACCCTTTGTTCGCAATGTCTGTATGGCCTTTGACCTCGATTTACAACGCTCGCAACCAAATAAACCGCTTTTTTCAGCCACCATTTGAAGCAACAAGCCTGTTACCACTGTGGGGATGCACTTCCGTTAAGGCCAATAAAAATTGACCAGCAACTTTTTTGTTGCAATGGCTGCGCAACCGTTTATCAATTACTTGAGAAAAACGAGTTGGGTGCTTTTTACCAATACGAACCTATGGCAGGAAGCAAGCCAGGAAAGGAGCGAGCTGATCAATATGCATTTTTAGATTTACCGGAAATCAGAAAACGCTACATTACGTTTGAAAACGAACAGCAGGTGCGCGTCCGTTTATCACTGCCAGCTATTCATTGCTCTTCATGTATTTATTTACTTGAAAACCTGAGCAAATTAGAGACAAAAGTACTCCGCGTACAGGTGCATTTCGCGAGAAAAGAAGCCGCAATCGTTTTTGACCCTAGCCTCCATCTTTCTGATTTGGCATTGTTATTAAATTATATCGGATATCCGCCAGATTTTAGCAAAAACGAAAGTAACAAAAGCAAGCAAGACCGCACTTTTCTTTTTCAACTTGGTATTGCCGGATTTGCCTTTGGGTCTATCATGCTTTGGAGCACCCCTGACTATTTCGGCTTGGGCAAAGACAATCCCCAATTTAGAAATTTCTCTGCCTACCTCAGCTTTGTGGTGAGTATTCCCGTTCTGCTTTTTTCTGCGCGCGCTTATTTTATATCAGCTTTTAAAGCAATACGTAGTAAAAATATCAATCTTGATGTACCGATTACAATTGGAATAATCGCGCTTTACACCCAGAGTGTCTTGCAAATATTCAAGGGAGAAGGTGCCGGATACATGGATAGTTTTGCAGGTTTTATCTTCTTTTTACTCATCGGTAAGTGGTTTCAGAACCTCACCTATGCCTCGCTGTCGTTTGACCGTGATTTTAGCAGCTTTTTTCCGGTTGCCATTCAACGCGTAAAGCCTGACCACAGTAAGGAAATTATCCCTGTAGAGGCGCTGCAAACAAATGACATCATAGAAGTTCGAAATGAAGAGATTGTACCTTGCGATAGCGAATTACTGAGTGATGAAACTTTTATAGACTACAGTTTTGTAACGGGTGAAGCACTCCCTGTATTGCTTCAAAAAGGCGCACAAATTTATGCTGGAGGTCAAATTCAAGGAGCAGCCTGTAGGATGCGCGTGTTGGCCACCACTGATCGCAGTCACCTGACCCAACTTTGGAATGAAACCAAAGATAAAATACCTAAAAACGAACTGATTCGCTACCAAGATCGGCTATCGCGCTATTTCCTTTTCATCTTATTGGTAATTGCTGCAAGCAGCGCAGTTTCCTGGTATTTCATAGACCCCAGTTCAATTTTCAGGGTGGTAGTGGCGGTATTAATCGTGGCTTGCCCTTGTGCCCTTGCCTTGTCTGCACCATTTACACTTGGCAACACACTGCGTTCACTTGGAAAAATTGGTCTTTATTTAAAGAATTCAAGCGTAGTTGAAGCGCTCACCACCATCGATACCCTTGTTTTTGATAAAACCGGCACACTCACCGATCCGAATAGCTATGAAATCATCGAACAGCAAAATGAGCTCAGTGCCGAAGAATTTGCTGTTTTTGTGAACTTAGCCAGGCAGTCAACGCATCCGCTTTCAGTTGCATTTGCCAAAGCCAATGATGACCTTCCAGAAATCAAACTGAATGCACTTGAAGAATTGAAAGGTAAAGGTTTAAGCACTACTTATCAAGGTAAAATTTATTTATTGGGGTCTGCTTCTTTTGTGGGTGCAGCGCATTTAGCTAAAGGAAGTGAGCTCTTTTTTAGTGTAGAAGGACGCATGGCACATTTTACCTTTTTAAGTGCGTGGCGCAGTGCTGCAATTACTTCTGTACTTAATGAATTTGGTGCAGCGCATTGTTATGTGCTATCCGGAGACCATTCGCAAGATAAAGCCGCGCTATTAGCTCTTGGTTTCTTTGAAACACACCTGTTTTTTGAACAAACACCTCAGCAGAAAGCAGCGCAAATTGAAATGCTGCAGCAAAAAGGAAGGCAAGTCATTTACATTGGAGATGGCATCAATGATGTTGGTGCTTTGGGTAAAGCAAATGTAGGAATCGCTCTATCGGAGGACATGTTTAGATTTACACCAAGCGCTGATGCCATCTTAGAGGCAAGATATTTATTGAAAATTCCACAAATGATCGCTTTAGGGCGCTATGCGAAGCGCGTTCTACTAATATGCCTAACCTTTTCCTTGAGCTATAATATTTTTGGACTCAGCGTCGCTATATCTGGTAACCTGACCCCGTTGTTTGCAGCCATCCTCATGCCTATTTCTTCCATCACAATTGTACTTTTAAGTACCGGGCTCATTTATTGGAAATCAAAGCGTTTGTTCAAAAACTGACATAAATCAGTTTTTTTCAAAAACACGGGTCATTCTTCTTCCCTATCGGTCTAACGAAATTTGCACTATGGGAATCGTGTACCTTATGCTTATCGTTAGTCTGTGTATCGCTGGATTTTTCTTGGGCTTCTTTTTTTGGGCCACGAAAAATGGACAATTCGACGACGACTACGGGCCCTCTGTACGCATCCTGTTTGAAGATGAACCAACAACAAAAGATGTATAAAATGGAAGTAGTTAAATTCAATTATGACAACAAGATCGTGCGCAATTTTGCTTATGCCACGGTCATTTGGGGTGTGACGGGAATGTTAGTGGGGCTCATCGCCGCTCTACAATTGGCATTTCCAGATTTTTTCAATGATTACCTCGGTTTCAAATGGGTATCGTTTGGGCGCATCCGTCCTTTACACACCAATGCAGTCATATTTGCTTTTGTAGGTAATGGGATCTTTATGGGTTATTACTATTCCTTGCAAAGATTACTCAAGTCTCGAATGTGGAGCGACAAAATGAGTTACTTGCATTTTTGGGGTTGGCAAACCATCATTGTATGCGCAGTATTAACCTTGCCATTCGGCTATACAACAGGAAAAGAATATGCGGAACTCGAATGGTGGATCGACATCATGATCGCCGGGATTTGGGTGGTTTGGGGTTGGAACATGTTTGCATCAATCCTGAACCGACGCGTCCAACACTTATATGTAGCAATATGGTTTTACATTGCCACATTTGTTACGGTTGCCATGTTGCATATATTCAACTCATTTGAGTTGCCTGTTTCTTTTCTAAAAAGTTATTCATGGTACGCTGGTGTTCAAGATGCGCTGGTTCAATGGTGGTATGGCCACAACGCAGTTGCCTTCTTCTTGACAACACCTTATTTGGGCTTGATGTATTATTTTGTTCCAAAAGCAGCAAACCGTCCGGTATATTCTTACCGCCTCTCCATCATCCATTTCTGGGCTTTGATTTTCCTCTACATCTGGGCTGGACCACACCACTTACTTTACTCAACCCTACCGGATTGGGCGCAAAGTCTTGGGGTGGTGTTCTCTGTTATGCTCATTGCACCATCTTGGGGTGGAATGCTCAATGGCCTACTTACATTGCGCGGCGTTTGGGATAAAGTAAGAGACGATGTGATGCTTAAATTCATGGTGGTAGCGCTCACCGCTTACGGTATGTCTACATTTGAAGGCCCAATGCTCTCCCTTAAAAATGTGAATGTGATCTCTCACTTTACCGACTGGACAATTGCACACGTTCATATTGGTGGTCTAGGATGGAATGGTATGATGACATTTGGAATGCTCTATTGGCTATTTCCAAAACTGTATAAAACGGAATTGTATTCCAAAAGAATTGCCAATCAGCATTTTTGGATTGCTACACTGGGTATTTTACTTTATGCCGTACCTATGTACATTGCTGGATTCATGCAAGGTCTTATGTGGCAGGATTTCAATCCAGATGGCACACTTCAAAATGCCGATTTCCTCAAAACCGTTACCCAACTTAAGCCCTATTACTATTTGCGCTCACTGGGTGGTTTACTTTATCTTTCTGGTGCCCTTTTGATGTTCTACAATTTGGTTAAAACAGCTAAATCCGGTGCTTTACTCACGGATGAAGCAGCGCAAGCACCGGCAGTGCTCGAACAACATGGTCAGGCTAAAGGGGAATACTGGCATAAAGTTATTGAACGCAAACCTGTACAGTTCATGATTTTGAGTTTAATCGTTGTGGCAATTGGCGGTATTGTAGAGATTATACCAACCATGATTGTCGATTCTAATATTCCAAAAATTGCAAGTGTCAAACCTTATACCCCTCTCGAATTAGAAGGGCGCGACATTTACATCCGTGAGGGTTGTTACAACTGTCACTCTCAATTGGTTCGACCTTTGCGTTTCGAAACGGCGCGCTATGGCGAGTATTCTAAATCTGGCGAATTCGTTTACGACCACCCGTTCCAATGGGGATCTAAACGCACTGGGCCAGATCTTGCCAGAGAAGGTGGCAATACCAAGATCCGCAAATCTAACTTCTGGCATTACCAACACCTGATGGCGCCAAAAGATGTATCTCCTGGATCCATTATGCCGGCCTACACATGGTTGCGAGAAGACAATTTGGATCTCTCCTTAACAGAAAAGAAAATAAGAGCTATGCAAACCTTAGGGGTGCCTTACAAAAAAGGTTACGATAAAAAAGCCGTCGCCGAACTAAAAGCACAGGCAAAATTGGTAGCGGAAGACATCGTGAATACCACACCTAAGCAAGCACTCATTGGCGTCAATAAAGCAGCGCTCGTGAAGGACATTCAACAAAAAGAAATTGTTGCAGTCATTGCCTATTTGCAACGACTCGGCGTAGATATAACTGTTCAATCTAAAAAGTAATTCGCATGCTACGATTCATCAAACACAACCTCACAAGCATGTTCGGGATTGAGATATATCCGCTCATTTCATTGGTGTTATTTACCGCATTTTTTGCTGTTGTTCTGATCTACGTTTGGAAAATGAGCAAAGATCGCGTGGCCGAATTAGCGGCAAGCCCCCTAGAATTCGAACAAAAAAATGAAGCAACAAAAATCAAATAAACGACTTATGAAAACGCTGACTTACACTTTCTTACTTACAGTTGTTTTAACAAGCATCAATAATTGGAGCTGGGCTGCCGACGGCGAAGGACTTTTCAAGTCTCGTTGCAACGCGTGTCATATGATCGACAAGAACTCAACCGGACCTAAATTACAGGGCGTCAAACAAAAATGGACAGACGCTGGAGAAGGCGAACTCTTATACAAATGGGTTCAGAATTCCACTGAACTTATTGGGTCAGGTAAAAGCGCACTTGCCAAAGAAATTTCCACATTTAGTGCAACAGCCATGCCCGCTCAAGCTGTATCCACTGAAGAAATCGATGCTATTTTCGGTTATATCGACAGTTACGTACCACCGACAAGCACAGTACAAAAAACGGATAGCACAATAGTGTCGGAACCCGTAATAGTGACGGATTACAAAGGGAACCTTACGGTTTTCAACTGGCTTGCGGTCCTGACACTTATTTTAATCATCGCAATCATTGTACTTGCAGGCACGCTCATGACTTTCATGAAGTCGGACTTTTTCAAAAACAAACTCAAAGAACTGAGCAACAAAGCGAATATCCTTATACTCATTATTACCACAGGTACAATGTTCATGGGCACCAATGCACATGCCCTTACCTACATGGGGCCCGGTGACGGACCAAAAGATGGTCCTTGGTTGAAAGTGGAAACAACTGACCTACTCGCCGTTGTCATTATCGACGTCATTTTATTAATTGTTGTGTTGTACTTGCGCCATTTGTTCAACCAAATGATGGACATGGTAAAGCCAAAAGAGGTCGAAGTTGAAGCGCCTGTAGTGCCTACTTTCAAAAAAGTGAATCGCGTACTTACCGACGCTGTTCCGATAGAAGAAGAGCATAAAATCTTAATGGATCATGAATACGACGGCATTCAAGAATTAGACAATAACTTACCACCATGGTGGGTATGGGGTTTCTATGCCACTATCGTATTCTCTTTTATCTACATCATCAATTATCATGTACTTGGCACATCTGACTTGCAAATAAAAGCCTACGACAAAGAAATGAAACTAGCCGAGAAGGAAGTGAAGGCTTATTTAAGTAAAATGGCGATGAATGTTGATGAAACCAATGCTACACGCATGACGGCAGCAAGTGATTTGTCTGCAGGAGCGGGGATTTTTGCAGCAAACTGTGTGGCTTGTCATCAATCAAAAGGTGAAGGAGAAATTGGACCGAACCTCACGGACAACACCTGGATTTACGGTTATGACATCAAAGACGTCTTTAAAACGGTTAAATACGGCACTGCAAACGGAATGCCTGAACATTCTTCAAAGTTTAATCCAATTCAAATTCAACAAGTAGCCTCTTATGTGCTCTCCTTACCAGAAGTGAAGGGACTTGCTCCCCAAGGAACCATTATTGAGAAATAAACAATGATACACCATGAGTGAACACGACGAAGCATTCCGAGACAGGATTGCAACTGTGAATGAGGAAGGAAAACGCGTTTGGATTTTTCCTAAAAAGCCCTCAGGTTCATTTTATAATAAACGGAAAATTGTAAGTTATCTATTATTGGGGTTCTTGTTTGCAGGCCCGCATTTGCGCATCCAAGGAGAGCCGCTGCTCATGCTCAATGTCATCGAGCGAAAATTTGTCATAATGGGCCAAGTATTCTGGCCACAAGACATGTATATATTAGCTGTCTTGTTGATATTGGCAGTGGTTTTTGTGATCTTATTCACCATCATATATGGGCGAATATTTTGCGGCTGGGTTTGTCCGCAAACGATATTCATGGAAATGGTTTTCCGTCGAATTGAATACTTGATCGAAGGAGATGCGGCGCAACAAAGGCAGCTGGAGAAAGCACCGTGGGGAACGCAGAAAATAATTAAAAAAGTGAGTAAACACGTCATCTTTTGGCTGCTATCTTTTTTAATTGCAAATACTTTTCTGGCATATATCATTGGTTCTGATGAACTCTGGAAAATCCAAACCGATCCACTTGGTAAGCACTTAGGTGGTTTTATTGCTATCGTTATATTTACTTACGCTTTCTATGGTGTCTTTGCTTTCTTGCGCGAACAAGTTTGTACAACAATATGTCCGTATGGTCGATTACAAGGCGTTCTACTCGACCAAAACTCCATGGTCGTGGCTTATGATCATGTCAGAGGCGAAAATCGCGCTAAAATTAAAAAAGGGGAAGACCGAAAAGCTGTTCAGAAAGGAGATTGTATTGATTGTCTGCATTGTGTACAGGTTTGCCCGACTGGCATTGATATACGCAATGGAACGCAACTCGAATGCATCAATTGTACGGCCTGTATAGATGCCTGTGACCACATGATGGCGGCGGTAGGGCAAGAAAAAGGCTTGGTGCGCTTTGTTTCAGAAGAAGGTATCAAGACAAGACTTCCTTTTCAATGGACACGCCGTGTGAAAGCATATTCCATTTTGTTGATCGCCTTGCTTATTACTTTAGTCACCCTCATTGTAACAAGAGAAGATTTTCAAACAACCTTAATTAGGCAGCGGGGTTCTACCTATCAGATGGACGAGAATGGGCATATAACTAATATTTATGAGGTGAATTTACTCAACAAAACACATCAATCATTTAGGATAAAATTCAAGTTGGAAAATAACGCAGGTGAAGTGCAAACTGTCAAAAAGAATCTTGTACTCAAGCCAGAAACAGAACTCAAAGAACGCCTGATCATCCGTTTTCCCAGAAGCTATATCGGTAATGGAACTAAAAAAATCAAGGTCCATATCTATGGCAATGGGAAAAAAATACAAACAATAAAAACTAAATTTTTCGGACCAATCCTTTAAAAAATGAGTTTCAGAAACGCAGTAATTATGGCAATGATTGCCTTCGTGGTATTTATCAGTTATATGGTATTTGTCATTACAAATGAATCATCAGAACTTGTAGCCGAAGACTACTACGAACAAGAACAAACTTTAGATGCCGATATCGCAGCGAAGCAAAGGGCCGAAGACGCTAACTACCCATTGCAATTTTTCGAGAAGGATGGAAAGCTATATTTTGCTGCAAAAAGAGCAGAAAAGATTGAGAAATTACACGCGTCTTTTATGTGCTACAACGATAAGTCAAGCGATCTTGAACTTGATTTAGCGGTTGGTGATAGTTTCCCGATTGCGCAATTGAAAAAAGGCGCTTATGCCGTAGCGCTCCGATACCAAATCAAAGGAAAAACGTATCTTCAGCAGACCAGTTATCTGCGCAAATGATATTTCAATACAGTATATCATTCCTTATAGGTTTACAAGCTACCCTGCACTGTGTCGGAATGTGTGGCCCCTTGGCTTTTGCAGCACCTATCAACAGAACGAATAAAAAAGCCGCAATTTGGGGAAGTTTGACCTATAATTTTGGAAGATTAACCACCTACTCCTATCTTGGTTTTCTACTTGGAATAATTGGTATTGGACAAATATGGATTTACGCTATCCAACTTGTAAGTATATTAACGGGATTCATTTTTATTGCATCTGCAACTTTTGGTTCACTAGAAACCTGGCAAATTTCACGCCCCATCACACGGTATATTGGGTCTTTAAGTACTAAGTTATTCCCTATCGTAAAGAATGTCAATCTAAAATTCAGACCTTTTTTATTTGGGCTGATCAACGGTACTTTGCCTTGTGGTATGGTTTATTTAGCGCTCTTACATGGACTCTCCGGAAAATCATTACCTGAATCAATCCTTAGCATGCTATTTTTTGGTCTAGGAACGCTCCCTGTCATGTTTTTTATCCCTTTAATAGGCCAAGAACGCTTTTATCGACTTTTACCTAAGCAAACACAAAAAGTAATGCTCCTATTAATTGGATTTTTACTGGTCTTGAGAGGCCTCGGTTTAGGTATTCCGTATATCAGCCCTAAAGTAGAAAAGCCCGCAGCGCCAAATAGCAGACCATCAATTGAATGTTGCGAAGTACAGCCATAAAAAAAAGGAGGCCATGGCCTCCTTTTTTTATCTTTAATTAATTTGAATTACAGCTTGATGAATTTCGCTGTATCTGATTGCTTTCCTGAGTTGAACTTCACGATATAAGTTCCGGCAGGTAGATCTGCGCTGTCGATGCTGAGTTCTTGTGTGCCATCAGCCAATTGGAGGGTCTTGCTCCAAACCAAACGACCTGTTATGGAATATACTTCCACTTGAGCCTTTCCGCTTTGTGCTAATTCAAAAGCAAGGGTTGTATTGTCTTTGGTTGGGTTAGGGTATGTGCGTAATTTGGTTTTGAATTCGCCACCTGGTGTACCAGAGTTATTATTGGTACCTAGGTATTGAGTTGTTCTCCAAATACCGCGACCAAAGGTACCGAGGTAAATTTCTCCTGGGCGGCCGTTGCCTTCATCAAATGAACGCCAGCTCTGACGAACCTCGTAGACAGGTGTTCCTTCAAAACCAGTGGAAGCGTTTTCCCAAGTTGCGCCGCCATTTTCTGAAACCCAAGCGCCGCTTGATGTTCCTACAACTAAGATATCTGGATCGTTGCGATCAATAATACCATCGTAAGTAGCAATGCCTGATACTATAGCACCTAAATTAGTAAATGCAGGTGCACTAGCCGTAGCATTGTTGGTGCGCTTGTTGGTTCCGTTAAAGCCTGCAAAACATACGAGATCGTTGGCGTTGTTCGGATTCACAGCAATACCTTCATAAGATGTATTGGTAATTTTGGTGAGGGTAGTTGCTGTTGGGGCTGTTGTGGTTGCACCTTGCGTAACATAACCTGCTTTGGAAGCAAAGTTTGGATCACTGGTATAGATACTACCCAAACCATCTAGACGCCAAACGCCGTTACCAGCACTGATATAGCAATGGTTGAGGTCGCGAGAGAATTCAACATCAACTGAGTTAAATAAACCGCCGCCAATACCTTTTGCTAAACACAACCAACCAGGATTGGTTACAGAAAAACGGGTTGCATTGCGCGTTCCCCATAGCTCGCCACCGTTTGCGTTGACATATACCAAAAACCAAGATTGATATGGATCCGCAATGCGTAGGGTATCCCAAGCAACGTTAAAAATAACGGTGTCTGTTCCCATTTCTACGGTTTCTCCTGTCGCGTTGTTGATTCCGAAGTTCACGCCATTAACGGTCAAGGAAGGATCATAGTAAAGGGTGTCATCGAAATAAAGGGCTGTTGGTGCAGAAAGCGTAATGGTGTCTCCTGATGCCATTGATGGAATGCGTAGCATGTCGCCAGCATCGTAATTCTTTTTAGGAATATAAGTTACTGAATCTTCTGAGTTAGGGTCAAAGTACTCCGCTAAGAAGAGTTCGGTATGGAACGGGTGATTTGGACTGCCGTCGGTGCCTGGTGGGTCGTAGGTACCTGGAAGATTCGGGCTGAAGTTAGTCCAGTTAACACCGCGGTCTCCGGAGCGAGAAATGCTGTTGTAATAAATTGAAGAGAACATCACACTCGGATTGAAGAAGGAGATTTCGCACTCGAAACCATCGCCGCCGTTCACTTCACGGAATTCATGGTAAGTAGAAAGCGTAAAATCGTTGTAGAGTGTACCGTTGTCTTGAGTACCTCCCATCACGCGGCCACCAGCATCGAATGCAATGCCATAGAATTGTGTGACGTTATAGCCGCGGTTTGCCGGATACCATGACTGACCTTTATTGTTGGATACACCCACGCCGCCGTCGTTACCTACGTAGAAACGGTTGTTGTTGTCCCATTTCATTTCGTGATTATCGGCATGAACGTATGTAGGAGAACTTGGGTTAACAAACCATAGAGAGATTTTCTCAAAACCGCCAGACGGTGGGTTATTAACCGTTTGTTTCCATTCCCATACATCAATACCACCGATAAGTAAACGCTCGTTGTCGGTAGGGTCTACAGAAAGTATGCTGTTGTAGGTACCTTGGTTACGGTAGATGTCAAACTCATTTGGAGGACCAGATGGACCTACGAATTGATTCCAAGTTTGACCGTTGTCATGAGACACGTGCATAGACATGAGGTTCGAATTTGTTCTTGCAGCGTACAAAGAGTAAGCATTAGAACTATTCTTAGTTGGTGAGATGGCATACTCAATGCGCGCAGCACCCGTTGGAACTAAATTATTAGCGATTGTACCGGATTTATCCGTGAATGAATTACCACCGTCATTAGAAACGAATGTTTTGTTTGCGGCATAAGCTGCTACGATTACCTGACCATCTTTCGAAATCTTTAGAGCAAAGCAGCCTCCGCTCGAAGCTGGAACGCTGGTCATGGAGGCATCACCTACTTGCCACTTTTTGAGACCAGAGGCAGTGGCCATCCAAACGTAGTTATCTGCATCAGAACTAACGACTTCTGTACAACTTGCCGAACCTGGGACTTTCGTAAAGGTTGCGCCAAAGTCAGTTGAGTACCAAACACCGTTTCCGCCCCAACCTTCTTCGTTAGATCCTGTGGCTACAAATAGGGTATTGTCAGGGGTCATGGTCATACTTGAAATATATGGATTTGCTCCTGCGTCTACGTAAGGAACAACGCGTTCCCAGAAGTTTCCTTTGTTATTTGAAACAAACAAACCTCCGGATACACCACCAGCCCAAACTCGGTTAATGTTTGTACGATCAATACAAATAGCTCGGGTTCTACCGCCGATGTTATCAGGGCCTAATGATTCAAATACAATTGACTTGGAAGTCCCTTTTTTACGAATTTCTTGCTCGATTTGAGCTAGCGTTTCTGGCGAAACAGGCTGGCCAGTATTGACGTCAATATAGCGCGCTTTGATCCAAGCAATGGCGTCATTCGATCGACCTTCTTGGAGTACAGACAATCCGTTTTGACTGTAAAATGCCGTTTGTGGCAAGAATTGGTAGGCGGTGTAAGCTAGCGCAAAAACTGTCGCAACTATCAGAGAACCAAATACATATACCTTTTTATTCATAACAATTTTTTAAGTGTGCATGATTAGTCGACCAAATTAAGAAATATTCTCTTAATAATGATTCTAGATGTAAGGCTTTTACACAATTTTTTCATAAATTTTTTTTATTGCGTTTTTCCTCATTTTTAAAGATCAAATAAGTGCTTTTCGGCATGATAAGAAGAACGGACTAGTGGACCGCTTTCGACAAAGCGAAAACCCATTTCAATACCTAATTTTTGGTAATAAGCAAATTGTTCGGGTTCTATAAATTCAGCAACTGGCAAATGTTTTGGAGTAGGCTGAAGGTATTGACCTAAGGTGAGTATATCAACCTGCACCGACCGTAGGTCTTGCATGGTTTCTATAACCTCTTGTTCAGACTCACCAAGACCGAGCATGACGCCAGATTTGGTGCGCATTCCACCTTTCTTGAGGCGAAACAGCACTTCTAGGCTGCGGTCGTATTTGGCTTGAATACGAACTTGTTTGGTAAGGCGGCGCACGGTTTCCAAATTGTGTGAAACAATTTCTGGAGCGACATCGATGATGACTTGGAGGTTTTCCCAGTTACCTGCGAAATCAGGTATGAGCGTTTCTAGGGTTGTGCCTGGCGATTGCTGGCGAATGGCACGTACGGTTTGAGCCCAAATACTGGAGCCGCCATCTTTGAGGTCATCGCGGTCAACGGAAGTAATTACGGCGTGCTTAACTCCCATGATTTTAACGGAGTTGGCAACGCGCCCGGGTTCAAATTCATCAACGGCTTCGGGCTTACCAGTTTGAACGCCACAAAATCCACAAGATCTTGTACAAATATTTCCGAGAATCATGAATGTTGCTGTACCTTCCCCCCAGCACTCACCCATGTTCGGACAACTGCCACTCTCACAAATTGTATGCAATTTGTGTTCGTCTACCAAAC
>VFQT010001145.1_pt1 | contig 33691 bp, 34 predicted proteins | sample 3512381 | NCBI WGS metagenome assembly VFQT01 (sample SAMN10412376, study PRJNA504923) | tailings metagenome | isolation source: Relicate 2 Philex TSF3 active mining site | place: Philippines: Tuba, Benguet | collected 2017-08-29 | reverse complement strand
ATTGAAAAGTGGTGCCCAGGGCCGGAATCGAACCAGCGACACGCGGATTTTCAATCCGCTGCTCTACCAACTGAGCTACCTGGGCACTCGATTGGGTGGCGGGTGTATAGGTGATCGGCGCTGGCCTTGCAAGCGGAACGTTGCGCCCGGCGCGGAGGTGAGTTTCGGCGTGAAAACAACGGCTTCATGACGAAGCGCACGCTTCCGGCCGCGAAGGCCCCCGGCGGATGCCTGCGCGCCGCGGGTGATGCCGAACTGGCGCAGCCGGACCTGCGAAGCACCGGGCAAAGGCCGATTTTGTCCGTAACTCCCCTTGTGCATCAGTGACTTACCGCGCCTGCGAAAACATTCCTGCCCTCTCCCTGCGAAAGTCCAATAAAATGGCGGGCCGCTTTTCGTTATGACTCCTGTTCAAGGGTGGGATGCCTTGGGAGTGGCAGTCCCGGCCCTCGCAACCTCGCGATGCCTTGGCGGCATCGCGGTCCAAAGGGGAGACTCAATGACAGACACAACACTGAAGGGCAGCGCGCGATCGCGGCCCATGACAGCCGAGGAGAAGAAGGTGATCATGGCCTCGTCGGCCGGCACCATCTTCGAATGGTACGACTTCTATCTCTACGGCTCGCTCGCCGCCATCATCGGCGCGCAGTTCTTCACGGCGTTCCCGGAAGCGACGCGCAACGTCTTCGCGCTGCTCGCCTTCGCCGCGGGCTTCATCGTGCGTCCGCTCGGTGCGCTGTTCTTCGGCATGCTGGGCGACCTCGTCGGCCGCAAATACACCTTCCTCATGACCATCCTGATCATGGGTATCTCGACCTTCCTGGTCGGCCTGCTGCCCAACTACAACAGCTGGGGTGCTGCGGCTCCGATCATCCTGATCGCGCTGCGCATGGCGCAGGGCCTGGCCCTCGGCGGCGAATATGGCGGCGCGGCGATCTACGTCGCCGAACATGCTCCGGCCCACCGCCGTGGCTACTACACCGCCTTCATCCAGACCACGGCCACGCTGGGCCTGCTGCTGTCGCTGATCGTGATCCTGCTGGTGCAGGGCTACGTCAACAGCCACTACCCGGAAATGGCAGTGCTCGACGCGGCCGGCGCCGCGGTGATGAACCCGGACGGCACGCCGCAGATGATCAAGGCGTTCAACGCCTGGGGCTGGCGCATTCCGTTCCTCGGTTCGATCTTCCTGCTGCTGATCTCGCTCTACATCCGCCTGCAGATGAACGAATCCCCCGCCTTCAAGAAGATGAAGGAAGAGGGTTCGGCGTCCAAGGCCCCGCTGCGCGAAGCCTTCGGCAACTGGCGCAATGGCAAGATCGCGCTGATCGCGCTTCTGGGCCTCGTCGCCGGCCAGGCCGTCGTCTGGTATTCCGGCCAGTTCTACGCTCTGTTCTTCCTGCAGAACGTGATCAAGCTGGACAGCTTCACGGCGAACGTCCTCGTCGCCTGGTCGCTGATCCTGGGCACGGGCGGCTTCCTGTTCTTCGGCTCGCTCTCGGACCGCATCGGCCGCAAGCCGATCATCCTCGCGGGCTGCCTGATCGCCGCCGTGACCTACATGCCGGTGTTCAGCACGCTGACCAAGGTGGCGAACCCCGCCCTCTATGCCGCGCACCAGACCAAGGTGACGGTGACGGCGGATCCGGCCGACTGCTCGTTCCAGTTCAACCCGACGGGCACGGTCAAATTCACCAACTCCTGCGACGTGGCCAAGGCCCAGTTGCAGCGCACGTCCGTGAACTATGAAACGGTCCCGGGCCCCGCGGGCAGCGTGGCCGAAATCAAGATCGGCGACACGGTGGTGCCGTCCTTCAACGCCGCCACCAACGCCGCCGCGATCAAGGCCGCGACGGAAGCGCTGGCCACCGCCAAGTCGGGCACGGACCAGGCCGCGATCGACGCAGCCCAGGCCGCCCTCGACAAGGAAAAGGCAGTGAAGCCGGCCTTCGAGAAGGCGCTGAACGAGGCGCTCAAGGCCGTCGGCTATCCGCTGGTCGCCGCCGACAACACGACGATCGCCACGGCGTCCAACTTCTTCGACATCTTCACCGGTCAGAAGCTGGCGGTCGTCGCGATCCTCACCTACCTCATCATCCTCGTGACGATGGTCTACGGCCCGATCGCGGCGATGCTGGTCGAACTCTATCCGACGCGCATCCGCTACTCCGGCCTGTCGCTGCCCTACCACATCGGTAACGGCTGGTTCGGCGGCCTGATGCCCGCAACGGCCTTCGCGATCTCCGCGCAGTCCGGCAACATCTACTCGGGTCTCTGGTACGCGATCGTCATCGCCGTGATGACGGTTGTGATCGGCACGATCTTCGTGCCGGGCGGCACGCACAAGAAGGACATCTTCGCCGACGACGTCCGGCGCTGATCGTCCCCATACAAGACGCGGCGGGCCGGGTTTTCCCGGCCCGTCTGCTTTTCAGGAACAGCCGGCGGCAGGGGCCAGGCTTCGGTTTATCAGACGGGAAAGCTGAATCTCGGCCTCGACGGCCCGATGCCCTAGGAGCGTCTCGACGTCGAGAAGGCCTGCCAGGCCGTCCAGAACACGGCGACGATCACCGCATTGACGACGACGCCCGTTCCGGCCGCCAGCCACAGGGAAACCTCTGAGCGGGGCATGGTGGCGGGAATGATGATGGCGACGAAGATCACCCCGGCAACGAGCGGCAGAACAACGCCGGTCTGCTCGCGCGTGCGCTCCGTCGTGTAGATCAGGCCGGCGAGAAGGCCGAGGCGGAAGATGTCGGTGAATTGTTCCACCAGCAGCGTGGAGATGTCCATGCGAGGGTTTCCGTCAGGTTCGAGCCTTCTTATCAAGCCCGGGGCCAAACACAATACCGGGAGCCCGGCTCGCGCGGGGCGTGATGGAACGCGAGCATCGGGCGCGCACGTGGGCCCACTTGCGAAGCGGAAGATCCACCAGATTCAATGGCTTGCGCAACGCTTCGCCCTCAGGCGCCATGCATGTGAGGGGCCGTTGCACTAAGGTCGATGTTCCGCGGCGGGCGGGGATGTGATGAAATCACAATCATGCGGATCGCCCTTATTTCGGATATCCATGCGAATCTGCCCGCGCTCGAAGCCTGCCTCGCGGCGGCGGAGAGACTGGACGCCGATACGCTTGCCTTCCTTGGCGATTTCGTGGGCTATGGACCCGATCCCGAGGCGGTGATCGAACGGGTGCGGCCATTGGCCGAAGCGGGCGCCATCGCGGTTCTCGGCAATCACGACCTCGCCGTTCTCAAGCCATCGAAGGACATGAATGCCACCGCGGCGCAGGCGATCGCCTGGACGCGCAAGGAACTGAGCGAGGCCTCCAAGTCCTTCCTCGCCGGGTTGCCCTTCGAGGTCCGCTCCGGCGACATGCTGTTCGTCCATTCCGATGCTTCCGATCCCACGGCGTGGCACTATGTGACGGATGCCGAAACCGCACGCGCCAGCCTGGCCGGCTGCGGGGCCACGGTGACCTTCTGCGGGCACGTGCATGTTCCCGCCGTCTATTGCCTTTCCGCCACGGGCAAGATGATCACCCATGTGCCGGCGCAAGGCGTCGAGACGCCGCTTCTGGCGCAACGCAAGTGGCTCGCGGTTCTCGGCTCGGCCGGGCAGCCGCGCGACGGCAATCCGGCGGCGTCCTTCGCCATCTACGACACGACGGCGCGAACGCTCACCTATCACCGGGCGCCCTATGACGTCGAAGGCGTGTCGCAGCGCATCCGGGAAAAGGGCTTGCCGGAGTCGCTGGCAGACAGATTGTTGAGGGGCCGCTAGGTGGTCAAGGCAAGGCTGAATACGGGAACCCTGATCGACGGGTTCTGGATCGACAAGCTCAAGCATTCCGGCGGCATGGCGCATCTGTGGAGCGTCAGGCGCGAGGCGGACGGCGCGGCGTTCCTGATGAAGACGCCGGTGGTCTATGAGGGCGAGGACCCGGCGGCGATCGTCAGCTTCGAGATGGAGCAGATGATCATGCCGCGGCTGAAGGGCCCGCATGTGCCGCGCCACATCGCCAATGGCGATTTCGCGACCCAGCCCTTCATCGTGATGGAACTGCTCGAGGGCGATACCCTGCTGCCGCAGCTGAAGCATCTTCCGCTGCCGGTGGAGACGGTGGCCCAGCTCGGCGCACGCATCGCGGATGCGCTGCAGTCGCTGCATGACCAGGACGTGGTGCATCTGGACGTCAAGCCGTCGAACATCATGTTCCGCCCCACGGGCGAGGCGGTGCTGATCGACTATGGCCTGGCGCATCACCAGAAGCTTCCCGATCTCATGCAGGAGGAGTTCCGCCTGCCATACGGCACGGCGCCCTACATGGCGCCCGAGCAGGTGATGGGCATCCGCAACGACCACAGAAGCGACATCTTCGCGCTGGGCGCGCTGATGTATTTCTTCGCCACCGGCACCAGGCCCTTCGGCGATCCGCAGAAGCTCAAGGGCCTGAAGCAGCGATTGTGGAGGGACCCCGTTCCGCCGCGCAAGCTGAAGCCGGACATTCCGCCCTGGTTCCAGGAGATCGTGCTGCGCTGCCTCGAGGTGAAGGCCGGAAGGCGCTACCCCAGCGCGGCGCAGCTCGCCCATGCGCTGCGCCATCCGGACCAGGTGGCTCTCACCGGGCGCGCGGACAAGATGGAGCGGGACGGCTTCTTCGCCGTGCTAAAGCGCAAGGGCGAGCCGGTGATGAGCCTGATCGACCGGCCTTCGCGTTACGAGGCCGATGCCACGGATGCCCCCATCGTGTCAGTCGCGGTGAACCTCGACGACATGCCGCCGGACCTGGCGGAGAAGCTGCGCCGCACCTCGCTCCGCATCCTCGAGCGTTCGCCGGATGCCCGCCTCGCCGTCCTCAACGTACTGAAGCTCAACCGCATCGCCCTGGACCAGACGCTGGACGAGGAAGGCAACAACAAGCATGTGCAGCGCCTCGTCGGCCTGAAGGACTGGGCGCGGCCGATGAACCTCGACCAGGGCCGCATCACCTTCCACGTGCTGGAAGCGGTCGACCCGGCGGAGACGATCCTCGACTATGCGCGCGTCAACAACGTCGACCACATCATCATGGGGGCCCGCGCCAATTCGACCATGCGGAAGATCCTGGGCAGCGTTTCGGGCAAGGTGGCGGCGGAGGCGCCCTGCAGCGTCACCGTGGTGAGGAACCGCGCCGCCGCCGAATGATCAGGCCTTCCGCGCCCGCAGCGAATAGGAAAGCGGCATGCGCGGCATTCCTTCCGGGAGCACCCACATCCGGCGGCGGCCTTCGACCGGCACCATCCAGGGTGCGAAGGCCCAGGCCAGCCGCTCATGCTCGTTCAGCCATTCGAGGCTGAGCCCGGCGCCGATCACCGCGTTCACCACGTCCGAGAGCGGGTGCAGCCACTCATGGGTGACGGGATGCGCGATCCTCGCGGTGTCGCCGGTGTAGCTCGTCTCCTCGCTCATGGTGATCGGCCTGTCCGGCGGCGTGCGCCAGTCGAAGCCGATGCGGAGCTCCGCCGCGGTCTCGTCCATCTGCAGGAGCGAGGGGTGCCCCTCGAGCAGGTAGAGCCTGCCGCCCGGCTTCAGCAGGGAAGAGACCACCTGCGCCCAGCGGCGGATGTCGGGCAGCCAGTTGATGGCGCCCCAGGTCACATAGACCATGTCGAAATCGCCCTCGATCAGCGCGCGCGCGTCATGGACGTCGCCCTCGACGAAGGTGGCGTCAAGCCCCGTCCTGGCCTGCAGCATGCGCGCGGCCGCGATGGCGCGCGGCGAGAAGTCGAGGCCGACGCAGGAAGCGCCCCGCCGCGCCAGGCACAGCGTGTCGATGCCGATGTGGCACTGGAGATGCGCGATGCGGAGGCCCGCGACGCCGCCGATCTCCTCATGCTCGATGTCGTGGAGATTGTCCGCGCCCGCCAGGAATTCGGCGATGCGATAGCCGCCCGCCTCGTCGCGCAGGTGGATGGTGGCGCGGTCGTCCCAGTTCAGGCGGTTCCGTGCGAAATGGTCATGCGTCATGTGCCTCGGCCTACAGCTTCGCGGGAAAGCGGATCGCGAAGCGCGTGCCGTTCTCGCGCGCATAGGCATAATCGTTGCCGAGTTGCTGCGCAAAGGCGCGGATGAGGCGGCTTCCCATGCCGGCTTCGTTCCCCAAGGGTGTGAAGCCCTGTCCGTCGCCGGTGATGGTCAGTTCCGCCCTGTCCGGCGCGAGGTAGGCCTGCTCGGGAAGCGCGCTCATGGCGGCATTGGCCTCCTGCGAGATCCGCTGACGACGACCAGCGGTGCGTTCGCCATCGAGGGGTGAGCGGGCGTCATAGATGCCGGACGGGGACTGCTTCAGATAGTCCGTGAACAGAACACGGTCCTTGAGGTTGGCGGGCGCGCCGGCCGGGGTCAAGCACAGGCATGCGTGATGTGTTCACGAGGAGACCCAAAAAGAAAAAGGGCCGGATTGTTCCGGCCCTTCTGGGGATTCTTCTCGCGCGTGGCGGGAGATCAGTCGGCAGCCTTGCTATTGGCCGGGGCGAGGCCCACCGCCTTCTGCTTCTCGGCGATGCGGGCGGACTTGCCCGTGCGGCCGCGCAGGTAATAGAGCTTCGCACGGCGCACCGCGCCGCGGCGCACGACCTTGATCGAGTCGATCATCGGCGAATAGACCGGGAACACGCGCTCCACGCCCTCGCCATAGGACATCTTGCGGACGGTGAAGTTCTCGTTCAGGCCGCCGCCGGAACGGGCGATGCACACGCCCTCATAGGCCTGCACGCGCGAACGCTCGCCTTCCTTGACCTTCACGTTGACGATGACGGTGTCGCCCGGGCCGAATTCCGGCACGGCGCGCTGGGCGGCCACGACTGCGGCCTGCTCTTTCTCGAGCTGAGCGATGATATCCATGACTGTCTTCCTTAAAGGGATGCGGGCCTATACCCCCACCCGGGTTCAAAATCAAATCTTTCCAGACTCGTGGAGGCGCCAGAGGTCGGGCCGTCTCTCACGCGTCAGGGCCTCCCGCCGCTCCTGCTTCCACCGGGCGATCGCCTTGTGGTCGCCGGAGAGGAGAATCCCCGGAATCTCGGCACCTTCCCAGGAGTTGGGCTTGGTGTAATGCGGGTGCTCCAGGAGCCCCCCTTCGAAACTCTCTTCCTCGCCCGAGGCCTGCTTGCCCATGACGCCGGGGAGAAGCCTCACCACCGCGTCGAGCAGCACCAGCGCCGCCGGCTCGCCGCCCGAGAGCACATAGTCCCCGATCGAAACCTCGCGCAGGTTGCGCCGCGCGATCACCCGCTCGTCCACGCCCTCGAAGCGGCCGCAGACGATGAGGCAGCCGGGGCCTGCGCTGATCTCCCGGACGAACGCCTGCGTCAGCGGTTCGCCCCGGGGGCTCATCAGGAGGCGGGGGCCCTCATGCGGGGCCGCATCGATCGCCGCCGCCAGCACGTCCGGCTTCAGCACCATGCCCGCGCCGCCGCCCGCCGGGTGGTCGTCCACCGTGCGGTGCCGGTCGGTCGCCGAGGCCCGGATGTCCCTCGCCTCCAGCGACCAGATGCCCTGTTCCAGCGCACGGCCCGCGAGCGACAGGCCCAGCGGCCCCGGAAACATTTCGGGGAAGAGGGTGAGCACGGTTGCCCGGAAGCTCATTTCCGCTCCTCCACCTCGAGGAAGCCCTCGGGCAGGTCGACCACGACCTTGCTCCCGTCCGCCTCCAGCACATACTGGTCCGCGAAGGGGATCAACACCGTGTCCTTGCGGCCTTCGACCCTCACGTCGATCAGGTCTCCCGCACCGTAATCCGCCACGTCAACGATCTCGCCCAGGAGCGAACCATCGGCGAGGTGAACGGGAAGTCCGATGAGGTCGTGAACATAGACCTCGTCTTCCTCCGGCTCGGGAAGGCGCTCGCGCGGCACGAAGAGTTCCGTGCCCCTGAGCGCCTCCGCGGCATTGCGGTCCGTCACCCCCTTCAGGATGGCGATGAAGCCGTCCTTCTGGGGCCGCAAGCGCGCGATCTCGATCCTGGCGCCTTTCGCCGTCTCGAGCGGCGAATAGGCGGCGATGGCGCCGGGATCGGCGGTGAAGCTCCTCAGCTTCACCTCGCCCCTGATGCCATGCGCACCGGTGATGGCGCCGACGAGAACCATGTCGCGCGGCGCCATCGGTCAGCCTCAGCCGTTGGCGGCAGCGGCAGCCGCGGCGGCCTTCTCGCGCTCCTGGCGCTTCTTGCCGGGCAGGGCCTTCTGGGGGTTGTTGCGGGCTTCGCGCTTGGCGACACCGGCCTTGTCGAGGAAGCGCAGCACGCGGTCGGTGGGCTGGGCGCCCTTCTTCAGCCAGGCGGCGGCCTTCTCGCCGTCGAGCTTCACGCGGTTGGCGTCGTCCTTCTTGAGCATCGGGTTGAAGGCGCCGACCACGTCGATGAACTTGCCGTCACGCGGGGCGGCCGCGTCGGCGATCACGATGTGGTAGTAGGGGCGCTTCTTGGTGCCTGCGCGCGCAAGCCTCATCTTCACGGCCATGGGTCTTCTCCTTTGATATCCGTGTCCTGATTAAGTCACTTCTTCTTGCCGAAACCCGGCAAACCCTTGAAGGGCGATCCGCCCCCTAAGCCCGGCAATCCGCCGAGTCCGGGGAGCTTGCCGCCGCCCAGGCCCGGAAGCCCCGGCATGGATGGCATCTGCGGCACGGAGCCGCCCTTCATCACGTCCTTCAATTCCTCCGGCAGCGCATTGGGGTCGAGGTTGGCGAGCTCCGCCTGCATGCGCTCCAGTTCCGCCGCGTCGGGCGCACCCTTGGCGCCGAACATCTTGCCGAACATGCCCTTGCCCTGGCCCATCTGCTTCATCATGCCGGCCATCTGCAGGTGCATCTTGAGGAGGCGGTTGACCTCCTCCACCTTGGTGCCGGAGCCCGCCGCCACGCGCTTCTTGCGCCTGGCGTCCATCAGCTTCGGGTTCCGGCGCTCCTGCGGCGTCATGGAGCCGATGATGGCCATCTGCCGCTTCAGCACCTTGTTGTCGAGGTCGAGGCCTTCCATCTGCTTCTTGATCTTGCCCATGCCGGGCAGCAGGTTCATCACCCCGCCCATGCCGCCGAGCTTCTGCAGCTGCTTCAGCTGGTCGGCCAGGTCGTCGAGATCGAAAGCGCCCTTCTTCATGCGCTCGGCGATCTTCCTGGCCTTCTCCTGGTCGATGTTGAGCGCGGCCTTCTCGACCAGCGAGACGACGTCGCCCATGCCGAGGATGCGGCCGGCGATGCGCTCCGGGTGGAAATCCTCCAGCCCGTCGAGCTTTTCGCCCGTGCCCATCAGCTTGATGGGCTTGCCCGTCACCTGGCGCATGGAGAGTGCCGCGCCGCCGCGCCCGTCGCCGTCGATGCGGGTCAGCACGATGCCGGTGACGCCGATCTTTTCGTCGAAGTTGCGCGCCAGGGTCACCGCGTCCTGGCCCGTCAGTGCGTCCGCAACGAGAAGCGTCTCGTTCGGCTTCACGATGTCGCGCACGCTGGCTGCCTCGGCGAGCAGTTCCTCGTCGATCGAGAGGCGGCCGGCGGTGTCGAGCATCACGACGTCATAGCCGCCCTTGCGGGCTTCCGACATGGCGCGCCTGGCGATCTCGATGGGCTGCTGGCCGGGAACGATGGCCAGCGTGTCGACCTTGACCTGCTTGCCGAGAATGGCGAGCTGCTCCTGCGCGGCGGGGCGGCGCGTGTCGAGCGAGGCCATCAGCACGCGGCGCTTGTCGCGTTCGGTCAGGCGCTTGGCGATCTTGGCGGTCGTCGTGGTCTTGCCGGAGCCCTGCAGGCCCACCATGAGGATGGCGACGGGCGGCGAGGCGCGGAGGTTGAGAGCCGAGCCTTCGGAGCCGCCCAGCGTCTCGACCATCGCGTCATGGACGATCTTGACCACCATCTGGCCGGGCTTCACCGACTTCACGATCTCGGCGCCCACCGCCTTCTCGCGCACCTTGTCGGTGAAGGTGCGGACCACCTCGAGGGCCACGTCGGCCTCGAGCAGCGCGCGGCGGACTTCGCGCAGCGCATCCTCGACATCGCCCTCGGACAGGGCACCGCGTCCGGTGATCTTGTCCAGGATGCCCGACAGGCGGTCGCTTAAGGAGTCAAACATGTTCCAATCCTTTGGCCCAAACGCAATTGGCACCCGGGGGCGAAACTCGCTGCCGGATGTTGGCCGCCTCACCTCCCGGGAATGTCGATAACCCCATGTGTGAGACCGCCTGAAGACGTTCAAGCCGTCGTGTGATGAGGTTCCAATAGGGGAAAGCCGCTGGAAAGTCAAATTTCGCCCCGCCCGGGAAACCGCGAGCCCCGGCGTGGAGTTTCCTCCCGTCCACCGGAGGGAGACCCCATGCGATCCGCCCAGACGCCCGACATCGAACTCACCGTCTCGACCGAGCAGGTCTGCTTCATCATCGCCAAGGCCCGGCAGTTCGAGGTGAAGGACGTTCCCACCGTCCCGGACCCCGGGTCAAACGCCTCGGACGACCGCATGGTGAGCGTGCTGGAGGCGCGGGGCAACGACCCCGTGGCGCAGGAAATCCGCGGCTTCGTCAACGCCCTGGACGAGGACCAGCAGATCGACCTCGTGGCCCTCGCCTGGGTGGGCCGCGGCGACTACGACGTCAATGAATGGACGGACGCCCGCGAGCAGGCCGCCGCCGCCCACAACAACCGCACCGCCGACTATCTCCTTGGCCTGCCTCTGCTTTCCGAATTCCTGGAGGACGCGCTCACCGAATGCGGGCGGAGCTGCGAGGACGAGGAGGTGGGGCGGCTGTAAGGAGTATGTCTGTGAATTTGTGGTCAATTGTATATCTTTGGTTGCAAAATAATGCTAGATATGTGATCTCCTTGAAAGAGGAATCAAAAGATGTCGCGCTCACCTACCATCGACAGCGAGTACCTCGATTTACTCGCCAAGCATCTTCCGTTCTATCAGTCGCTCCTTTTTGGTCAACGCACACCCAAAAGTCTGGCCCAAGTCCGCTTCGTAAAAGTTGCCAGAGGAGAGCTGAAGCCTAGTACCCCGCACGAGTTGGCTTTTGTGATCTATCTTAAGGACAGCGACACCATATCTGCGCTCCTGCAGGAGCGGCTTGGAAGGAAGGTGCCTGCGAGAGGACAGCTAACTAAGTCAAAGAAGCGTACGCTGAGGATGCGGGCATCTAAGGCGCTCATACCAAAAAAGGAACCACTTTCCAGAAGATTAGTCTCTACGGCGAGAGGCATAGACACTCCAAACAAGCTAAAGCATCGTCCGCAGGACGAGCCTCTGGAGCCCGGCAAATTCCGCGTGGGCGGCCAAGGGATCAAATCCCCCACACCCCTTAGGAAAAACCCTGCAGCCAAGTACATCCATGAACCGGGAGGCAGTCGTGAGGCTTGGAGGCGAGACACAGCTGCCAACTGGTCAAATGCAAGCAAGAACAAGCTCGTTTAGCTTCCGGCACAGCGCCTATAACTCGCGAAAGATCTCCTCCAGTTCCCTCCGCATCACCCCGGGGTCCGCGTCGATCCCCGTCCAGTACTTCACCCCGATCACGCCCTGGTTGATCAGCATGCCCAGCCCGTCGATCACCGTGCAGCCTTGCGCCTTTGCATCCCTCAGGAAGCGGGTGTCCGGCGGGTCGACGATCACGTCCGCCACGACCATGCCGGGGCGAAGCGAGGAGGCGTCGATGTCCAGCGGCTGGTCGCCGTTGCCGAGGCCGATGGAGGTGGCGTTCACCACGATGTCGGTGCCCGGGGGAATGGCATAGGACGCCGGCCAGACCACCAGATCGGCTTGTGTCTTCGTCTTCTCGTTCAACAGCTTCACCAGCGGCTCGGCGCGCGCCGCCGAACGGTTGACGACGGTGATGGCGCGTGCCCCGGCCAGTGCCAGTTCGACGCCGATGGCGCGCGCCGCACCGCCTGCCCCGAACATCACGACGGACTTCCCCCGCGGGTCCACCACCTCCTTCAGCGATTTCAGGAAGCCCTTGCCGTCCGTGTTCTCGCCGATGAGCCTGCCATCCCGGTTCACCACGCAGTTGACGGCGCCCATGATGGCGGCACTCTCGCCCAGCCCGTCGAGGTGGCCGATCACCGCCACCTTGTGGGGAATCGACAGGTTGAAGCCGCGCCAGCCCATGGCGCGGGCGCCGTTCACCGCGTCGGCCAGGCCCGAAGGCGGCACCTCGCAGTTGATGTAGCGCCAGTTGAGGCCGTGGTGGCGGAAGGCGGCCTCGATCATCGCCACCGTGGGGTTGCCGTTGGAGCCCTCCGAGAAGGAGCCCACCAGTTCGCTTCTGAAATCCCGTGCCGCCATGTCCGTCGCCTCCCGTTTCCCGCCGAGGCTATCATCTATCGCCGGCCTAGCAATCCCCGGGGCTTTTCCCATATAAGGCCGGTCATGACAGAGGCCTCACCCCTCCATTTCCGCAAGATGAACGGGCTCGGAAACGACTTCGTCGTGTTCGACGCGCGCCAGCGGCCCCTCGCCATGGACGAGGCGAAGGCCCGCGCCATCGCCGACCGCAAGACGGGCATCGGCTGCGACCAGCTGATCGTGCTGGAGCCCTCGAAGACCGCCGATGTGACCATGCGCATCTGGAACAATGAGGGCGGCGAGGTGGAATCCTGCGGCAACGCCACGCGCTGCATCGCCGACATCCTCTTCGCGGAGAAGAAGGCCACGCGCGCCACCATCGACACCAAGGGCGGCTTCCTCGTCGCCGAAAAGGGGGGCGAGCGCCTGGTGACCGTGGACATGGGTGCGCCCCGCTTCGGCTGGCAGGACATTCCGCTCTCCGAGAAGTTCCACGACACGCGCTACATCGAGCTGTCCGTCGGCCCCATCGAGGCGCCGCTCATCCATTCGCCCTCCGTGGTGAACGTCGGCAATCCGCACTGCATCTTCTGGGTCAAGGACCTCGATGTTGTGGACCTCGCCAAGGTGGGCCCGATGCTGGAGCACCATCCGTTGTTCCCCAAACGCGCCAACATCACGCTGGCGCGGGTCGATTCGAAGGACCATGCCGTGATCAGGGTGTGGGAGCGCGGCGCGGGCCTCACCAAGGCCTGCGGCACCGCCGCCTGCGCCGTCATGGCGGCAGGGCACCGCCTGAAGCGGCTGAATGCGAAGGCCACCATCAGGCTTCCCGGCGGCGATCTCTTCATGGAAATCCGCGAGGGCGACGGCCACATCATCATGACCGGCCCCGTCGAATATGAGTTCGACGGCGTGCTGCCGCCGCATCTCTCGGTGTGACGATGGCGGAGACCAAATTCGTCACCTTCGGCTGCCGCCTCAACACCTATGAGACCGAGGTGATGCGCAACCATGCCGAAGCCGCGGGCAAGGGCGACACCATCGTCTTCAACACCTGCGCGGTGACGGCGGAAGCCACCCGCCAGGCCCGGCAGGCGATCCGCAAGGCCAGGTCCGAGAACCCGCTGGCCGAGATCATCGTCACCGGATGCGCCGCCCAGACCGAGCCGGAGATGTTCGCGCAGATGCCGGAAGTCTCCCGCGTGCTCGGCAATGAGGAGAAGCTGAAGGCGGAGAGCTGGCGCCATGGTGCCAACGAGCGCGTCTCCGTGTCGGACATCATGGCGGTGAAGACCGCGAAGCCGCATCTGATCGATGGCTTGAAGGAGCGCACCCGCGCCTTCGTGCAGGTGCAGAACGGCTGCGACCACCGCTGCACCTTCTGCATCATTCCCTTCGGCCGGGGCAATTCGCGCTCGCTCCAGCCCGGGGACGTGGTGGAGCAGGTGCGCCGCCTCGTCGCGTCGGGCTATTCCGAGGTGGTGCTGACGGGCGTCGATCTCACCTCATGGGGTGCCGATCTCGAGGGTGCCCCGAAGCTCGGGGCCCTGGCCCACCGCATCCTCAAGCGCGTGCCGGAGCTGAAGCGGCTCCGTCTCTCCTCCATCGACTCGATCGAGGCGGACCCGGAGCTGATGGAGGTGATCGCCGGCGAAGAGCGCGTCATGCCGCACATCCACCTCTCGCTCCAGTCCGGCGACAACATGATCCTGAAGCGCATGAAGCGCCGCCATGCGCGCGAGGATTCCATCGCCTTCTGCGCGGAACTCCGCGCCCGCCGCCCCGGCATCGTCTTCGGGGCCGACATCATCGCGGGCTTCCCGACCGAGACGGAGGAGATGTTCGCCAATTCGCTGAAGATCGTGGACGACTGCGGCCTCACCTATCTCCACGTCTTCCCCTTCTCTCCCCGCCCCGGCACGCCGGCCGCACGCATGCCGCAGCTCGAGAGATACGTCATCAAGGAACGTGCCGCCCTGCTGCGCAGCAAGGGCGAGGCGCGGCTCGACCAGTTCCTCGAGCGCGAGATCGGCGCCACCCGCCAGGTGCTGGTGGAAACCGAGGCCACGGGCCGCACGGAGCATTTCGCGCAGGTGAAGTTCGAAAGCCGCATGGCGCCGGGCGCCATCGTCACCGCACAGGTCACGGGGCGCGGCGCGTCCCATCTCGAGGCAAGGCTTGCCGCATGAGTTTCTTCAGGAAGCTGTTCAACCGCGTCGCCGGCAAGACGGAGGAGCAGGAGGCGCCGCCGCCCTCTGTTGCCGCCGAAGAGGCAGTACAAGAGCAGGCGCCTGAGCCACAGCCCGAACTGCCCCCGCCACCACCCGAGCCCGAGCCCGAGCTTCCCGCTCCCGAAGCTGAGCCCCAGCCCGAACCGGAGATCGAGCTCCCCGTGCCTGAGCCCGAGCCGGACCGGGAGACCGTTGCGCCGGCGCCCGCGCCAGCGGAGCCGCAGCGCCTCGGCTGGTTCGCCAAGCTCAGCGAAGGCCTCTCCAAGTCCTCGCGCTCGATCACCGGCTCCATCACCTCGATCTTCACCAAGAAGAAGCTCGACAAGGCGACGCTGCAGGACCTCGAGGACGTGCTCCTCCAGGCCGACCTCGGCCTGCCCATGGCCGAGCGCATCGTGAAGGAAGTCTCCATCGGCCGCTATGACAAGGAGATCGACCCGGAGGAGGTGAAGCGCATCCTCGCCTCCGAGGTCTCCAAGGTGCTGAAGCCCGTCGAAGTGCCCTTCACCTTCGGCGCGGAAAAGCCCTTCATCATCCTCGTCGTCGGCGTCAACGGCGCGGGCAAGACCACGACCATCGGCAAGCTCGGCGCCATCGCGCGGCGCGAGGGCTACAAGGTGATGTTCGCGGCCTGCGACACGTTCCGCGCGGCGGCCATCGAGCAGCTCAACGTCTGGGGCTCCCGCATCGGCGCCCGGGTCATGTCGCGGCCAACGGGTGCGGATGCATCCGGGCTCGCCTTCGACGCCATCGCGCAGGCGAAGGAGGACGGCACCGACATCCTGTTCATCGACACGGCGGGCCGGCTGCAGAACAAGCAATATCTGATGGACGAACTCGACAAGATCGTGCGCGTCATCAAGAAGCAGGATGAGGGAGCCCCTCACGCCGTGCTGCTGGTGCTCGACGCCACCACGGGCCAGAACGCCATGGCCCAGGCGGAGATCTTCACCAAGGTCGCGGGCGTCACCGGCCTGATCATGACCAAGCTGGACGGCACGGCGCGCGGCGGCATCCTCGTCGCCATCGCGGAGCGCTTCCGCATTCCCGTCCATGCCATCGGGGTCGGCGAGTCGATCGAGGACCTGCAGCCCTTCGACGCCGACGGCTTCGCCCGCGCAATCGCCGGACTGGAGGAAAGATGAGTTTCACATCCAGCCCGAAGATGGGGCAGGGCACCAAGCTGCTGATCGAGATGGGGCCGCTGGTCGCCTTCTTCATCGCCAATTGGAAAGCCGGAATCTATTGGGGCACCGGCATCTTCATGGTGGCCACGGCGGTGGCGCTCACCCTCTCCTGGGCGCTCACCCGCAAGATCGCCATGGTGCCGCTGGTGTCCGCCGTCTTCGTGGCGCTGTTCGGCGCGCTCACGCTCTGGCTCCACAGCGACCTCTTCATCAAGGTGAAGGTGACGCTCATCAACGCGCTGTTCGGCGCGGTGCTGCTGGGGGGCGTGGCCATGGGGCGCAGCTACATCAAGCTGATCATGGGCGAGGCGGTGAAGCTCACGGAGCAGGCGTGGCGCACGCTGTCCATCCGCTGGGGCGTGTTCTTCTTCGTCATGGCGGCGCTCAACGAAGTGGTCTGGCGCAACTTCTCGACCGATGCCTGGGTGAATTTCAAGGTCTTCGGTCTCCTGCCGCTGACGCTCGTCTTCGCCATCGCCAACGCGCCCTTCATGTCGAAGCACATGATCGAGGAGGAGAAGGCCGAGGCTCAGTAGGGCTTCGGGTCTCCGTATTCGCCTTCGGGGTTGGAGAAGGGCGCGAAGTCGCTCCGCCCCTCCACGCTCCGGTATTGATCGAGCGCCCATCTGACCGAAGGGAAGGCGAGTTCCGCCCACGGAATATCGTTCCAGCCCACGAGCATCACCTCGAGGCTTTCCGGCCCGGCGGAGAAGGAGGGCTCGGCAAGATGCGCCAGGTACATGATCTGCACCTGCGCGATGCGCGGGATGGTGTAGACCGCAAGCAGCCTGTCGATGACGATCGCCGCGTTCGCCTCCTCGCGCGCTTCCCGCATGGCGGCCTGTTCCGCGGTCTCGCCCACTTCCATGAAACCGGCGGGAAGCGTCCAGAACCCGACGCGCGGCTCGATGGCGCGGCGGCACAGAAGGATCTTGTCCCGGTGCCGCACGATCGACCCGGTGACGATCTTCGGGTTCACGTAGTTGATGAAGCCGCAGGTGGCGCACACGTCTCGCTCATGCGTGTCACCTGCTGGAGTTTCCCGTCTGAAGTCGATCGACTGAGTCTTACTGTTCATCGCTTGTCAAGTGTTGAAATCTGTATGCGGATCATCTTAACTCGTTCTCGGGCAAAGAGCATCCAGTGAATTCAGCATCCGCTTTTTGCTTGCAGCGCAATATGCGAGCCGCTACTTGTCGCGCGGCTCCGCGGGGGAGCCTCCTCACGCTGTAGAGCATTGGGCAGGCCGGAAACGGCCATGAGATTACGCAGGAACCGGTCGACACCAACAAGCCGGCATGCGGGCAGGAGAAGGGGCGTATGACGACGATGAAGGATGTGAAGCAGTTCTCTCGCTCGCCATCCCACCTGCTGAAGCGGGCGGCGCAATACTCGAACCTCATCTACATGGGGGAAGTCGGCAAGTCCGGCCTCACGCACCGGCAGTTCACCGTGCTCCTCGCAGTGGACGCCAATGACGGCAAGAGCCAGACCGAACTCGTGAAGCTCACCGGCATCGACCGCTCGACGCTGGCCGACCTCGTGGCGCGCCTTCTCGCGCAGGGCTACCTGCAGAGAAAGCGCACCAAGGACGACGGCCGCACCAACGCCATCCGCATCACCGCCATCGGCAAGAAGATGCTGAAGATGGCGCAGCCGGGTGCTGAGGAGGTGGACAAGCAGCTCCTCTCCCTCATCCCCTCGCCGGAGCGCAAGGGCTTCCTCGACAATCTCGCGGTGCTCGCCGCCGAGATGGACCGCATCGAGGAAAAGGAACCCGTGAAGCCCGCCCGCAAGATCAAGACCCGCAAGCGCGCCTGAGGCTTGCGGTCACGTCACGTGGCGGATCATGTCCGGGCTTGCCCCGGGCCCAGTTGCCACTTTTTGAAGCCGTCATCCCGGCGAAGGCCTGAAGTGGGACGAGCCGATTTCAGCTAACCGACCGGCGCTTTCGAAAATCCTATGCGATGAGCGCGTGTCCCGCGGTGTTCAGCTTCCGCCCTGCGGCAGAGGCGTCTTCGCCTTTTCGATTTCCGCGCTGAGCTTCCCGGTGATGGCTTCCGGCGTCAGCGGCCCGATGTGCTTGTAGCGGATGAAGCCCTGGCCATCGACCACGAAGGTCTCCGGCACGCCATAGACGCCCCAGTTCACCGCCGTGCGCCCGTCACGGTCGGAGCCGATGGCGGCGAAGGGCTGGCCCAGCACGCCGAGGAAGCGGACGGCATTTTCCGGCTCGTCCTTGTAGTTGATGCCGAGGAGCGTGATGTCCGGCCGCCTGGCGAGTTCGGTCAGCAGCGGGTGCTCGATGCGGCAGGGTGCGCACCAGGAGGCCCAGACGTTGACGACGGCGACCTTGCCCGTCCGCAGGTCGGCGGTGGCGAGGCCCGGGATGTCGAGGCCAGAGACCGGCTGCAGGGTGAAATCCGGCACCGGCTTGTTGATGAGGGCCGAGGGGATTTCCGACGGGTTGCCCGAAAGCCCCTTCCAGAACAGAGCGGCAAGTGCTGCGAACAGGATGACGGGGATCAGCACCACCCAGATGCGGGAGCGCTTGGCGGCGGGTTCGGGCGCGGTCATGCGCGGGGTTTCCGGCGCTGTGCGTCGAGGCGGTCCGCCTCGGCGCGGAGCCTGGCGTCCCTGACCAGCACGGAGGCGATCAGCCCGCAGAGGAAGACGGCGGTCAGCGCATAGGAAGCGATGACGAAGCCGATGTGGTTGGCGGAAAAATCCATCAGCGTTCTCCGATCTCGGCGATGTGGATCTGGCGGATCTTGCGCGCCGCGATCTCGGCGCGGATGGACACGAGGTGAAGGGCCAGGAACAGGAAGCTGTAGGCCAGACCCATCACCAGCAGGGGCCACAGCATGGGCCCGGCGATGGTCGGCCCGTCCATGCGGAACACGCTGGCCGGCTGGTGCAGCGAGTTCCACCAGTCGACCGAGAACTTCACGATCGGGATGTTGATGAAGCCGACCAGCGCCACGATGCGGGCCACCATGGCGGCGCGGTGTGGCTCCTCGATCGCGGCCCAGATCGCGGTGTAGCCGATGTAGAGGAGCATGAGCACGAACATCGAGGTCAGCCGCGCGTCCCACACCCACCACGCGCCCCACATGGGCTTGCCCCACAGAGAGCCGGTGGCGAGCGACAGGAAGCAGAACACGGCGCCGATGGGGGCCGCCGTCTTGGCGGCGACGTCGGCCAGCGGGTGGCGGAAGATCAGGGCCACGGCGCTTGCCAGCGCCATCACCGAATAGACGAAGAGCGCCATCCAGGCGGCCGGCACATGCACATACATGATGCGCACCGTCTCGCCCTGCTGGTAGTCCTGCGGCGCGGTGACGAGCGCGCCATAGAGGCCCACGGCGAAGAGGCCGATGGTGATGGCCCACACATAGGGCAGCACCGCATTGGCGATTTTCAGGAAACGGGTGGGGTTCGCGAGATACTGCATGATGTCGCCTATCTAGGGCAGGTTTGTCACTTCAGGTAGGACCGCAGTGCCGCAGCCGAGGCCAGGGGGGAAACGACGAGGCTCACCAGCGCGATCGCCCCCAGGATCAGGAGCGAGGCCAGGGTGAGGCCGGGTGCCGCGCCCGCCTGCGAGGCCGAGAGCCCGAAGATCAGCACCGGCACATAGAGCGGCAGCACCAGCAGCGAAACGAGCAGCCCGCCGCGCCTGAGGCCCACCGTCACGGCGGCGCCGATCGAGGCGAGAAGCGAAAGGGCGATGGACCCCAGCGCCATGGCGAGCGCCAGCGGCAGGATCGCCTCCGGTTCGAGGTTCACCAGGAAGCCCAGCACGGGTGCCGCGATGGCCAGCGGCAGGCTGGTGGACAGCCAGTGGGCGATGGACTTGGCCAGCGCCACCATCTCGAAGGGCACCGGCCCCATGGTCATGATGTCGAGGGAGCCGTCCTCATAGTCCTGCTGGTAGATGCGGTCGGCCGAGAGCAGCACGGAGAGGAGGAGTGCGATCCACAGCGCGCCGGGTGCGATCCGGCCGAGCAGCGCCTGGTCCGGCCCGATGCCGATGGGCAGCAGCACCACCACGGTGAGGAAGAAGCCGAGCGCGGTGCCCACGCCGCCGCCCTGCCGCATGCTCAGCGTCAGGTCGCGGCGGATGAGGGCGAGGATGAGGGTCATGTCCGGCTTCCCAGTTCGAGGCGCACGTCGGGTTCCCGCCCCAGCGGCACATGGGTGGCGGCGATGATCATGCCGCCCCCGTCCAGCTGCCGCGACATGACGGCGACGAGCCGCGCGAGGGAGGCGGTGTCGAGCCCCACCGTCGGCTCGTCCAGCAGCCACAGCACGCGCGGCACCAGCACGAGGCGCGCGAGCGCCAGCCGCCGTTTCTGCCCGGCGGAGAGCAGCCCGGCGGGGTAGGAGGAGAGGCGGGAGAGGTCGAAGGCGTCGAGGGCCTCCTCCACGCCGCCGCCGCCCAGGAAGTCACGCCAGAAGGCCAGGTTCTCGGAGACGCTGAGCGCGCTCTTCACGGGTTCCTGGTGGGCGATGTAATGGGCCTGCTGGCCGATGGTGAGGTCGGCGTTGCCGCCCGACAGGGTGACGCTTCCGCCCTGCGATTCGTTCAGCCCGGCGATGAGGCGGAGGAGGGAGGACTTGCCGGAGCCGTTCGGCCCCGTCAGCTGCATCAGCTGCCCCGGCCGCAGCGCGAGCGAGACGTTGCGGAAGACGATCCGCCCGCCGCGCTCGCAAGTCAGGTCCTGGCCCAGGAGTTCCATTCAGCCCTTGTTGTAAAAGAACATGCCCGCGTCAAGCGCGGGCATGTGCGTGTTGCAGGCCGAAGGCGGTTCCGGCCTTGACTTACGTCATGTACTGGCCGCCATTGGCGGAAATCGTGGAGCCGGTGATGAAGCCCGCATCGTCCGAGGCGAGGAACACCACGGCGCGTGCGATCTCCTCCGGCTCGCCCAGGCGGCCGACGGGGATCAGCGGCAGGATGCGCTTGTCCAGCACGTCCTGGGCGATGGCCTTCACCATCTCGGTGGCGATGTAGCCCGGGCAGATGGTGTTGACGGTGATGCCCTTGGCGGCACCTTCCTGGGCCAGCGCCTTGACGAAGCCGATGTCGCCCGCCTTGGCGGCGGAATAATTCGCCTGCCCCATCTGGCCCTTCTGGCCGTTGATGGAGGAGATGCAGATGACGCGGCCGAAATTGCGGTCGCGCATCCCGCCCCACACGGGCTGCGTCATGTTGAACAGGGAGTTGAGGTTGGTGTTGATCACCTCGTTCCACTGCTGCGGCGTCATCTTGTGGAACATGGCGTCACGGGTGATGCCGGCATTGTTCACCAGCACCTCGACCGGGCCCAGCTCGGCCTCGACTTGGCGCAGGCCCGCGGCGCAGGCCTCATAGCTGGAGACGTCCCACTTGTAGACGGGAATGCCCGTCTCCGCCTTGAACTTCGCCGCCGCCTCGTCATTGCCGGCGTAATTGGCGGCCACGCTGTAGCCCGCGGCCTTCAGCGCCTTCGAAATCGCCGCCCCGATGCCCCGGCTGCCGCCCGTGACTACTGCTACCCGTCCCATTCGTTTCTCCTCGATGTCGTTTTGTCTTGTTGAGTGTCCCTCCCCCCCCCCTTGGGCGGGAGGGAAATCGCGATCTTCCGTGCTTACCGCTCCAGGCACATGGCGACGCCCATGCCGCCGCCGATGCACAGCGTGGCCAGGCCCTTCCGGGCATTGCGGCGCTGCATCTCGAAGAGCAGCGTGTTGAGCACGCGGGCACCCGAGGCGCCGATCGGGTGGCCGATGGCGATGGCGCCGCCGTTCACGTTCACGATGTCGGGGTTCCAGCCCATGTCCTTGTTCACCGCACAGGCCTGCGCCGCGAAGGCCTCGTTGGCCTCCACGAGGTCGAGGTCCTCGACCTTCCAGCCGGCCTTCTTCAGCGCCGCGCGCGAGGCCGGGATGGGGCCCGTGCCCATGATCGCCGGGTCGACGCCGACGGACGCCCAGGAGGCGATGCGGGCCAGCGGCGTCAGCCCGCGGCGGGCGGCCTCGGCCTCGCTCATCAGGATCGCCACGGCGGCGCCGTCATTGATGCCGGAGGCGTTGGCGGCCGTCACGGAGCCGTCCTTGGCGAAGGCGGGCTTGAGCTTGGCGACGCTGTCCAGCGTCACGCCCTTCTTGATGTACTCGTCGGTGTCCACCGTCACGTCGCCCTTGCGGGTGGAGATGGTGACGGGCGCGATCTCGTCCTTGAACTTGCCGGCGGCCTGCGCGGCCTCGGCCTTGTTCTGGCTCTTCACCGCGAACTCGTCCTGCGTGTCGCGGGTGATCTGCCACTGGCGGGCCACGTTCTCCGCGGTGTTGCCCATGTGGTAGCCGTTGAAGGCGTCCCAGAGGCCGTCCTTGATCATGGTGTCGACCAGCGACCAGTCGCCCATCTTCACGCCGTCGCGGAGGTGGGCCACATGCGGGGCCTTGCTCATGCTCTCCTGACCGCCGGCGGCCACGATCTTCGCATCGCCGCTCGCGATCTGCTGCATGCCCAGCGCCACGGCGCGCAGGCCCGAACCGCACAGCTGGTTCATGCCCCAGGCGGGGCTCTCGTTCGGGATGCCGGCGTTGATCGCGGCCTGGCGGGCGGGGTTCTGGCCCTGTCCGGCGGCGAGCACCTGGCCGAGGATCACCTCGTCAACCTCTGCGCCCTCGATCCCGGCGCGCTGCATGGCGGCCTTCAGCGCCACCGACCCAAGGTAGGATGCCGCCACGCTCGACAACGAGCCGTTGAAAGACCCTACCGGCGTGCGCGCCGCCGAGACGATGACAATCCCATTTCCAGAAGCGGCCATGAATTTCTCCTTGATCACAGTTGGCGTACTTATGCCCTCCTTATCATCTTTTGTGCAATGCGACATAGGTCTTGATCCGGGTACTGCCGAAAATTTTTGCGCTTGCAATTGTGCAGTGCGGAGAGCAAGCTTTGGCATAGGCAGAGCCCTGAAAAGTCCGGTCAACGGCGGGGGCTCCGCGGCGAGTCAGGAGGAGTCCGGTGAGCGAAGAGAAGACAGCGCCCCAGAGCGCCGTGGTCATCAAGAAATACGCCAACCGGCGGCTCTACAACACCTCCACGAGCACCTATGTGACCCTCGACGACCTCGCCACGATGGTGAAGGCCGGCACTGATTTCCTGGTATATGATGCCAAGACCGGCGAGGACATCACCCGCTCGGTGCTTACCCAGATCATCTTCGAGGAAGAGAACAAGGGCACCAACCTGCTGCCCATCAACTTCCTGCGCCAGCTGATCCGCTTCTACGGCGATTCCATGCAGGCCTTCGTGCCGGGCTTTCTTGAATTCTCGCTCGATAACCTCGGCAAGGACCAGGAGAAGTTCCGTGCCCAAATGATGGAGGCCTGGGGGGCGGACCCCTTCAAGGCCATGCAGGACCACGCGCAACGCAACATGGCCATGTTCAGCGATGCCATGAAGGTGTTCAATCCCTTCGCCGCCGCCATCGGCGGGGCCGTTCCGGGCGCGCCCGGCCCGGGCAGGCCGCCGCCGCAGCAATCCTCATCCGCCTCCTCGAAGGACGATCTTCAGGCGCTGAAGGACCAGCTCGCCGCAATGCAGCAGAAGATCGACACGCTGGCCAACAAGTAGGGTCCACTCAGCGCGCCCCGTGCTGGGCTGCGTGGAAGGTCATGTCCAGGACGCTCACCGCCTCCCGGAGCCTGGCCAGTTCGCCGTCCGACCCTGTGTCCAATTCATTCTGACTCTCCTTCGGTGCGGCGGGCCAGGGCAGCCGCGTATCGGCGGGCCCGAACAGCTCGCCCTGCATCATGTCGACGCCCCAGTCCGTCAGCAGGGTGGCGTCCGCCTCGTTTTCCACCCATTCCGCCACCGTCGACAGCCCGAAGGCGCGGGCCAGGTCGATCAGGGAGCGCACGAAATAGCGGTTGTCGGCATTGCCGGCGAGGTCCCGGCACAGCGCGCCGTCGATCTTGAGCATTTCGACGGGCAGCGACCGCAGGTTCCGGAACGAGGTGTAGCCCGCCCCGAAATCGTCGATCGCCACGCTGGCGCCCAGATCCCGCAATTGCCGCACGAAGCGGGCGGTGTCGCTCAGGTCGCTGCCGAGCGCCACGGTTTCAGTGATCTCCACGATGAGCCGCGAGGCGGCATCCCGGTTGCCGGCCAGTATGGCGATGATCTCCGGGTACCAGCGCGGGTCGGTGGCCGTGGTACCCGACACGTTGAGGGAAATGCGCGCCTGGCCGTGCTCCGCCAGCGTGGCGGCCACCAGTTCCGTCACCGCCTTGTCGATCAGGCGGACGAGGCCCAGCTTTTCCGCCACCGGGATCAGCTGCCAGGCGGGCATGCCTTCGCCCGCCGGATCGGCGATGCGCAGCAGCGCCTCGTGAAAGGCCGGCTTGCCGGTGCGCACGTCGATCACCGGCTGGTAGGCGAGGCGCAAGCGCTGCTCCTTCAGGCAGCGCAGGATCGCCGTGGCGCAGCGCGCGTTGCTGCTGCGCTCGGAAAGCCGCTGGGGCGAGGGCCTGTAGATGGCGTAGCCGTCGAAGGGCTGCTTGCGGGCCTGGACCAGCGCCTCCTCCGCCCGGGTCATGGCCACGGCGGGCTCGCTCGCGTGGCGGGGCAGCACCACCGCGCCCACCGAGAGCAGGGCCCACACCGGCCCCGCCCCGGTGTCGATCACGTTCTCCCGCACCACCCGCAGGAAGCGCTCCGCCGCCGCCGCCAGGTCCTCCTCGCCGCAGCGGTTCAGGATCAGGCCGAACTTGGAGCCCGAATAGCGCGCCACGGAATCGCCCGAGCGGGCCACGCGCGCCAGCCGGCACCCGGCCTCCACCACCACCTCGTCCCCCACCTCGAAGCCATAGGCTTCGTTCACCATGGTGAGATTGCAGATGGAGGCGACCAGCAGCGCGCAGGAGGACTGCTCCGTCTCCGCCCGCTCCATCGACTGGCCCAGCACCTCGATCATGCGCAGCCGGTTCATCAGCCCCGTCAGCGGGTCCGAGTGGCCGAGGTAGCTCAGGCGCTGGTCGCGCCGGTGGCGCTCGTCGATGCGCCGCACCGTGCCCAGAACGCGCTGGGGCCGTCCGTCCGGCCCTGCGAACCAGCGGCCCTGGTCCTCCACCCACAGGCTCAACGGCCCGGTGCGTCCGCGCGGGCGGATCACATATTCGATCTGGAAGGCCGCACCGTCGCCCGCATCCGCGCTCCCGCGCATCACCGCATCGTAACGGCTGGCGACATTGGCCGGGTCCAGCAGCGCGGCATAGCTCTTGCCGGTGCCGATCTCCCCCGGTTGCGCCTCGAGAACGGCCGCGGCATTGGCGGACCAGGCGATCTCGTCGCTGTCGATCGTCCAGCAATAGGCGGCCAGGCCCGATGCCTCCAGGGCCTCGCCCAGGCCCGGCAGCCCGCTTTCCGCCGCGGCTGCCTTTCCGATCGCCGCACAGGTTTCACGCTGAAGGTCACTCACGCCGGCTTATCCCCCGAACACCACTTCAGCTTAAGGGGGAGGAGGTGAAATCAACCTTAACGCGTAAATCAATAGCCCAGCGCGAAGCCGTCCTTCCGCGGGTCGGAGCCGCCGACGAGCATGCCGTTCACCCGGTCGATGGCGATCGCCTGTCCGCCGCCGAGCGGCCCCGGCGGGCTTTCCAGCACATGGCCGCGGGCTGCGAGGCCGCCCAGCACCGCCGCCGGCACGCCGCTTTCGGCCAGCACCTTTCCGCCCTTGGGGAAATAGCGCGCCCAGTCGATCGCCTCCTGCGGGTCCATGCCATAGACATAGGCGTTCACCGCCACCGTCACGTGGCCCATGGGCTGGTAGTCGCCGCCCATCACGCCGTAGCTCATGTCGACGAGGCCATCCTTCTTCACCATGGCGGGAATGATGGTGTGGAGCGGCCGCTTGCCCGGCCCGATGCAGTTGGGGTGGGCGGGGTCGGCCACGAAGCAGGCGCCGCGGTTCTGCAGCGCGATGCCGGTGCGCGGCGTCACCACGCAGGAGCCGAACCCGTCATAGACGGAGTTGATGAAGGAGACGGCCAGCCGCTTCTCATCCACCACGGAGAGGTAGATCGTGTCCGAGTTCCGCATCACGGTGGCGATGTCGAGGGCGCGGTTCATGTCGATCATCGCCGCGAGCTTCTGCGCCGTCTTCGCCGACAGAAGCTCCTCCACCGGCACCTCGGCGAAGTCCGGGTCGGCGATGTGGCGGTTGCGGAGCTCCCAGGCGAGCTTCATCGCCTCGATCTCGAGGTGGTGGCGCTCGGCCGAATCCGGCGCATGGCGGGAGAGCCCGATCTGCGAAAGCACGTTGAAGGCGATGAGCGCCGTGAGGCCCTGGCCCGAGGGCGGGATCTCCAGGATCTCGCGCCCCATGAAGCCGGCGGAGATGGGCTTCACCCAGGTCGATTCGTGCGAGGCCAGGTCCTCCAGGGTGAGGAGGGAGCCCCTTGCCCGCACCGTTGTGATGATGTCCTCCGCGATGGCCCCGCGGTAGAAGGCGTCCCGGCCTTGCCTGGCGATGAGCTTCATCGTGTCCGCCAGTGCGGGATAGGCCATGGTCTCGCCCAGCCGGGGTGTGCGCCCCTCCTTCAGGTAATGCGTCCTGCCGCCTTCGTCGGCGGCGAGGAAGGGGGCGTCCTCCGGCCAGTCCACGGCCACGCGCGGCGTCACCGGGACACCTTCCTCCGCCAGCCGGATGGCGGGTTTCAGCGCCTCCGCCAGGTCCATGGTGCCGAAGCGCTTCAGGAGTTGGTCCCAGCCGTCGATGGCGCCCGGCACGGTGATCGCGTGGATGGAGCGCAGCGGGATTTCGGTGAGGCCCGAGGCCCTGAGCCAGTCGAGGTCGGCCGCCTTCGCCGCCCGCCCGCTGGCATTGAGGCCGGAGACCTTGCCCTCCGGCGTGCCCACCAGCGCGAAGCAGTCGCCGCCGATTCCCGTCATGGCGGGCTCCACCACGCAGAGCACGGCGGAGGCGACGACGGCCGCATCGGCCGCGTTGCCGCCCGCCCTCAGCGTGTCGATGGCGGCGAGGGTGGCGAGCGGGGCGGAGGTCGCCGCCATGCCGCGCGCGCCATAGGCTGCGGATCGTCCGGGACGGTCAAAGCTGCGCATTGTCACAACATCCTGTATTGGGGCCGCCGCGGCGGCCGGATAGAAGTTGGAAGAAAACTCCGAGAAGCGTCGCAAAAGGCATCGCATGTGGCGAAACCCTGTAGCAAGACACTCGCCGTCATGACTGCCGCGCCTGGCGTTCAGGGTTCCGGCCGGAATCCCGCCGAAGCGGGGCAGGTTTCGAAGGAAATGATCGACATTTCCCACCAGTAATGTATTTTTACTGCCGGGAAACCTCTCCAATCCACCCAAGGGGAAAAACGGAATGTCAACGGTGAAGAGCGATATCGAGATTGCCCGCGAGGCGAAAATGAAGCCGATCATGGAGATCGGCAAGGGCCTCGGCATTCCCGAGCAGGACCTGATCCCTTACGGCCACACCAAGGCCAAGGTCTCGCTGTCCTACATCGACAGCCTCAACTCCAGGCCCGACGGCAAGCTGATCCTGGTGACCGCCATCAACCCCACGCCTGCGGGCGAAGGCAAGACGACCACCACGGTGGGCCTGGGCGACGGCCTCAACCGCATCGGCAAGAAGGCCATGGTGGCGCTGCGCGAACCCTCGCTCGGCCCCTGCTTCGGCATGAAGGGCGGCGCGGCCGGCGGCGGCTATGCCCAGATCGTGCCGATGGAAGACATCAACCTGCACTTCACGGGTGACTTCCACGCCATCACCTCGGCGCACAACCTGCTGTCCGCGATGATCGACAACCACATCTACTGGGGCAATGAGCTGGGCATCGACACCCGCCGCGTCGCCTGGCGCCGCGTGATGGACATGAACGACCGCGCGCTGCGCGAGATCGTCTGCTCGCTCGGCGGTGTGGCCAACGGCTATCCGCGCGAGGCCGGCTTCGACATCACGGTCGCCTCCGAGATCATGGCCATCCTCTGCCTCGCCACCTCGATCGAGGACCTCGAGCGCCGCATCGGCCAGATCGTGATCGGCTACCGGAAGGACAAGTCGGCGGTTCTCGCCAAGGACCTGAAGGCGCCGGGCGCCATGGTCGTGCTGCTGAAGGACGCGCTGCAGCCCAACCTCGTCCAGACGCTGGAGAACAACCCTGCCTTCGTGCATGGCGGCCCCTTCGCCAACATCGCGCATGGCTGCAACTCGGCCATGGCCACCCGCGCCGCGCTGAAGCTCGCCGACTATGTGGTCACCGAAGCCGGCTTCGGCGCCGACCTGGGTGCGGAGAAGTTCTTCGACATCAAGTGCCGCAAGGCCGGCCTCTCGCCCGCCGCGACGGTCATCGTGGCCACGGTGCGCGCCCTCAAGATGCATGGCGGCGCCGCCAAGGACGAGCTCAAGACCGAGAACGTCGAGGTGCTCAAGAAGGGCCTCGCCAACCTCGGCCGCCACATCGAGAACGTGAAGAAGTTCGGCGTGCCGATCGCGGTCGCCATCAACCACTTCGTCTCGGACACCGACGCCGAGGTCCAGGCCGTCATCGACTACTGCCGCACCCACGGCGTGGAAGCCTTCCGCTGCACCCACTGGGCCGAGGGCGGCAAGGGTACGGAAGCGCTGGCCCATCACGTCGCCGCGCTCGCCGACAAGGGCTCCGCGCAGTTCAAGCCGATCTATGACGAAGCCATGCCGCTGGCCGAGAAGGTTCGCACCATCGCCCGCGAGATCTACCGCGCGGACGACATCGTGGCCGACAAGTCGATCCGGGACCAGTTCAAGGCCTGGGAAGCCGCGGGCTACGGCAAGTTCCCGATCTGCATGGCCAAGACGCAATATTCCTTCTCGACCGACCCGAACCTGAAGGGGGCGCCGATCAACCACATGCTGCCGATCCGCGAAGTGCGCCTCTCGGCGGGCGCGGAGTTCATCGTGGTCATCTGCGGTGACATCATGACCATGCCCGGCCTGCCCAAGGTGCCCTCCGCCGAAGTCATCGGCCTGGACGAGAAGGGCCAGATCGCCGGCCTGTTCTGAGGCCCCCACACATCGCATCGGCCAAGGCCCGGAGCCATGCTCCGGGCCTTTTTCGTTCCTGTCATGTTGCGCTGCGAAGGGCAACAATCGGGGTCGGCTTGCTGCACGGATACTCTAAGACGCTGTTTTCGTAACCGAAAGAGAGCCATGCAAAAAATGCAGTTCTCTTTTTGCTGCACCGCACCTAGATTGTGCACAGCAAAAGCAACCGCAGACCCGTCAATCCAAGGGGAATGACAATGTTCGAAGTCCTGAAGTCCCGCTACTCGTCCTGGAAGCGTTATGCGCGCACCCTCCAGGAGCTCGAGGCCCTGTCCAGCCGCGAACTCGCCGATCTCGGCATCGCGCGCTCCGACATCCGGCGCCTCGCCCGCGAGTCCGCACGCCAGTAGTTTCTCCCGGACCGGTCCATATCCGGTCCGTCAGCAAAGGCCCGCCGGTGTCCTCCCCCGGCGGGCTTTTTGCGTTTCCGGCCCTGCATTCCGTCCGGTTCCGGCACCCCTGTGGACCGGGGGCCCGGCGCACCCGCGAAAGTCGCGTCAATCCGCCGCGTGATCGAGGTTGCGAGTCCTTTTCCACTGTGATAGCCAACGCGCGCGGCGGGGCTGGGGTCCCGGCCCGTGGGCATGTCCTTGTGCATGCCGGCCTCCCAGAAATTCAATCGGCACCGTACCTTTTCCTATGCGGGTACAGGCCGCTAAACTGAATGAAAGACGGATCGTGGCGACCACAGATCAGACAGTTTCCGGAGTTCCGGGCCGCTATGCCAGCGCCCTGTTCGAACTTGCGACCGAGGACAAGGCCACCGAGGAGGTCGGCCGCCAGCTCAACACCTTCGGCTCCGCCATCGACCAGTCGGACGACCTGAGGCGGCTGGTCCGCTCGCCGGTCTACTCCTCCGCAGACCAGATCGCGGCGCTGGAAGGTGTCGCGGGTCAGCTCGGCATCGGCGGCACGACGCTCAACTTCCTGAAGCTCGCCGCGAAGAACCGCCGCCTGAGCGCGCTTCCCGACATCATCAAGGCCTATGCCACGATCCTCAGCCACTCCAAGGGCGAGATCGCGGGCGAGGTCACCTCGGCCGAACCGCTCTCGGCCGATCAGCTCTCCGACCTCAAGGCCGCGCTCAAGTCCTCGCTCGGCCGTGACGTCGCACTTGTCACCCGGGTCGACAGCTCGATCCTCGGCGGCCTCATCGTGAAGGTGGGCTCCCGCATGATGGACAACTCGCTCAAGACCAAGCTCCAGTCTCTCAAGATCGCCATGAAGGGAACCGCCTGATGGACATTCGCGCCGCCGAAATCTCCGCAATTCTCAAGAAGCAAATCAAGGACTTCGGCAAGGAAGCCCAAGTTTCCGAGATCGGCCAGGTCCTGTCCGTCGGTGACGGCATCGCCCGCGTCTACGGCCTCGACAACGTCCAGGCCGGCGAAATGGTCGAGTTCGCCAACGGCCTCAAGGGCATGGCCCTCAACCTCGAAACCGACAACGTCGGCGTCGTGATCTTCGGCTCGGACCGCGAGATCAAGGAAGGCGACACCGTCAAGCGCACCGGCGCCATCGTCGAAGTGCCGGTCGGCAAGGAGCTCCTCGGCCGCGTGGTCGACCCGCTCGGCAACCCGATCGACGGCAAGGGCCCGATCAAGGCCACCCAGACGCGCCGCGTCGACGTGAAGGCCCCCGGCATCATCCCGCGCAAGTCGGTGCATGAGCCGATGTCCACCGGCCTCAAGGCCGTCGACGCGCTGATCCCGATCGGCCGCGGCCAGCGCGAGCTGGTCATCGGCGACCGCCAGACCGGCAAGACCGCCATCATCCTCGACACCATCCTGAACCAGAAGCCGATCCACATCGCAGGCCCGGAGAAGGACAAGCTCTACTGTGTCTACGTCGCCTGCGGCCAGAAGCGCTCGACGGTTGCGCAGTTCGTGAAGGTGCTGGAAGACAACGGCGCGCTCGAATACTCGATCATCGTCGCCGCCACCGCTTCGGACCCGGCGCCGCTGCAGTATCTCGCCCCCTTCGCGGGCTGCACCATGGGCGAATATTTCCGTGACAACGGCATGCACGCGCTCATCGCCTATGACGACCTCTCGAAGCAGGCCGTCGCCTACCGCCAGATGTCGCTGCTGCTGCGCCGCCCGCCGGGCCGCGAAGCCTATCCGGGCGACGTGTTCTATCTCCACTCCCGCCTGCTCGAGCGCGCGGCCAAGCTCAATGACGCCCAAGGTGCTGGTTCGCTGACCGCCCTTCCGGTCATCGAGACGCAGGCCAACGACGTGTCGGCCTACATCCCCACCAACGTGATCTCGATCACCGACGGCCAGATCTTCCTCGAGACCGACCTGTTCTACCAGGGCATCCGCCCGGCGGTGAACGTCGGCCTCTCGGTGTCGCGCGTCGGCTCCGCCGCCCAGACCAAGGCGATGAAGCAGGTGGCCGGCAAGATCAAGGGCGAGCTCGCGCAGTACCGCGAAATGGCGGCCTTCGCGCAGTTCGGCTCGGACCTCGACGCCTCGACCCAGAAGCTCCTGAACCGCGGCGCCCGCCTCACCGAACTCCTGAAGCAGGCGCAGTTCTCGCCGATGAAGACGGAAGAGCAGGTCGTGTCGATCTACGCCGGCGTCAACGGCTATCTCGATCCGCTGCCGGTCGGCAAGATCAAGTCCTTCGAGGAAGGCCTGCTGCGCTTCATGCGCGACAAGCACGCCGACGTGCTGGAGGCGATCCGCACCGAGAAGGCGATCTCGGACGTGACCATGCCGAAGCTCAAGGCGGCGGTCGAAGCCTTCGCCAAGTCCTTCGCCTGATAAGGACCTGAGATGGCAAGTCTCAAGGACTTAAGAAACCGCATCGCCTCGGTGAAGGCCACGCGCAAGATCACCAAGGCCATGCAGATGGTGGCGGCGGCGAAGCTTCGCCGCGCCCAGGAAGCCGCGGTCGCCGCGCGCCCCTATTCGGAGCGCATGTCGGCGGTGATCGGCAACCTCGCCGGCGCGATGGAAGGCAAGGCGGGCGCGCCCACCCTGCTCACCGGCACGGGCTTCGACGAAACGCACCTGCTGATCGTGGCGACCGCCGAGCGCGGCCTCTGCGGCGGCTTCAACTCCTCGATCGCCAAGCTGGCGCGCGAACACGCCGACCGCCTCATCGCCCAGGGCAAGACGGTGAAGATCTTCACCGTCGGCAAGAAGGGCAATGACGCGCTGAAGCGGGTCTACGGCCGCTACATCGTCGAGCACATCGACTTCCGCAGCGTGAAGCAGATGTCCTTCGCCGAGGCGCAGGCCGTGGCGCAGAAGGTGCTCCACATGTTCCACAACGGCGAGTTCGATGTGGCGACCCTGTTCTTCTCCGAGTTCAAGTCCGTGATCTCGCAGAAGCCGACAGCACTCCGGCTGATCCCGGCGGACGTCTCGGGCTCCAAGCCCGCGGACCTCGGCGGCGCCGTCTATGAAGCCGAGCCCGAAGAGGGCGAAATCCTGGCCGATCTCCTGCCGCGCAACATCGCCGTGCAGATTTTCCGTGGCCTCCTCGAGAACGCGGCGTCCGAGCAGGGCGCCCGCATGAGCGCCATGGACAACGCCACCCGCAACGCCGGTGACATGATCAACAAGCTGTCGATCAAGTACAACCGCCAGCGCCAGGCGCAGATCACCAAGGAACTCATCGAAATCATTTCGGGCGCCGAGGCGCTCTAACCGAACACGGGAAGGATCAGACACATGGCAAACAGCGAGGCCTCAGTCGGCCGCATCACCCAGGTCACCGGCGCCGTCGTGGACGTCGCCTTCGATGGTGGCCTTCCGGAAATCTTGAACGCGCTCGAGACCGACAACGGCGGCAACCGCCTCGTCCTCGAAGTGGCCCAGCACCTCGGTGAGAACACCGTGCGCTGCATCGCCATGGACTCGACCGAAGGCTTGGTGCGCGGCCAGCCCGTCACCAACACGGGCGCCCCCATCACCGTTCCGGTGGGCAACGAGACGCTGGGCCGCATCATGAACGTCATCGGCGAGCCCGTTGACGAAGCCGGCCCCATCGGCGCCACCGCCCGCCGCGCCATCCACCAGGCGGCACCGGAATTCGTGGAGCAGTCCACCGCCGCCGAAATCCTCGTCACCGGCATCAAGGTCGTGGATCTTCTCGCGCCTTACGCCAAGGGCGGCAAGATCGGCCTGTTCGGCGGCGCCGGCGTGGGCAAGACCGTGCTCATCATGGAGCTCATCAACAACATCGCCAAGACGCACGGCGGCTACTCCGTGTTCGCCGGCGTGGGTGAGCGCACCCGCGAGGGCAACGACCTCTATCACGAGATGATGGAGTCGGGCGTGAACAAGAACCCGAAGGAAGGCTCCGTCGCCGGTTCCAAGGCCGCCCTCGTCTATGGCCAGATGAACGAGCCGCCGGGTGCCCGCGCCCGCGTCGCCCTCACCGGCCTCACGGTCGCCGAACACTTCCGCGACCAGGGCCAGGACGTGCTGTTCTTCGTGGACAACATCTTCCGCTTCACCCAGGCCGGTTCCGAAGTGTCCGCTCTCCTGGGCCGCATCCCCTCGGCCGTGGGCTATCAGCCGACGCTTGCCACCGACATGGGCCAGATGCAGGAGCGCATCACCACGACCACCAAGGGCTCGATCACCTCGGTGCAGGCGATCTACGTGCCCGCCGACGACCTGACCGACCCGGCGCCTGCCACCTCCTTCGCCCATCTCGACGCCACGACCGTGCTGTCGCGCTCGATCGCCGAAAAGGGCATCTACCCCGCGGTGGACCCGCTCGACTCGACGTCCCGCATGCTCGACCCGCGCGTCATCGGTGAAGAGCACTACAACGTCGCCCGCCAGGTGCAGCAGATCCTCCAGCGCTACAAGGCGCTGCAGGACATCATCG
>VFQT010001144.1_pt1 | contig 33695 bp, 26 predicted proteins | sample 3512381 | NCBI WGS metagenome assembly VFQT01 (sample SAMN10412376, study PRJNA504923) | tailings metagenome | isolation source: Relicate 2 Philex TSF3 active mining site | place: Philippines: Tuba, Benguet | collected 2017-08-29 | reverse complement strand
CGAGTCACGTTTGCGCAAAGCGTTGTTGAAAGTGGCAAACCGCTATGATTATGTGCTTATTGATTGTCCGCCTTCGCTTGGTTTGTTGACTGTGAATGGGTTAATGGCCGCGATTGATGGTGTGGTTGTGCCCGTGCAATGTGAGTATCTTGCGCTCGAAGGGTTGGGACAACTGACCCAGACGATCGAGCGTGTGCGATCAGCGCTTTTCCCGGAATTGAAAGTGCGAGGTGTGATCCTGACGATGTTCGATAACCGTACCAACCTTTCATCGGATGTGGTGCGCGAAGTGAACAAGCATTTCCCCAATCAAGTGTTCAAAAGTATTATTCCGAGAAATATTCGTTTGGCAGAAGCGCCTTCGTATGGATTGCCTATTTCGGAATATGCACCGCATTCTCCGGGTGCGGAAGCGTACGAAATTTTAGCGAAAGAATTACTAAAAAGCGATAAGTAACCACAGATAAACACAGATGAAAAGGATTTTTATCTTTCCGTTTTTGTTTATCCCATTCATCTGCGGTTAAAAAGGATTTATCATGGCTCAACGAAAAGGTCTAGGCAAAGGATTGGATGCACTTATCCCGGGTGGAAAGTCTTCGACTCCGGCGGTGACGAGCAGCACAAGCGGACATGGCGGAGTGCAGCAGGTGGCTGTGGAAGCCATCAAACGCAATCCGCGTCAGCCGCGTGTGCATTTTAAAGAAGATGAATTGAACGACTTGGCGGCGTCCATTCGTGAACATGGAGTTATCCAACCATTGATCGTCTCTCCGAAAGGAGATGGCACTTTCATCTTGATTGCCGGTGAACGTCGTTGGCAGGCTTCGCAGCGAGCGGGTCTTACCAAAGTCCCTGTGGTGACGCGTCAGGCAAATAATCAAGAGTTGCTTGAACTGGCGTTGATCGAAAACGTTCAACGTGCAGACTTGAACCCCATGGAAGAAGCTGAAGCCTATCACCAGCTCGCCGAAGACTTTGGTCTTTCGCATGAGATGATCGCCAAACGTGTAGGCAAGAGTCGCGTGGCGGTGACCAATACCATGCGTCTCACCAATCTCGCGGATGCTGTCAAACAAGCTTTAGTGGACAATACAATTACCGAAGGTCACGCTCGTGCCTTGTTAGGACTTTCCACGCAAAAGGCACAAACTTCCGCATTGCAGACCATCATCAATCTTCAGTTCAGTGTGCGCCAATCTGAGGAATACATCCGCAAGTTGACGGGAAACCGCCCGGTCAAAGTTAAGAAGGCGGCGGTCAATGCCGATGTGCTGGACGTCGAGAAACGCCTCCAGCGCAGCCTCGGCACGAAGGTGGCGCTCAAGCATGGCAAGAAGGGCGGCACAGTGACCATCTATTATTATTCCGATGAAGAGCTGGATGCGCTTATCAAGAAGATGTCGTAACCTGTAGAGGTGCGGAAACCGTGCCCTATTCCTATTCTTACTACTTAAAACTTAGGCGGGGAAACCCGCCCCTACAAAAATAAAATGAGAATTCTTTACAACGCAAACATACATACCCTTGATGCTTCCAATCCGCACGCCTCTGCGATCCTCATCGCGGGCGGGCGGATTATTGCTGTAGGCAGCAAAGACCAACTCGAAAGCCTTGCACACGGCAAAGTTGAAAAGCAGGATATGAAAGGCAAGACTATCTTTCCGGGTCTGACCGATGCGCACATTCACATGCAGTTTTATTCTCTTGGGCTTTCCAAAGTGGATTGCGAGACCAAGACGAAGGAAGAATGTTTGCGCAGAGTTGGGGAGCGTGCGCGCACTCTCAAGCCGGGTGAATGGGTGCTGGGTCATGGCTGGCAGCAAAACGATTGGGATGGCAACTTCCCAACCGCGGCGGAACTCGATGTCGTTTCGCCGAACAATCCGGTATATCTCACTGCCAAGTCATTGCATGCGGCGTGGGCGAATACATCCGCGCTGAAGTTGGCGAATATCACCGATGAAACGCCTGACCCGAAGGACGGAGCCGTTCACCGTGATGCAAATGGAAAAGCCACCGGCGTTATGCTCGAAACGGCGATGGCGTTGGTCAATGCTGCAGTCCCAGAACCAACTTTGGCTGAGTTAGAGGCGGCGCTTGAAAAGGCACAGTCCGTGTTGTGGAAGATGGGCATTACCGGCGTCCATGATTTTGATCGCCGCCAATCGTTTATGGCATTGCAATCTTTGAGAGCAAAAGGCAAATTAAAATTACGCGTGTGTAAAAACATTCCCGTAGAAAGTGTGGAGCAGGCAAATGACCTCGGCTTGCGCACGGGCTTTGGCGACGCGATGTTGTGGATCGGTTCTGTTAAAGCGTTTATGGATGGTGCACTTGGTCCGCGTACGGCGGCGATGTTCCAGCCATATGAAGGCGAGAAGGAAAATCGCGGCATTCTGAACATGGATGGCGAAGAACTTTTTGAACATGCCCGCAAAGCCGCCGATGTTGGTTTGAGTATGACGGTGCATGCCATCGGCGACCGCGCCAATCATGAAGTACTCAATGCCTTCGAGCAGTTGCGCAATTACGAAACGCAAAATCATTTGCCGCATCTGCGTCACCGTATCGAGCATGTGCAAATCATCCATCCCGACGATGCGCCGCGCCTTGCCAAGCTCAACGTCATTGCATCCATGCAGCCCATTCACGCCACCTCCGATATGTTCGCCGCCGATCGCTATTGGGGTGACCGCGCAAAGTTCTCGTATGCCTGGCGTGACCAACTCAACTTCGGCGCGATCCTTGCTTTTGGATCGGATGCACCCGTGGAGTCGCCGAACCCGTTCTGGGGATTACACGCCGCAGTTACCCGACAGCGAGCAGACGGTTCACCCTCCGCCGAAGGCTGGCGCTCCGAACAAAAGTTGACTCTCGCCGAAGCTTTATCTGCTTACACCTTCGGCGCAGCATACACTGCCAATGCTGAGAATCGCCTTGGAAAACTGGCTGAGAACTATCATGCCGATCTGATAGTTTTAGATGAAGATATTTTTGAAATTGCTCCTGCCAATCTGTTGACAATGTCTCCGTCTGCTGTCATGATAGATGGGGATTGGGTCTTTTAGCGGTTTTTAGATGGTGTGCATGAAAAAATCAATAAATTTGGATGGAATTTATGGAACCCAAGTCACCTAAATTATCGCCAGAGATGCTTGTTCCACGTTTGGGGGAGTACCTTGTTCAGAAAGGGTTGATCACAGAAGTGGACCTTCAACGTGCATTAACCTATCAACAGGAGATTGCCTACAAAGGCGGGCAGGCATTGTTGGGTCAGGCTTTGATCGAATTGAACCTGATCGACAAGGAAACCCTTGATCAGGTCATTACTGAGTTGATCATCCAATTACGCTCGGCGTTGCAATCAGCGAACCGAAATTTGGAGCAACGTGTCCGCGAGCGCACTGCTGACTTGAATCAAGCATTGGACCGATTGTCTGAGCTTAGCCAGATGAAGGCGAATTTCGTTTCGAATATTTCTCACGAACTGCGTACTCCGCTCACACATATCAAAGGGTATATCGAGTTGATGGTTTCCGAATCGCTCGGTCCGATCACCGAGGAGCAGCGTCATGCTTTGACCGTGAGCTCGCGTGCCACAGGAAAGTTGGAGGATATGATCGAAGACTTGATCATGTTCTCGCTGGCATCTCGCGGTGAAATGAGCATGAAGCTCGAAAGTGTGGATATTCGCCGGGTTGCATCGTTAGTATCAAAGACCGCCATGCGTAAAGCAGAAGATCGTGGAGTGACGTTGGAAGTGGTGGCGAAAGATGGCACACCTGTTGTTCAAGCGGATGGAGAAAAAATAAGCTGGGTGGTAGCGCAACTCATCGATAATGGGATCAAATTCACCCCATCAGGTGGAAGCGTGCAAGTCATCATCGAAGAAGAAGGAAAGAATCTCGTTCAAATAAGTGTGCGTGACACTGGGGTGGGTATTCCGCAAGATCGTATGAAGGAGATCTTTGAACCGTTCCATCAATTGGATGGTTCGTCTACACGGCGATATGGTGGGACAGGTCTGGGGTTGTCATTGGTGCGCCAGATCGTGGAAGCACATGGCTCGCTGTTGGATGTGAAATCAACGGAAGGAAAAGGTACGACGTTCAAATTTCCCCTGCTCGCTATGCGAGATTAGTTATGGATAAGGTAACACTCTCCGACCTTCATCGCATTTTTCAAGATTTGCAATCAAAACCCGATTGGAAATCTGCGCTTGATACTTTGTTCATATCCATGCGCAATTCCTTTGTGTTTGATAACGTTGCTGTTTACCTGAGTGACCGTCAAACGCGCGGTTTGGATGTGGCTTATGCGCGCGCGATCGGTCGTGGGAAAACGGCTGAAGCCGATGCTGCCTGGGGTGAGAGTGTTGCGAACGATGTGATCTCCAATGAACATATGGTGATCCATGGTCCAGAAAAGGGATCGAATCGAAATGACCGCATGACCCAAACTTTTGTGTTGGGTATTCCTCTTTATGTAGGGGAGAAGTTGCGAGGCGCTTTGTTGTTCGTGCGTTTCGGCGGACCGGAATATTCGGATATTCATATCCATGTGGCTTCTCTGCAGGCGATCTGGGCGGCTGGATTGATCGAACGCAAGGAATTGCAGGAAGCGCGCGCTGAATTGGATTCGGTTCAGCGTCAGATGCGTTTGCAGGATGATTTTGTCTCGACCATCTCACATGAGCTCAGAACCCCATTGGGTTTTATCAAGGGATACAGTACCAGTCTGTTACGGCAGGATACGAAATGGGATGATGCTACTCAGCGTGAGTTCCTATCCATTATTGACGAAGAGACCGATCGCTTATCCAAATTGATCGAAGATATGCTAGAGTCTGCCCGGTTGCAAAGCAAGACTATTCAGTTTAAATTTTCTCCGATCCGTCTCGATGCGCTCGTGCGTGATGTGGCGGCGCGCGTTAGAACTCATCATCCCAATCTGGTGATCGAAATGAAAATAGATGTATTGCCACCAGTCCTCGGCGATGGTGTACGTCTTTCCCAAGTGTTTGAGAATCTTTTTAGCAATGCGATTAAGTATGCGCCAGAATCGAAACTTATTATTGGCGGAAAACATGTGGGGAAGAAAGTACGGCTCTCATTTACTGATGAAGGGGAGGGAATACCTGAAGAGTTTATCCCCTTCTTGTTCGAGCGATTTTATCGTGTGCCCGGTGAACGTACCGTGACGGGTACTGGTTTGGGACTGTATATTTGCAAGCAAATTGTTATGGCACATCATGGTAATATTTGGGTAGAGTCAGTGTTGGATCGCGGCACGACCTTTATGATCGAGCTTCCCGCCGACCCAACGCTTTGACCAATTAAGTAATCACGATTCTTCAAGGAGCTTTTATGGCAAAGCGTATTCTGATCGTGGATGATGAACCCCGTTACCTTCGTCTATTGGAGGCGAACCTTCGTACAGAAGGATATGAAGTGGTCACCGCGCAGGATGGGATGCAGGCACTGGATGTATTCTCATCCAATCCAATCGATCTGGTATTGATGGACGTAATGATGCCGCGATTGGATGGCTTTGGCGCCACTCAGCGCTTGCGCGAATTCACCAACGTGCCCATTGTGATCCTGACAGCACGGGGTGAGGAACAAGATCGTGTACGTGGTCTTGATCTTGGTGCAGATGATTACCTGATCAAACCGTTCTCAGCCACAGAATTGCTTGCACGTGTACGCGCTGTGTTACGCCGCTCTCACACCCAAACTGATACCGGGCAGGTGCGTTTTTTCACTCATGATGATCTGAAGATCGATTTTGCCCGGGCTGAAGTTTGGCGTGGTGAAGAACCCGTTTCCCTCTCTGCCACGGAATACAGGCTTCTTCTTCAATTCGCACATAATGTTGGCAAGATTCTTACTTCAGAAGATTTGCTTTCAAGTGTCTGGGGGGTTGAATATAAAAATGATAAGGAAATTTTGTGGGTGAGCATTGCCCGTCTACGCCAGAAATTGGAAAAGGATGCTCACACACCTAAACACATTGTTACCCGCTCTGGGTTGGGGTACTTGATGCCCCCAATGGAATCTTAATTTTGCGCATGACCACGGGCATGCGCTTAGGAAATAGCCATGCCTCAAAAGAAAATTTTGATCGTTGACTCTGATGTTGCAAGCCGCAATTTTATAGCTCGAAAACTTCAAGAATTGAATTATGACACCTTACAAGCAGGGTCTGGCAAAGAAGGGTTGATCTATACCTGGCGAGACCACCCAGATCTCGTGATCGCTGACCCTGCCCTGACAGATATCAAGGGGGAGGAATTTGCATCCAAGTTACGAAATGACCCGCGTACAGCCCAACTGCCTCTCGTGGCGTTAAGCAGCGACCATAATCCTGCCAGGATTAAATTCTGTCAGGATGCTGGGTTCAATGAGTACATCCCCAAATCTGGGCAGGCAGTGCCCTTGTTAAAGGACATTGTCAGCCGTTTGTTTGGTGTTACCGAAGAGACGATGAAACAAGGCGGTTTGATGATCGTCTTCTTGAGTGCCAAGGGCGGCACCGGAACTTCTTCCATTTGCGCGAACATGGCTGTCAATATTGCCAAAGAGAAACCGGATGCACGTATTGCAGTTGCAGATCTGGTTTTTCCCCTTGGCTCGATTGCTCCTATCGTCGGGTATGAAGGTCCGGAGAATATTATTAGTATCGCGGATCGATCCCCCCTTGAAACGGATACAGATTATTACCAAACTCAATTGCCAAAGGTCGAATATTGGAATTTTAACTTATTGGCTGGCTCACCCGACCCGGAATTGAGTAACCAACTCAATGTTGGCCGCATTTGGGATATTGTTTCAGGGCTGAAAGCAGCCTATGATTATGTTTTGATAGATATTGGGCGTTCTCTTTCGAAGATAACACTCCCTTTGATACAACACGCGGATCTGGTCACTTTGCTTATAAGTACAGATGTCAGCACGATCTCCCTGACGAAGACCATATTGGATTTCTTGAAGTCCAAGGGTGTAAATCAGAAGTTGATCTACACCATCCTGAACCGCCATGCTGGGTTGGAGGGGTTGAGCAAGAAAGAAGCAGAAACTATGTTGGGCATAACAATCAATACTGTGATTCCCTACCTGGGCACAAATTTCGGATTTGCAAACAGCCAACATAGACCTTTTACGTTAAAATTCCCGAACGATACTGCCTCAATCATTTTTCAAGAATCCGCCAGGGAAATAGCGACTTACTCTCAAAAAGTGCGCAGCCAGTGACCTTCCCCGGTGGATGGGAGACAAAACCCATGACCATCGAATATGACGACAAAGGGAAGTACTACACCAATGTCATCCAAAAATTGCCCGTGCCATGTATGGTGCAAACCACGTCCAATCTGATCCGTGGATTGATCCATGTTCGGCATGATGAGCGTTTGAAGGATGAATTGGAAAGCAATGAACAATACATTGCAGTGACAGAAGTAAGTGTATGTGATGCCCAAGGCAAAGTAATTTACAGTGGACCCTTTCTGGCTGTACAGAAAAGCCAGATCGTCTGGATCATGCCCCTGAACGAGGAACAAAAAATGGGGAATGGGCAATGAACACACCACTTTCAGGCGCTTCCCAACGGTTGACAGGGCAGGATCTCGTTCGCCTGAAGAAATATCTTGCGGAGAATCTCCTGCGCGCGCTCGAAACAGAAGGTGTCGAAGCTTCTCAACGAGCCGCATTTGTCCAACAGAATATTGGTCGTATATTTGATACGACCCAGCTCAAATTCCCTGAAGACTTAAAAAAAGATATTTTCAAACAAGTCCTTAATGATTTGCTTGGTTTTGGTCCAATTCAACCTTTGTTGGATGACCCGGATGTTTCAGAGATCATGGTAAATGGTCCGAAAAAAGTATTCATTGAGAAGAAGGGGCAACTCACCAAGAGTGACGTCACATTTGATGATGACGACCATGTCGTTCGCATCATTGACCGTATCATTATGCCGTTGGGTCGCCGGGTTGACTTTGACTCACCAACTGTTGATGCGCGCTTGCCTGATGGCTCCCGTGTCAACGCTGTGGTTCGACCTGTTTCCATTGATGGACCTTCCATTACCATCCGTAAGTTTCGCAAAGACAAACTCAAGGTCGAAGACCTGATCTCCTTTGGTTCCATTACCAAGCAAATGGCAGATTTTCTTGAAGCGTGTGTGAAGGCTCGTTTCAATATTGTCATTTCGGGTGGAACCGGTTCCGGTAAGACCACGCTCTTAAATGTTGTATCCGGCTTCATCCCGGAAGGTGAGCGAATTGTTACGATCGAAGATGCTGCTGAATTACAACTGCAGCAAGACCATGTCATGCGTATGGAAACGAAGCCAGCTAATTCAGATGGTTTGCATGCAGTGACCATTCGTGACCTCGTTAAGAATTCTCTGCGTATGCGCCCGGATCGTATTGTGGTGGGTGAGGTGCGCGGTGGGGAAGCGCTCGACATGCTTCAAGCAATGAACACCGGTCACGACGGTTCTTTAACGACCGTCCACTCCAACAGCCCGCGTGATGCGATCTCCCGTCTTGAAACTCTTGTCTTGATGGCGGGTATGGACCTTCCGCTTAAGGTGGTCCGCACACAGATTTCCTCTGCCATTGACCTTATCGTCCAGCAGACACGCCTTAAGGATGGAAAACGCAAGGTTACAGCCATCACTGAAGTTGCGGGTATGGAAGGTGATGTGGTCGTACTCACTGATATTTTCAAATTCAACCAAACCGGCGTTACACAAGATGGTCAAGTTCTGGGTGAGTTACAGCCCACAGGAATTCGCCCCAACTTTACTCCACGGTTGATCGCAGCAGGATTTAATCTTGGTGCCGAGGTGTTCATGGCGAAATCCCAGCCGCCTGCATCTAGACGTTGATGCATCTGCTATAATATGGGCTCACCTGATGAGGTATCATGACCAACGCTCAAATTACTATTCGCGAAAAGAAACTTGGCCTGTTGATAAGGGATGCCCGAATGGCAGAACGCCGCAGCATCAAAGAATGTGCAGATGCAGTTGGTGTCAAGCCAGGCTTGTTCCGTGCCTACGAAGAAGGACGGCGAGCACCCTCCCTGCCTGAGTTGGAAGCCCTTGTATTTTTCTTAAAGATTCCCATTACTCAATTTTGGGGAAATGAAACTGTTTCTGATGCACCTGAACCATTAACCCATGCAGACGTCACCAAACTGATCGCATTACGTCATCGCATGATCGGTGCTTTGATCCGTCAGGAACGCACGAATGCGAACATGTCTATTCGCCATCTATCATCCGAGACAGGTATTCCTCAATCTCGTTTGAAAGCATATGAACTTGGCGAAAAAACGGTTTCAGTGCCCGAACTTGAAAGTATTCTCCTTGTCATGGGCAGCCGTATCGAAAACTTCTTCGATCAAAGCGGACCTGTAGGTGAGTGGATGACGACGCAACTTGCCATGCAAAAATTCATGGGGCTCCCCAAGGATTTCCAGGAATTCGTTTGTCAGCCTGTGAACCGTCCTTATATTGAGCTTGCTATGAAACTCAGCAGCATGTCTCGCGACAAATTGCGCTCTGTGGCTGAAGGTCTGCTCGATATCACGCTCTGATCACCATGTCCTTTGAACCTCACCAGCTCGATGCGAAGGGAAAGCAAGCCTTTGCGAAAAAAAACTTTACAGAAGCAGCTGATTATTTTCGTCAGGCTGCCGAAGGGTATACCCTGGGGCGTGCCGGGTTGAATGCTGCTGAGTCGAAAAACAATCTAAGTGTTGCCCTCCTGCAAGCCGGGAGGGCAAAGGAAGCCCTAGAAGCTGCACAAGATACCGATAAGGTCTTTGCCAGTGCAAAGGATGTGAAGCGTCAGGCAATGGCGATCGGTAATCAAGCTGCCGCGCTGGAAGGGCTTCATCGTTATGATGAAGCTTTAGAAAAATATGAACTCTCTGCCGAATTATTAGGCACGATCAATGAAGGCGACCTCCGTGCAATGGTCATGAAATCTGCAGCTGCACTGAAGCTCAAGACCGGAAAGATCACAGAGTCCGCTCTTAAAATGATGGGTTCGATCGACGTCAAAAAGAACCCCACTCTCTTTGAACGAATCATGAAATTCTTCATGAAATTTATCAAATGATCAATCTTCACCTCAAGATCCGTCGCGCCCATGTGCAGGATCATCGCCAGCTTTCCAACCTTATTTTTCAAGAATCAAATACCCACCGCCATCTCGACTGGCGAACAGCGCTCGAGTGGCTCGGCGCTCAAAACTTTTGGGTGCTCGAAGATGCAGGGACAGTCGTCGCTGCTTTGGCATGCCCTGAAGACCCGCCCGATCTGGCTTGGATCCGGCTTTTTTCATTTAGTTCGCATCTTTCCGGATCTGAAGCTTGGTCTGACCTGTGGAATTTTGCCCGCGCTGATATCCAAGCTTCCAACCCCCGTGCTCAAGCTGCATCCATTGTGATGAAACAGTGGTTCCAATCTTTACTTTTGGGTAGCGGTTTTGAGCCGCGCTTGAATATTGTTCTCCTTGAACTTAAGACTGAAAATTATGTGCCCGTCCGCATCAGTGACAGGATCCGAATTCGTCAGATGCAAGAATCAGATCTTGGATCTGTTGAACACGTAGACCGTGATGCGTTCGGTGCGTTTTGGCACAACACCTTCGACTCTTTGCAACGTGCACGCGAACAATCATTTTATTCATCTATTGCTGAGGATGAGACAGGGATTATTGGGTATCAGATCAGTACGGGCAATCCGTTTGGGGCTCACCTGGCAAGGCTTGGGGTCCGCCCTGAAGCGCAAGGCAGGGGAATCGGGTCTGCACTAATACATGATCTAATCCAACGGGCAGGCGGTCTTCAATCTGGCAGGTTATCTGTCAACACGCAAGATGACAATTTTGCTTCTCTGCGTTTATATGAAAAATTAGGCTTCGTGCGAACAGGGGAACGTTATCCTGTATTTATTAATTCCATGGGAACCTAACAATGACATCTGCCAGATTCTCTCCACGCCTCATGAGCCGCTTTGTGGAAACTCTCTCCAATGAAGTGGGAGCCGATACCTACCATGCTGTGTTATCCAATTCCGGTCTGTCACGTGATTGGCAGAAACCGGAATTTTTTCTTCCGTTCGATGTATCTCAAGCAGCAGAGTCTTATGCCAAATTACAATCTGCTTTGCGGACGTATTACGGTCGTGGCGCACGCGGGATCTTGTTACGAATTGGGGCAAAACTTTGGGAGCCCATGCTAACCGATGCATCATTCTCTGTAAAAGCCCGGGCAGCCCTAATTCGCGGATATCCCAAACCCTTAAAACGAAAACCGTCACTTGAACTACTTGCTTCAACCCTGGGAGTGGGACCTGGTGACCTCACGCTTCATACTCTAGACCTCGATTTGCTTTTGGTTGACCACGCCTCTCCCACCAGTTTGGGACAGAAGGAAGACACCCCAGTATGTTTTGTCACACTGGGGTTGATCCGTGAGTGTTTATATTGGGCCACCGGCGATGAGCATGATATCGAAGAACGCGTTTGCAAAGCGGCGGGAGCGCAGCAATGCGAATTTAAAATCACAATTGGAGCTTCATAGATATGAAACATCAGGAACTCAAATGGAAATCGCACGACGACCTTGATATCTTTGCGCAAGTTTGGGAGCCAGCAGTAGTAGTACCCCGTGCAGTTGTTTGTTTGGTACATGGATTGGGTGAACACAGTTCACGTTACGCTCATGTTGCCGAAGCTCTGGGTAAGGAAGGCTACATTCTTTTTTCTTTCGACCATCGTGGACATGGACGTTCCGGAGGAGCAAGAGGTCATGTCTCTTCCATGGAAGACTTCTTGAAAGATATAGACCTTCTTTTAGAGCAGGCGCAAACACGCTACCCCAACTTGCCTGTCTTATTGTATGGGCATAGTTTGGGGGGGATTTTGGTGTTGAATCACAGCTTAAATCGCAAACCAAAAATCAAAGGTGTCATAGCCACCAGTTCCGGGCTGCGCACAGCGTTGGAAGAACAGCCAGTAAAGATCATGATGGCGAAGGTATTAGGATCGCTAATCCCAACGACTGCCATTGCCAGTGGCTTAGACTCGAAAGCGATCTCTCGTGACCAAGCCGTAGTGCAGGCTTATCTCAATGATCCGCTGGTTCATGATAAGGTGACGCTCGGGTTTGGCAAGGTCATGTTGGGCGTCACAAAATGGACATTGGAGAACGCCAAAGATTTTCCCCTTCCGTTGTTATTATTACATGGTAAAAGTGACTCGATCGCATATCCCTCTGGTACTACCGAGTTCGCTTCTGCTTTGAAAGACCGCGCCACCCTCGTCCTTTGGGACGGGGCTTACCATGAATTGCATAACGAACCTGAAAAAGCAGAGGTTTTTAAGACAATGTTGATGTGGATGGATGCTCGGTTACGTGAGTAGTTGAAAATAAGAGCTCCTTAACCCATTTCTGGACAAATTCATTTCGGCGTGGGAAAATTCAACGCCTACTAAAATTAACAGGAGCCAGTATGAACAACAAAGAGATGAGTAAACGCCAAATGCGGAAGGAGCAGATCCGACGCAAAGAAAAGCAGTCTCGCTTGCTTGCGATCGTTCTGATCACCCTGGGTGCGCTATTTCTTGCGTTTTTAGTTATTTATCCCAGTTTCAAACCCGTTGGTGATGTTACCACCCCTGCAGAGATCACCCGCCCTAACGCCGATTTCAATACGGCAGGTGACCCCAATGCACCGATCACCATTACAGAATATTCCGATTTCCAGTGCCCGTACTGCCGTATTTTCTTTGAAAATACAGAAGAATTATTGATGCAGCAATTTGTTGAGCCTGGAACCGTTTACTTTGTCTATAAGTCGGTGGGGGCATTCATTGGTGCTGAATCCAAAGCGGCGGCTGAGGCTGCCTATTGTGCAGGAGACCAGGGCAAGTTCTGGGAAATGCATGATATTCTTTTCGCCAACCAAACCGGCGAAAATGTTGGGGCATACAGCGACCGTCGTTTGGAAGCATTTGCCGATGAACTCGGTCTTGACCGTGGTCAATATGACGAATGTATCTCCTCTGGAAAATACGATGAATTGACCGACCAAGATGCTGCCGATGCGACTGCTGCGGGCATTCAAGCAACCCCATCCTTCATCCTGAGCTATGAAGTCAATGGCGAGACCCAGACCCGCGTCATTCAAGGTGCTCAGGGTATTGATGTGTTTGCTCAAGAGATCGAAGCCGCTTTGGCGGATATGGGTAAGTAATACAAGACTTGGATCAAAAAAAGACACCGCTGCAAAGCGGTGTCTTTTTTTGATACTTATTTCGTTGTACTTTGTCTGTTGACAATGCCTTGCTGCCAGGCATAAACTGCTGCTTGTGTTCGGTCTGCGAGATGAAGTTTACTGAGGATGTTGCTCACGTGTCCCTTGACCGTATTTTCGCTGATGACAAGTTTTTCAGCGATCTGGCTGTTTGTGAGCCCACTTGCTATCAATTTTAATACATCGGTTTCACGTTCGGTCAATTCGGTGAAGAGCGGTTGTTCTTCTCCGTTCTCGCCGCGGATGTTTTGAAGTACCCGTGATGCAACGATGGGGTGAAGCGTCACCTCACCTTGGACGGCGCGATGCAGCACCTCAACAAGTTTCTCCATTTTCATGTCTTTCAAAATGTAGGAGATCGCCCCAGCCTTCAATGCCGGAAAGATATGTACATCTTCATGATAGGAGGTGAGCACAACGACCTTGGTCCGTGGGCTGATCTGCCGAATGCGGCGCGTGGTTTCGATGCCATCCATGCCTGGCAGGATAAGATCAAGCAGCACGATATCGGGGATCATTTCAGAAACAAGGCTTAATGTTTCCTCGCCTGAAGAGGCTTCACCAACAACTTGAAAGTCGGAAATTTTTTCAAGATAGGAACGGATACCGCTCCGAACTACTTCATGATCGTCTGCGATCAAAATACTGGTTCGATGATGTTTCATAATTAACCTCCGACATTTGATTTGAGGGGGATCTGGATGATGATACGTGTGCCCTGTCCCAGCGCACTTTGGATCTGGAATGTTCCGCGTACACTGCTGATACGTTCGCGCATTGATCGGAAACCAAGCCCGGTCACCTTTTGATTGACGTTAAAACCACAGCCATCATCTGCCATGGTCACCTGGAGCAGGTCGGGATTATAAACCAGGGATACATCCACTCGTTTTGCGCGGCTGTGACGGGAAACATTTGCCAACGCCTCTTGAATGACACGATACACGGCCTGCTCCGTTTCAAGCGGGAGCTCACGTTCATTCTGTATGTTGAGATTGACCATGGCATCATTCCGATTTTCCCACTCGAACACGTATTCCCTTAGAACGGTTGGCAAGCCTTTTTCCTGCAATGCAATTGGGTAGATCTCTTGGATAAGGAAGTTCAGTTCCTGGATTACCTCATACACCAGATTTTCAGCTTCGCTCAAGTGCGGTTCTGCTTCTTGTGGGACAGGTCCATGCGGGACAGCTTTTGCCATGCCATTCACAGTTCCGAGCTGTGCCAGGGCGGCAAAAGCTTTTTGTTTGGCTGAATCGTGCAGGTCACGGGCGAGGCGGTTTCTTGCTTCCATCACTGCCAGATCGCGGGTCTGTTCGAAAAGTTCCATATTCGCGATCGCCATCGAAGCCCGATTTACCAGCGCGGTGAAGAGACGGATCGAATCCTTGGTCAAGGCGTTCGAGCGGGTGTATGCCACATTGAAGATCGCCATCACTTTTTCATCCACAACGATGGGGAAATGTGCGAAGGATTTGATGCCTTCTTTTTCAATGGCTTTGCGTACGTCTTCCCGCAGTTCAGAGAGGCTGTCTTCAGAAGCCACCATGGGGTGACCGGACTTCATCGCGATGCCGATCAATCCTTCATCAAGGTCAAAACTCATTACAGGAAGCGTTTCAGGTCGAAAGCCCAGGCTGATACGTGGGGTGATCTTGCGCTTCTCATCGTTCCAAGTCAGGACCATGCTGCGGTCCGCTTTGAGGATGGAGATGGAGACATCGACCAGAGCTTGGAAGATCTGGTTGAGGGTGACACTACGAAGGATCTTTTCGTCTGCCTGGTATAGCGCTTCGATCTCGCCGGTGCGTTTTTCGAGGTCTGCCGTACGAAGTTTGACCAATCTTTCTAATTCTTGATTCCTACCTTCAATGTTTTTTACACGCCAGCGTAATCCGCCCGCCACACTGAACATAAAGGCAACGATCATAAATCCGAGGAACCACCAGGTTTCCCAGAAGGGCGGAACCACCACGATCTGAATGGCCGCGCCTTGTGCGTTCCAAACACCGTCATTGTTCGAGCCGCGAAGTTTAAGGGTATAGGTGCCGCCGGGAAGGTTGGTATATCGTCCATTTCTTTGTTTTTCGATGTTGACCCAATCAGTATCGAAGCCTTCCAGTTTGTAGGCATAACGGTTGTTCAAGGGTTGTTCATAAGCGAACGCAGCAAACTCAAATTCGAACGAGTCCTGGGGCCAGGTCAATGTGATGGTGTCGAGATATTCTGTAGTGCGGTTTTCTTTTTCGTTCAGCGGCACACCATCCAGTGTGATGGAAGTGAGGGCGATCTTGGGAGCGTATTGATTATCTGTGATCTCTTGTGGAACGAAAACATTAAGCCCGTTGATGCCGCCAAAATACATGGTGCCATCCTTGTCTTTGGCATAGGCATTCTGATTGAACTCGTTGCTTTGTAGACCGTCGCTGGCGGTGAAGATGCGGAAAGTTTGAGTGGAGGGATCAAAGCGAGCAAGACCAAAGTTGGTGCTTAACCAAAGCTTGCCAGTCTCATCTTCCAAAATACCATACACGACATTATTGGATAAACCCTCTTGCTCGGTGAAATGAGTAAAGGTTTCAGTATCTGGATTGAAGCGGCTCAGACCTCCGCCATGCGTACCGACCCAAAGCGTGCCTTTTGTGTCTTGGTATATGCACATGACAGTATTGCTGCTTAACGAGGATCTCTCTGCGGTGTCGTATCGAAAGTAGTATATCTCCCCAGTTTTTTGGTTGAGACGCCTTAAGCCATCGTCGTAGGTGCCTACCCAAAGATTCCCATCTTTGTCTTCGAAGAGGGTATTGATGCGGGTCTTGTCAAACTCCGTACCATATTTTGTGAATTTTCCATTGTTCTTGTCGAAGAGATAAAGCCCCCAATTGGAACCGACCCAAAAGTTTTTATTCGAATCTTCAAGAATGGAGAAAACCGAAAAACGCACATCATCACTTTTGAAAGATTCATCATCGGGTAGAAAATGGGTGAAGGTTTGAGAGCCGCGGTTGTAGCGATCTAATCCGCTGCCTGTGCCTACCCAAAGTGCGCCGCTTTTATCCCAGAACAATGAAATGATGCTGTTGTTGCTGATGGTATTGGCATCGTTTGGATCATGGATGAAGCGGGTGAAAGTCTCTGTAAATGGGTCGAACAGATTGAGCCCATTATCAAGGGTGCCAACCCAGACCCGTCCAAATTCCACAGGCTGAATGGCGAAAACCAGGTTGCTGCTCAAGCTGGTTGGGTCATCGGGGTTGTGGCGGAAATAAGCGTAGCGGTCTTGTTGACGGTTGTATTTATTCAACCCGCCGCCATATGTGCCAAGCCAGAGAACTCCGCTGTCATCTTCGTAGATGTACATCACTTCGTTATTGCTCAGGCTGTTGGGCACATTGGGTTGATATTGATGATGAATGAACTTGCCTTCCTGCGGCGAGTAGCGGTCTAACCCCATGTTCGTACCGATCCACAAGCTGCCAAGGCGGTCAGTGAACAGCGAGTAGACGATGTTGCCAGCAAGGCTGTATGGGTCGTCTTTGGACTTTCGGTAACGGATGAAATTATTTTCTTCCGGGTTGTATTGATTCAGTCCATTACCAGTACCGATCCAGACGTTCCCATCAAGATCTTCAGTGATCGAAAGAATACGGTTATGGCTGATGCTTTGAGTGTTGTACTCGTTGTTCTTGAACGTTTTGAAGGTTTGGCTTGCTTCATCATAAAGACCCAAACCCGAATCTGATGTACCGATCCATAGTCTGTCAGCCGTGTCTTTGTAAAGTACGTTGATGGATTTACTTTCGGGTTCCAGCTTTCTATTTGTGAGGGGGTAATGGGTGAACTTGTTGGTTTCAAAACTGAGATAGTCTATGCCGTTGTTCGTGCCGATCCACAGCCCGTTCTCATCCAGAAATAGTGTAGAGACCTGGTTACTGATTATGCTTTGATCATCGTTCTTGTTGTGGATGTATTGGGTGAACTTTCCAGAGACGGGGTCGTAACGGTTTAATCCTCCCATGCGGGTGGCGATCCATAGATTTCCCTGCTGGTCTTCAACAAGGTCGGTGATGGAACGGTCGCTTAGGCTAAATGGGGTGGTGGTATCCGGCTTGAAGATCTTGAAGTTGTATCCATCATAGCGATTCAACCCATCATCAGTGCCAACCCATAGAAATCCCTTTTGATCTTGCAGGATCACATTCACCACACTCTGCGATAAACCTTCTTCGAGGCTGATCTGTTCGAAGCGGATGTTCTTTCCATACGGGATGGAAGGGCTGATCGAATCAGGAGCAGGTATCGGGTCAGTGAGTGAGGCGGTAGGTTCTACATCCGGCGTAGTTACAGGATTCATCGTCCCGCAGGACTCTAAAACAAGCAGGAGGAGGGCGATCCATAGGAACGAAGATTTACGCATGGTGAGAACTATTATAAGCAATTTATTTCGTGCGATTGACAGGCGGCTCCTTCTACGGGAGGTCTGGAGCCCCCTCCCATAGAGTGGTTTTTCGCTTTTGGCTGGGCTGGAGTTCGATTCTCAATGGACCGAAGAAGAACCATTCAATTGTGGGAGCAAATCCAATTGTTTAGGCGCATGACAGTTGACCCTCGTATCCGTATGATAAGGCGCATGCGGAATTGTTCTCCTCCAAGAAGAGCCGCATTCATTCAGAAGGCGGAGTGCCGGTTCGCGGACTGGCTTTCCGCCTTCTGTGTACCAGAGTTATCAGGAGGTGCGTGCTGACCTATTGTGTATGTTGTTCGCTTTGTTTTTCAATTCCATTAAGGAGAAAAGAGAATGAAAATGAAAAAAGCATTTAATATCCTCAGCTTGTTGGTCATCCTCGGCTTGTTGCTCGCTGCTTGTGCGCCTGCAGCGACGGATGCCCCGGTTGAAGAACAGCCTGTTGAGACCGATGTGCCTGCTGTGACGGAAGAAGCAGCTCCTGCCGCAACGGAAGAAGTACCCTCCACTGAACGCCGCGGCGGTTGGTTGGATGAGATCGATTTCTCAGTTGTGTCTTCTGACTCTGCTGTTTCGCAGTTGCAGGCTGGCGCGATCGATTTCTATTCCTTCAACCTGTCTTCAAATACATTGCAGGATATCAAGGATGCGGGGTTGAACTACACCCAGTCTTATGGTGGTAACTATGGCATCAGCCTGAACCCTGCTGTGTTCGAAGATGCAGCGGTGATGAATCCGTTCTCGAACCGCAAGATCCGTGAAGCATTGAACTGGCTGATCGACCGCAATTACATCAATCAGGAAATCTATGGCGGTGGTTCATTGCCGAAGCTTCTGCCGATCACCACTCAATTGGTGGAATATACCAACCTGGTGGATACTGCCCGTGCTCTTGAAACCAAGTATGCCTATGACCTTGAAAAGGCTCGTGCTCAGATCGCAACCGAAATGGAAGCCATGGGAGCTACTCTTGGCGAGGATGGCAAGTGGCAGATCGACGGCGAACCTGTAACTCTGATCTTCCTCATCCGCTCGGATGGTGATGGCACACGTCAACCCATGGGCGATTATGTTTCCAACCAGTTGGAAGAAGTGGGCTTCACCGTGGACCGCCAGTACAAGACTTCTTCTGAAGCCTTCCCGATCTGGCTTGGTTCCGATGCTTCTGCAGGTCAGTGGAACCTCTACACTGCTGGTTACCTACCCTCTGGTTTGACCCGTGATGAGCGTGCCAACATCCAGCAGTATTACCTGCCCAGCAGTGTTCAAGCGGGTGAACCTTTCATCTCCAACGTGGCTGACCCTGAACTTCAGCAGCTTGGCGATGACCTTGCTCAAGGTAACTTTGCAAATAAGGAAGAACGCGATGCCATGTTGGCTCGCGCGTTGGAACTTGCCCTCGAAGACTCACTCTTTGTTTGGGTGGTAGACCAGCTCGTGTACGCGCCTTACAACAGCAACGTCTCTGTGACTTACGATCTTGCCGCTGGCTATGAAGCCGCCTTTATGGGTAACTACAACTTGCGCTTCGTAGATCAAGAGGGCGGTACGATGAAGGTCGGTACCAACGATCTCTTCACACAGCCTTGGAACACCATTGCCGGCAGCAACTGGGTTTGGGATTCCAACATCATGCGTGCGACCAGCCAGGGTGCCACCGGCGCCAGCAGCGCCACCGCCGGTATGATGGGTGACCCCTATACTGGTCTTGGCTGGCCTCAGCGTTTTGAAAGCGCCTCTCTTGAATATCAGACTGGTTTACCGATCACCAATAACAATCTCGGTTGGCTGGAAGTTCAAGAAGTGGATGAGATCCCTGTCCCTGAAGATGCATGGGTAGACTGGGATGCCACCACCCAAACCTTCATCACCGCGGCCCAGAAATTCCCCGAAGGCACAACCGCCAAGACCAAGAGTGTGGTTGTCTATCCCGCCGACCTGTATGAAACCGTCAAGTGGCACGATGGCAGCCCGATCTCTGTAGCAGACTTCGTGATGGCGTTCGCCATCTTCCTCGACCGCGGTAAACCTGAAAGCGCCATTTATGATGAATCTGGTGCCCTCTCTGTAGATGCCTTCCTGCCTTCATTCAAGGGTTGGCGCATTACTTCCACTGACCCGCTCACTATCGAATACTACTCCGACACCTATGCCTCCGATGCTGAGTTGAACGTCGCTCCGCTGTGGCCTGCATCTCCCACGGGTCTTGCTGGTGAAAACGCCTGGCAGGTCTTGGCTGTCTCCAATCTTTCTGAAGAAGCTGGTGAATTGGCTTACTCCTCCGATAAAGCTGATGCCAATAGCATCGAGCAGATGAGCTGGGTGGGTGGACCAAGCCTTGAGATCCTGAAGAAGTATATGGATCAAGCTCAGGCTGAAAGCTACATCCCCTACGAAGCTACCCTTGCTCAGTTCCTGACCCCGGAAGAAGTTGCCCTGCGCTACGAGAACTTGGCGAAGTGGTATGGCGATCACGCTCACTTCTGGATCGGAACCGGTCCGTACTACCTGGATCAGGTCTTCACCACCGAGAAGTCGCTGGTGCTCAAGAACTTTGCTGACTTCCCCGATCTTGTCAACCGCTGGTCTTCCTTCAGCGATCCGAAGCGCGCCCGCGTCATCCTCGATGGACCCGGACAGGTGACTGCCGGACAAGAATCCGTCTTTGATGTGACCGTCAACTTTGGTGATGAAGCCTATCCCACCGCAGACATTAAACAGGTGAAGTACATCCTGTACGGCAGCGAAGGCAACGTCCTTGAGGTCGGTAACGCCGAGGCTGTGGGTGAGGGTCAGTTCCAGGTCACGTTGAGTGCCGACGCCACCTCCCAACTTGAAACTGGTTCTGCCAAGCTCGAAGTGGCGGTCGTCCCGATCCCTGTTGCGATCCCTGCCTTCACTTCCTTCGAGTTTGTGGTTGTCAAATAAGTAAATTTTAGAAATTTCAATCATTCAGGGTGGGGCAGTTTCCTCCACCCTGAACCCTTGCGAGGTAAATATGTCTGTGATTGCACCCGCCTCTTCTGAACAGGTCGTCGCGAAGAAAAAGACCGCCTTCAACACCGTTACGCGTATGCTGCGTTACATCGCCATGCGCGTTCTGACGCTGTTCACCACCGTGGTGATCGGCGTATATCTTACGATCCTGATCGCCAACATGGGCGGGTACGTGGATCAGATCATCCGTGGACAGATCCGCGACACGATCTCACAATCGGTTGCGAACAATCCCACCATGCGCAACATGGATCCAGACGTACGCCGAAAACTGATCGAGGAACAGATCGCCCTCGAAGAAAAACGCCGCGGTTTGGATACCCCCGTTGCGATTCGTAACTTTCGGCATTTAACCAACGCCATTCAGCTTGACCTTGGGCGTGCCATCAACATGACCAGTGATAGCGGTTCGAAACAAGTGCGCCTCATTTTGTTGGAGCGCTTGCCTGCTACGTTGCTGTTGATGGGAACGTCTCAGTTGTTCCTCTTCTTCTCCAGCATTTACATCGCCCTCAACCTTTCACGGAATTACGGAAATTTTTGGGACAAACTCGTGATCGCATTGTCTCCAACCTCTGCGATTCCATCCTGGTTTTACGGCATCTTTTTGATATTGATTTTTGCTGCTGGGTTTAAGATCCTTCCATTTGGCGGCATGGTCTCTTCACCGCCGCCGACCAATCCATTCAACTATTCCATGAGTGTGTTGCAGCATCTTATTCTACCCGGCAGCGCACTTGTGATCAGTTCCTTCTTCTTGAGTGTTTATAACTACCGCACCTTCTTCCTCATTTATTCCAGTGAAGATTATGTGGATATGGCACGCGCCAAAGGTTTGCATGCCAAGGATATCGAACGCCGCTACATTCTGCGCCCGACCCTACCCAACATCATCACCAATTTTTCACTGCTCATCATCGCTCTCTGGACCGGCGCCTTGTTCACTGAAACAGTCTTCTTGTGGCCCGGTTTGGGGCGCACCTTGTATCAAGCCATTGGTTTATACGATACACCCATCATTGTGGGCTCTACGATCATTTACGCATACTTGCTCGCCATGACGGTCTTCCTGCTTGACTTCGTCTATGCTGCGGTTGACCCGCGCGTGCGTGTTGGAAATTAATGCCATGAACAATATCGCAGCTTCATTCAAAAAACTTTTTCAATATCCTTCTGCGGTGGCGGGCATCTTCGTCATCCTTATGATGGTGGCAATTTCCATCTACACCATTGTCACCATCCCTTACGATAAGGCGGTCCGATTGTGGCGCGGTGGGGAAGAGGTCTGGTATCAGAATCCCAAGTTTGCGCCGCCCTCATGGTTCAACCTTTTTTCCAGCAAGAAGTATGCTGAGTCATTTGCGGTAGATACTGCTAATGGCGAAATTGAAAAGACCGCCGTCCCCGGCAACGATGGCGTAACCACCTACACCATGGTATACGAGTTCGACTTCAGCTATGACGTGTACCCTCAAGACATGCTCATTTATATCGACTCGGAATTTGCCAAGAAACAACCGTTCATTTCTGTGGAATGGTTGACACCGGATGGACGCACGATCCGCGTTTCGAACTTTGCCATTGGGAATCAATTCACCTATCGCTTCTCTCAAGATGATAAGCTGGCTGCCAAACTGCGAACTGAAGAGACAATCCCAGCCTTATTCTCCAACCCGGAGACGGGCGAAATCTTGAAGGGAACTTACAAGCTGATCGTTACAGGCACCACCTTCGAACCCGATTCAAACGTGGATGTGGAATTCGTCCTGCATGGACAGGTCTATGGTTTGGCTGGCACCGACCACGCCCGCCGCGATCTGACACTTCCACTGTTGTGGGGTGCACCTGTGGCACTTGCCTTTGGTCTCATGGCAGCCATTGGCACCTCGGTCTTGACGATGATCATTGCCGCAGTAGGAACATGGTACGGCGGCTGGGTGGACCAACTTGTGCAGCGTATTACCGAAGTAAACCTGGTATTGCCGTTCTTCGCGCTCATGATCATGATTGGAACGTTCTACTCGCGCAGTATTTGGGTCATCATCAGTGCCACCATCGTGTTGAATATCTTTACCGGTGCCATTCTCGGGTATCGGGCGGTCTTCCTGCAAGTGAAAGAGTCGATGTACATCGAAGCGGCAAAAGCCTACGGCGCGACGGATTGGCGCATTATTTTCCACTATCTCATCCCACGCATGATCCCGCTCTTGATCCCTGGCTTGGTACAAGCTGTGCCTGCCTTTGTATTCCTTGAAGCCTCGTTGGCAGTGATCGGTCTGGGCGACCCCGTCCTGCCGACCTGGGGCAAGATCCTCCAAGATGCACAAGCGAATGGAGCTTTGTATAAAGGCTATTACTACTGGGTATTGGAACCTGCGGTTCTGCTCATCATTACCGGGCTTGCCTTTGCCTTCCTCGGTTTCGTATTAGACCGTATCTTCAACCCACGCCTGCGCGATGTGTAAACCGGAATGCATTGATGACAGATACAACGCCATTACTTGAAGTAAAGAATCTCAAACTGCACTTCCGTACCCAAAAGGGAGTGGTACAGGCTGTGGACGGTGTAGACCTTGAATTGGATTTCCACCGTGCGGTGGTCATTCTGGGTGAATCGGGCTGCGGCAAGACCTCGCTTTCCAAAGCCATGCTGCGCCTGCTTCCTCGCAATGTGGCATCCTACAGCGGCGAGTTGGTCATCAAAGGCAGAGACGTAATGCCATTGACCGATGAGGAATACCGTCAAAACGTTCGCTGGGTGAGCATGTCGCTCGTGCCGCAAGCCGCCATGAATGCCCTGAACCCAGTCATTTCAGTGGGGGAGCAAGTCTCTGAGCCTGCGATGCTGCATCTTGGGCTCAGCAAAGCCGAGGCACTGGGTGTGACCTACAAAATGTTCCAGCATGTGGGCATCCCTGCTGATTTCGTCAGTCGTTTTCCGTTCGAACTGAGCGGCGGGATGCGTCAGCGTGTGGCGCTTGCAATGGCTTTGGTCACCTCACCCAACCTCATCATTCTCGATGAACCCACCTCCGCGTTGGACTTGTTGACACAGGCAAACATCATGAACGTGCTCAAACGCATCAAGAAAGAATTGGGAACATCGTACATCCTCATCACACACGATATTGCCACTTCCAGTGAACTTGCTGATGAAGTCGCTATTATGTACGCCGGTCAGATCGTGGAGACGGGTGATGCAAAGGATTTCTTCCCCGCGCCGTTGCATCCCTATTCGCAGATGCTGATGGCGAGCGTTCCCCGTCTGCGCAGCGAATCAGACCCGATGTTCATTACCGGTCAGCCACCCAGCTTGATGAACCCGCCCAAAGGATGTCGCTTCGCGGCTCGCTGTCCATTTCGTTTTGAGAAATGTGACGAAGAACCGCCTGTTTTCAATAAGGGGAACCGTAAAGTTAAATGTTGGCTGCACCAATAATCCAAGGAGTTTCATTCATGCCGCCCCATGCACTCTATGATGTGCTTTATTCATTCAAAGATATCCATAAGGTTGTCCTTGAATTTGCCGCAGGTTTGGAAGATGAACAATTAAGCTGGCGTCCGCGTGGATACAGCACCTCCATCGGGTTCCATCTCTGGCATCTTGCCCGCGAATCAGATTTTTTGAGAGCCATTATTTTAGAACGAACTCCTCAGCTTGGTAGTGACTTTGGTGAACCCAAAGAGATCTGGGACCTGGAGAATCTTGCCCGTCGTTGGGGTTTTCCCACCGAGTTGACGGCTACAGTTGGCACGGGTCTAAGCGATGAAGTCGCTTCAACTTTACCCATTCCACCCAAAGATGAATTGGTGGATTATCTCAAACGTTCATATGACGATCTCGAAGCCTTCATCAAGTTGTTGGATGAACGCTACCCGACCTTTGAGGGCTTGGAAGATGATTTTCAGAAAAAATTGCAGAATATCCGCTTGAATTTGCTGGTCTTTCTTTCGCATGATTGCCGTCACCTCGGCATGATGGAATGTTTGAAAGGCTTGCAAACCGGCTTTGGCTCTGCTACAGAAAAGCGCTAGAAAAAAAAGAATGAACATGATCACTGAACTTCAAGAGGCGAAACGAATGTCAATAAAAATCGATGAACCCACGGAGACATTGCTTTCCATTCATAATCTTCACGTGTGGTACGAATTGCGCCGTTTTGGGTTCAATGTGGTTGGGCATGTCAAGGCGGTAAACAACGTCAGCTTTGAGCTGGGGAAAGGGGAAACAGTAGCAGTTGTTGGCGAGAGTGGATGCGGAAAGTCATCCTTGATGAAGACCATCCTTGGGCTCAACACTCCAACTGATGGCAATCTCATGTTTGAGGGAAAGAGTCTCAAAGACCTTAGCGAATTGGAACTGCGAAAATACCGCTTTGAGATCGGTTATGTTCAACAAGATCCCTATGGTGCCCTGCCTCCGTTCATGAACGTAGAACAGATTCTTGAAGAACCTCTCATTATCAGCGGCGTATCCAGCAAAACGGAACGCTCGGAACGCATTCGTAAGATCATGGCAGAAGTAAAGCTTCATCCCGTCAATGATTTTCTGCATAAGTATCCGCACATGTTAAGCGGTGGGCAACAGCAGCGCGTGGTGATCGCGCGTGCCATGGTGTTGGAGCCGAAGATGATCGTGGCAGATGAACCTGTTTCGATGCTTGATGCTTCGGTGCGAGTTGAGATATTGAAGTTGATGCATGCCTTGCAAGAACAGCATCATCTTTCTGTTATTTATATTACGCATGATCTTTCCACGGTGAAATATTTTTCGGCGCGCATCTTTGTGATGTATGCGGGCAGTCTCATTGAAAAAGCGGAAACGCGCCGCTTGCTCTTGAACCCGCTGCATCCCTATACTCATGCCCTGCTTGCTGCCACTTCTGATCCGAACCCTGCGAATGCTGAGACGTATAAATCGGTGCCATCAGGGGAACCGCCCAGCCTTGCCGAGCCGCCAAATGGCTGCCGCTTCCACCCGCGTTGTGACAAGGCAATTGCTGGTCTGTGCGATATGAAAGAACCGCCAGACTTTAAACCTGAACCGAATCATTTTGTTGCTTGTTGGTTGTATGAATCATGATGACAAAAATCCGCCTCTACATGATCATTGGTCTGATCCTGTTACTTCTCGGTGTTCTCCTCCCGTTTCTGATGGTCGCCAAGATCATCGAGTCTTCTTTCTTCCTGATCTTTTTTGCATCTGCCGCCTCCACGGTGGGACTGGCTCTTGGCATGGTAGGGTTGACGCAATGGTCGGTCACGGCTATTAAAAAGAAACAACAAGAAGATGAAGCGGAATGGTCTTAAGCCAAAAAATAAATAACATCCAATTTTATATAGGACGCGGATAAACGCTGAAAACCCAGATTATTATCCGCGGTTGTCAGCGTTCTTAAAAAATAAACTCACCCACGAAACCTTAATTTCGGGGTGAGTTTTGTTAGTTGATATGTTCTATGCTTTGGTCTCGTCCAGCGCGCGGAAGCGATGGATGAAGTAAACCGCCAATCCTAGCAAGAGAATGGCATTGGCTTGGTGCAGCAATGCAATGACAATGTTGACATACGAAAGGATCGTTAACACACCCAAGGTGATTTGCAATGCAACAACACCAATGAGCCAGATCATTCCCTTTTGAATTTCTGCGGGGTAGTTCTGTTTCTTGATGATATAAAACACCACGGGCACAAGGATAATTCCAAGCCATGCAAACCAACGGTGGATGAATACGATGGTTTGCGGAGTTTCAAGAATGTTGATGAAGGAATTGAACAGATTGGGCGGAATCAACTTCCCGAACATGAGGGGCCAGGTATCGGAAACATGCCCGGCTTTGAGACCAGCTGTCATACCGCCATAGCTGATCTGGATCACGAGCACGACCAGCGACCAAACAGAAATTTTTGTAGGCAAAGACCATTTGGCTTTCTTCTCTGTATTGTGGAAACCGAGACGATGTCCGGTCGCCGTCCAGATGGCGAGGCTGAAGAGGGTAAGAGCAAGCAAGAGGTGAGCCGTGAGGCGGAAGTGACTGACGGCGGGGCGGTCCACTAATCCGCTGTAGACCATCAGCCAGCCCATCACGGCTTGTCCGATAAAGAGAATGCCCATCCAGAAGTAGATCCCAAATTCCTTGAAAGGAATGGTCTTGCGAATGAGGAAGTAAAACACGGGTAGGGCATAGAGCAGACCTGCGAGGCGGGCAACAAGGCGATGGAACCATTCAACATAGAAGATGTATTTGTACTCTTCCAGAGTCATGCTTGTATTGACAAGTTTGTATTCGGGGGTTTCTTTATATTTTGCGAATTCAGCTTCCCATTCATGGTTTGCCATGGGAGGGACGGTGCCGTTGATGGGATTCCACTCAACGATGGACAGACCGGAACGGGTGAGGCGGGTGAAACCTCCGAAGACAACAAGAAACGCCACAACTCCGGCAAAAATGTAAAGCCAGACCATTACGGCGCGGTTTTGGGTTTTTGGCATATGATTTCTCCAATTAGAATTGGCGGGATTATAGCATTCGGGTCTTAAGCCTCCGTTAGAACTTTTGTCACAATTGTTTTGATAATTTGTCACGCTGAAAAGAAAAAAAACAGCGTGGAGTTCAACTCCACGCTGTTTATCTTTTGGTGCTAACTGTTCTGCATCTGGTTTAGCAACGCTCGATAGTCCTGTACGTTTGGCGGGTTCATCAAAACGATCTGGTTGATGACTTCCATTGCGCCTTGTCGGTCGCCCTTTTCGAGCAGGGCTTCGCCTAACTGGTCGAGAATCGGAATGGCGTCAGCCATCCGTCCGGAACGATGCAGAAGGGCGGCAAGTGTCCGTTTGATCAAAGGCTGTTCTTCATGGTCGCGAGCCAGGTCTTCGAGGAAGGTGACCGCCAGTTCTTGTTTGTTCTGGCTTTCAAGATGAGTGATGTAGGTTTCAAGCTCATTAAAGGCGCGGTCTTGTTGACCCATGCGCATGTTCAATTCAATGAGTTGTTTACGAGAGGCATCGTCATCAGGAATGAGAGTACGGATCTGTTCATACACGCGCAAGGCTTGTTTCCAATCCAGGCGCTGCATATCGATATCAGCCATGCGTTGTAGAATATGAATGTTCCAGTCGCGGCTGGCATTGCCTTGTTGGACGAGCCGCAGGGCGTTGGTGTAGGTCTTGCGTGCCATATCCAGTTCAGCGAGGCGGTAGTAGATGGCAGCCAGTTCAAGGTATTCCTGAATGGCATCGTCCACCTGTCCACGCGCCACAAGCTGGTCGATAAGACGGTTGCGTGCACCAAGGTCCATGGGTGAGATCTGGATGATGCGGCGCAGGAGTTTGCTGGCTTGCATCACTTCGCCGCGCACACTGTAGGAATGTGCCACAACGCTGAATTTGGCGATCGCATCGGTGGTGTGACCTTCCTGCACGAGCAGGTCGCCCATGATGATGTGTAGCGGCAGGTAGGTGGGGGCGTGTTGAATGGCGTCGTAGGCTTCATCCATGGCGGAGCGCAGACTACCCATACGGGCCAGTTGATTGATTCGGTTCATGGACTCAAGCACTGAACTGGACTGCACTTGCAGAATCATATCTGCCAATGGGGCAGCCATGTCGCCGTCTTGTTTTGGCATTTGATCGCGGGTCTTGTGAAGCTGTTCGCGCCAATCTGCCCGCAAAAGCAGACCATTGATGTTATCGCAAACTTTGCGGAGAACTGTTTCATCCGTTTGTTGTTGATAGGATTCGATCAACGGTTCATATTGTTGGCGAATGTCATCAGCCTGGTCTGGAGCAATGGTGGCTGCATCGGCGAATTTCAAAGCTTCGAGATATTCGGTTGTGGCGCTGCGAAAATCACTTTTCTTTACCAGTATTTGCCCGAGCATGAGGCGGGATGCCAACCCATAATCAACGTGCTTGACCGAGTTCTGTAAAAAGCGTTGGGCGCTTTCGTAGCGTCCATCTTTGAAGCGTAAATACCCAAGGTTGAAGGAAAGGGAAGAACTATTAAACCCGGCATTGAGTGCGGCTTCAAATTCTTCGGCAGCCATGTTGTCTTTGCCTTTGGATTGCGCATCAATGGCTTGACCAAGGTGTAGGATGATCTTCAGTTGTTCAGATTGAGAGGAAAGTGATCCTGTGCCGCGCATTATGGCAGAGATGCCTTTGCGGTCTTGGGCGGCGGGGCTGCTATCGTCGGAGAAATCGAAGAGGACTTCTGCCAGCTGAGTCAAAGCTTTTTGACGGGCTTCCGCGATCGGGTCCAGCCCTGAGGCGGCTTTTTTCGTCGGCTCCTGTAATTGCTTGACCTGCGCCATGCGGATCGGTCCCGTCCCGCCTTTGGCGCGAATCGGTTTCGGCAGGAGTTGCCCGGTCCTTAATAACGTTTGAGCTTGTTTTACTTCAACGCTGTTCGGAACAAGCGATTGGGCTTTGTTCACCATCTCTTGTGTTTTTTCGGGGTTGCCTGCGCGCTGCAAGATACTGGCAATGGCGAGATATTCCATTGCGGCTTGTTGACCATGCCCCAATCGTTCATGAACCTGCGCGAGACGTGAGTGGGCAATGGCATGTTCTGGGTTGATGCTGGTAACGTGCACCCAGTTTTCCAGTGCCTTATCGGTATCGCGTTGCTTGAGGAAGAGGTCGCCCGCCCGGACGGCTGCTTCGGTTGCGGTTTTTAGGTCACCCACGCGTTCAGAGAGTTGCGCCACTTTTTCCATCGGCATGGGGTCATCTGGCGAGACTTTGACGGCACGCATGTAGATCTGTAACGCTTCATCCACATTGTTGAGCTGGTACAGTGCCTGCCCAAGGCTGTTGAGCGCTTTGGGGTTATCGGGGAATTCTTCGAGGGCGCGGCGATATGCACCTGCAGCTTTGTTCCATTCCTGATCCCAGGCTGCGGAGTGTCCCTCGTTCATGGCTTTTTGAAAGATATTTTCTCGTCCGGGCATAGTGGTTATATTTTACTTTCAAAGGAAATTGGATATTTTAACAATCATGCAATTATAACCTTGAAGAAGACCCTAAAGGCTCTTGAACCTTTAGGGTCTTGGATTACTTTAGTACGGTCATTTCGCCCCAACTAATTCCGGCTCTTGCTTCTGTATCCAGCGGAATGCTCATTGGATAGGCATTTGCCATCGTATCTTGCACAACCTTGGCAGTCTCGTTGATCTCTTTCTTGGGGACTTCGAGCACCAATTCGTCATGTACTTGTAAAAGCATCTTGGCGCTCAAGCCAGCTTTCTTCAATGCTGGCGGGATCTTCAACATCGCGATCTTCATGATGTCTGCTGCCGTACCTTGGATGGGGGCGTTGATGGCTTCGCGTTCCTCGCGGTTCTTTAACTGGACATTGGTCTTGGTCTGCAATGCCGGGAAGTATCGCCTACGCCCAAGCAGGGTTTCGACGTATCCGATCTCCGCAGCATCTCTTCGAATGCCATCGAGATATTTTTTAATGCCAGGGAATTTCTTGAAATAGGCTTTGACGAAATCTTCAGACTCGGCAAGAGTGAGCCCGGTGGAATGCATCAACCCAAATGCAGACATGCCGTAGATCAAGCCAAAGTTGATCGCCTTGGCATGCCGACGCATATCCTTGGTTACGTCATCCAGCGGAATATCGTACACTGCCGCGGCTGTGGTGGCGTGGATATCTTCTCCCGCACGGAAGGCAGCCAGCATGGCTTCATCTTGCGCCATGTGTGCCACAATGCGAAGTTCGATCTGTGAGTAGTCAACCGATAGCAGCAGGTTGCCTTTATCTGCAATAAAGCCATTTCGTACCCTTCGACCCGTCTCTGTGCGGATGGGGATGTTCTGCAAGTTCGGATTGTTGGACGAGAGACGCCCCGTCACTGCACCGATCTGGCTGTATGAAGTGTGAACCCTGCCAGTGTTCGCATCTACGGCAGCGGGGAGGGCATCTACATAGGTGGATTTCAGCTTCGAGAGTTCGCGGTGTTCGAGGATAAAGTCCAACACGGGGTGCTGTCCACGCATTGAGTCGAGTACATCGGCTGAGGTGGAGTAAAAGCCTGTGGTTGTTTTACGTCCCTTGTCGGGTGGTTCGAGGCGCAGGTGATTGAACAGTACATCCGAAAGCTGTTGCGGCGAGTTGATATTGAAGGTCTTGCCAACGTGACCAAAGATTTCCTTTTCGATCTCGTTCAGACGCGCCGCCAACTCTTTAGACATTTCACCAAAGAACTTGGTGTCGATCAACGCGCCGGTCATTTCCATTTCAGCGAGAACAGCAGTGAGCGGCATATCGATCTCGTCCAGGATCTTTTGTCCTTCCACGCGTTTGAGTTCTTTTTCTTCGATTGCCATCAAACGCAGAGTCGTTTCGGCATCGGCAGCGGCGTAATTCGCAACCGCTTCGATCGCGACCTCTGCCATGCTGATCTGTTTCTTGCCTTTCCCGATCAGTTCTTCGATGTGAGTCATCTCTTCGCCAAGGCGATACTCGGAGAGATTTTTCAAGCCGAGGTTTCGTGACGATGGGTCTACTATGAACTCCGCCAGCATGGTATCGAAGGTCAGCGGTGAGACGGTAAGCCCGTAGCGTGCAAGCACGATGTAATCGTACTTGGCATTGTGGGCCACTTTGCCGATCTTTGCGTTCGTCATGGCAGGGGTAATCGCATCTATGACCTTTTTGATCGGAAGGTTATTGCCTGCAACGTGCCCAACAGGGATGTAATAGCCTTGCCCCACTTTTACTGAAAGCGAAATACCGACCAGCTCAGCAGTCATCTCTTCGGTGCCTGTGGTTTCAGTATCGAACGAAATGACCTTGGCGTTGTCCAGCTCTCTGGCTAGGCTCTTTAATTTATCTTCGGAATCAACAATGACAACTTCAATGCTTGATGGTTTGATCGCCACTGCCACAGCGTGCGGCGCTTCTGCGAACATGGTCATCTGCCCGGCTTTGGTCTTGCCGGTTTTCACTGTCGGCGCTTTCGCTTCAATGGGAGTTGAAGCAAACCCACCACTGATGGCAGGGACCTTGGTCACCAGTGTTCTGAATTCCATTTCTTTGAAGAAGGCTTCAAGTTTTGAACTATCGAATGGGGCGACTTTGGCATGCTCAAAATCGAACTTGATCTTGAGGTCCGTTTCGATACGTGCCAGATCACGGCTCATATAAGCTGTTTCTTTGTTCGTTTCGAACTTCCCGCGCCAACGATTTTCGACCTGATCGAGGTTGGCATAGATAGCGTCGAGTGTCTTAAACTTTTCGAGCAGGGAGATGGCGGTTTTTTCGCCTACGCCTTTTACGCCGGGAATGTTATCGGACGTATCGCCGACAATAGCTTTATAGTCCACTACTTGATCTGGGCGGACGCCAAGCTTTTTGATCACATCCGCATCGGTGATGTAGGTTTGGTCATCACCTGCGAGATAGACCGCCGTCCGCTCGTTGACAAGCTGCAGCAGGTCTCGGTCACCGGTGATGATCTTTACGCCGAGACCTTTCTCTGCGGCAATTTTTGCCACGCTACCCAGCACATCATCGGCTTCGTAGCCGTCCATTTCGAGACGGGGGATATTGAACAGGTCCACCATCTCTCGGATGCGTGTGATCTGTGAGCGTAGATCATCCGGCATTTTTTCGCGGGTGGCTTTGTATTCGGGGAAGATCTGGTCGCGGAAGGTTTTTCCCACATCGAAAGCAACGGCCAGATATTCAGGTTTTTCCTGCTCCAACACACGGACGAGTTCACGAGCAAAGCCGTAAATACCCGCAGTTGGTTCGCCTTTCGAAGTCTGCCAGCGTTGGCTGCCTCCACCCGCGGTTAGGGCAAAGTACATGCGGTAGGCAAGGGCGTGTCCGTCAATAAGGTAAAGGGTAGGGGGCATGTCGGTATCCAGTAGTTGAGTAGCCAATTGGAATGGTCGTTGAAAGAAAAAACGCAGAGTTAATTATACTCTGCGTTTTCTAAATTAGAACTTTTGTTTCAGGAATTTATTTTCCCAAAGACATATCATCCATGCCTTGCCGTTGGCGGGTTTGGCGGATGTAATCGCGCACCAGTTGCGGTGGGTGAGGTTGAGAACCACCCATGATGAGGTAACCAGGTGCCCAAAAATCGCCGGATGGGTTTTCTTTCCTATGGCGTGGGAAGTCTGTAAAGATCTTTTCTGATGTTTGTTGGCGCATGATGCGCATTAGGTGACCAGGTGAGGTATTCGGCTGCACGTTCACAACCCACTGCAAATATTCCGGACGGACCGCTAAGAACTCCAAGCGCCAACCGAAAGCGATACAGATGTTAGGCAGCCATTCGCCAAGCTGATCTGAGAGGTCACCGGTGAGGTAATGGGATGAGAAACGCGGCACCAACAGACAGGCATACGTCAGGTGATACAAACCTGCCGAAATGGGTTCTGCGATGAGCTTACGCGCCGCCTCGGTGGAGGGACTTTCACGGGTCGCATCAATTTCACCGGGACGTGGCTTTGAAATCGGGGTTTCGGGTCGAACCTTGGGCTGGGAAGGTGACGTGACCTGCACTTGATCGAATGCCGTTTGCATTTCGTGATGCGGCTCAGATTTCTGTGTTTGAGCCATTGGCTGCGGTGCTGAATCACGCCGAATGGCAGGAGAGGGGTCACGGCTGAAAACAGAGGCGTTCGAGAGAGCGTCTGAGACACGGGTCTGATTGGGGTCGAACGCTTCCTGTGGTTGTTGCTTTTTACGCGGGAGGTTGAAATCGCGAGTGGTTGGCGGCTCAGGATTCGGTGTTGGGATATCCGCCAAAATGTTCGAGATGGGCGGAATGTTCACCCCGTCATCATTGTCTTCTTTTTCGTTGGTTGCGTAGGAGACTGCGGGTTGGTGTTTTGGTTCTGATTTTTCTGTTTCAAAATCATTGAGCAA
>VFQT010001143.1_pt1 | contig 33728 bp, 44 predicted proteins | sample 3512381 | NCBI WGS metagenome assembly VFQT01 (sample SAMN10412376, study PRJNA504923) | tailings metagenome | isolation source: Relicate 2 Philex TSF3 active mining site | place: Philippines: Tuba, Benguet | collected 2017-08-29 | reverse complement strand
GCAGCAAGTCCCCGCTGTTCGTGTAGTACCGGCACCTCCCGCTCAGCTTCTCAACCAGCGTGTTGAACAGCACCATCGCCATGTGCAGGTCCGTGAAGATGCCAAACACCTCCTCACGGTCGTCCCCGCTCATCGGCAACTCCGCCACCGCATACACATGCGTCACCGCTTCCCCACTCATCGCTCCGCCCTCTCCAAGTACGCCGACAGCGCCATCATCGTCTTCAAACTCGGCTCCCCCTTCCCATCCCGTATCCGCGATACCGTCGCCGCACACAGCCCCGTCGCCTCCGCTACCTTGTTCAGCCTGCGGTCCTGTAACCGCTCCCTTACTTGCTCCAGTGTCAGCATTGGCTGCTCTCCTTTCGGCTAATCTACACAGCGTTGCCGATAGCGCAAGAGGGGAGATAGAAAAGCTGTGGAGCAGGATTGGGGAGGAAGGGGGTAGAAAAGCTGTACCGACGGATCTCAGAGGAAGGGGTTTGCCACAGCCCCCCGTCATCGCGCGTCACATGTACCCCCGTGCCCGCGCGTGCCCGCCTGCCCGCTCGCCTGCGTGCTCGCGCGCCTGCCTGCGTGCGCTCGTGCGCCGCGCGTATCGCGCGCGTGTATAGAGCCGCCTCCCCACCCCCTGTCTCGCCGCGTCGCCGCGGCGCCTAGCTGCCTCGCTACGGGGCTAGCGCCGCGCGGGGCTAGGCGAGCCTAGGCGGAGCTACGCGGAGCGCTTGACGGGGCAGCTACGCGGAGCGCGGGCGCAGCTTCCGACGGCTGTGCGGTCTCGCTTGTCTTGCGCTCTTCCCCCCGCTAGGAGAGACATTCGTCTCTCCGTCGCTCCCCCTTCGCTCGCTCGCTTTGCTCGCTCGCTACCCCCTATCGACTCACGTTGTTCGTCGATTTCCTCAATGATTTCAACCATTAAGCTGTGTGTGTCGTTTCACTCCCCACCCCACTTAATGTCTAACCCTACGGAATCACTCCACTAACCTACTCGGTTAGTTACGCGATTCCTTCGCTGGCCTAGCATTCGTCGCGTGCTCAAGTCTTCGCACGCTTCGCCAGCTCGCTTCGGTGCCGCTAGGTCGCGTCACCTACGCTTAGAGCACAGGTTAGCGTATAGTTACAAGGCATATGTAAAGGAAAATCGCGTATGGTCACGCTAACTTACAGAGCATGTCTTTTTCTGCGTTGACTTTCTCTCTAGCTTTACTAACTACAGCGTTCGACCCGGTGAGAGTCGCCGGCAACTGACCGAAGGAACCCGACCATGCCTAGCCATATCATCATGCAAAGCGTCGCCACGCGCCTTGACGCCGGAACCTACTCCCCTTGCATCGTCGCACGCATGCCCGTTGCGGCGCCTAGCAGCCCCATGGCGAGCCTCCCGGCTCCCCTGTGGACCTACGCCGCGGCCGCTCTCATGGGCGCCGTTATCGGGCTCCTACTCGCCTCCTGAACCATACCCCCGGCTTTACCGGCAACTGAGAGAAAGACCATGACGAACGAACAACTCCGGACCCACACTGCAGCGCTCCCAGAACCTGTACGCGAAGCGCGCGCGGAGCTCCCCTGTGAGGCAAGCGAACTGCTAGACTATCCGCGCGATCTGGACGATGCGGCGCACGAGCACGCGGACGGTAGCGCGGAGGTGATCTACCACTCCCGAGCGCACCAGCTGCTAGCGGAATGCTCGCGTTCGGAGCGCAACGCCGCTGAGGAAGAGGCGGAGGAATGCGGCGTACAGCCTGAGAGCTACGACGGATTTGCGAGCGCTCTCGCGTATTTCGTCGTCCGCGCTCGCTATTTCGACGATGTGCGGGCGGCGCTCGAAGCCTACCGCGAGACGGTGCGAGAGGCACTCGACGAGACCGCTGACCTGCCAGATATCGACGGCACCGAGGATGAGCCGCTCCCTACCGCCGCGGCGCTCGAACGTGACCTTGACGCGATCGCGACCATCCTCGGCTAGTCCCGCTCCCCTGCCATCTAGCGCGCTAGGTGGCAGCGATAGCGGCGCCAGCCGTGACCCGCGCGATTGTGCGCGGCAACTGAACAGGAAGACCATGAATCACCTTTCGCAAATCCTTCTCGCCGCGTCGCGCCATGCTTCGACTGACGCGACGCGTCCGCACCTGTGCAGCGTGCGCCTCTCGTGGTCGCTTGGCGCATGGGTCGCCATGGCGACGGACGGACATACGCTTTTCGTTGCGTCCGCCAAGGGTGACGGGGAGCCGCTTGAAGCGCTGTACGACGCGCGCGCGGTAGCCGCCGGCGCAAAGCTGGCCAGGGCTCGCGACGGGTACGCGACCCGTAGCGATGACGGTGCGCTACTGTTCCGCGGCGCGAACGGCAGCACGATGCGAGTAGAGCCGCGCGTGCTTACCTCTGTTCAGTATCCTCCGGTCGTCCAAGTTATTCCCGCGGCCGTTCCCGTAGGCGGGCGCGCGGCCGTGAACGCGGAATACCTTGCGGCGCACTGCGAGACGCACGCCATGCTTACCTCGCCAAAAACCAAGGGAATCACAATCGCGACGGCCGCGGATCCGCTTGACCCCATGATGATCATGTCAGAGTCGGCCGATGGGTTTGCTTGCCTGTCGGTGATCATGCCCATGCGCATGTGGGGAGCGGACGAAATTCCAGGGGAGCGAATTCGCGAATGGATTCGCGCGCGTTCTGGCGCTCCGGTTACCGCCACCGTCACCTCGACCGAAAGCGAGGCGGCAGAATGAACCTCCCGACGTGGCACCCGACGTGGCAAGCGAGCGCGCTTCGGGACTGGCAAGTTACCGCTAGCGGCGCGACCGTTACGGCGCGCGACGGCTATTTGCTTTGGCAAATATCGGAAAATGGTTCGCTCGAACTCTTTTCCAGCGACCCGGACGAGTACCATGATCCCGGCGGATGGGGGTGGACGGCCGTGACCATCGGATGGGAGGACGGCGAGTGTCGTGCGAGTGTCGTGCGCAGGCGTAGCGGATGTGACGGTACGATCGAAACCGTAACCGACTATGCGTGGCGCGCGGGAGACTGGGATCGTACCTACGACCGCACGCGCGATAGCTACGCGGCGGCGATGGGATACTAGCGTATGGTCCTACTCGTAACCCTGGCGCTACTGTGCCGCAAATACCTACACTGAATCGAAGCCCTGGCCTAACCGGCCGGGGCTTTTTGCTTTGCCGCCTAGAATGCGTTTAAACGCGCTTTCGCGCTGACTGGCTAGTCCGGTGGCCTCGCGCGCCCAATCGTCGATTCTAGGCCCAGCTACGGCGCTGGAATCGGCATTGGCGGCCATGGGCGCATGGCCACGCGAGCGTCTAGCGCCTATGCGCGCACCTATGCGCGTGCAAGCGCGAGCGTATGCGCGCGCGCATGGCGCGCACGCGCCGCGCATAACGCGAGCGCGCGCAGCGCGCGGGCATGGGCGTGCAGGCGGGCGCGCGCAGCGCGCGGGCGGGCGGGCGTGCGCGTGTCCTCCTATTAGGCCAGCTATTACCCGGCCCCCATTACGCGAGCTTCCAACCTGGCCTGCCTTGCCTTCCTCGTTGCCCTGACCGAGCAGGACTGACAGCCGCCGACGGTCGGCGCCGGGTCGGCGAGACGTTCGTGCGACAGGCTGTGCGCCTTGCCGCAGTCAAGGCAGACGACGTGGTAGCGCCGGTAGCGCGTCTTGGTGTCCTTGTTCATGCAGCCTATTAGGCGCACGCGGTGCAGGCGTGCGGCCTCCTCGAAGTCCGCCTCATTACGCAGCCGAGGAGCGCGGGCCTTGTAGTACCGGCAGCCGCAGCTCTTGAGGCCGTTGTTCAGGTGCGTCAGGCTACGGTGACGCACCTCGTTGCCGCAGTCGCAGCGCAGCACGACGGGACGGACGCTGACGCAGGTCAGGTAGTGGTAGCGCCTGCCGACTTCGAGCGCGTCGAACTCGTCCTCGCGGTCGGGGCTGTCTCGCCGGCTCACCATTGGCGGCCTCCATTACGGCCGCCCTGCACCCCGGCCTCGCTATCGCCGAGTTTCTTCGCGAGCGCCTTCCGGCGCCGCTCCGCCGACCATTCCTTCTGCCAGGCCCACTGCCGGCGGTTGCAGTCCTCGCACATGGTCATCGGCCGCGTGTTGAGGTTCGTGCAGACCAGGCCCTCCAGGCAACGGTAGTACCAGTGCTCCGGGTGAGCCTGCCAGTAGTCGAGCTTTCGCCCATCGGCGTAGCTCGGGAGCTCGGCGTACATGTCCATGTCGATGGCAAGCTGCGCCGTGCGGCAGCGATGCGTTGGGATCTCTTTCATTTGGTTACACTCCTAGCGATACCGGCAAAGAACTCGTAATCCGGATCAGGAGAGAGACTGTCCTCCCCCGTAGGGGGAGGCAGTCTCTCTTTTCCTGTCTTTTCTTCTCTTCTATTTTCGGGTTCCACGTGGTGCTCGGTGGTACCACGTGGTGCCACTCCACCTCTGTTGCGGCGCTTGGTCTTGAGTGCCTGAAGCATGTCGTCGACAGCAGGCACCATGTCGAGCGCACGCAGCTCGCGCATGTGCTTCTCAACGCCGGGAGGGATGTCGTCCGTTTCACGCTCGCAATGGTGCTTGCACAGCTCCAACGATGCGATCGCCAGGTCGACCTTCCCCAGCCTGAGAAGCATGATGAGCTTTGCGTCGTCGCTGGGCCTACGCTGATACCAGTTTGCCATGACCACCCTCGGGTTCACGGCAAGGCATTGACGGCCACCCTGCTCCGTGGCATCACTTCCTTGCGCTGTTTGGTTTCGCCCTCGGAGTGCTTGCAACACTTCGGGGGCAAGTTCTTTCTACGCCTGTTCAGCCGTGCAGGCAACTAGAACGGCCCGGCCGGCTTCTCCTCGGCCTTGCAGGCGCCGTGGCGCGCGCCGAACTGGCCCATGGCCTCCACGAGCTCCGAGGCCGGCACGGGCAGCGCTAGGCGCAGGGCGCCCGTACAATGGCCGCAGTAGAGCACCAGCACGCGAGAGCCGGGCATCTGGTGAATCGTTACGTGCTCCGTGCTCTTTCCCATCGTGCTCTCTCCTGGTGTTGCTCGGCCAGCATCCGGTGCCACGCGGCCCGGATGGCTGACTCTTCTCCCGCGTTCTTCGCGATGGCGGCGAAGGACCGCGCGCCGATGGTCGCGATGGCGAGGTCGCGGGCCGATGCGGTTTGGTGCTTCAGCTTGAGGCCCTGCGTCGCATCCTCGCAGGTGCACCCAGGGTGCGCCTTCACATACTTGAAGACCTGCTCTTTGATAGGCTCCACCACGGGCTTCACACGCGCGGCGGCGTCCTGGCTACATGGATCGTCGGTCGACAACGGTCGATTATTTTTCATCGCACTACCTTTCTCAGTTCTCCCCAAGCGCATGATGAATACGATGCTTCTTTTCGTCAATAGCTGTTGACAACTATCGCAGCGTACGTATGCTCCGAACATCCGGCGAGGCGCCGGTGACTGGAGCAACCATGAGCAGCATCGATTTGGTAGACCTGGAGGAGATCGAGAACCGCCTGGCGTTCGTGATGAGCGAGCTGAAGGCCATCAACGACATGACCTACGGCATCGTGCGTACGGCCAAGCCTGGTGGTCTGACGGACGGTATGGCGCGGTGGACCGAAGGCCGCTTCAGCGCCTTCATGCAGCTCGCGAACGATTGCGTTTGGACCGCGCGATGCACGGTCGGCCTCGTGCCTGAGCACAAGGAGGAGAAGTGATCGTCCCGCAGGATACCCTTGGCCGTATCGCCATCCGCCTTGGGCGGGCGTTCCAGCACCCGTGGACGAAGAGCATCGACTCGTCCGCGGTCTGGGACTGGGAGACGGCCAAGGCTGCAATCGAGGCCGCCACGAGCAAGAACCGCCCGGCCATCCAGAACGGCGGCGCCGTCTCCTGGGGCCACAGCGGCTCCAGCACGACGTGGGAGCTGCGCCCCTGGCGCTGCGCGCTGTTCTTCCGCGACAAGGGAACGCTCAACGACAACGCGGGCAACGTGCAACTCAGCGAGGACTCGGCTGGGAACCCCGCTATCCGCGTGTTCTTCGAGCGCCTTGCGGGTATGAGCCCAGAGAACCTGTGGCGCTTCGACCGCGCCGTCACCTCGTTCTCCTGCGACCGCTGGCGCGTCTTCTACAAGATGCCGCCGGTGACGCTGCTCCAGGACATCCTCGGCGACGACACGCCGACCGTGCCCTGCATCTTCTGGTACGTCGTCGATAGCGCTGGCCGCCCGACCATGCACGTCGTCGCCAAGGAAGACGAGCACGCCGAGGACATCCGCCCGGCGGCGGAGCGGCTGGCCCGGCTCACGAACCAGGGCCTCATCGACAACTGGCACCGCATGCTCGTGAGGAAGCAGCCATGACGCGAAAGATTGTACGGGATGAGCAAGGGGAGATCCTGATGGACCCTGATACCGGCCGCGCCTTGCGCGCCATCGCCGCCGGATACTCGCTGATGCGCAGGGGGACGATGGACTGGAACGGCGACGAGGACCCGTTCAAGCACATCCCCGCTGAACTGGAGATGCGGATGCGGATGCGGTGGATGTGCGAGCGCTTCCTCGCCGGGGAGGCGGTCAATATTGAGGACTCCGACGAATACATTCGGACGACGATGCTGGAGGCCATGGAGATGTCCGAGTTCTTCGACAAGATGAAGAAGCAGGGCGTCCAATGAACGATGACCAAGCAAGAGACTTGATCCTCGCAATACGCGAGCTGTCCGCTCGCCTCGACTACTGGGGCGAGGAGACGCGCATCCGCCTTACCGAGCTTATCCGTGCAGAGGCTCACGGCTGGCGAGTCAAGAACTACCAGCCGCGCGGTGCGCTTCAGAGGACCGAGGAGTGGGACCAGGCCAAAAAGGCCATCGTCGAGCGCCTGGCCGACGCGCAGACCGGTATGACGAAGGAGGAGATTCGGCAGTTCCTCATGGACATCGGCTTCAAGCGCGTCGCTGCCACCATCGCAGGTACGCGCAACGTAGCCTGCCCGCTCGCCCAACTCGTGAAGGAGCAACGCGCCTTCGTCAGCGTCGAGCGAACAGGAAAAACAAGAGGGTTCAAGCGGCACCGCTACTGGAGCCGCGAGCACTACCTGCGCAACTACGCGCAGTTCTCAGATGACCAGCAACGCGACCTCGTGGAGGCCGCCATTCAGGAAGCAAAGCAGGAGAAGTAGCATGTCGAACATCGTCGTTTCCCAGTCTCACACCATCGCGGAGGTTGGCCAGATGGCCTCCGCCGTCGCCAAGTCGAACCTCTTCGGCGTGAAGACGCCGGACCAGGCTCTTGCGCTCATGCTCCTGGCCCAGGCCGAGGGGCTGCATCCGATGGTCGCTGCGCGCGACTACCACATCATTGAGGGGCGCCCTAGCATGAAGGCGGACGCCATGCTCGCCCGCTTCCAGCTTGCCGGCGGCAAGGTCAAGTGGACCGCGCTCACCGACGCGAAGGTCGTCGGCGAGTTCACGCACGAGGCCGGCGGCACCGCCACGATCGAGTGGGATATGGAGCGAGCCAAGCAGGCCGGCCTCGGTGGTAAGGGCAACTGGCTCAAGTACCCGCGCCAGATGCTTCGTGCCCGCGTCATCAGCGAGGGCATCCGCACCGTCTACCCGGCCTGCGTCGTCGGCGTCTACACCCCCGAGGAAGTGGGCGACTTCGAGCAGCCCCGTGGCGGCGTCTACGAGGCCGTTCCGCAGGCGATCAAGCCCGCACCCATCCCTGCCAGCGTCAAGGCGCTCCAGGCCGTCAAAGAGGCCGTGGGCGTCGCCCCTGAGCCCGAGGCATCCAACATCGACGACGACGAGCTGCTTGGCCTGCGCGAGGCCATCGAAGCCTGCACGACCGAGCACGCGCTCAAGGTGGTCGCGGCCCAGATCAAGAAGCGCGGCATCACCGGCCCTGCGCAGAAGGAGCTTCGCGCACTCTTCGATGCGCAGAAGGCTGCCGTGAAGGCCGCTGCCGAGGAGCTTGCTCCCGAGGTGACGGGGGAGGTGGTGGATGCGTAGTCTTCCCGTCCTCCGCGCCAGCAGCACGACCCGCTGGCTCAACTGCACCTGGTTCTCCGGCCAGGAGTGGCCCGAGGGCGAGTCCTCCGCCGCGGCCGAGCGCGGCACCCGCGTTCACAACACGATCGCCCGCACGCTCGGCGCGTCGCCCGAAGGCGCGTTCGCGCAGGACGACGACGAGATCGCCCTCGCCACGGTCGGAGTGACCTACGCGCACGCCATCATCGAGGAGGCCGGCGAAGGCTGGCATCAGCTCGTCGAGCGCACGATGGTCTTCCAGTCCCCGGCTGGCGTCGATGCCATCCAGGGCACCTGCGACTTCGCCCTCGTCTCGCCAAGCCTCGACTACGCCGTGCTCGTCGACTGGAAGAGCGGCCAGCGCCACGGCGTCTACGAGGACCAGATGCTCACGTACGCCTGGCTTCTGCGCACGCTCTACCCGACGCTGCGCAAGGTCGACGTCCGCGTCGTCTACCTCCAGACCGGCGAGGAGGACCGCAAGATGCTCCATGCCGAGGACTTGGAGCAGCACAGCATCCGCATGATGGGCGCGCTCAGCGACCGCTCCGAGGAGCCGCTGAAGGCCGTCGTCGGGCCGTGGTGCCAGTGGTGCCCGGCTACGCTTCAGTGCCCCAAGAACGAGGCGCTGGCCGTCGCCGTGCAGCGCGGCCTCGACGTCCCAAACATCGATAAGCTCATCACGAAGATCGACAACGAGGACGAGGCGGCTACGGCTCACGCGCTCCTCGCCTACGCGAGCGAACTGCTCGCCAAGATCGAACTTCAGATGAAGGCGTTCGCCCGCTCGAACGGCGGACGCTTCCGCACACGAGACGGCGGCGAGTACTACCGCGTCGAGGCGACCCGCGTGACGCTCTCAAACGACGACCGCGCCCTCGCGCTCATCGAGCAGGCTGGCGCAGGCGAGGCCATTAAGGCCAGCGTCTCGTGGCCCGACGTGAAGAAGAAACTCGCCAAGCAGGCGACCGCTCTCGAAATCCTGGAGGGCAACCTCCGCGACCTCAACCTCCTCAAGGAAACCCGGTACGACACATGGAAGACCAAGTAACGATGGAGCAGCGCGTCACGCTGCTTGAGAACGCAATGGCCCGCACCCAGAAGGAGCTGTTCGAGCTTCAGCAGGCCATGAAGAAGGTGCAGGCCGGCCCCGCGCCTAGCCCCTACGCGCCTGCGCAGCCCGTGCAGAACACGCTCATCCCCGAGGCCGCCCGCCCATGGTTCGCGGGCTTCAACGAGCGCGGCTCCCCGCAGGCCCGCATCGCCATGCTGCACGAGATCCAGAAACAGGGCGGCAGCGGCCGTGGCGACTGGACTGGCGACCCGGAGGTGAAGCGCGACCCGGCTCGCTGGAAGGGCGAGTCCATGGTCGGGCGACGCTACTCGGAGACGTCCCCTGAGTGGCTGGAGCAGCACGCAGGCTTCTGCGAGTGGAAGGCCAGCAAGGACTTGCAAAACCCCGAGAAGGTCAAGTGGGCCGGCTACGCGCTGCGCGACGCTGCGCTCGCGAAGGGTTGGGCGCAGGCTCTCAAGAGCGGCGCGGTGAAGGCCACGGCCTACTCGCACCCGCGGGACGACGACGACTTCGGCGATGATTCTGGCATCCCGTTCTAGACCATGAGCCGATGGACGTATCTTGGGACGAGCGAGCTAGCCGCCATCGGCGGTATGCGTGGTGGCGAGGCTCGCCGTCTCATCATCGAAGTCACCGGTGTCGACCTGTATGGGCGACCGCAGCGTGTTACAGCAGGGCAGGTCGAGGACTACCTTCGTGAGCATGACGAAGCGGTCCCGGCCCTCCTGCTCGCGCTCTGCGCCGACAAGCGCGAGTACCCTCGCTGGCTCGTAGACCTGGCGCACGAGTGGCGACAGGCATGCAAGCGGCTCAAGGGCAACCGCAAGGGGCCGACGCCGCGTAGGCCGATGATGGCCGACGCACAGACACTCGACGAGGCTTACGAGATCGCCCAGGTGTTCCCTGAGCTTGAGATCCGCGGCCAACTCGACGCCGGGGAATTGCCCCCGGAGTACAAGATGAGAGATCACTGGCACCTAGGAGAGCACGATGGGGAAGGCCCAACGAGAGAAGGGTAAGCGCGGCGAGCGCGCTACTGCGAAGGAGATTGCCGAGAGATTCGGCGTGGATGCGCACCGAGGCTGGCAGGCCCGCGACGGGGCCGACGCCCCGGATGTCGTAGGGCTTCCCGGCTGGTGGGTGGAGGTGAAGACCGGGAAGAACCTGTCGCCCAAGGCTGCGCTCGAACAGGCCGACGCGGCGCGCAAGAAGGACGACGTTCCGGTGGCCGTGCTCCGCTACGACCGGCAGCGCCCCATGGCCATCATGTACTGGGAGGACCTGCTCTTCCTCATGCAGAAAGGCGGTGTCGGTGCGAAGCCGAGCGGTAACGAATGAGGCCATCGAGGTAGGCGCCAAGTTCGGTGCGCTCACCATCGTCAGCACGACGCCCATGGTCCAGCGCTGCGACTGCGGGGAAACCTGCAAGTGGAAGCGCATCGACATCGTGAAGAGCGGCGTCCGCTCGTGCGGCTGCCGTGGCCGTGGTCGCGGTATCGTAGGCCACGCACGATGGGCGCCCGGCGTCGAGTTCGGCACCTACCGCGTTGTCGAGAAGGCAGACGGCTACCGCAAGTGGCTCGTCAAGTGTGTGCGCTGCGGCACTGAGGCCGTGCGCGGAGAACCCAACCTGCATGCGAAGAACCGCCGCTGCTCTACCTGCGGCGGCATCGGAGTGAAGGATCCCAAATGAACCTGAAAACCCTGCACCTGCTCTACCCCATCAAGCTGCCGTGGAGCGTCCACTACTCGGAGTTCGTCGAGCCTCGCGACGACTGGAAGGCCACCATCGAGGGCAACCTCATCTACATCCGGCAGGCCGGCATCACCCGCTTCATCATCAGCGCCGCCATGCTGCGCTTCGCCGAGGTGGTCGAGGACGCTGCTCCGCAGACCCCCGTTGCGGCCCCTGCGTCGCCCGTTACGCCGCTTGTCGTGACCAACCCGGAGCACGCCAAGGCCATCGAGCAAACGTTCGTTAAACGGCGTCCTGGACGGCCTCCCAAGGCCAAGCTAGTCTGACCTGCGTGCCGGCCTCGCCGACGCCCCTCCCCCCCTCCTGCACGGCGGGGCTGGCACCCTATCTTCGGAGCAGCAACGATGGGAATTGCTCGACGACTCAAAGACCCCGAGGGCGGGCTCACCGCGGCCGGCCGCGCGTACTACAAGCGCACCGAGGGCGCGAACCTGAAGCCTGGCGTCAAGGGCGCCGCCGACACGCCAGAGAAGCTGCGCCGCAAGGGCTCGTTCCTCACGCGCATGTTCTCGAACCCCAAGGGCGGAGCCGTGAAGCCCAATGGCAAGCCGACGCGCCGCGCGCTCTCGGCGGCAGCCTGGGGCGAGCCGGTGCCGAAGACGGCGGCCGGCATGGCCAAGCTCGCGGCCAAGGGCCGTAGCCTGCTCGAACGCTACCGTAGGCAGAAGAATGGCTAGGCGGAAGCAGCACCCCGTCATGGCGACGGTCGACGTGGCGCAGCAAGCGCCAGCCTCGCAGCCCCTAGCCCGCTTCCCGCGCGCTCCCTTCTCGCTCACCAAGGACGAGAGCGAGTTCTTCGCGGTCGAGCAGATCACGAAGTACATGCTGGAATCCGACTGGGACGCCGAGCGCGACTCGGAGGAGATCGGCAAGGCGTACAAGCTCACGCCGCGGCAGGTCGAGCAGTGCGTACGCGAGGCTCAGCGCAATATGCGCCGCAGCATCATGCGGCCGCAGTCCGCCCATCAGCTCGTCGCCTCCACTCTGGCCCGCGTCATCACCGAGTCCTTCGAGCAGGGCGACCTGCGCGGGGCCGCCGACGCTGCCGCCAAGCTCTCGACCGCTACTGGCACCCAGGCGGCGCTCAAGCTGAAGGTCTTGGAGACTCAGCAGCGCATGGACCAAATGCGCACGCGCCTACTTACCGGCCAGGCTACGGCCGAGGAAGTGGCGGACCTCGTGGTGAAAGACCTGCTCGGGCAGGACTAGAGCATCACGACGGTCGGCATGACCAGGTTCGACAGCTCGCGCGTGTAGCGCCGCGCGATGCTGTTGACCGTCTTTGCGTAGACCGCCTCGTCCGCCGTGAAGTAGCCGCGGCGCTTCAGCTCGCGCACGTAGGCTACGGCGTCACCCTTCTTCGCCTCTTCGAGCGCCTGCGGGTAGCGCCGGAAGAGCAGGCGCAAGTGGTCGAGCGCGGCCGTGTCCAAGTCTTCCCAGGAGGCGAAGCAGTTCATCGGCTGCTTGCCAGCGAAGCGCAGGGTCTTGTGCGCCGGCTCCACCTTCACCAGCGTCACCTCGGCACCAGGCTTCGAGGAGGCCAAGTGCCGGTCGGCTACGGCGTGCGTGAAGCGCTCCGTTGTCGTGAAGTACGTCCAATCGCAGTCACCGTGCTTCTTTGCACCGCCCAGGTTGTAGTTCCATAGGCTCTTCCAGTGGCCCGTTTCGAGGGCCGACTGGGCGTGGAGGATGTGGATGATGTGCCGCTGAGGCGGCGACCCGGTAAGCATTTGCCACGCCGTGGCAAACGATAGAAACACCTGCTCTGGAGACACAGGCGTCCGCTTAGCGGGTCGCTCGACTCCCATCAACCGCCTTTCATCGGCTTGCCGGCAGCGCGCATGGCGATGGCGATGATCTGGCTACGCTTGCGCTTCTTGCCGCCAGCGCCCATCTCCTTGCCTTTCTTCTCGTTGTCGGCGTACAGCTCACGCATGTTCTTGGCGACACTCTTTCCGAGGGGCATGGTCAGACTCCTTTCAGTGCATCGAGCAGGCGAGCCTTGTCGGCATCCTGGCAGTTGAGAGCGGCCACCGAGACGGCCGCGTGGAGCGTCGGGTCGGCTTTGCAGGCGGCCACGAAGAGCGCGTTGCCGACGCCGTGCGGGTCGAGCATGCGCAGTGCCAGCTTCGAGCTCTGGCTCTCCGGCAGCAGCATCTTGCCGTCCGAGTCGAAGCGAGGAAACTGCGTACCCGCGGCTTCCTCTGCGATGTTGAGCAGTTGGAGCAGGATGGCGATCCAGTCGAGCTTGCCGTCGTCGATGATGCTCATCGCTTGCCGACCTCCGCGCTGCACTGGCCCGCGCTCAGCGCTTGCCTGACCGTCTCGTAGGCAAGCCCGCACGCTGCGGCGAGCCGGCCGTCTCCGTTGTGCTCGACCGCCTTGACGCACGACTGGTCGAGAGCGACCGCGTTCGCCGCGACAACCTTGCACGGATGAGTGCAGCAAGCAGACGACAGAGCGCCCACCAGAACCGCCAGCCGTTTCGCATGACTCATTGCTTGCCTCCTGCCACGAACTCGCCGATGGCCTGCACCATCTTCACAGGGTCGAGCCCGGTCGCCCTGAGGAAGCGGGTGAACGCTGCGCGCCGGGGGCTCCGGTCGTTCAGCTCCACCCACTCCTCGGGCGTGCGGGTGCGGAGGACGATGTTCAGCAAGCCGGTGATGGCCGGCCAGATGAACACCGCCCAGAGTTCCACCTTGTCGCTCATGGCTTCCCCAAGAGCTGGTGCCCGTACTTGGCGAAAGCCCACATGGCCCCGGACAGAATGACGCCCAGGACCACGCGGATGAACTGGTTCGTGCTCTCCTCTGCCTTCAGCCGGAGCTTGCGACCAAACTGAAGGTCCTCGCGGAAGGCGTTCACCGATTCAACCGAGTCGATGTCCACCCCAATGAGGAAGAACACGTCTCTCACAGCCTTTTCGGCTGCCTCTTCGGCGACCGTCTTCTGCGAGGGTGCCATCACGCCTGCGCCGTCGGCTCCGCTGCCGCGACGACCGGGGCCGTCTGCTGCGGAGGCTGAAGGCCGAGGGCCTTGTTCACCGTCTGGAGCGACTCGTTGGCCGCGACCGCCTCGTGGAGTTCAAGGAGGCCCGCCTTCTGGGCGCGCATGACGATGAGGACGATGTTCTGAAATGCTTGTTCCGTGTTCACGATTCCTCCTGGGTGTCCACGGAAGGTGCCACGGGGGCGGCAGGTTCGTCAACGACCGGCGCGGGCTCCTCGGTCGGCGCGGGCTCCGGCGTCGGCTCGGGAGCGGGCGGGGCGGGCGTCGGCTCGGGAGCGGGCGGGGCGGGCGGCGCAGGCGGCGGTGCCCACGGCAACGGCGGCGAGACGGTCGGTGGATTTGCCTGGTCCTCGACCCCCTTAACCGCGTAGCCCTCGACGGTGAGCTTTTCGGCTCCGAGTCCGTCAAAGACCCACTGGAGCACCTGCGCCTCGGTGAGCTGGTCGTAGGGCGTGAACGGCGTTCCGGCCTGCCACGTCACGCCGATCGAACCGGGGACGGCGGTCGTAAACGTGCCGTCCGTCGCGGTGCAGCACCACGCGACCGAGAAAACGACGTCCGTCTTGCCAGCCTGTTGTGGGTATGCGGTCATGACAGTGACCGTCCAAGTGATTGCCATCATGCGAGCGCCACCTTCTTCCATGCGCCGTTGTAGACGTAAAACTCGTTGTTCGTGGTGTCGTAGTACATGGGCACGCGCCCGGAAACAGCCGTAGGCGTTCCGGTCGGAGCGCCAGCCGCAGCGGGAATGTAGAAGAATCCATTCGTCATGCCCGTGGTGCCGGACGTGCCGTAGATGTTCCCGTTCGAGTCGATGCGGGCGCGTTCGGTTTGCGCACCGAGCGAATTGGCGGATGCATGAAACGTGATCGCGCTGTATCCGCCAAGGCTGAGTGACGTTGCGCCAGCGGCTCGATAAATCCCGATATTTTTTGCCGTGGTGCCTTCGTCCGCTAGCGAAATAAACGACCCTGATGCGAGGACGCCGACCTTCAAGTCGCCGTAGACCTGGCATTTTTCCTGCGGACTCGCCGTGCCGATGCCGACGTTGCCGCCGCCCTGGACGCGCACCGCCTCTTGGAGCGACGAAAGCGAGTTGTTCCAAACGCTGAGCGTTGTGTCGTACGTCGTGCCGTTCCATGTGTGCTGGATGCGGCCTGTGGCTACGGTGTTCGCATGAACGTAGTAGTCCTGCGCGACCGCCGAGCCACTTCCGACCGTTGTGTTTCGCAAGCGCAAGTATTCCGCGTTGGACAATCCGCCCGCCCGCTCGACCTGCAACTGCGCGCCAGGATTCGCCGCGCCGATGCCGACGTTGCCCGACGAGTTAAGGATCGTCATTGCGGTGGTCCACGTAATCGCGGAGTCCGCTGCGCCGAATGGGGCGATCTGGAATTGATGATCGCCAGAGGCGCCATTCAGCAAATAGCGCGCAGCAAAGTTGGCTTTGATGCGTAGGTTTGTGAACCCAGGCGAATTCCAGTACTGATTCGCGGCCAGATACGTCGTGTTGGCGTCCGCGGAGAGGCTTGCGGATTCGGAAAGCTGAATCGCGTTGAGCGTGGAGTTCGTGCCCCACGTCTTCGGCGTTCCGAAGCCGACTGCGTTCGTGCCGCTCTGCACGAGAGCCGAATCCCCCAGCGTGCTCGGCCCGGTCCAGCGGGGGATCGTGTTCGTGGTGCCGGTGCCGCCGACAGGAGTGCCGCCACCAACAGCGGGCGGGTAAATGATCTCAGGTGCGCTCATGGTGCTCTCCTCTCAGGTCGCGAGGACGGCAACAGTGATGGTCCCGGCGCTGCTACGCAGATAGACCTTCGTCGCGTCCGTGTTGTCGAGCTTGAACGACCCGCCGGCCTTGATGGTGATGGAGTTCGCGGTCGTGCGAGACGTCGGGGCTGCCCCAGTGCCCTCCTCGGACGTCGTAACGAACAGGTCCGCCGCTGCGTCCTTGTTCTGGAGCAGGACGCCCTGCACGTAGTCGTACGACGCCGCTCCGTTCGACATTTGACCAGGCCAACGACGCACGGGCGCCGAAGCCGAGCCGTTCGCAGCCACCGAGTTTCCAGTCATGCTCTCAAGCTGGACCCATGCTGCGTTGCCGATGTTCGTCACCGCATACTGCCGGATCCCGTTCGCAATCGCACTTCCGTTACGCATAGCCTTCTCCTCTCAGTTGGACACTCTAAGCAAGTCTCACCCTATCATCTCGGCGTCGCGTAGACAGCGCCAAGTGAGTTTCGCGCCGCAGCTTGCCCGGAGGCGCCAGGCGTCGGCAAACGCCCGCCAGCGGGCGGCTGGAAGACCTGGCTGCCGGCGTGGACGGTGCGCTGGATGCGGATGCCGCCGCCGCCCGTCTTCACCTTCGAGAAGTTACGGGCGATGGTCGCGAGCTGCTGGTCCCCGCGCAGCTTCTCGTTCTCCGCGATGGCGCGCTGGAGGTTCGTCGCAAGCTCGTCGAGGTACTTCTGTCCGTTCGGGATCATGGTGAGGCCCTGCGCCGCCGCCGTGGCCATCGGGCCACCGTTGGCGATGAGCTGCGTCGCGTAGGCGTGGTCGAACAGGCTGCGCGCCATGACCGTCCAGCGACGCTCCGCCTCGCTCAGCGCCTTCTGCGTCGGGATGCCCTTCGGCATCTCATCGACGAGCTTCTGCATCGTCGCGTCGTAGTCGGCGATGAAGCGCTCCTGCTGGTCGAGCGGCAGGTTGGCCGTCGCCTGGAGGATGCGCTCGTGCGCGAAGTCCGTCGACGCGGCCAGTTCGCGGATGCCCTGCGAAAGGCTCGTGTAGTCGGTCGGCTTCACGTCGACCAGCTTCTCCGCGTTCATGGCCGCGAGCATCGGGCGCTGCGCGTTGATGATGCTTTGCGTGACCTCGCGTGCGGCAACCTCCGGAGCGGCTGCCACGCTTGCGGACTTGCGGGCCACCTTCCCGGCCATGTCGGCGATGAAGCCGTCGCCGCGCTGGTTGTAAAGCCCACGCAGCGCAGTCGTGCCGAGGAAGAAGAGCGCAGCCGGGATGGGCTGCACCATGGCGAACGCGCCGAGGGCGAACTGCGCGAGCGAGTCGCGCCCCACCGCGGACGTCGTTTCAGCCTTGGAGAGGGCTTCTTTGGAGCCAATCTCCAGCATGTCCGCAATCGTGTAGTTGCGGTTCGGGACGACGAGGCTCTGACGAAGGCCCGGCGTGACCTGCTCGGCCGCGTCGAGGTAGACGTTCTTGATCTCGTTGCGGAAGAGCGACTGCGCCTCGGTCAGAGGCTCGTGAACGCCACGCTTCTCCTGGAAGCGACGGCTGGTTGCGATCTCATAGTCGCGCAGTTCCTTGACCGTGTACGACTCACGGAGCGAAGCGCGCAGCGCGTCCATCTCCGCGCGGATACTTTCGAGCGGGATGTCGCCAGTGCCGCGCGTGCGGAGCTTCTTCTCGACGCGCTTCAGCGCCGCGTCGATGGCTCGCGGGTCGATGACCTGATTGAGCGCCGGGCCGTACATGGCCTCGACTTCCTTGCCGGCCTGCTCGCGGAGCACCTGCGCCATGGCGTTGCGCTGCTCTGCGGAGAGGTTCGTGAACGTGAGGCCCTTCTGCCCTACGTTGATGCTCTGGAGGAACTGGTTCTCCGGATGCGCCGCCTTCAGCTCCTCGATGCGCGCCGCCGCGTTGCGGATGTAGTCCGTCATGGCGGTCGAGCCGAGCTTGCCAAGCTCATCCTCGGTGAAGCGCTCGTTGAGCTTGCGCACCGCCTTCTGCGTCTGCCCCCACTGGCGAAGCAGGTGCGTGCGCTCAATGCCCGACGCGGCCTTGCCAATCAGGCCAGCAAGCGACTCCGGCGCCGTCTCCGCGGCTACATCCGTGAGCGCCTTCTGGCCCTTCACGAGCGCCTTGCCACCGAGCGAAAGGCCCTTGCCGACAACGCCGCCGAGCGCCGTAGCTGCGAGCACTTCGCCTGCACCGCCAGGCTCAAGGCCGAGCTCCTGCTTGTACGCCTGCGTGGCGCCCGAGTAGAGAGCGCCTTCGATGGCGGGACGGCCAATGCGCTCGATGAGGCCGGGCGCAGCGGCAGCGGTCATGTCGGTCGCCGCCTGCGCCGCGCGAGCCTCGATGGGGGCGCCGAGCGCGAGGCCGCGCGCCGCAGGCATGACGCCCGTCTCGGCCATGCCGAGGCCGAGTGGCGAGACGTTCGGCTCCGCAGCCGCGGGGATGCCGAGGCGCGGTGAGACGTCCTCGGCGGCAACGCGAGCCTCGGCAGTGCGCAGCGTGGCAGGCAGAGTGTTCGCTGCCTCCACCTCGCCGGCAATGCGCCCAGCGCGCGCGGCCTCGGCGGCGGCGGCGTCCGCAGCGGCAAGGTCGCGCATCTGGAGAGCATCGTTCACGCGCTCCATCTGCGCTGCTTCGAGTTGCCGGAAGCCCTCCGCGCGGCCCGTAAGCTCCTCGGCCTGCCGCCCGCGCATAGCAAGCTCCTCCGTGCGGAACGGGTCCGCGCCAAGGCGCAGGCCGGGCTCCGCGGGGGACGTCGGGCCGGTGAGCGGACGCATCCGAAGCGATGCCTCCTCGACGACTTGGCCAGCCTCGTCGGTCGCCACCGCGCGAGCGCGATCGATTGCACCCTGGCGGATCGCAGCCTGACGCGCCTCGAACTCCGCGGTAAGGCGAGCCGCCTCCTCCGCCGTGGGAGCCGCAGCTTGCCGACCAAGGGCAAGCGGGCTAACTTCACGGCCGATGGCTCCTCGACCGACCTGCGCCGCCTCTCCCGCCACCTGCGCCGCCACGCCTGCGGGGGCCTGCCTCGCGGGGCCAAACAAGGCCGCCGCCTGCCCTGCGCCGATCTCCGGCGACACGGCTGCGCGCGCTGCCACCTGCTCCGCTTCGCGTGCCGCAAGCTGCTCCGCGCCTCTCAGCGCCGCCCTCTGACCGAGACGCCCAGCAATGGCAAACGGGTCAACGAGTAGACCGCCAAACTCCGCAGCCGCGGTGATGTTGGGCCGGCCAAGCTCGAGCTCGCGCATACGCTCGCGCGCCGTGTCGCTCACCGCGCCGAGCAGCGCAGGTCCAGCGCCAAGCGTGAGCGCCTTGCCGAGGCCGAGCGCCGTCGCTTCCACTGCGCCGCCGATGCCAGCGGTCGCACGCTCGGCGGATGCCTGCTCGACGTCCGCCTCGTTTGCAAACGTAAGCCTGTCACGATAACGCCCCGCGTACTCCGGGGTCGTGAACATGAGCTTGCCCTCGTAGTTGATAGGAACCTTCTGGTTCTTCTCAAACGAGAACTTGCCAGTCGCAAGTGCGGCAGGAACGTCGCCAGGGTTGACGTCGATGAGCTGCTTCGCGGTCTTGTCGTAGAGCTTCATTTGGTCCCCGGTGCGGCAGGCGGAGGCGGAGGCGGAGTAACGACGTCGCCGTACAGGTCCTTGAGCTGGTAGGCGAGCCAGTCGCGAGCAGCGCCACTCGTCCCGGAGGACTTGAGCAGCGACTCGGCCTCCGTCCGTACTCGCCGTTGCTCTCTTCCAAGTAGCGACTGAAATTGCTCCGGCGTCGTGTAGTTGCGCATGTCGAAGAGCGCGCGCTCGTTCGCCGTGATGGCCGTGCCGCCGAGCGCGCGGAGCCGCGAACCAATGAACTCTTGCCACGAACGCACAAAGGTTTGGCCTTCCGGCGAAAGCTGTTCGAGCGCCACGTTCCGGACAATCTGGTCGATAACAGTCAGGTCCTTCTCGTTGGCAATGTTGCGCACCACGTTCGCAATGACGCCACTGGCCTCTTTCGCGACGTTCGGGTTTGCCTTGAGCTGATTGAGCATGTCGCGCGTCTGCTCGCCGCGCGTGTAGAGCCCCTGCTTCTCTGCGAGAGTAAGCTGCTCGCGGACGCGCGCCTTGTCTTCTTTGTCGAGAGCGCCATAGCTGACGCTCGAAGCCCTGAGCTGCGCTTCGAGCTGCCGGCGCTGCGCTTCGAGTTGCGCGTTGAACTGCGCCTGCTGGTTCTGCGCCGCGACGTTGAATTGCTCGACGCGGCCCTTCTGCTCGCCGAGGCCCTGGAGGATGCGGGCCTGCGCTTCGAGAAGCGGACGGGCCGCCTGCGCGTCCGTGAGTCCGACTTGCTTGGCGATCTTGCCGAGCTGGTCCGCATAGAAGTAGCCCTGCTGCTTCGCAAGCGCTTCGGCACCAAGGCGCTCGTCGCCGACCTGGCGGATGGCATCCATGAGGCCATTGCGCTTCACCTCGTAGCCCTGGAGCATACGACGGTAGTCGTTCTCCTGAAGGCCGATGTCCTGCGCGATGCGGTTCTGCACCAGCGAGAGGATCTGGTTCGTCGCGCCCTTGCCCTGCATAGCCTCGCCGATGTTCGACAGGGCGCTCGCAAGCCCGAGTCCGAAGGTCGTCGCGGCGCGGTCTGCGCCCTGCCCGAAGATGCGGTTCGGGTCGACACGGAACGACTCGACGCGCTTGCCGATGTCCTCGGTGAGCGTCTGTTGCTGCTTGCCAAGGTCGACGAGGCGGCCCATGCGGCCTTCCTCTGCGGCCATGCGCTGCTGGACGCGCTTGGATTCCTCGGCCTGGAGAGGTGCCGCCTGCTGCGCGTAGCGTCGACCAGCTTCGAGCTCGGCCTGGATTGCACCAGTAGCTTGCGTGGATGCCTGCTGGATCTCCTCGGGCAGCGAAAGCGTGCGAGCCTTGTATCCGCCGAGCGAGCCGACGCTGATGCCGCCAGCGGCACCAGCGCCACCCATGGGCTGCTGCCCGAATCGCGCGACAAGGCGCTCGACCTCGTTGGGGTCTTGCCGCTCGATGTCGGGTAGGCCGGCCGCCTCAGTGGGAGGGGGCGGCTGTGCTGCACCCACCTGCGGCTGCGTGAAGTCGTAAAGCGCAACGGGGCCACCGGGGAATCGCGACGCCGTGCCAGGCTCCGGCCCTTGGAACCCCTTCTTCTGAACAGGAGCAGGCCGGCTTTCGGTGCGGCCCGTGTACGGATTGATACGCGGCTCAGCCATCACATCCCCCCAAGTCTACGGCCCATGCCGAATTGCTCAGCCTCCGGAGCGAAGCCGAGCTGGAGCCTGCGCCTATCCATTGGCGACATGACGCCGCCGAGCGCCAGAGACCGCTGTGCAGCAGGAGCCCCAGCTGCGGCAGCCGTGGACGGGGCAGGCGCGACACCGGTCGACGGCTTTGGAGCCACAGGCGCCGCAGCCGGCGCGGTAGTCTGAGCCTGCGCTGTGGTGCCCGTCGCCGGAGTCGCCGTGGTCGCTGCCGGAGTAGCAGCCGGAGTGGCCGCGCCGGTGCCACCAGTCGCAGCGTCGGGACTGCGGGTCATCACGTCGCCAGTGACGGCCGCAGCACCTTGGATGCCTGCTCCGATGAGGCGTTGCATGTACTCGCGACGAGCAGCGCCCTGAGCGGCCTCCTGCGTCGCCACGCCCATCTGCGCCTGCGCGAGAGCGTTGCGGGCGCGGGCCATCTCCTCGGCGCGGGTCTGCGCCGCAACAGCGCCCTGCTGCGCCATGACCTCGGGAGCCGCCTGCATGGCCGCGCGCACGTTGCCCGCACGCTGCTGCACAGTACCGCGCTGCGCGAGGCTCGCGAGCGCCTGCTGCGTGCGCTGCTGCTGTGCGAGTGCCGCGAGCTGCGCCGGAGAAGCCGTGCGGCCCTCAGCCTCCGCCGTGAGCCGGTCGATGGCTTCCTGCCGACGCGCTGCCGCGCGGAGCTCTTCCTCGCTTGGCTCGTCCAAGCCAAACAGGCCGCCGATGCCCTTCGCGACGACCGGCGCGAGCAGGTTTACGCCTACCGCTGTCCCGAGAGAAACTGGATCGATCGCCATGGCTACTCCTAATGCTTGGCTCCGCTGGTGATACGCTTATCGAGGCCGCTCTTCAAGCCGACGATCAGAGCGAGGTTAGAGAAAGCGGTGCCGTATCCGTGCGCGAGCCCGGTGATGCTTGCCGGCGCCGTCTCGGCGTACGAGAGCGTGAGCTTCTGGCCCTTCTGCTCGGCGACGTGAACCTCGTACACTTCGCGGTTCTGGTCGGCGTAGACCGCAGTGGCCTCTGCTTCCGTCCAGGATGCCGTTTGCAGGCCGTTGTTCGGTGCGGCGGTGGCGTAGTCGGTCTGGAGCGTGAAAGACGCGCCATGGGGCTCCCTGGTGGCAGGAGCGCCTGTGCTCGTCGTCGGGATGGGGCTACCGAAGACTCGGATGCGCTTGAGGCGCTGGTAGCCCTGGATCTGGTTCATGGCGATGGGCGCCGTCTGCCAGGACATCGGGACGTAGAGCCGCCCGTTGTCGGTGGCGCTCGGGCTAACATCGAAGAACGTCGCGTCGCTTTGCCGGAAGATGATGGTCTGGCTGGTCCCGACAGCCGGGATGTAGCGCGCCATCATGTGTGGCACGTTGCCGACCATGGTCACGGCTGACGGCGTGCGCACGGTCGTCGTCCATGGGCCAAGCGTGTGCGTGGACCAGGTGTCGGTCAGGTAGTTGTACGTGGCCCAGTCAACCTGGCTCGCCCCGTCCGCCTTGAAGACGAACCAGACCTCGTTGTCGCGCGCGTTGTGCGCCGCCGACACGATGTTGCCGAGCTGCTTCAGGCTGTCGTCGAGCTTCAGCCCGACCGGCGTGATGCTCATGTCTCGGGCGAGCAGTTCGATGGTGCGCGCCGACTGGAAGAACACGCCGACCGGCGTCTCGACGACGCTGCGGTGGTCGATGCAGCCGATGCCGTGCGGCATGCGCACGGGCGTACCGAGCGTGTTCGAGACGTAGCCGCGGTTGATGGCGCCGCCAGCGTCGTCCGGCATGTCGCCGGGGACGATGAAGGTCATGTTCTGCTTGAAGATGACGAGCACGCTTTCCAGGCTGGCGAGGCCAGTGACGGGACCGCCGTCCTCGATCTGGATGGTGAGCGCGTCGTTGAAGCCCGGCGCGTCGGTCGGCGACAGCTCCTTCGAGAACCACACGACCGTAGCGTCGTCCGCACCGCCTGCCACGAGACGGTTCTGATGCACGGTCATGCAGAGCGCGCTCGGCGGCGGCACGTTGTCGAGCACTCCTCCCGTCGTGTAGAGGAACGGCTGCGAGAGCAGACCGTTGTAGTCGCCCTGCGGGCCGTCGAAGCACTTGAAGTTGTTCGTGACGAGGCCGTAAGGGTTTTCGTTGACGCCGCCAGCGTTCTCCGACGAGTACGGCACGACACCGCGCGTCGTGTTGCGACTGATGGTGAAGTCGTTCTTGTACTCCGGGAGGAAGTTCGAGAACGGCACGCGGTAGAACACCGACGCAAACGGCTCCGCGGTGAAGTACGGCTGGAGCACCGTACGCTTGGAGTCGGCGACCGCAGTCTTGAGTCGATTCGTCAGCTCCAGCCGAGGAACGTAGAAGCCATAGCGGTACTCGTCGACGACGCCGCCGCTGATCGGGATTTCGGTCGGCAACGTCGGGTCTGGCTTGTACAAGCTGTAAAAGATGCGCGAGCAAACCGTGAACTGCAACGACCTGCTTGGCGCGCTTCGGACAACGCGGCCTGTACCGTCGACGGCCTCGTAGCACCAACGCACGAGAAAGTCTCCGTTTGCCACAATCGGGGTATAGACGCTGTTCGCCAGCGTGACGCCAAGGGATGCGCGCGGTGCCCAAATTGCCAGCTTGACGCTGTACCCAGGGTCCACGAGCGCCTGCACACCAGACTGATAGCGCCCGTAGTAGTGCGTCGAGCCCTGGTTTGAGACGCCCGCCGAGTTGTTGTACGACCAGATGCTTCCAGTCACCTGCTGCATACGCGGGTCCACGAAAACAGACTGATAGTCCTTAGTCGCGTCTCCACCCCAAGTCGTCGTAGCCGTCGACCATCCCATGTAGCTCTTCGGGATGGACAGATCATCATCGGAAGCCTGCCTAAATCCAGCCTCATACACGAACCATGGCCTTGTGACATTTGCCAGGAAAGGCCCGCCAAAATTGATGGTTCCGTAGATGTCGCTCCCTACCCCATACCTATTGAGCAGCTTGAGCGTGCGCCTGTCGTACGCAATGCTCGTCAGGTCCGCCTGCGGCCAGAGGAGCATCGTGGCTTCGTTGCATGAGCTGCCATCGTAGGCCGACAAGATGCCGCCGTTGACGATGGTGTAGTCGCCCCACTGGCGCATCGTGCGCCAGTTGCCAGGCTGCGCGGTGTAGTCGAGCGCAAAGACCTCGCTACCACCATCGTTCTGGCCCTGCCGAATCGCTCCAACGCTGAAGCCAGTGATTGTCGTGCCGACGCGCCTCCACGTTAGCCGCGGGCAGTTGAGGGGTGCGGCTGCGATGCGCGCCATGTTCATCGACTCGACGAACACGCCCTTGTTGTTCGTGTATACGACACCGCCAGCGTACTGAATCGGCGTATTGTCGATCGGATCGAGCGCCGTCGCGACAGTCGCGTCGCCGTTCGTGAACGAGACGAAGAACGCACTGCGCTGGTAGTCGTCGCCAGACGGCATGAGGACGCAGCCGAGTCTATCTCCAGCCGAATTCATGCGGACGAGTCCGCTGATCATGCGCCACGGACCACCAAGTGCGCACCAAATTGGTGTAGCCGGGCTACTGCCGACCATGCCATACGCATTCAGGTCATGCCTAGGCTGCGCGCCGATCTGCCACTGGTAGACCTCGAAGTAGTTGCTGCGTGCGAACGGGCTCACGTAGCCAAGCGGAGCGTCGCCGTTCGGGCCACTGAACGTAGCTGCCGAAGTCGAAGACACTGCCAGCACGACGCCGGCAAGAGTGCTCGTGACGTCCCAACGATGCACGCACTGCTCTACGCCAATGCTCGTCTCCGCGACGGCCTGCTGCACCGGGTCCGTGTTGGACCCGATGTCGGTCATGATCACGTCTGTCGCGATGATCGGCAGGTTCGCGTTGAAGTCATCGAACACCCGGATAACACCGATGGGGACTGCGGTAGGCGTAGTCCACGTTGGGCCATACGGTGTCGTACTGACCTCCACCTGGATGATGTCGTCAAACGCAGGGACGCGAGGAGCGTTGACCGAGCCGGGGCCTCCGGTGCCATCGTAAAGAAGGATCTCGTCTGGCTCGCCGGCCGAGTTAAAGCTCACGACCGCGAGAGCGCGGATGCCAGTTGCGTCGGACATCCGGCAGTAGCGAACGGAGTTTGCGAAGCCGACGACGCCAGTGCCGTAGATCTCCGCGTTTGTGACGTTCGACTGGTTGATGGTCGCCGTGCTCGCCGTGGGCAGCGCTACGTTCGGCGTCGTGATGCTGACGGCATTGCTCGCTGGATACGAGTGGAGCGGGCTTGGATACAGGCCGGAAGCCGCAATGATTGGCGTCGTGCCAGAGAACTCCCCGTCCTCCACGTTCGGATTGCCATAGGCACTGTTAACGACTGGATCGCTCTCGTAGATTCGATAAGGCTGTGTAGACCCATCTTGGAACAGTGCCGTCAGGATCGGCTGGTTCGAGCGGCCTGCATAGAAGGCGGACGGAATGATAGGCGTCCCGGTTGCGCTCACTGACGCGCTGTACTTGAACTGCTGACTGGTGCCGCCGAGCTTGAACAGCGAGAAGTTGTCCTCGGTCTGGAATCCGGCGCGATGCAGCCAGGCGAAGTTGTCGGTGCTGACCGCGATAGAGCCGCCGTTGCAGTTCGCGTTCGTCACAACGAACTTGCCGTCGAGGTAGAACGGCGCAGCGTCCTGCTCGTAGACCATGCGGATGGCGATGGCCACGTTGACGCCGATGGGGTCCGTCTCCAGCACGACGCCGCGAGGAGTGTAGCGCTGCCAGTCGTGGACGCTCAGCGTGGTCGACCCGCTTGCGTTGGCGTTGCTAATGACACCACCCGGCATGGTATACGTCGTCGTGAACACGCCCGTCGTCGCGTTGAACGACTCAAGGCGAAGGTTCACCTCCGAAGAAGCCGGCGACGTGTCGTTCTCGCACCAGGCAAACAGAAAGTAGTTGCGGCCGGCGACGTTCGTGATGTCGAACGCGCGCCAGTACGGACGGCCAGAGAACAGGGTGGTCGGGAAGCCACCGAAGATGCGCGTCGTCTTGAGTGCCCCGTCGACGCCGTTGATGACGAACGCCTCGATGACCTGGTAACCGCGGCGGAACGCAACGACCCAGTGGCGCGTCGTGTCGGCGAAGCTGTCAGAGAGCGACAGCATCATGCGCATGTCGCTGATTTGCGTCGTCGCAACGCCGAAAGAGTCGAGGACGCGCGTAGGTGGCGTCACGAACGAGCCATCCGTCGTGCGCTGCACCGAGACGTAGAGGCCGTGGGTGCCGGCGGGCTGCTGGCGAATGGCCTTGTCGTTCGTCAGGTCCTGGCCGTTGCGCACGCCGAGCACCCAGGCGGTGCAGCGCAGGGTGCCAGCATCATTGATCATCGACTCGACTTCGATGATCTCGCCACCCGTCGCGTCGACAGGGTGCAGCGTGCCGTAGCAGGACGGGATGCGGTTCACCTCACGGTAGCCGTGCGTGGCGTCGGAGCCGACGTACTCGAACAGGGTGCTTCCTGCCGCTACGAGGAGCTTGGAGCCGTCTTGCGCGTCGTTGGCGCCGATGGCCTCGGCATCGGACGGAAGGACCGTGGCGGTGCCTCCAAAGGCCGTGGCGGGGGTGTTCGTGGTGCCGGTCTGCGCAAGCAGGTGCATGCCAGCGCGCTTCTCGATGCGGCCGGGCTTGCGGACGACGCAGTTCTGGAGCCGCGCCATGTTCGGCGGCTGGAGCTGGTCCGGGTCCGTGTGCTGGTCGATGCCGCCGACGAACGGAACCTGGACGATGGAATCACGAGTCGGCATCAGAAGATCTCCAGGTGCAGTCGTACCGGCGTCGTGACGTCGTTCCCGTTGTCGTCTTTGGGAGCGATGTAGCGCAGCCGCATGATCTTTTGCCCGAGCGGCCCAGGAACTTCAACCACTTGCAGGTTCGGCGCGGCGTACGGAGCCGAGGAAGCGTTCGGCGTGTCGGTCACGACCTTGGCGATGTTGAATCCGGCAGCATTGCGGCCAAGTGCGTGCGGGATGTCGACGATCTGGCCAGGCTTGAACTGGATGCCGGCGTCAGGCGTCTGCTGCCCAAGAGCCGTCACGAGCTGCTTCGGCGGAGGCTGCTGACGGAGCGCCTTCGTGGCCTGCGCCAGGCTGTCCTGCATGGCGTTGACGAGCGGGTCCTTCGCGTCGCGGGTGAGGTACTGCGACGGCTTGTCGAGCTGCGGCATGGCGACCTCCTAGTAGCGGCGGGCGTAGCTGGCGGAGTAAGGCCAGAGGCCCGTGTTGTAGCTGACGTCCGTGATGCGCTTGGCCTGGCCAGCGTCGCGGTTCTGAAGCGCCGTAGTGACGCGACTCCAGACACGAGCGGCCTCGCGCTCAAGCTGCGAAGTGTCGCTCTCCTCCTTCGCGAGGAGCTTGATGGCCGCGTCGATGACCACCCACTCTTCCCATCCGTTGCGGCCGTCGAGCGAGTCGACCGTGATGGTGCCGACGCTCGTCTGATAGCCAGGTGGGAAGGTCGGATACACCGAGTTCGGATTGAACCCAAAGGCCCACGACGGCACCGTGTAGCCGCTCGTGTAGTCGGTAATGACGACGCTGGTGATGGCGCCGCCAGCGATGACGACCGTTGCGGTCATCCCAACGCCAGCCCCGCCATGCACGGGCACCTCGTAGTAGGTGCCGTCCGTGAGGCCGGAGCCGCCATTCGTGACCGTGGCCGTGTAGCCAACAGCCTTGGCGCTGGGGTAGTACCAGACGCGCAAGTACGAGATCCCGTTCGAGTTCTCCGGGATGATCTGGATAGCGTCGCGCTGCGTCACAGGGTTCTGCATGACGCGGTAGGCGATGATCGGGTAGTACGGGTTCAGCGCAGGGGTGGCCGCGTAGATGTTACGCTCCTCCCAGTTGAACCGAGGCACGTTGACGACTACCTCGTCCGAGTACACGGCGTCGACGCCGCGCACCTGGTAGACGTCCGTGGCCTTGAGTCCTGGCACGGAGGTGTTCAGCGGGGCGAAGTCGTAGAAGCCGCCATTCGTCGCGGCGATGTCGACGTACTTGAGGTAGTAGTCTTCACCAGACGAGCACATTTGCTCGTAGAGCTGCGTCCACGACTGAGAGACAGCCCGGTCGACCTCCCAGTCCGTAACGAAGGCGGAGTTCACCATATCGGCCCGCTGACGAACCTCGGCCCGCAGGTCGGTAGTAGTCCTCGAACGCGACATGGTGAACTCCTAGCCTATCAGTCTTCTTCTTCGTAGTCGCCGCACATGGAGACAAGCGCCTCGAAGGCTTCCGCCCCGGCCTCATCGTCTCCCATCTCGAAGGCCTTCCGCATCTTGCGGAACATCTTCACCTTGTCGGGCGAAGGGCCTTCCATCTTGGAAGAGGACGGACCCTCTTCCTCGTCGTCACCACCCTCCCCGGGCTTCATCCCGAGGAGGATGGCAATCTTGCCGCCCTTGCCGCGCATCAGACCAGGATCTCCGTCGAGCGCACAACGCACTCAAACAGAATCTGGTCGTTGGCCGTCGCCACGCTCGCAACCGCTCCGTCCTTGTCGACGAGAACAATGGTAACGCTCGCAACGGTGCCGTTCGCGTTCAAGTCGACAGACTTGACCTGCACCCACCGGTTCTTCGTGGCGGTCGCAGGGTCGGCCGCAAGCACCGTCCCGTGGAACGAGACGAGTCCTTTGAAAGAATCCGCGTTGGTAGCCGAGGGGCCGAAGGAGATTTTGTACGTCCCAACCGCGGTGCGGGTGGCGTAGTACTGCTTGCCTTCGACGACGGTCATGGCTTCGGGAGCGGCGCCCACGAGGCCATCCGAGAAGCGACCGCTGATGCGCGTGTCACTCGGGACGTTGGTCCGCAGTTGGGACCGGTATCGAGTTCCGTTCATGGCCTTTTCCTTTCTAGGCTAGGCCAGATCAGGCGCCCCAGTTGTAGAGGTAGCCGTTCGAGCCGGGGTTGTCGCAGCCGATCTGGTAGTACGACGCGAAGCGGGCCTCGTAGTTGTCCGAGGTCGGCTGACGGAGCACGCTCACGCCGTCGAAGTCGACGAGCTGGAACATGCCGCCAGGCGCGCAGCTGATGCTCCACGTCGGGAGGTTCAGCATGTACGCCTTGTTCATCGGGCAGAAGGGGTCCTGGATGAACGGGATCGGGCCGTTCTGGCCAACGAACACGACGTCCTGGAAGTTGAGGTTCTGCTTCGGGTCCTGCGCCGGGATGCGGATGACGTCCGAGAGCGCCGACTTCTTGAGGTTGCCGATGGCAAGCGGGTTCGCGACGATGTGCGTCGGGTAGCCGATGCCCTGGAAGAGGATGTTCGCCTCAAGGTCCTGAAGCGCCTCGACCATGTTGCGGCCAGCCGCGTTCGACACCTGGCCGCCGAGGCGAACCTTGTCCGACGCGCGGTTCAGGCCGAAGAGAGTGTCGCCAACCGGCTGCGTGCCAATGAGGTCGCCACCGATCCACTGCTCGATGCCCGCCGGCGAGCGCGCGTTCGTGTCGTAGCTCGTCGCCGAGCCGTCCGGAACAATGCCGTCGCCGTCGCGGACAATGATGTCGCCGTTCGACACGGCAAACGTCGAACCCGCGAGGGTAATGGTCGCGGTGCCGGCGTTGATGTCGCGGTCGACCGCCGACACCGTGCGGGTGAACGCGGTGGGGGTGGTGGTGAAGTCCGCCTGAGTACCAGTCACGCCGCTATCGCGTCGGTACAACGCGGCGAACGAGTCGGCCGTGTAGAACGACAGACTCATGCCCGACTCGAAGTTCGCAATGTCAGCCGCAGTTTCGAGGGTGATCTGCGTGAAGCCGCCGACCGTGGCGCTCGACGCGACGCGGCCAATGCGGCCAGTGCCGGTGCCGTACACGAGACGGCCGGCGCTGTTCTGCATACCGCGAACGACGCTGGCCGAGCGGTTCTTCCAAACGTTCACAAGCGCGCCGGGGTCGACCGCCGTACGCATGACCTCGCCGCTGACCTGCACGAAGCCGTAGTGCTGGACGCGGAACATCTCGAAGCGGCGGTACTGCTCGACCGAGCTGACGTTCGCGAGCGCGCGAGAGAAGTCCGAGCCGAAACCTTGCGGGTTCGACATCTGGAGCGCCATGATCTTCTTTTCGCCAGTGAAGTCCGCCTTCACCGGGATGCGGTTCAGGAGGGCCTGCTTGTTGTACGAGAGGTTGGGGACGCCGGCCTTGTAGAGGAGCTTGAGCGCCTTATCGACGGCTGCGACGGAGGAGGAGATAGGCATTTCTGTTTTTCCTAGTTAGCGGTTGCGGTTCGTGCGACTTCGTTGAGAAGCGCGTCCTGCTCGTCCGCGCTGAGGTCCCAGAAGTTCTTCGGCCCCCCGAGCTTCGTCTCAGAAGCGGACGCTTGGCTTGGGGAGCGTGGCTTGGAGGCGCCCGAGGCGGGCTGCGTCGCCTTGCGCGCAGCGCTCACGCCCTTGAGCTTTTGCAGCTTCTTCGCGTACTTCATCTCCAGGAAGTCCGCGATGTCTGCGTCCTCGATGTCGTCGGGGTCGTGCCCCGCCTTGAGAAGGTCGGTCGCGACGACTTCAGCCTCGCGGATGAGCGCGTGCGGGTCGTCGGAGAACCACTCGTACAGCGACGGGTAGTCCTCGGTCGTGATCATGGAGCAGAACTCCTGCTCCTCCTGGTGGCGCTGGCGCTCCTCGGCGAGCTCGGCCTCGCGCTCCTCGGCTTCCTTCTTCTGCTTCTCGAAGGACTCGATGCGCTCCTGCACGGCCTTGAGCTGCTGCGCGAGCTGCGACTGCGGCGTGTTCTCTTCGAGGACGCGCTGCGTGAACGTATCGAGATCGACGCCAAGCTCTTGCAGCGCCGAGAGCGGCGACTGGTAGAACTTGCTCTTGAAGCCGTCGAGGTCGAACGACGGCGCCTGCGGGCGAGCCTGCTCGTACTCGCGCAGCTTCTCCGCAAGCTCGGCCTGGCGACGCGACTCGGCCTTGGCCGCCTTGGCCGCGCGAGCCTTTTCCATGCGGGCACGGAGGACGGCGCGCGGGTCGATGTCGTCGTCGGCCTGAGCGGCCTTCTGCGGGGCCTTCTCGGCCGGAGTGGCCTCTGCCTCGTCCTCGGCGACATCGGCCGCAGGAGGGGCCTCCTCGGCGCCAGAAGCGGCTCCGTGGAACGCATCGGTCACGGCGGCCATGAGGTCGGCGTCAGAGACGGAGAAATCAGACGTGTTATCGGCGAGATCGCTCATTGAAGGACTCCCATAGAGGCAGGGTTGGGCGGAGCAGCGCCCTCCCCGGCCATTGGGGCGGCTTCCTGAGCCATCTCGCCGGTCTGCTCACCGGGGAGAGGCGCCTGCGGCCCAGGAGCCGCCTGCTCCGGAGCCTGCATGGCGGCAATCTTGGCCGCGCAACTCGTGATGAAGTCGGCAACGAGGGCGCGCTTGCGCTCCGGCACGTTGTCGACGAGGCACTTCGCGTAGAAGAGCTTGGCGCGCTCCATCTGGAACGCCGGGTCAATGTAGTCGGACGGCTCGCTCGCCTGCCGCTTCTCGACCATGTTGTAGAGCATCTGGTCGACGGCATCGAGCGGCGCGTTGCGGAGGTCTTCCTCGGCGTCGATGTCGGGCATGTCGAGGAGGCGGCGCAGGCTCGGCAGGTCGACGAGGTTGTACTGCGCCATCGAGAGGATCTGCTCGAACTTGGCCGAAGGCTGCTTCGAGAGGTTCGATACCGGATAGACGCGGAGGCGGTACTCGCGCTCGTCCATGCGCACTTCCGACCAGGACACTTCTTCGAGGGTGCTCTTCGTCGGACGGGCGACAGACACGTCCACATCGGCAGCGAGCAGAGCCTCGGCCTCGTCGACGATGAGGCGAGCGACGTCGACCGCGAACTGCTCGTGCAGCTTGTGGAAGACGTGCAGGCGCTCGGACTCGAAGTCCTCGAAGACTTGCAGCGCCTTGCCCGAGGCGGCGCGCAGGCCCGCAGGAAGCTCCGAGTGGGCGCTCATGTTTGAGAGCCCGAGACCCATGTTGATCTCGTTCGGGATGCTGTTCCGGTAGGCGTACGTCTGCGGGTTCACCGGGTCCGGGTTGAACGTCATCGGCGGCGAACCGCCCGGCAAGTACTCGATGATGGTGCCGATGCCGTTATCGAGCGCGACGGTCTTCCCGAGCGTCCCGGCCTGCATGATGATGTGCGAGCCGCCCATGAGGTTGTGGGCGAGTTGGAGCTTGTGCGAGAGCTTGTTGTGCTCTTCCTGCGCAGGCGCGAACTCGAACACGGCGGACGAGCCCCAGAAGCCCACGAGCGGCACGTTGCGGCGCTCGAAGGCGAACGGGAAGCGCATCCGCGCCCACGGCTCCTCGACGAGCGTGCAGTTGTCGATGCAGATCACATGCTTACCGTCGCCCTCGCCGGGCGCCGACGGCAGGTGCCATGCCTCGTAGACGTAGATGAGGTCCGAGCCAGAGTTGATGATGAACTCGGCCATCTCGGCGTCGGTTGGGATGCTCACGGCGTCGATGCACGCACGCCGCGTAGCGAGCGACCCGTAGAAGCCGTTGCCTTCGGTCGCGCTCTTGTGCGCATAGAGCGCACGGACGACCGAGCGGTCCATGAGGTGACGCTGGATGAGGTTCCGCGGCTGGCCGTAGCGAGCCTCGGCGTCGTCGACAAAGATGTCGAGCATCGGCACGACTTCGAGCTGGAGCTGCCCGTTCGTGCTCGTGACCTTCATGCAGCCGGTGCCATCGACGAGCGTGGCCAGGTCGACGTGCAGGCTCTTCGTCCAGAAGTCGGTGTCGTGGAAGGCGCCGTCGATGAAGCGCGACAACTTCTCGGCGCGCTTGCGCTGCATGTAGTCGCCGCCGCTCGTGACGGCGAACGGCAGCACCTTTGCGCGGCTAATCTTGGCCGCGAGCGTGTCGACGCTGTTCTTCAGGTGGTTGATGCTGAAGCGGCGGTCGATGCTTGCATCGGGCGCAAGGCCGTAGGCGCCAAGGTCAACGCCGTAGATCTGCTGGCAACGGCGGATGCTCTCGCGGCGTGTGGACTGGCGGTCGAGCAGGAACTTCATCCGCTCGGCGATGGCTGCGTGAGGCGACTTCTGTTCGTCGCCATACCACTGGATAGCCTGCTCGCTCGCGTAGTCCATCGAGCGTAGTGATTTACCTATTCGGAGCGGTCGTCAACGACAAACGATAGGAGCATCCTCTCACACGTCGCCAGTTGTGTCGCTCTGACTATCGTATTTCCAGCGCGGCTCTATCGCGGGCGGGCCAACGTAAAAAGTTTTGGCCTACCAGGAGAATCCCCAGCCTTCTTGTGGCTTTGAGCGGTCGATGATGCGCCTGAGCATGTCGCGTTCTTCCTCGCTGAGCTTGCGAACGTGCTCTGCGGCCTCACTCATCTCGTCGTCGGGCTGCCAGTAGCGCGCGAGAGCCATGGCTAGGCATGGCGCGTAGTCGCAGTGGCGGCCATCAGACGTGCGAGGGAAGGAAATGGTCGCTCCTGAGCCTCGCAGCACCTTGCGGACGCGGCTAATGTCGCCCCGGAGCGTCGGGTCCGCAGGAATCTCGACCATTCCCTGCTCAAACATGGTCTTCAGGGCCAGAAACTTGGCCAGTTTCTCGCGTTCGTTCCATGCATGGACGATGAGGACGAGCTTTTGCTGTGCGGCAAGGTCGCGAAGGGCGTCGCCGTAGTACTGGTCGCTGTCTAGGACGCTGACGCGGTAGCCTTTGCACAGTTTGGCGACCTCGGCGAGCACCTGACCCGGCCTGAGAGGCTGCGCAGGGGTGCCGATCCACTGCTTGGCAAGCACCACGCGGCGCTTGTCGCCCTCTTGGCAGGCGATGATGAGCGTCCACGCGTTGCCGCGCGTAGCGGGGTCAAT
>VFQT010001141.1_pt1 | contig 33849 bp, 30 predicted proteins | sample 3512381 | NCBI WGS metagenome assembly VFQT01 (sample SAMN10412376, study PRJNA504923) | tailings metagenome | isolation source: Relicate 2 Philex TSF3 active mining site | place: Philippines: Tuba, Benguet | collected 2017-08-29 | reverse complement strand
CATGAATTGTGCGATGTTGGGATTGTTGGCATGTTTAACCAAGTTATCCAAATCATGGATCGACCAAGGGCGCAGGGTGAAAAGAGTTTGCATTTATTACAAAAATCGGAATTATGATATGTGATTTAACCAAAACAATATTAAAGATTTGGAATAAATACCACTATAAATGAATTGCAGTATGAGTAAATTGCAGATTAAATGAAGGATTGGTTAGAAAAAAACAAGGCGAACTTATTTATCGCAAAGCAATATTTCCATCATCACTCCCTGGAGATATTGAATTCACATGTTGTTTTGAAAAATACGTTTTGTGACGCACTAACAGGAGAAATTTCAATTTCTCCGCGATTGAAAACTACTAAGGGGATTGAAAGTAAAGGAATAAAAGCTGAAGATCTTAACGTAGCCTTAAGGGATTTATTGAAAATGAAAATAAATCCTGATATAAAGTTCGAAGTTGTAGAGGAGCACGGAGTATTTTATTTCAGTTCTGAAAAGAGTTCTATTGGGGGATTTGATTTCGCACTATTAAATCACGAAAAGAATTTACTCGCTCTGAGAAATTTGTGTTATGGTGAATTAGTTTATAACGACGGGATAAAGCGTTGGAATAACTTCTTGGACAAAAATGAAGATTTAAGGAATATAGCGAACGAACTCGTTAAAGACGATGAGATAGGTAAAAATATAAACATTGAATCAGACTCTTTAAATATCCCACTCATAGTGGGGGAGATTCAATTTGGGAATTGGGCTCTAGCCTACAGGGATTTTTTTAAAGTTCTAAAAGCCAACGTTCAAAACTCGATTGATTGCCTAATCTATATTGTACCTACAGGTTATTTAGAGACTTTATTAAGTGATGGTATTGTCACTTTTGATAAAACAGAAAGAATTCTCAGGGAATTTTCCAAGGTGATTTCAGTTCCAGTGTGGTTGATAGGGATAGATGTTGAATAGGACGTTATATACGTTTGCTTAATTCAAATCCAATTTTTTCAATTACGCCAACCACAAGTGCATTGCCCATAAAAAAAGCTTGTTTTGTTGGTGTAATCCCTGGTAATGCGGTATGGTTGTCGGGAAACATGTTTAATCGTTCTAATTCCAGTGGAGTGAGACGACGGTATCTGCCATTTTGATATATGACATGTTTAAATCTTGAAGGTGATTTTCCACCTTCGCCAGTAATAATAGTTCGAGATGGTTTATCCAATCCATCTGGAAATGACATCGATCCCTCTGTGTAGTAGAAAGTAAATCCCGAACTGTTTGTTCGAATTTCGCGCTTCGCACCTTTTAGATATTTCCACTTATCCAATTCGACCTCTGGGATAAAATATTCTTCCGGTATTGGTTCAGATTGAAGTACATCTCCGAGTTTAATTGATTTGCCTTTGTATTCTGGAAGTGTTTGCTGAGTGTATACTTGCCCATTAATCATGAAGCCGGTATTCAAAAAAGTACCTCCTTGATAATTGTCTGATATTTCTTGCAAATTTTGTGATAATGAGAAATGATTGTATGTCAATTGAGATTCTACGGGAAAGGCACTTGAAATTATACCACTTTGGAATAGCCATTCAGAGATGCTTGAGTTTTTGCAATCAGTATAAATTTTAGTGCCCAATTTGTAGGCAATGATAAATATCCTTTTTCGACGTTGAGGAAATCCGTAATCTGCGGAGTTGATAACCCGCCATTCTACGGCGTAATTTTCTTCCTCTAAACACTTTAGCATAATCGCAAAGTCACGGCCGCGTGATTTGCTAGGGCTAATTAATAGTCTATCTACATTCTCAAGAAATAAAAATCTAGGAGGATTTTTCTTTTCTTTAATTATTCGGTAAATCTCCCACCAAAGTACTCCTTTCTTGCCTTGCAATCCTTTTGAGTTTTTTAAGCTCGTAGCAACAGAATAATCTTGACAGGGAAACCCACCAACAAGCAAATCGTGGTCTGGAATTTCACTGGCAGAAATTTCGCCAATATCAATATTGGTATGAAAACTTTTAGGCCATTTGGCTTCGTACACAAGAGATGCATGTTGTGCTTTTGTGCTCGGTTCCCATTGGTTGCTGAATATAACTTCAAATCGAGAATTAATCTCTTCTGAGTAATTTGATGTAGCAGATTTACCATGATAACCTTCTAGGCCAAGTCTAAAACCACCAACACCTGCAAACAGTTCAACAACTTTGATAGACATAATAATGAAAATCAAAATTATAGTTTGAATGTGATTTTATATGCACATTTTACTATCATTCCTCAAAGGTCTATTTCGTAGATTCAGAATAAGTAAACCTTCAAAAAGTTTGGATTTGTATGAGTTTTGATGCCGGTCAATAAAATGAGAATGGTCAAGTCATGTTGAAACATTAGAAATCTATGCAAAGTCGATGGATTTGTAATTTTCACATGTTATCGCTTAGTAACAATCTATTTTTTTATAGTTCGAGAGAACATTGGAAAATTATATCAGAACAGTGAGCAGTTGTTGCGATATTCCGTAAAAAACCTTTGTGCGGTTGCGATATTCCGTAGTTGCCGCCCGCAATGCGATAATTATCATTGAGTCAAATTTTAATTATGGCCAATTATATCGCATTGCTTATTCCAGTTTTTTTGCTTCTCATCGGCATCGAATGGTGGTATAGTTATCAGCGTGAGGACCGGCGCTACCATGGTCCAAATACAGCGCTCAATATGGCGGTAGGCGCAATCGATCAGTTGGGGGCTTTGTTGTATATGTTTCTTCTTTATGTTGCCATGGATTTCTCGAAGCAGCATTTTCAGATGGTGGAGATGCCGTTGGATTGGCGACAGTGGTTGTTGGCGTTTTTTGCTGTGGATTTTACTTCATATTGGTATCACCGATGCTCTCATAGAGTAAACTTTCTGTGGGCTGGCCATGTTACCCATCACTCCTCAAACTATTTTAATTTATCGAATGGATTTCGCACCTCTCCGTTCCAAGGATTGTTTCGCATTCCATTTTGGATGTTGATGCCCGTTGTTGGGTTTGATCCTTTGCTGTTGTTGGTCACGTTCAAAGTGGTAGGCCTGCATGATTTCTTTGTTCACACGCCGTATGTGGCCAAGCTGGGTTGGTTAGAAAAAGTCATGGTTACGCCCTCTCATCACCGTGTGCATCATGGGAAAAATGATTTGTACATCGACAAGAATTATGGTTCATTCCTCATCATTTGGGATAAGTTGTTCGGAACCTATCAGGAGGAAATAGAGACGGTGGAATACGGCATCACATCAGCCTACACCGATGACAATCCTGTGCATGCGATTACCTATTATTTCAAAATACTTGCGAAGCAATGGTCGCTCACACCCGGATTATGGAATAAAGTGCGCGTATGGTTTATGCCGCCGGGATGGCGTGCGGAGATCCATGTGACCGATTTGAGTAAACCTTTGTTAGTAGAGGCGAATCGACTGTCGAAAAAGCAAAAACGCTACGCCATTTGGCTCCTGGCCGTGGGGGTTTGTGGTTTCGTGTTAACCCTGTTTGCCTACAGATTGTATGCTGTTTTTTTGGTCGGGTATACTTTTTTATTTTCGGTGAGTTCCATTGTTCAGGGCGCTTGGTTGTTGAATCATGGATTTACGAATGATTTCCGTTTCTGGGAAAAGTTTCGCTTGTTCGTACTCTTATTGTTTGTGGTTTTTATAGTGGATATACATTGGGTTATCGGGTTGCTGATTCTTTTATGCTTGCTACTGAGTGGCTATATGTGGTGGAAATGGACGTCACCGGGTGAACCCACTTGGAAGCCTTTTTTACAGCGCCGATAAATCAGATACTTCCAGTGTACTAATGTCTGCAGCGGTGGGATTGTCAATGGAAGCCACCCGGTTACTCTGATGCTCTAACAATTTTTCAAACAAATTTCGCGCATATCGGGCATTGCCAAATTTCCTATCGGCCCCGGTTAATTGTTCTTCAAAATGGGCCTCCAGTGCGGTTGTCATGCCATCGCCCAAGCCGTATTCGTTCTTGGCGCAAATTTTCGTAAAAATCTCTACCAAGTCTTTGGCGCTGTAATTGGGGAACTCAATGTACCTTGAAAAACGACTGCTCAAGCCGGGGTTGGAATCAATGAATTGATGCATTTCTTCCCCATACCCGGCCACAATCACCACGAAGCGATCCCTATCGTCTTCCATGCGCTTCAACAAAACGTTGACTGCCTCATCGCCGTAACTGTCTTCTGCATCTTGCGGAGCCAAACTGTAGGCTTCGTCGATGAATAACACGCCGTCCATGGCTTGGTTGATGATACCTTTGGTTTTCATGGCGGTCTGGCCCAAATACCCTGCCACCAATTCAGTGCGATCAACCTCCACCAAATGGCCTTTTTTCAATATGCCCAATTCCTTGAGGATGCCAGCATACAAACGCGCCACGGTGGTCTTTCCGGTCCCTGGTGCACCCGTGAAAACGCTGTGTAATGAAACTTGTACTGCCTGCATGCCTTTGGCTTTGCGCATTTGTTGTACCTTGATTAGGTTGCTCAAACTTCTAATCTGCTCTTTCACCTCAGTGATGCCCACCAATGCATCCAACTCCTCAAATGGATTGGCCTCTGCCGATCCTTTGCTTGACTTGCTTTGCGATTTTTCTGTCGATTCAGCGGGTTTGGGTGGTTTTGCGGGTTCATCCGCCGGTGCGGGGTTAGTGGAAGTGGGTTTGTCGTCAAATTCGTCCGGTATCACCACCAGTCGATCAGCCTCTGTGGTGCCTTGAATGGGAATGTTCGACAAGAAACTGTACAAGAAATCGTAGTCTTCCTTGGTGGCAATATTGGAAATTCGATAGGGCTGTCGCTCCCCTTTTATCTTGAACGAAATGTATCGTACATCGTTCACGGCGTCTAAGCCCGGTGTCAAATCTTTGATTTCATCGGGTTGGACCATGAGCCCGTTATAATAGGTCTTGAAGATGATGAATCCCCCAAAAATATAAGCCCTACAGCGTTCTAAACTAATCCCGCTCGCCTTTACTTTGCCATATTCACAATCTACCCACCAGTAAATGGGTCGCCCGGTGAATGATTTGAAGCCCAGCCACATGTAAAAAGGGATGAGGTCTTCGCTTTTGCGAAATTGACGTTGGTTCACCACTTTGTGAAAATGCTCCATTGCGGTGGTATTTGTGTCGAGGTTACACAGGGCAATCAGCAATCCATAGCGTGATACTTTGATTACGTTTTCCCAGTGCACTTCTTGCTCGTCAATGTTATTGATCCAGTCGCTGTAATGAGGCCCGGCCATTTCTGCCCAAATGGGTTGTAGGTCGGTCGGGGGTAGTAGCAAATGTTTGATGGTTAGCGTAATGGCCTCCATGTCTTCATTGCTAATTTCAGCGTCTTCAAATAACCTTTGTGCTTGTATTTTGGCCAAATGCAAGTTGCGGGGTTTGGCTGCGATCTCTTCAGAAACGGGTATGTTGATGGCTTGCAACATGGCGCCCATTTTTTGCATTTCCGGTTTAAAACCACCCAACAATTGCGCCCAATCTTTCAGGGCCTTCCATAGAATTCGCTTGTTATTGGCGATGGTACTTGCGCCCTCCGTGCAGGCTTCGTCGATTTCAGTGATATCGCTTGGTTGAATTTGATTGTACTCTCGTTCATCGAAATAGGTACATAACGACAACAAATGGGTATTTTCTCGCTTGGTAAATAGGAAGCCGAGTTGTTTGTCGGAATCGTCAATCAAATTAAGGATGGAGGTTTGCATAGCGCAACCGCAATATATTGGCTTTTGCCCAAAGTCCGGTGGGTTTTGAGATTTTGTCGACTATTCCACCACCAAGCGTTGGTCTTGTAGTCCGTGTGCTGTAATGATCCGTAAAAAGTAAAGGCCTTTTTCGACCTGAGCGGGCATTCTGTATTGGTTGCTGCCTGTGGTTACCTGTTCTAGGGTTGCCATGGTTCTGCCCATCAAGTCCAAAACCATGGGTAGTTCGATGCAATTGTTGGCCAGCGTGATGATACCGCCTGAAGCAACTGGGTTGGGATAGAATCGTTCACTCCTATGGTTTATGGTTGCGGTTTGCGCCGAGCAGGGCAATCGATTTACATATTTCCAAATGTCGTTATTGAAGCCTACGGCCATGGCTGAAGCTCCGCTACCGCCAGGCGCATTGCCCATTCTGATGAGTACCAACTTTTGGCTCGGAACCACATTGATGTACTGTCCATTTTTACCCCAAGCACAAATCATGTCGTTCGGTGCGTCGGGATTCAAACTACCGGGAAACTTGATTTGGGAACCCGGTGCCATGAAGGCTGATTTTCCGTTGAGCCAAGTAAGGTATCCATAGCTGGGGTTCAAGTTTTGGCTGCTGTTGGTCTGTTGCCGGAAATATAGCGTATCGCTCATGATGGTACTGCCATTCCATTTGCCTTTGTTCAGCAATAGCAACCCAAAACGGGCCATGGTTCTTGCGGTGGAGAAATAAACATTGTTATACCCTGCTTTCACGAAAAGTCCTTTCATGCCTACGGTTGTTGTGAATTTTTTGGCCATGTAAACATTGAGATTACCCCCTGTTGCCCCTTCAATAACTTGGTCAAGCAATGTGTAGGGTGCATTGTGATAGGCCCATCGTTTTCCCGCAGCGGCTTTGTAGGTAAGACAATTGGGGTCGGTACAATCGGGATCGGCGCCGGCATCATCAAGTCCGGTGGTCATGGTTAAATGATGCCACACCGTGATGCTGTCTTCCCTTGCGCTACTGAGTGAACTCCATCCTGCGCCGAGGTATTTGTTTGAGGGGTCACTGAGTTTCAAAAGACCATCTTGCTGCGCTAAGCCCACGGTGAATGCCGTAAGGGTTTTACCCGCCGATGCCCAATACCAAATGCTGTCTTGGGTGAAGTTGCCGAAGTATTTTTCAAGTACGATTTTGCCATCTTTCAAGATCAAAAAGGCTTTGGTGTTTTTTTGGTTGAGGTAGTTGTATAGGCTATCAATATTGCTTGAGCACCACCCCAGACTTTGAGGTGTGATGGTTTCCCAAGTGCCCGTGTTGGGCGGGAAATAAGTGGTTTGCGCCTGGGCTTGTTTTGGGGCAATCGCAAAGAATAGGACCAAAAATGTGAGCAGTGATGCGGTGTAGGTTTTCATTGAAATGCGGTGTTCTAATGTGGTATCGGCGCGTACAAGACGGTTATTTTCTTCAAAGGTTTAATGGCTGATACTAATTTTTCCTGGATGGAGGCAAAGGGCGTTGGCACCAAACAAGATTTTATTGTTCTCTTTTCGATAGGTGCTGAGGGTTCGCAAAGGTTCATCGCCTCGCTCTAAGGTAAAGGGGTCAATGGTTGTGAGGATGCAACGGCTGCAGGGTTTGGCAATCTGCAGTGTAGTAGTTCCGAGGTGGAAAGTGCCCAAGGAATCTTCTTCGTGGGGTTGTAATTGGCTCAATACCACGTTTGGACGAAATCGCAACATGTGCATGGCGGCGGCTTGAGGGTTATCTTGTTTGATTTTTTGATTTAATGCGGTAAGGGAGGCCTCTGAAAGGATCAAAATGGGATATCCATCGGCCAAACTGACTTGCTGTGGGCTGTTGTTGGGTTGATACACCAAAGCCACTTCGCGCTGTAATCGCTCTGAGAACCATTGGTTGATGCAGGATTCGGCCCGAATAACTTCGAGTGAGTTATCCCACACGCTGGCCCATTGGGTTTGATGGTTGGGGAAATCGAGCGACAAAGGGATTGTGATGGTATCGCCTTGAAAGGTGACGATAAAACCGGTTTTGTCTGGGTTGTAGGTCAATTGAAATCGTCCCAATTCTGGGGTTTGTCGTTGCGTTAAAAACCGACCCTCCGGTGACACCAACATATACCTGCGATCGTGCTGCAGACCGCGCATTTCCACTTCCGCCTCGCTCAAGGTGATTCCGCCCATGGATTTGATGGGATAGATGTGGATGGAACTGATTTTGGGCGTGGACATGTGAATGGCTATTCAAAAGTAAATGGAAGTTTTTGAGTAATTTGCCGTCGATGAAAAAGTTTTCAATGTTGGTATTGACGTGGGTGATGCTGGGTAGTTTGAATCTTGCGGTGGCCCGGTCGGGACGTAGTGTTAAGGGTCGTCAGCCTGGAGATTTAAGTCAATTGATGGCAAAGTATGGTCGGGTGTCGATCCCCGCACCAAAATCGGCCCAGGATAGTTTGATCTTCAAGCGCTTGTTTGATTTGTCGCTCACCCAAGGTCATGCCTACAGTAGGCTCGGAGAGCTTTGCAAAGGCGTTGGGCCGCGATTGAGTGGGTCAGACAATGCGGAGCGGGGCATTGAATGGGCCGTGGATATGCTAAAATCATATCGGTTTGATACCGTGTTTACGCAACCGGTGATGGTTCCAAGATGGGAGCGCGGGGAAATCGAAACTGTTCGGTTGTATTCGTCGGTGTTGACTCAACAATTGAAATCGGGGAAACCGGAACCCAATTATAATTGCGAGGCTTTTGTGGAGGCCAATCCAACGCCCCGAAAATTTTATGATTTACAGGCTTGTGCCTTGGGGGGCTCAGTGGGCGGTTCAGTCAAAGCCGCCGTGGTGGTTGTAAACAGCGATGCGGAGCTAGTGACCCAGGGCAAGGCGGGGTTGTTGCGCGATAAAATTGTGTTGTTGAATCGGGCATTTGACCAAACGTTGTTGAATACATTTCAGGCCTATGGCGGTTGTGTGAGTCAGCGGGTGAATGGGGCAGTGCCTTGTGCTCGATATGGGGCTGTGGCTGTCTTGGTGCGCAGCATGAGCAATCGATGCGATTTACATCCCCATACCGGGGTAACACATTATGCGGATTCGGTGAAGAAAATTCCAATGATTGCTGTGGCAACGGCGGTGGCAGATTTGCTGGAGACCGTATGTATTCAGGATCCCAAACACCAAGTGGAAATCAATTTGGGTTGTCAGAGTTTGTCGGATCGTCTGAGTGCAAATGTCGTTGCGAGCACTTTGGGCGAGCAATATCCCAAAAAGATCATCGCGTTTGGTGGACATTTTGATAGCTGGGATGAGGGAGAAGGGGCCCACGATGACGGGTCGGGTTGCATGCATGCCTTTGAAGCGTTGCGTTTGTTGAAGGAGATTGGTTACACGCCCAAGCATACTTTGCGCTGCGTTTTTTGGATTAATGAAGAAAATGGATTGCGTGGAGGTACAGAATATGCGCGCTTGGCTGGAACGTTGGGAGAGGAACATGTGGCGGCCTTGGAAAGTGATCGCGGTGGGTTTGTGCCGCGCGGATTTGGCGTAGATACTGCGTTTATTCCCAAATTGGCGAAATACCAGCACCTTCTCGATGCCTATGGCATTGGAGAAATTGAACGCGGTGGTGGCGGCGCCGATATAGGTCCACTGAAAAAGGTGAACCCCAACACGGTGTTTGTGGGGTTCATTCCAGATTCACAGCGATATTTTGATGTGCATCACGCCGAAACGGATGTGTTTGAAAACGTAAATAAGCGGGAGTTGCAATTGGGCGCTGCTGCTGTGGCGGCGATGATATATATCCTTGATCAGGAGTTGGATTGAGGGTTACTGGTGTTTCAGTAAATGGTCTATTTTCTGCGATAGACCCTGGTGCTGCTCCATGAGGATGTCGAGTTTTTTGGATATCTCCCTCACCTCTGCTTCTGCCTTTTCATTGATTTTTAAATCCCATTCTGCCCGTTCACGATCCTTTTCTTCTTGTCGATTTTGGCTCATCATGATGATAGGCGCTTGAATGGAGGCCAAACAGCTGAGGATGAGGTTGAGCAGAATGAAGGGGTAGGGGTCGAAACCTTGGTTATTCAGGGCATACACGTTGAAAGCAATCCATCCTGTGAGTACCAAGAAAAACGAAATGATGAAGGTCCAACTGCCCCCGAAACGGGCAATTTTATCGGCCGCGAGCTGTCCCAGTGAGAGGGTTTCTTTTTTGTGTTTCACCCCGCCAATTTAGAAAATAGTTGGGTGATGGCGCGAACTCCCCGTCTGATTCTTGTTATTTTTTAGGGTAACGCAAAAATGTGTTTCATGCGCACCCATTTTTCACCCGGTTTTGCTGTGGGTATGGCTTGTTGATAATCCCACATCAGTTTTTCCCAAGCTTGTACTTTTGGGTTTTGGGCATCGGCCAGGGCTTTGGATTCAAAATCAAAATCGGGGGTGGTTTGAATGACCATGGTGAGACGATTCTCCACACGATAAATATCGCAGGCGATGATCCCCGATTGCTTTATGCTGTCAATAACTTCGGGCCATACGGCTTGGTGGTGCGCCTCATATTGCGCGATGAGGTGCGGATCGTTTTTTAAGTCCAGGGCGAATGCGTATTGTGGCATGATTTACTTGATTTTGGGGGTGATGCGATTGGCAAAATAGGCCACCATTACAAAGCAAAAAACGGGTATTACGTACGCGTAGTGAAGTCCGAGCGCGTCGGATATGGCACCCATCGCCAGAGGAAAGAAAGCACCGCCCACGATGCTCATGATTAAAAGAGAGGATGCCATTGGAGGTGCGTTTTTTAAGGTAGAAAGCGATAGGCTAAAAATGGTGGGAAACATGATGCTCATAAAAAACTGTAGCGGAATGAGCAGCCAAAATCCGGTGGCGTTGCCGGTTAAGGCTACCGTACCTCCGATGAGGGCCGCCGCAATAGCAGCCAAGTACAGCAGTTTTGCTGGGGCAATCCATCGCATCAAAAAGGTGCCTGTAAACCGACCAATCATGAACATCAATAGGCCAAGGGAAAGGCCCGTGGCGGCCACCGAACTGTTCACATGTCCATAAGTAGTGGCATATCGGATGAAAAAGCTTCCTACACCAATTTGGGCCCCAACATAGCAGCACTGTGTGAGCAGTCCGAGGTTGAAATTTTTGGTTTTTAGCAGGGTTTGTATTTGTTGCCAAGGGGTGATACCGGGTTGTAGGTAGGGTTCGCTGGGATTGATAAAATTGGGTGAATCGCTCATCGTATCGTTGGCGATGGGCTCTATCTGTATGTTGGGTCTTCGGATATATTTGGCAAAGGCGATGGTGATGGCGGCCACGATGAAATAGGGCATCAACAGTCCTTGCGCCCTGAATTTAAGCCATTCAGCACTGCTGGCCGTTTTGCCGGTGGTTTCAATGAAGTGGGCCAGCTCCGTTTCTGTACCGGCAAACAGGGCAAGCCCCCCGAAAAACGCGGCCAATGTTGCGCCAAGTCCGTTGAACGATTGGGCGAGGTTCAGGCGTGTGGTTGCTGTGGTAGGGTCGCCCAGCAAGGTCACCAAAGGATTGGCTGCGGTTTCAAGGAAGGTTAGTCCTGCGGCCATGATAAATAAGCCCAACAGGGCCATGGGGTAGTTTTGTTGGGATCCAAACAGGCCTACGATGGCAGCGCCTACCCCAAAAAAGAACAGCCCCAAGGCGATGGCATTTTTGTAGCCTTTGGCCTTGATGAAGGCTCCTGCAGGCAGGGCAAAAGCGAAATAGCCGATATAAAAGGCGGAGTCGACCAGGGCCGACTGAAAATCACTCAGTACACAAACTTCCTTGAGTACCGGTATGAGGAGGGGGTTGAGGTTATGGGCGATGGCCCAGAGGAAGAAGAGTGCGTAGATGTATCTCATTGAATTGAGGTTTGGCTGATTGACATGGGTTTAGTGATCGGCCCTTCTGATTTTGATTTGTAGGGTATTGGGGATGGGTTGTTCCGCGAACAAAACGAGGTATCCGCCGCCTCCGGCACCGGATAATTTGTGTCCAAGCACCCAAGGGTGCATCGCATAAATTTCGTTGATAGTTTGATTGATGTGGTCGGATGTCATGTTCGGAAACATGGCAATTTGTGCCTCGAAGGAGGCTGTCATGGCTTTTCCCAGGGTGATGGCATCTTGGTTTTGTGCGGCTTGAAAAAGGGCGTTTGCGGCGTTAGCCAGAGCGGTTGCTGACTCTTTGCCGATGTGGGTGTTCTCCAAAACAGAATACCCGTCTTCCCGTTGCCCCAGTGGTAGCAGCCACAAATGGGCTTCAAGCCAGGAGAGGGTTTCTTCGATGGTGAGGGTTTCAATGTTCGATGGCCAATAACTGTTGGGTTCACCGTAAAAAATGCGGTTTAGACCTGGGAATACCAGGCCAATCGCGTCCTGCGATCCCGCCACCTCTTTTGTCCCTGGTGGATTTTCAAAACAAAACAAAGTCTTTGCCAAAAGTTCGCGGTTTCCATCGGGGATTTGTGTTTTCCACAGTTCGATGGCGGCTTTGCGGGTGCTGCTCGACATCCCACTTCTGGCATTGAAATCGTGTGTTGGTTCCACGGATACAGTGATTACCGGTCCGCTGGCGAGGGCATTCACAAAGGGTTGATCGAGCCAACCACCGGCCAAATCAAGTCGGAAAGGAATGTCGCAAACCGTGCGCAGCGCGGTGGTGCTTCTGGGGGGTAGGTTTTCTGCGGGGATTCTATCCAGTACGATGTATTCGATGCCGTGTTGGGACATGAGTGCTTGTTTTTCAGGTGAATCACCATCGGCATTCACTACAAACACATCGGGTTTGATTTCTAGTAATTCGGGTAAAAAATCGAGGTGCCCGGAGCCCCTACTTACGCGGGCTTCATGAACAGCATCGAGTTCTTTGAGGCAAAAAGCACGTTCTGATTGGTTGATTATCGGGTAGCGGCCTTTCAATGAAAAAACGGTTTCGTCGCTCCCGATACAAGCATAGACCTGTCCGTATTCCGCCGCTGTTTTTAAAAAGGCGATGTGACCGCTGTGCATCATATCAAAGCATCCCGAGACCAAAACTTTCCGCATATCCGATTTCCGTGGTAAATTGCCCGCAAAATATGAAATCTCTGCGGTATTCGATGGTTTTTTTGGCGCTTCTGGGACTCTCTGGGTCCTCAATGGGCAAGGGAAGTATGGCGATGCCAACGACAGATAGCCTGGAGCCCAAAATGCAATGGTTCGCCGATGCGAAATTGGGCATCTTTATCCATTGGGGTATCTATTCGGTGGATGGGACCACAGAGAGCTGGAGTTTTCACAGCCGACAAACCACTTACCCTCAGTATATGTCGCAGTTGCAGCGCTTTGGTGCGGAAAAATATGATCCCAAAGCATGGGCCGCCCTCATAAAGGAGAGTGGTGCCCAATACGCGGTAATTACCACCAAACACCATGATGGTGTGGCCATGTACCCCACGCGGCAGTTGACCCCGCCTTCGCCTTGGAGCAACAATGCCCAAGAGCCGCTCGCCTATCCCAAAGGCAAGAAGAAGCCCGCTGAAATTTTCTTGTGGAATCCCAAGCACCCCTTGAGTGTGATGGATCAGTCGCCCATTTTATTGAATGCCCCAGCGCGAAGGGATGTCATGACTCCCTTGGTGACCGCCTTGCGCGCGGAAGGACTCAAATTCGGGGCCTATTATTCTTTGCTGGATTGGTCGCACGGAAACTATCCCGGTTTTTTCAAGGATCAAGGACGGTATAAGATTGCCGGTGCCGATACGTTCCGATGGCGAATGTTTTTGGAATTTATGCACGGTCAAATTGGCGAACTCAGTCAGTTGTACAACCCCGATCTGTTTTGGTTTGATGGCGATTGGGAGCACAGCAATGCGGAATGGAATGCGGCCAAAATCAGAAGGGATATTCTCAGTGTGAACCCCAATGCCATTTTGAACGGACGATTGCAGGGCTTTGGCGATTATGCCACACCTGAACAAAATATGCCGATTCATCAGCCCTTGTTGATGGGGCGGGATGGACAATATCATCGCGCGCCTTGGGAGTTGTGCCTGACGAGCAACGATAACTGGGGATGGCGTCCGAATGATACCATGATGAAATCAACCAACGAGGTGATTCGCATTTTTTCAGAGTGTTTGGGGATGGGAGGGAACCTGTTGTTGGATATCGGTCCCAAAGCCGATGGAAGCATCACCCCGGAACAAACAAAATTGCTCAAGGAATTGGGTCGGTGGACAAGCAAGCATGCGGAGGCCATTTATGGCTCCAAGGCAGGGATGCCATTGGAGCATTTTTATGGGCCGAGTACCCTGAGCAAGGATTCTAGCATCCTTTACTTGTTTCTAACGCAGGTACAGGGGATGAAGCGCGATGATAAATTCATCGAGGAAGAAGCACTGGAGGAGGCAATCAATGAGGTGTTGGGCAAGGAGGGCGATGAGCCCATCGAGTTGGATGGGGGTTGTGGTATAACTGCTTCAATCATGGTAAAAGGCTTGAGGAATGAGATTGAATCGGTTCAGGTGTTGGGGACGGATTTTGTGATCAAGCCAAAAGTGGTGGGGAAAATTTCATGGAGTTCTGTGCCGGGTACAATTTTTATGGATGTGCCTTTTGATGCGCTGGATGAGCAGGTTACGGTGTTGAAATTGAAACTGAAAGGACCTTTGCGCTTGTACGAGGGACAGGGGGGCTTTCACTAAAGAAGTATGAAATATATACAAATGATTGTCAATAATCGATTTTGGAGTGCTTTGCGGTATGCGTTGCTGTGTATCTTGGGTTTGATTTTTTGGGGCGATGCACGGGCTCAAGAGCATCATTTGCAGAAATATTATCCGCCCACGGATACGTTGGTGCAGCAAAAGTTGGCAGCCTGGGGCGATATGAAGATTGGGTTGTTGATGCATTGGGGACCCTACTCACAGTGGGGTATCGTGGAGAGTTGGAGTATCTGTCCGGAAGACGAGGGATGGTGTGAGCGGCGCGGGCCGTATGCCCAGAATTATTTTGAGTACAAAAAGGCCTATGAGGGGTTGCAGAATACATTCAATCCCGTGAATTTCAATCCGGAGAAATGGGCCTCCGCGGCCCGCGCCGCCGGGATGAAGTACATGGTATTTACCACCAAGCACCACGATGGGTTTGCCATGTTTGATACCAAGTATTCGGATTACAAGATTACCTCGCCCAATACGCCATTTCATACGAATCCCCGAGCCAACATCGCCAAGGAAGTGTTTGAAGCATTCAGGAAAGAAGGCTTGTGGGTAGGCGCTTATTTCTCAAAACCCGATTGGCATAGTCCGTATTATTGGGATCCCTATTTTCCACCGATGGACCGCAATCCGAATTACGATTTGGAGCGATATCCTGAGAAATGGGATAAATTTCGGCAGTACACCACGCATCAGATTGAGGAATTGGTGCGCGATTACGGCAAGATGGATTTGTTGTGGTTGGATGGTGGACAGGTGCAGCCGGCATCGCCGGGATCAGGGTTATGGAAAGGGAAGGTGATCAATCAAGATATCAAAATGGATGACATCGCAAAGATGGCGCGGAACTATCAACCCGGTTTGATTGTGGTAGATAGGGCCGTGGAAGGGCCGAATCAGAACTATTTGACACCGGAGCAGCAGATACCTTCCAAACCGTTGAGTTATCCGTGGGAGACGTGTATGACCATGGGACGCAGTTGGAGTTATGTTAAAAATGAGGAATACAAGCCTTTGGATGAGATAGTTCGGAATCTGTGTTTGATTGTGTCGCGCGGTGGAAATTACTTGTTGAACATCGCACCGAGTGAAACGGGGGAGTGGGACAGTGCGGCCTATGTGAGATTGGAAGAGATTGGGGCATGGATGAAGGTGAATGGTGAGGCGATTTATGGGACGGAGCCCATCGCACCATATTCGCAGTGGAAGTACAAAGCCCAGGAGTGGATGTTTACCTCGAAATGGGAGAATGGGGAGTGGGTGGTCTATGCGATTTTACAGGGGAATTACGACTTGGGTAAAACGGTCCATTTGGATTTGAGTGAATTGGCCAAGGCGTGGTCAGCACGTAGGGATTCTAGTCTTTCGGCCGATGTTGCGATGAAGGCTGTATCCGGTTGCAGGGCGCAGTTACTGGGGTACAATGTGAAAGAGGAGCGGTTGTCGGTGTTGGGTGAGCAAACATTGACTTTGCCCAAAGAGGTGGCTTACTAAGTCAGGAAAGTAGAATCTGTGGGGCCGCGGGGCAGTAAAATTATCCGACCGGAATCTTACCGCGACATGCCCGCGGCGATGGTTTGGAAGTTGCGTTTTGAGTGATGGGGGCAGGATATGTTTAAGACCTATATCAAAAAGAAAGGCCTCGTCATCGACGAGGCCTTTCTTTTTGAAGATGATTTGTGATTATCCAGCGTTACTTACGTTCACTGCATTTAAACCTTTCTTGCCGTCTTTCAATTCGAAATTAACGGTATCGCCTTCGCGAATTTCGTCTTTCAAACCTGTAACGTGCACGAAATACTCTTGACCGTCTTCGTTGTCGATGATGAAACCATAGCCTTTGCTGTGGTTGAAGAATTTAACAGAACCTGTTTTCATTAATTGGTATTTAAAATTTAAAAAATAATTGAGTGAGCAAGATAACTACCTTTTTGAGATAAACAACCTTTTGTTGTGATTAATTGTAGAAATCTGTAGTAATCGGTGACGATTGGGTACGAAATGGGCAGTTTAGGCTGCTTCGCCCAATGATTTCATGTAACGGATGTGTGAACGCACGGCGTAACCAAAAGTGGGCATTTCGTTGTATTTTACGTTGTATTTTTCACACAATGGGACCAAAATCTTATTCAAAGCAGGATAGTGAACGTGGCTAATGCTTGGGAATAAATGGTGTTCGGTTTGGAAATTCAAACCACCCATGAACCAGGTCGCAAAAGGCGATTTGGTAGAAAAGTTGTTGGTAGTCACCACTTGGTGAATGGCCCATTCGTTGGGAATGCGTTCGCCACTGAGGTTGTACTCTACTCCATTTTCGAAGTGGGTGGTTTCCACAGCATGTGCCAATTGGAACACCAAGCTCAACACGATGCCCATTGAAATCTGCATCGCCATGTAGCAAGCAAACCCCCAGCCAATGCCCAAGAAATACAGAGGCGCAACCACATAAATCAACGTGTATCCGATTTTGGCAGCCCAAAAGATCACATGCTCAGAAAAAGTCATTTTGGGCATGGGTTGCTCGTTGACTGCGCGGTTGAAATATTTCATGAAGTCGTTGGCATACATCCAAAAGATGATGGAGATACCATACAAGAAGAACATGTACAAATGTTGGTTTTTGTGGTAGGGTTTGAAAGGCTGTGATTCGCAGTGACGCAAAATGGGTGCTTTGGCAATATCATCGTCGAGACCATCCACGTTGGTCCAAGTATGGTGTAAGGTGTTGTGCTTGAACTTCCAAATGAAGGCATGACTTCCCATTAAGCCCAACGAGTTGCCAAATAATTTGTTTACCCAACCTTTGGAGGAGAAAGCGCCGTGACATGCATCATGCATCACATTGAATCCGGTGAAGGTATGCATTTGGCCAATCAGGACGAACAGCAGAAGGCTGCCCCAAATGGGAATGGGAATACCCACGGCAGGAATGTTTAACGCCAACACCACCAAGATGGGTGTTACGATGATGGCGAATGCCGTTTTGCTCCACAATACCCAATTTCCATTTTTGGAAATTTTGTTTGTGGTAAAGTATGCGTCTACTTGGGTTCTTAATTCGTTGAAGAAATCGTTGCCGTTGTTGGCGAATTGTACTGGTTTGGTTGCCATAATGATTTTATCAAATTACGGCCAAATATGTTAAAAAAATAGCATTTCACCATCACTTAGTGTAAAAATAACACGAATTAGAAGGCAATTCCTAAACGAATTCCCGGATTGGCGAATAAAGTAAGTCCCAAATTCTTGCCCATCGGGACGGTTCTTGTATCGGTGGTTGTTCCGTTGTTGCTAATTGTGGCTACGCTCTCGCCATATTGTTGATAAAGAATGCCGTAGCCTACTTCGGCCCCGATGAAAATTTGTTTGCCTAAGTAGAAGTCCAAGCCGGCAAAAGCGTTGGCTCCCAAAGAAAATGCTTTTTGGGTTTGGGTGTTAAAATTGCTTCCCTGAGAAAAGGTTTGACCGTTGGCTGAATTGGTGAGGTTGTATTCATAATTGGATTTCCCCAAAATACATTCCATCCCCCAGTAGGGTGATAAGCGCAGGGTGCCATTCAAGTGGTTTTCAAAACCTGGTGCAATGAAGATGTTGCCTTCTTTGATGCTCCGTTCCATGTTGCCTTGGGGGCCCACAATGACCGTTGTTTCATTGTTTTTGGTGGCCAGAAGTCGCGCGCGCAGCGCGCGACGATCGGTAGTGAATTTGCGCACTTTGATATCGTTCAGTCCCACTCGCAAAAAGCCATTGCCGGTTTGGGCGTAAAAGGCGGCTTCTGTGCTCCAATCGCCGGCTTGGGCCTTGTATTGAGGATTGGTTTGGGCTGATGCCCAGGCTGTTGTGAAAAAGGTAAAAGCAAAAATGAACGACTTCATGTTTCGAATATCTTGGGTTTGGGGCGAATTATTGATAAGACAGGGGAGAAAGTTGTGGACAGGCATCGACTGAATTGCAAGTACTTTGTAATGTGAACCTCAAATCTTGGGTCTGGGCATGGTTGTTTGTGGGTGTATCGTCGATGGCGACGGCACAGACCGAGGAGGGCATCTCTGCCATTCCACCGGACTCTGTGGCTTGGAATGTAAGGGATAGCATCAATATGGCTTTGGCGCAGACGCCATCGTACAGCATGTGGTTCGATTCCAGGAATTCATTCATTTCAGCAGATCCAGTGAACGTGTTTGGATTGCGTTATGGTTTGAGTTGGGGCAAGATTTCGGCCTATACGGGGTACTATTTCACTTCCTACAATCAAGCCAATGGGGGCGATTCGGTTCAATACAAATTCAGTTATTTGAGCAGTACCTATGAATACCGCCTGTACAAAACCCATCGGTTCTCATTGACTGGGTTTGCCCAACTCGGCGGGGGTATTCGCACCGTGAATCACTTGACGAATCCGGATATGGCCAATCAACGACAGTTTTTCATGCCCTTGGAATTTGGGGCCTATGGTTCTGTGCGATTTCTTCGCTATTTCGGGGTTGGTGGGGGATTGGGTACGCGCATCGCGCTGTTCCCCGGAGGAAGAAATTTCTCTGGCCCCATTTACTATCTTGGGTTTACAGCGTTTCCGTGGACGTTCTACGAGGATGTCCGCAGGAAAGCCAAAAAACACGGTGTCAATTTACCCTAGGTGGTCAACGTAGCCGGGGAATTCCAATTTTTATAACTACTTCTTCTGAGCGGCCTTTTGAGCGCGTTCATCATCGAGGTGTTTCAGGAATTCCACCATTTTGTCGACATCAATTCGGTTGGCCACAATTTTGCGGTCGGCGTCGAGTACATAGATTGTTGGAGAGGCCACTACATAGTAACTGTAGAGTGCATCGGCGTATTTCTGACTTTGAACCTCACCGCGAATCAGGTGCGTGAACGCCTGGGTTTCGGGATGTGAGTTGTAGTATTCTTCCCATTCTTTCTTTTTGTCGCCACTGGACAGTGCAATGACTTTCCATCCTTTGTCTTTGTTGGCCTCATAAATTTTGGCCAATTTGGGCATGACTTCTTTACAGTGGCCGCAAGTTGGGTCCCAGAAAATCATGATTACGTAAGGACCACGAATTTTTTGGGTATTGACCCAGTTGCCTTTAATGTCTTTCAGTTCCAGTTCAGGCGCCGTTTCACCGATCAAGGTATGCGCTCTGCGGAAGGCATTTTCACACATTTTGGTGATGGTAGCACTGTCAACCCACCAGCTTTTTCCTTGGCAGTACGTGCTCATCGCCATTCGAACAAAGGCACGATCCAATCCCATGATGTTGGAACTTTCGAAACGGTTGGTTAAATACCAAATCAAGTATTTTTCCATTTCGATGGTGTTCTTGCACTGTTCTAACAGCCTGTCTGCTACCTGCATGCATGAATCTGCATCGGGTACGATGATTTTATCGAAATAGAAATCAAGACGCTGTTTCACAATGTTTACGGGCATGCGCAACAAACCATCATCGCCAAAATCCATGTGGTCTAAGTAGTGTTTTTTATACCAACGCAAGGGGAAGGTGCTGTCTTTGCTGCCATCGGTCATTGTTGGGAATACCTCAGGGTAGGGCACGTTGATCATGGCTACCAAAAATTTCGACAACAAATGGCCGGGGTATTTCAGAATGTAGGCCGAGTCGTAGTTGCCTTTTTCATTCAAGTAGCGATCGCGGATGGCGTTCAAAGAATCCTTCGTGCTTTGAGGTGCCAAAGAATCCGCTTCGATCACTTGGTCGATGGCCATTAATTTCTCGATGACGGCCACTTTGCCTTTTTGGTATTCTAGGAATGCCGCGTTTTCCACTGAGCCGGTAACCGACATGCTTTTGTAGTAATCACGGGTGCTCCAAGCCGTGTCGAATTCAATTTGGAAATCCAAATCATCATCGATGATGAACTCAAAGTAATCGCGCTTTTTCGGGAAAACGAACAAATACATCCCACGCTGTAGTTTTTTGGTGCCCACAAATTGTGCTACCCCATTTTTGTCGATGACTGCGGTATCGCGGAGATATTTTCCACCGATGTTGTGGTCGGCCAGATACACGGTATCCCCTGCATAAATGTTGGTGATTTTTGGGGTGGCTTTGGGCGGGGTGATGGTTTTGAATTTGAAGCGAATGCTGTAGTTGCCGGGTTCGCGACCATCCCATGCGGGGGCACTTTTTAAATTGGGGTAGTTGCCAAACACATTGGGTTTTACGGGTGCGGTACGGGTGTAAGGAATGAATTTGAGTTTGGATTGCAACTGTAGATTGAGCTGTTCCTCACTCACGTGGTTTGGGTCTATCGCTGGGGTCACAAACGCAGCATTGTTGTCGATATTTATGGATTCTACCGGCGCCGTTTCTGCGGGCGCAGCAATGGTGGGGGCCTTGTCTTTATTTTTGTTTTTTCCTTTTTGAGCACTCAAAGTTTGGGTGCTACCGCAGGCAGCGATGAGGAGGGCCACACAAGAAATTCCGTATACAGACCAGTTGCGAGTAGAAATCATTTTCATAGAAGTTGCAATCGAGTCCAAAATAGACAAATTTTGTTCCAATTTTGTTGTTTAACCATGAGTGATCCAACTTTTTACGAAAAGGTGTACGAAGTAGTGCGTTTGGTGCCCGCGGGCAGGGTGACATCCTACGGCGCCATCGCCAAGTATTTGGGTGCTGCCAGGAGCAGTCGGTTGGTGGGTTGGGCCATGAATGTTTCCCATGGTGTTAGTCCCATGGTGCCGGCACATCGGGTAGTAAATCGCAATGGATTGTTGAGTGGTAAAGCCCACTTTGGGAAGCCAAATGCCATGGCATCGCGATTAACGGCAGAAGGAATCGTAGTGGTTGAGGATCAGATTCAGCACTTCGATGAAGTGTTTTGGGATCCGGAGCTGGAATTGCGCGTTATTTGAACAGGTCCCACCACCAAGTGCCTTTTGGATGAGGTGCGGTGACTGTAATGGAGGGCTGCGACGAAACTACGTGTGGCGTGATCAGCGTTCTGCTGTGCAATCCAATGGAGCGATCGGGCAGGGGTTCATTGGCGCCGTATTTGAGATCGCCTAGGATGGGACAGCCCATTTTTGACAGTTGCGCTCGGATCTGGTGGAAGCGACCGGTTTCTAAGCGGATTTCATACAAAGACCGACCGGCAAAGTTTTTTAACAGCTTATAGTGTAAAATGCCGGGCTTGGTGCCTGGTTTATGGGAGTTGTAGGCATGGGCCCGTTTCGTTTCGCTGTTTTTAAGCAAATGATGCGTGAGGGTGCCTTCCTCGTTGGGTAGGGCTTTGGTGGTGATGGCATGATAGATTTTTGTATTTTTCTTGTCGCGAAAAATCTCATTCATGCGGGTGAGTGCTTTTGAGGTTTTGGCCAAAATTACAACGCCGCTCACGGGACGGTCGAGGCGGTGCACCAAACCGATATAGGCTTTTCCAGGTTTGTTGTATTTCTCGGCAATGTAGCGTTCTGCCAAATCCAACAGGTGAATGTCACCCGTTAAATCGCCCTGAACCGCCAATCCGGCGGGCTTGTTAATCACCAACAGGTGATTGTCTTCCCATAATACGTCTACCACAACGCAAAGTTAATACGAAACCCTACTTTACAGGTCGTTTTGGATGGCTTTTGCCCTATTTTTGCATCTTACACCCATGCAAAACCCCTTTGTTACCTACAAAACCCAAATCTCAGAAACGCTAAAATTGGCGTATCCCATCATCTTGGGACAGTTGGGCATCATTCTCATGGGGGTGGCCGACACGTTGATGGTGGGGCCTTTGGGTTCTGAAGTGCTAGCCAGCGCCAATCAGGCGAACAACCTGTTTTTTATGGTTAGCGGTCTTACGTTTGGTGTGTTGTTTTCCATCAGCACGCTGGTGAGTATTAAGGTGGGACAGAAGCGCGCGGCCGATGGGTTTATTACTTATCGGTCTGGCTTGGTTGTGGCCCTGGTGTTGTTTGTTTTTCAATACTTGGTGTTGCAGGTCTTCGTGTACAATTTTCATTGGTTGGGTCAGGATGCTGCGGTAACGCGATTGGCTCCGGGCTTTTTGAATATTTTGAGTTGGAGTATTCTGCCACTGTTGATTAATGTGGTTACCCGGCAGTTTACCGATGGCTTGGGTCATACCAAAATTGCGATGCTGATCACTTTGGGTGGATTGGGGTTGAATGTTTTGCTGTGTTGGGTGTTTATTTACGGACATTGGGGCTTTGAACCGATGGGTCTCAATGGTGCGGGCTATGCTACGTTGGTGTCGCGCACACTGATGGCGTTGGTTGGTTTGTGGTATGTGCGTTATTCTGCTTTCATGCGCAAATATGTGCCTGCCGTGATGCCCAAATGGGATAAAATCATGGAGGAAATGCCCAGTATCTGGAAGTTGGGATTGCCTGTGGCATTGCAAACATTCGCAGAATGGGCCTGTTTTGGTTTGTCGGGTGTGATGGTTGGTTGGTATGGTTCCAAGCAGTTGGCAGCCCATGCAGTGGCGTTGAACGTGGCCTCTGTGACTTACATGGTGGTGAGCGGAATTGCCATGGCCGGTGCCATCATCGTAGGCAATAATTACGGTGAAAAGAATCGCCAACAAATCCGGCATGCAGCCCACGCGGTGCTATTGATTATAGGGGTGTTTGAGATTATCAATGCCTTGGCATTTGTATTCGGCAATCAGGCCATTGCTTCTTTGTACGATGTAAAAGATGATGTGATGCCCACGATATTGCCGTTGTTTATTCTGGCCGCCGTATTTCAATTGGCCGATGGCATTCAAGCGGGTGCGATGAACATGTTGCGGGGGATTAAAGATGTGAATTGGTCATCGGGGTTGAGTATACTTTCGTATTGGGTGATTTCTCTGCCATTGAGTTATGCCTTGGGCGTTTGGCAGAATCTGCAGGTTTATGGTATTTGGATCGGATTTACAGTGGGATTGTTTGTTGCCGCGGGATTGGGTGTATGGCGATTCTATTCCCACCTGCGTGTACTAACATTTGAAGAAGAATCTACGGTTTCATGAAACAGATAAAATACATGATCATGGTGGTCTTGCTGGGCAGTTCCGCTTCCCTCATTGGCCAAGTAACAGAAAAAAAATGGGCGAATGTAATTGGTTTGTCGGCATCTCCTTCCTGGTCTACCGCTTGGATTACAGGGTATCAACCCGATGTTAAAGGAGGTTATACCGAGGCGCAGCTGCGGGATTCCTTTGCCTTGACCGATAGGTCCTTACAAACCAAGAATTTTTCAGTTACCTATTCACGAAAACTGAACGGATTTACCAATTTTGTGGTGGGATTGAGTATTGTGAACACGGGGTTTACGCGGGTAAAAGACGGCAACATGTTCAAGTATGTCATCCACCCCGATGTGGGTATTTATCCCAATTTGGTTCAGGCAGGATTGATGGAGGTTCACTACGAGTATCGCTCCCAATATGCGGGCGCTTTATTTGCTGTGGAGAAGCGGTTGGATGGTTCTCGTTTTCAGATGCAAGCGGCGAGTATGTGGTATCAGTTGGGTGTGATGCCGGCTGTTTTAATGAAACAAAATTTGCAAATTCATACAGTGGGATTTACCATGCCACAGGGCAATGATTTTACTGTGACTGACTATGTGGCTAACACCGTGGATACGGGGGTTGTATTGACCAAATCTCAATCGGTGAGTGCCAATGCCTTCCTTACAGCGGCCTTGCGGTTGGAGTACAATTTGGATCCCAAGGTTCACATTTTTGCAGCGCCCCGGTTGATGCTTCCTGTGTTGCCCAGCAACAAGGGCGTGCAGACCTATTGGTCGCCCCAAATTGGTTGTGAATTGGGTGTGAGATTTCCCTTAGACTAAGTAGTAATCTGAACGAAGTCCTACTAACGTAGTTTGAATTTTAACTCCAATAGTGGATAAAATGATAACAAGCGAGGGCGGCCCATGGGCCGCCCTCGCTTGTTAAATCGATATTGTTGTTAGCGATTATTTGCCATTCATTTTGGCACCGATGTATTCGCGGTTTAAGTTGGCAATGACACTCAATGGAATCTGCTTGGGGCATTCAGCCGCACAAGCGCCGGTGTTGGTGCAAGCACCGAAACCTTCTGCATCCATTTGGTTCACCATCGCAACCACACGGGTCTCGCGCTCAGGCTTTCCTTGAGGCAATTTCGACAACTGCGTTACTTTGGCACCCACGAACAACATCGCCGAAGCATTCTTACATGCACTCACGCAAGCACCACAACCGATACAAGTAGCAGCTTCAAAGGCTTCGTCGGCCACTTCCTTGGGAATCAATACGGCGTTTGCATCAACCGCGTTACCCGCATTGGTAGAAATGAATCCACCAGCAGCAATGATCCGGTCAAAGGCACTGCGATTTACCGTCAAATCCTTGATCACAGGAAATCCGTTGGCTCTCCATGGCTCTACCGTGATGGTATCCCCATCGTTGAAACTGCGCATGTGCAATTGGCAGGTTGTTACACCTTGTTTGGGTCCGTGTGGACGACCATCGATGACCATAGAACACATACCGCAAATTCCTTCACGACAGTCGTGGTCGAAAGCCACGGGCTCTTTGCCTGTTTCAATGAGTTGTTCGTTCAAGACATCGAACATTTCCAAAAAGCTCATGTCGGGACTGGCATCCACTTTATACTCTTCAAAGTTTCCAGCGCTGTTCGCATTTTTCTGGCGCCATACTTTTAAGTTTAATTTCATTAACTTGCTCATAATCTTTTTGTTAGTGGATTATTTGTAACTGCGTTGTTGGATTTTGATGTTTTCGTATTTCAACTCTTCTTTGTGAAGTTCCCATGAGTCACCCTTGCTTTCCCAAGCAGCCACATACATGTAGTTTTGGTCATCACGCAGGGCTTCACCTTCTTCGGTTTGATATTCTTCGCGGAAGTGTCCTCCACAGCTTTCGTTGCGGTTCAAGGCGTCAACACACATCAATTCACCCAATTCTAGGAAGTCGGCAACGCGACCTGCTTTGTCTAACTCGGGGTTGAATTCGTTTACGCTACCCGGGATACGCACATTTTTGTAGAAATCGGCGCGCAGGGCTTGGATTTCGGCGATGGCCTCTTTCAATCCTTGTTCGTTGCGTGCCATACCGCATTTGTTCCACATGATGAGACCCAATTCGCGGTGGTAGCTTTCTACACTGCGGGTACCTTGAATTCCCATCAACTGTTGGATGCGATCGTTGGCAGCTTTTTCAGCGGCAACAAAGGCTTCGTGGTCGGTAGAAATGGGTTTGGTATGAATTTCTTTGCTCAAATAGTTACCGATGGTGATAGGAATCACGAAGTAACCGTCGGCTAGACCTTGCATCAAGGCTGACGCACCCAAACGGTTGGCACCGTGGTCTGAGAAGTTGGCTTCTCCCAAAGCGTACAATCCCGGTACTGTGGTCATCAAATCGTAGTCTACCCAAAGTCCACCCATGGTGTAGTGCACGGCAGGATAAATGCGCATAGGTACTTCATATGGATCTTCGTCTGTGATTTGCTTGTACATATCAAACAAGTTTCCATATTTCTCCTTAACAACTTCTTTACCCAAACGAATCAACGTTTCATCATCGGGGTTGGCGATGTTGAGTTTGCTGGCTTCGGTACGACCGTATTTCTGCATCATGTTGTATTTGAAGTCCAAATACACAGCCATTTTGCTTTGACCAACACCGTAACCGGCATCGCAACGTTCTTTGGCAGCACGTGAAGCGATATCGCGGGGCACCAAGTTACCGAAGGCGGGGTAGCGACGTTCCAAATAGTAATCGCGCTCATCTTCGGGTATGTCGTTGGGGTGACGGTCGTCGTTTTGTTTCTTAGGTACCCAAATACGTCCATCGTTACGCAAGGATTCACTCATCAAGGTCAATTTTGACTGATAGTGGCCCGAAACGGGGATACAGGTTGGGTGAATTTGTGTGAAGCAAGGATTGCCGAAGTAAGCGCCTGATTTGTGGGCTTTCCAAGCGGCGGTTACGTTGCTACCCATGGCATTGGTAGACAGGTAGAACACGTTTCCATATCCTCCGGTACACAACAATACGGCGTGTCCGAAATGTCTTTCCAATTCGCCGGTCACCAAGTTTCTGGCGATGATACCGCGGGCTTTGCCATCGATTTTTACCACTTCAATCATTTCATGGCGGGCATACATTTTCACGTTGCCCAAACCTACCTGGCGCTCTAAGCCGCTGTAGGCACCGAGCAACAACTGCTGGCCTGTTTGTCCGGCCGCGTAAAACGTACGCTGCACTTGGGTACCACCGAAAGAACGGTTAGAAAGTGTTCCGCCATATTCACGGGCGAAGGGAACCCCTTGAGCCACGCATTGGTCGATGATGGAAGTTGAACATTCTGCCAAGCGATGCACGTTGGCTTCGCGAGCACGGTAGTCACCACCTTTGATGGTATCGTAGAACAAGCGGTATACTGAGTCACCGTCGTTTTGATAGTTTTTTGCCGCGTTGATACCTCCTTGGGCCGCAATGGAGTGGGCGCGACGGGGGCTGTCTTGGAAGCAGAAGGCTTTCACTTTGTAGCCCATTTCTGCCAAGGTAGCCGCGGCGCTGGCACCGGCCAATCCGGTACCTACCACAATGATTTCCAACTGTCTTTTATTGGCGGGGTTTACCAATGGCACAGTGCTTTTGTACTGGGTCCATTTGGTGGCTATGTCGCCGGCGGGGATTTTCGATTCGAGTGTCATAATGTTGTGATAAACTTAAATTATTGAATCCAGCCCAAGTGCATGGTGATGGGCATGGCCGCAAATACGAGTGGAACAATGATTGAAAAACCGATACCGATGCTTTTGATGATCGGGGTGTAGGCGGGGTGATTGATGCCCAATGACTGGAAGGCGCTTTGAAAACCGTGCAACAAATGGTAAGCCAAGCTGATGCAACCGATTACATAAACGATTACAGGCAACGGATCGGCGAAAACTACGACCATTTCATCAAACAAGGTAGACCCAGCGGTTTCCTGAATGGCATCGGTGAAACGAGATACTACCCAGAAATGTTTGAGGTGCATGACCAAGAAAATCAACAACAAACTTCCCAAAATGCCCATTGAGCGTGAGTACCATTTGCTGTTGGCATTGCCGGCACTTGCTCCATACTTGCTGTTACGCTTTTGGTTGTTGGAAGCGGTAAGGCTCAAACCCTGAACAATGTGAAGTAAAAGGCCCAAAAACAAACCAATTTCCGCGCTGCGGATTAGCCAGTTGTGTGCCATGAATTCTGCTGCATGGTTAAAAGTTTCGCCACCGTCGTTGAAGAAAATACAGGCGTTGATACCAGCGTGTACCAACAAAAAAGCCACCAAGGATAACCCGGTGACTGCCATAAGTACTTTCCGACCGATACTTGAAGTAAATAGGAAGGAGAGGAGTTTCATAAAATGCTAATTGCTATTTCTTGGATATTTGCAAAGATACGGAGAATTTTTTCAAGTATTTCCCTAGGATATCGAACTCTAAATTTACGAGATCGCCAGGTTTGAGGGCGCACAGGTTGGTGTGTTCCCAAGTGTAAGGGATGATGGCTACCGAAAAGGCATCGGGGAAGCTATCTACCACAGTGAGACTCACGCCATTCACGCAAATAGACCCTTTGTTTACAGTGATTCCAGCATCCACGTCATGGGCGATAAAAATCATCCAACTTCCATCCAAATCATGGATTTCATCTACAGTTCCTACACAATCAACATGGCCTTGCACGATGTGACCATCAAAGCGGCCGTTGGCCGGCATGCAGCGTTCCACATTGATGGCATCGCCCACCTTCCATTGGGATAGGTTGGTGCGTTGTAGGGTTTCATCGATGGCGGTAACCCAGTAGCCCTTGTCGCTGATCTTGGTGACGGTAAGACATACCCCGCTGTGGGCAACGCTTTGGTCTACTTTCAGTTCTTGCGTGAAGGGGGCGGACAAATGGAAGTGTACGTTTGATTGTTCTTTCACAATCTCTTCCACTTTGGCTTGCTGTTCGATAATGCCCGTAAACATGTCCTCGCTCTTAATGACAAAGAAACGACATTCGCGCGAAAAGGTTCATATGACAATATGACATTTTACCATTTGTGGCAATAAAATTGAGTTTGGAGAAGGGCTATGTCAAAGAACAAAGTGAATTCAGAAGCAGAAGAGCCCATTGATGGCGAAAATATTGGGGCGAATCCCAGCGCAGAATCTCCAGAATCAACGGAGACGATGGCGAATACATCAGAGACAGAATCTTTAGATGCCGATGCGCAATTGCAGCAGGAGCGCGATAAATACTTGCGTTTGTACAGTGAGTTTGAGAATTTCCGTCGCAGAACCGCCAAGGATCGCTTGGATTGGATGCAAACCGCCTCCAAAGATGTTTTGGTAAGCATGTTGCCCGTGGTAGATGACTTTGAGCGTGCTTTGAAAGCGGTAGAAAATTTGTCAGAGACTGAAAAAAAGGCAGTGGAAGGATTTGATTTAATTCACAAGAAGATGGTGGGGATATTCACCAAAGTGGGATTGAAGCCCATGGAGTCTATCGGACAGCCATTCGACGCCGAAATTCACGAGGCCATTACGCAATTCCCCGCGCCTTCTGAAGATCTAAAAGGTAAGGTGATCGATGAAGTGGAGAAGGGGTATTATTTGAACGACAAAGTCATCCGATTCGCGAAAGTGGTCGTTGGTAATTAAGAGCGCATGAGCAAGAGAGATTATTATGACGTCTTAGGGGTTGCCCGCAGTGCTTCTGCCGAAGAAATCAAAAAGGCATACCGCAAATTGGCAATCAAATTTCACCCCGATAAAAATCCGGGCGATAAGGAAGCGGAGGAAAACTTCAAAGAGGCTGCCGAGGCTTATGATGTGTTGAGCAATCCAGAAAAAAAGCAGCGCTATGATCAATTTGGTCATGCGGGCATGGGTGCTGGAGGCGGTGGTGGGGCGCATGGCTTCAGCATGGATGATATTTTTTCTCAATTTGGCGATGTTTTTGGTGACGATGGGGTGTTTGGTTCGTTTTTCGGTGGCGGCGGAGGTCGCTCTAGACGATCTGTGGGTTCCAATATTCGCATAAAAATCAAATTGACTTTGCCCGAGATGAAATCTGGGGTGGAGAAAACGGTGAAGTATCGCAGAATGGTTCAAGCAGAAGGCGTGAAATACGCTACCTGCAAGCAGTGTAATGGATCAGGGGCGGTACGTCGTGTGCAGAATACCTTTTTGGGACAGATGGCCACCAACAGTCCTTGTCCGGTGTGTTCAGGAATGGGTAAAATCATCGAGAGCAAACCCAAAGAGGCCAATGAGCAAGGGTTGATTTCTCAGGAGATAGAAACCAGCATTCGCATTCCTGGCGGTGTGGCTGAGGGCATGCAGTTGAGTATGAATGGCAAGGGGAACTACGGACCTGGGGGCGGTGCTGCGGGTGATTTGATTGTCTTGGTTGAGGGTATCCCTCACGAGGAGTTGACCCGAGAAGATAACAACGTCATTTATCATTTGTGGTTGAGTTTCAGTCAGGCTACCCTGGGTGATAGTGTAGAAGTGCCTACGTTGGACGGAAAAGTCCGCATCAAAATTGATGCGGGAACTCAGCCTGGAAAAATGTTGAGATTGAAAGGCAAAGGATTTCCTGATTTGAACGGCTACGGCACGGGCGACCAGCTGGTAGTATTGAATGTATACGTGCCTACCAAAGTGAATTCTGAGGAGAAGGCGATGTTGGAAAAGTTGGCCGATTCAGACAATTTCAAACCATCATCTAAGGAAAAATCATTTTTCGATAAGTTGAAAGACTTGTTTTAATAGCCTATTGCAATGACGTCTTTGGATTGTCATTTTTGCGAGAAAAAGGCTGTTTCATGGGGGAGTTCCTTGCGAACATCCCCCCATTTTTATTGTGGGGTTTGGTGATTCATCAATCGGGGCTAACTTGCGTCCATGATGTTGACATCAACAATGCGCAAAATGCGGCTGTGGTTCTTGGTGATGCTAGGACTGGGTTTGAGTCGTGATTTGGATGCGCAAATTCAGGGTAAATCCATCGATTTTCAGAACTATCAGGGACTGCGGTGTGCGGGCGAACTGCCTGTGGATTTTAGACAGACATCGGTGGCAAAAGCGCACAAAGCGGAATCGGCCATCGCGGACAAAGAGTTGTCTCGAACAGAACGGTTGCAAGAAAGTGAGCATGCGGTGAGAACGGTCTTTGAAGTCGATGAGATTTTAATGTCGGGCCGTGTCCTGTTTGGTGATCCCCTTTCCGAATTCGTGGAATCGGTGGCTGAAAAGCTATTGAAGGCGAACGACCGCGAGGATTTGTTGGATGAACTGCGCTTTTATGTTTTGAAGTCGCAAGAGGTCAATGCCTATGCAACCAGCAATGGGGTGGTGATGGTTACTGTTGGGTTGCTTAGCCGGATTGAAAACGAAAGTCAGTTGGCCTTCATTTTGGCGCATGAAATCCAGCACTACGTGTTGAAGCATTCATTGCAGCAATTTAAGTATCGCAAGGTTCAACGAAAAAAGAGCAATAAATCAGAGGAAGATCAGGCGTTGAAGGATCTGTATCAGTTTTCGAAGGATCACGAAATGGAGGCCGATGAAAAGGGCTTTCAGATGATGTTGCGTTCCGGGTATGATTTGGTGGAGGGCGTTTTTGTGTTTGATATGCTGAAGTACGGCGATTTTCCGTTTTTGGAGATGAAGTTGGCCTTGGATTCGTTTGAACACGATGCGTACCAATTCCCAAAATCGTTGAAAGATGCGGTTGCCTTGCAGGTGCAAGCGGCGGAAATCGAGGATGCCAAATATTTGGAACAGGAAGGCGATGACGACAATAAAACGCATCCGAGTTTGGATCGCAGGGTGGTTCGCTTGCGCGATATGATCGATGGAGAGCCCAAGGGTAGCCGGGCGTTTTTCTTGGTGGGGGAGCAGAGGTTCAAGGAAATGCAGAAGGCGGCTCGACATGAACTCTTGTTGATTTATGCACGTCGTGCGGACTATGGTGAGTTGTTTTATTTAACGCAGGTGATGCGGAAGTTGTATGGACAGTCGTTGTTTTTTGATAAAATGGAGGGGATGTCGCTCTACGGACTGTTATTACACGATTCAAAAGAACACGATTTGGACCGGTATGGCTGTCGGGTTTCGGAGTCGCGAGGTGATTGGCGCTCGGTGATTGTTGGGGTGAGGGAATTGGATTTGAAAGGATTGGGCGCTTTTTCGGCGATGCGAATATGGATGATGGTTTCACGCGATTCGGGCCTCATGAAGGATGCGTTATTTGCGAAGATTGCCAAGGGGGTTTATGGGTTGGTGCAAGATGCCTGTAATTTTAGGTTGCAGGATTTTTTGGATTATTTGCCTGCTGAGGAGGCGGCGAAGTTGGATAGCACGTTGGTAAAGCCGGACGTTGGAGAGGGCGGATTGCGAAATCCCCGGTCGAGGGTGGCACGGAGCAGGGCCGCGAACGTAGTGAGCGGCGATTACCACATGGCCATTTTTTATGGTTTGAGCCATCGGGAATCACTGCAGGCGTTTTTATCGGCCATGAAAGTATACCCTTCGAGCGCAGCCACAACATCGGAAAAATCGTACAAAAAGAAACGCAGTTTTCGGGGGTTAGATGATTTTCACCATCTGGTGTTGCTCGAGCCCAATGTCCAGAGAACGGTGGGCAATGATGTGAGCTCGCATCGAGATCCGTTCGACGAGGCTATCAAGCGGGAACAGCTCGCCAATTATTGGGAACGATACGGTGAAGCTTTGGATATTCAGGTGGATGTGATACCCGCTTCTACCGGTGTGGATTTCTTGTCGACCGATTTGTTGAATCGACAGATGTTGATCAACGACTGGATGATGGAGCGAATTAACAACGATACGCAATCGATGGTGTTGTATGGGTCAGGACAGATTGCTGAGGCGATGGGTGGCGATAAAAACCGTTATTTGGCTTGGACCGCCGTGGAGTCAACGTTGATTCGCAGGCAGTTTAAAGTAACTAACTTGCTGCTATGTATGGTGTTGTATCCCATTTTGCCTTACTATCTGTATTATCAGTTGGGTAGTGAGCGCGAGTACGATGAGTATTTATTGGTTTATGATGTGGTTAGCGGGAAATTGATTCAAGTAAAAGAGGATCAGTTTACCCATCGCTGGCGCAATGATTTTGTGAAAGCGCGTGTGTTTAACAATTTGTATTACTTGGTACATGGAGGGAAATAAAATGAAAAAGGGAATTGTTATTCTACTGTGCTATATCGGTATTTCGGGATTTGCCTCAGCCGAGGCGTTGTTGGCCGAGGGAAAAGTGCCTCCATTTAATCCGGGTTATTTGGGTAAAAAGCAGGCATTTACTGTTCAAGGGGTGTCGAATTTCGCGGGTTTCTTTAGGGATACGATGCGATACCAGAACAATGTGGCCTTTTTCTATGAGATATCAAGAAAATCCAGTTTGTCGTACCAATTTGGCTACAAATCCTACAAGAGATCACTCAACAACGTGGATTGGCGAGATTACAGCATGCAAGTGGTTGAGCCAGGAAGTGGCTGGAGTGGTGATCAATTCTACATGCCATCGGGAACCATGAAATTCAACTATTCCGAGTTTACCGTGGGCGTAAAAAATTATTTGAGAGCCACAGGTGCAACGGCGCCGTTTGGGGGGTATTTGTTGGCCAATGTGAATTTTGGAATCGCAAATTGTTTGTCGAATAACCTCCACTGGGAAAATTACTATTCCTCTTCTACATTCGATACGCTGAATCGTGTAGGAAATTCGGGGGTGGCGGCGAGTATCATTTCTGTTGCCTATGGATTTGGTGCGCGAAACATGATTACCGATCAGTTGGGTATTGGATTTGAAGTGACTTCGGGACTTACATTGATGAATTCTGCGGGCGTGAAGCTGTTTGTGGTTGATTCTTATAGTGATGGGTATGACGTGTCTACTCAACAAGCGTTAATGACCAGTGTGATGTTGCGCGAAATCAACAAATCCCAGTGGATTCAATTAAAGGTTGGCCTAAGCTATTTGTTCTAAGGAGCTATAGAATTTTCGTTTCTACAAATTTCCTGTGGTATGTCGTGGTGGGCATATAACAAGAGAGGGCCTCGTTGAAAACGAGGCCCTCTCTTGTTGGAGCGAACTCCTATATACTGGTAATTTGGTTGACAGCCCCGTCCCTGACGGGACTGTTTCCCCTGGGTGCTAATTAGGCCAAACGGGCTTTCAATTCGCTGTTCAAGGCTTCCAAGAAGTCTTCAGTGTACAAGTACTGATCCTCAGACACTTTGTTGCCATAGATACAAACAGCCAAGTCTTTGGTCATCTTGCCACTTTCAACTACGTCGATACACACTT
>VFQT010001140.1_pt1 | contig 33858 bp, 37 predicted proteins | sample 3512381 | NCBI WGS metagenome assembly VFQT01 (sample SAMN10412376, study PRJNA504923) | tailings metagenome | isolation source: Relicate 2 Philex TSF3 active mining site | place: Philippines: Tuba, Benguet | collected 2017-08-29 | reverse complement strand
CGATTGACGACCTGGTCGAGGAGGCATTTGAACGCTGCGGAATCCGTGCGCAGAGTGGCTATCAGCTCAACTCAGCGCGTCGCTCGCTCAACCTGCTGTTCCTCGATTGGGCCAATCGCGGGTTGAACCTGTGGACCATCGAACAGGCGACGTACGCGTTGACCCAAGGGGTCAACGAGATCACGTTGTCGTCTGACACGGTGAACGTGCTTGAAGCAGTCATTCGTCAAAACAACCAGGGCTCCAACACTGACGTCTACATCGAGCGCATCAGCCGCGAAGAGTGGCTCAACGTGCCCGACAAGACGTCGCAGGCCCGCCCTGCCCAGTTCTACGTGCAGCGCACGAACATCCCCAAGGTGTTCTTCTACCCCGCTGCCGACCAGAACTACACCTTCGTGTACTACCGCATCCGTCGCATCCAAGATGCAGGCGAGTACACCAACACGGCGGACGTGAACTTCCGGTTCCTGCCGTGCCTGGCCTCGGGCCTGGCCTACTACCTGTCCTTGAAGTTCGCGCCCGACCGGGCCGCTGCCCTCAAGGCCATCTACGAAGAAGATTTCCAGCGTGCTGCGCTGGAGGATCGCGACACTGCCAGCGTGCAGTTCGTACCGGAGATGGGGTTCTGACATGTCCTACGCAACCGGTAAGTACTCCTACGGCCTGTGCGACTTCTGTGGTCAGCGCTACCCGTACAACGTCCTGCGCAAGCAGTGGCAGGGGTACATGGTTTGCCCGGACGATTACGAGCCCAAGGAGCCGCAGCTCGAACCCCTGCGCTACCGTGGTGATGCGATTGCCCTGCGTGATCCGCGCCCGGACCGCATCGAGCCGGTGTCCGTGTTCGTCGGTGCACCAGGCTTTACCGCGTTTCAGAGTTTTGGCAGCGCTCGTGGCACGAACGACATGCGGCCGTACATCGAAGGTCAACCTGTCATGGCCAAGTGCTCTGTCGGGTCCGTTACAGTGAGCACGTCATGACCTACGATGAACTGGTAACCAACATCCGCAACTACACCGAGGTGGACGCCAATGTGTTCTCCAACTCGGTGATCAACACGTTCATCACGATGGCGGAGAACCAGATTCTCCGTGAGATCGACCTGGACGTGTTCAAGCTCGAAGTCGCGGGCAACATGACCTCGGGCAACAAGTTCTTGTCCGCGCCGTCCGACATCCTGACGCACCGCTACATGATGATCACGGTGGACGGCGAACAGATTTTCTTGGACTTCCGTGATACCTCCTTCATGAAGGAGTACTGGGCTGACGGCACTGCCACCGGCGTGCCCAAGTACTATTCCGTGTGGGACCAGAACACGTTCTATGTCGCGCCGACTCCGGCGCAGAACTACACCGTGGAGCTGGGCTACATCTATCGCCCGACCCAGTTGTCGTCCACCAACCCGACAACTTGGATCAGCAACAATGCGCCTGAGGCGCTCTTGTACGCCTGCTTGATTCAGGCCTACAGCTACACCAAGGGCCCCTTGGAGATGCTGCAGTACTTCCGTCAGTCGTACAAGGAAGCCATTCAGGGTCTGGGTGTCGAGCAGCAAGGCCGTCGTCGTCGCGACGAGTACCGCGATGGCATGCTGCGCATCCCCCTTAAATCGGAGTCACCTGGACCATGATTTCTGTTCAATCCCCCGTCCTCGTCGGCGGCGTTCAAGTCGAAACAACGAGCCATCGCGGCTGGTCAACGGAGGAGCTCGCACAACGGGCTGCCGACAAGATCATCTTCGTTGGCGACCAGTCTCACCCTGCCGTGCGCGAGCAGGCCCGAGCCTTCAAAGAGGGCGTCAAGGCCGTGGTCGCGTTCTATTTGCAGGAGGCCGTGCAGCAGGATCGTTTGACGATTGCGAATCGCCTTCGTGAGGCGGGGTACCCGGACCTGGTCCACCTGTTAGGAGAGTAACTATGGCATTCAGCGGCAACTACATGTGCACCAGCTTCAAAGTGGAGCTGATGAGGGCGGTGCACAACTTCACCACGGGGACCGGCAACACGTTCAAGCTGGCCCTGTACGACAACACCCCGTCGTTCACGGCGGCGACCACGGCCTACACCGCCTCCGGCGAGGTGGCCAACTCCGGTACGTATTCGGCCGGTGGCGGCACGCTGACCAACGTGACCCCGACGAGCTCGGGCACCACGGCGTTCACGGACTTCGCGGACCTGTCGTTCACGTCGGCGACCATCACTGCGTACGGCGCGATGATCTACAACGATTCGGCTGCGGGCGACCCGTCAGTCTGTATCCTGGACTTTGGCGGGGCCAAGACCTCGACCAATGGCACGTTCACGATCATCTTCCCAACCGCTGACGCGACCAGTGCGATCATCCGCATCGCGTAAGGAACGTAGGTGGCAGATGCAACCGTTGCGTTCCAAGGATGGAATGCCTCTGGCGTAGGCTGGGGTGAAGACCCCTGGGGGGAAAGTCTTGCCGACTTGCCCACCGGGACGGGTCAGGTTGGGTCTGTAGCGATCACGGCCGATGCCAACGTCACACTGACGGGGGTATCGGCTTCAGCACTTCTGGGCCAGGTTACGGTCACCGCCAATGCGGACGTCCTGGTCACTGGCGTATCGGCCTCTGGGGCCGTTGGATCGGTTGCCGTCATTGGCGACGCCAACGTGCTACCCACGGGCGTGCAGGCGACGGGCCAGATCGGCACCGTCGTCATTGCAGCCGACGCCAATGTCCTGGTCACTGGGGTCCAAGGGACCATGCAGCTTGGCCAGGTCACGGTCACCGCCAACGCTGACGTCAACGTCACTGGGGTGACCGCCACCGGCCAGGTGGGCCAAGTGGCCATGACCGGCGACGCCAATGTCCTGGTGACCGGCGTGCAGGGCACGATGGCCATCGGCAGCGTCACGGTGGCCGCCAACGCGGACGTGTATGTCACGGGCGTATCGGCCACCGGCCAGGTTGGCAGCGTCACGACCACGGCGAATGCCGACGTGACTTTGACCGGGGTATCGGCCACTATGGCCGTCGGCACCGTTGTGGTCGATGCCAGCGGTAACGTGAACGTCACCGGCCTGCAGGCCACGGCCAGCGTAGGCACCGTGACCGTTGCGGCCAACTCCGACGTCTATGTGACCGGGGTCTCGGCCCAGGGCCAGGTCGGCTCGGTACTTGTGTGGGGTGTGATTGATGACAACCAGACCCCCAACTGGCAAAATGTTGATGACTCCCAAGCGCAAAATTGGGTTGTTGTCAATGATGGCAACACAGTGACCTGGACACAGGTCACCACGTAAAAGGAACTGAAGATGCCAAGCACCTACTCCAGCAATCTAAAGATCGAGCTGATGTCCACCGGGGAGAACTCGGGGACGTGGGGCAACATCACCAATACAAACCTGGGCACGGCCCTGGAGCAGGCCGTTGTTGGCTATGGTGCGGTGAGTTACGCCTCGGACGCGAACCTGACGATCAGCATCACCAACAGCAACGCTGCTCAGGCGGCGCGTGCGCTGGTGCTCAACGTCACGTCGGCACTCAGTCTGACTGCGACTCGTGAGCTGGTGGTTCCGACCATCGAAAAGCAGTACATCGTCCAGAACAACACGACCGGATCGCAGAGCATCACGGTCAAGACCTCGGCCGGTACCGGCATCACCGTGCCCAACGGCCGCAAGGCGCACCTGTACGTGGATGGCACGAACGTCATTCAGATGTTCGACTTCGTGGACATCAACGGCGGCACGATTGACGGCACGCCCATTGGTGGGTCCAGCGCGGCCGCCGGTGCATTCACCACGCTCAATGCCTCGGGCGCGACGACCTTGGATGGCAACGTCACCCTGGGCAATGCGTCTGGCGACAACGTGACGGTCACGGGCACGATCACGAGCAACCTGCTGTTCACCGACAACACTTACGACATCGGTGCCAGCGGTGCGACGCGTCCGCGCAATCTGTTCTTGGCCGGCGCTGCGACCATTGGCGGCAACTTGTCGGTGGGCGGCACGCTGACCTTGACCGGTGGCGTGAACCTGAATGGCAACGTGACTGTTGGAGACAACTCCAGCGATACGCTGACTATCAACAGTACGATCACCAGCAATCTGCTGTTCACGGACAACACCTACGACATTGGTGCGTCGGGTGCGACGCGTCCGCGCAACCTGTTCCTGGCGGGCAACGCTACCATCGGCGGCAATCAGACGCTGACGGGTTTGCTGACTGTTGACAGCACCACTGATTCCAGTAGCACGATCACTGGCTCGATCCAGACGGACGGCGGCCTGGGCGTGGCAAAGGCGGCTTACATTGGGACCAACCTTAACGTAGCGGGCAACACCACTCTTGGTGACGCCTCTGCTGACTCATTGACAGTCAATGCAACGATTACCAGCAACCTGATTTTCACCGACAACACCTACGACATCGGTGCGTCTGGCGCAAATCGCCCGCGCAACCTGTTCTTGGCTGGCAACGCGACCATTACCACAGACTTAACGGTCGGCGGCTGGTCAACCCTTGGTAATTCCAATTCCGACTTGACCACGGTTAATGGTGTGGCGGCTATCACCACGACCGATACCTACTCGTCCAACTCATCGCTTGCTGTCACCCGAACACAAAACGGTAACGGCAATGCGGGCTATGGCCTGAATGTCAACATCTCAAACGCCGGAACACCCAACGGCAACTCCCTTTTTGGCGTGTACATTGATGCCTACCCCGGTGGAGGGACGGGACACACTGTTTGGGGGCTGTACATCAACCGTGGAGCGTTTTTCCTTGCTGATTCCGGCACCATCGGTAACGGATCGGCCTCTAGCAGTGCCGCCGCTGAAATCGTTTTGAACTCAGGAACATCCAACAGATACTCTGATGTTGACTTTTCCTTTGGTGGCACCCCCAAGTGGCGCTTTGGCACCAACGGCGGTGACAACATTCAGGTGTTCAACCGTAGCGTTGGGGATGTGTCAGCGTCTTGGAGTCTTGCTGACAGGACGATGTACCAGCAAGTTGGGTTGACCGTCGGCAAAAACACTGCTGGAGCGGCCCCATACATCACGATTGACAACGCATCCAATGATGGTGGTGTTGGCACCAAACTGTACTTCCTAAATACTGGTACGGGGGCAAAGTACAACTGGGTTGCTGGCACCCAGTTGACCACCAACGACACGATGCAGTTTGTGCCGTCCACCACTCCGGGCGGATCAACCTACTCCAACGCGACTCTTACGCTGTTCGCTGACGGTAGCGCAAATGTCAGGAACACCATTTCTGCCAGCAATGCCAGTATCGGTGTCGGAGGCACTGGCGGGGCGGCTGGTGAGATTCAATTGGATGCTGGAAGCGGCGGTGGCGGTAAGTACGCTGATGTGGATTTCAGATTCAACAGTGTGAACCAGTGGCGCTTTGGCACCAACGGTACTGATGACATCATGACCTTCAAGTTTGGTACGGGCATCTTGAACCGCCAAACTACCGGGGGTGCATTCCTCACTTACGACACATCTGGAAATCTCAATATGTCCGTCACCAGCACGGGTATTGGTGCAGGTGATGGCCCCGCCACGGTGCTTGGTTCTCGCGCTTTGCGTGTATATAGCACTGCGGGTGCGGATGTCGTCTGGAAAGGCGGCGCATCGACTCGCTCGTGGGCCATGCACGCTGGCTCTGGTGGCAATCTTGAACTTCTGCCAAGCGACAACACGGGCACTGCTTACCGCACGGCATGGGAAGGTTCCGGTGCTATGGCAATTGGCGGAACCCCAAGTTCCGCAAACCGACTGTTTGTCAGCCGCACGGGGGACTACTCCAACGGTAGCAATATCTACGCTTACCGCACACAGGATAACAACTCGGCCCAAGGTTACGCAATTAAAGCCGAGATTACCAACTCCGGTACACCGGGAAGCACCTCGATGTATGGCCTGTATTCTCAGGCATACGATAGCAACAATACCAGCAACTGTGGGTTCTACGGCTTGTATATTGACTCATATCAAGTTGGCAGTGGAACAGGAAACAGTTTCTACGGCATCTATCAAAACCGTGGTGACAACTATTTCAACCGCTCTAGCGGTAGCGTCTATATTGGCTCAGGAACTGTCAGCAACAACGGCAAACTGAATATCACCAGCGATAATGGCATTGGCCTTCGTTCGTCTACTGGGGGAAATCCCCAGTTGATTAAGCCGTTCTATATTGCAGACCCGGCTCAAAACACTTGGTACACGATTGACTCCTTTACCAACGCTTACGAAGGGGTGTTCTTTATTTTGCAAGTTGGATATGAGTACAACAATGGCGACGGCAATAACCGTTTCGCCATGTTTACCCCCAGTGACGCCGCCGCATACGCCCAAGGTGCGGGCATTACACGAGTATCTGGTTCAGCCAACATTGAATGCCGCATTTTCCAGTCAGGTGGTACAGGTGACCCCTTCTATTTGCAAGTGCGGCAGACTCATGTTTCGTCAGCCTCCTCCGGCATACTTCGCACCATGCTTCTGCGCATGCTTGGCGATTAATCATTGAAAGGATTCAAAATGAGCGCAACTTTTACTTGGAATATCACGGGCCTCACTTGCTACAAGGAGTTGGACGGCAAGACTGATGTCGTGTACTTGGTGCAGTGGAATTGCACCGCCACGCAGTTTGTCCCTGAATGGAACCGTGACTTGGCAAAGATGTTTGTGTCGGAGACGATGATCACACTGTCGCCTGATGCGCCGTTCACGCCGTATGACCAACTTACCCAGCAACAGGTTTGGGGGTGGCTGGTTCCGCAATACGTGGATCAGCCGGCAATTGAGGCGCAACTTCAGGCGCAGATTGATGCAACCATCAATCCGCCTATTGTGACGCCTCCGTTGCCTTGGGCCCCGCCTACCGAACAGGCATAATTTGTATGGGGTAATCGCTGCTGCCCCTTTTTAGCGGCGCTTTGGAGTATCGAAATGAACGACCAAAAAGTTGAGGTGTCCCTGTCTTTGATGAATGCGGTTTTGCAGTACCTGGGAAGTAAGCCTTTCCAAGAGGTATTTCAATTGGTCAACGCCATTCACGAGCAGGTTCAGCCCCAAATCAAGATGCCCGCTGTGGCAAAACCCGATGAAGCTGCAAAGCCCGTCACGGACGCTGCCTGACGGCAGCATTGAGCCCGCGCACGCCATAGAGGTGGTCTGTGGCGCGTGCGGCTACGACCTCGATCAGGCCGAGTTGGACGCAGACACCTGCGCTGACTGCGGCCAGTCCCTGAGCCTGCAACGCTCAGTGGCCATCGAGATTACGACGGTACCCGCTGCATCGGGAGCGACTATGTAACCCTGGAGAGATCATGACCGACCAGTCCCGCGATCACGAGATCGCCCGCATCAAGGCCGAGGCCGAAGTTGAACTTCGACGCCTGGAGGCCCAGAGCCCGGCCAAGGAGATCGCAGGCAAAGCGATTGGGAAGCATGGTCTCTTCTACATCACCCTGATTGTCGTCATCGGGGTGGTTTCCTCCTTGTTCCTCGAACAGGAGAAGATTGCTGCCGTTATGGGCCTGCTGGGCGCGTCGCTCACGGCCCTCATCTCCATGCTCAACGGCATTGCTGGGGCCACGCCCAAGCAAGAAAAACCTGAATTCCAGGTCATCCAGCACCTAATCGACAAGCTCGACCGGCTGGATCGCAAAGAACAACCCATGCGGGTAGACGTCTCCGAGGGCCGTGTCACGGTGTCCAAGGGCGACGACCACGTCACCACGACCAAAGGAGTCTGACATGTTGTCCCTGATCTCTACCCTTGGCGGCCTGCTTATCAGCGGCTTGCCCAAGCTCTTGGCGTTTTTCCAAAACAAGGCGGATCACCGCCATGAGCTGGACTTGGCCAGGCTACAGAACGAACGCGAGCTGGCGCTCGCGGCCCAGGGCTTTGCGGCCCAGCAGCGCATCGAAGAGATTCGCACCGACCAGGTGGCTATGGAGACCGATGCTCGGATGACCGAAGCGGCCCTGCGCCACGATGAAAAGGTGCTGGAGAAGTCCAGCCGCTGGGTGGCTAACTACGTGGGCACAGTGCGCCCCACGGTCACCTACATCTTTGTGCTGGAGCTGCTGCTGATCAATAGCTTTATGGCTGTGTACCTGTGGAACCATCCCGAGCTCATCAAGAGCATCGACGACATCATCAAGTACTCGGACCTAATCTTCTCGTCCGATGAGATGGCCATGCTCGGCGGCATCATTGGCTTCTGGTTCGGGAGCCGTCAATGGGGCAAGAAGTGAAGTTGAGCAAGGCAGGCGCTGATCTGATGCACCGGTACGAGGGGTATCGGAATCGGCCCTACCTGTGCCCGGCCCACATCTGGACCATCGGCTATGGCCATGTCCTGTATCAGGATCAGATTCGGCTGCCCATGGTGCGGCCGCCCGGCAAGACCACGGAGGACATTCCAATGATTCGCCGGGAGTACCCACTCAAGCCGGAGGACAACCGTGTCTGGACCAAAGAAGAAATCGACCAACTATTCGCTGCTGACGTCGCAAGTTTTGAACGCGGTGTTCTTCGACTTGTTCCCAGCAGTACTGGCCGTCAAGGCAGCTTTGACGCTCTCGTCTCTTTTGCCTTTAATGTCGGGCTAGGAAACCTGCAGCGCAGTACCATTCGCATGAAGGCCAACCGGTCGGAATGGGACGCTGCAGGTGACGCATTTTTGATGTGGAACAAGGCAGGTGGCAAGGTACTGCCTGGCCTGGATCGCCGTCGTCGTGACGAGCGGGCCATGTTCCTCTCGTGACCAATCAAGGAGACGCCATGCCAAGAGCCGCCAAACCCAAGACCCAGTCCAAGGTCAACGCCGCCGGGAACTACACCAAGCCCGGCATGCGCAAGTCTTTGTTCGAGAAGATCAAGGCAGGCACCAAGGGTGGGGACCCTGGGGAATGGAGCGCTCGCAAGGCGCAGATGCTGGCTCGCGAGTACAAGGCCAAAGGCGGGGGCTACAAGTCATGAAGGCACCGCAGCAGTCTCTCAAGGATTGGACCGCGCAGAAGTGGCGCACGTCTGACGGCAAGCCCAGCAAGGGCAAGAAGCGCTACCTGCCCGATGCGGCCTGGGGCGCTTTGTCGCCTGGCGAGAAGGCCGCCACCAATCGGGCCAAGGCCAAGGGCAACGCCAAGGGCAAGCAGTTTGTCAAGCAGCCCAAGAACATTGCCAAGAAAACAGCGGGGTACCGATAGATCATGGCTACTGTAAAGAAGGACGCGATAGCTGACGGCATCAAACAGGCCTACGCCAAGGGCATGAAGGCTTGTCCGACCGCGACCGTGGACATCCACATCAACCTGAAGAACCGCAACAACGCCATCAAGGAGTATGGCTACGGGCCCTTGAACCCGGAGTCAGAGTCTCGTGCGTTCTGGGACAAGAAGGCCGAGATGTGGAACACCACCGTGCGCGAGGCCAAGAAGGCCCGCTGCGGCAACTGCGGCGCGTTCATCCAGACCCCGCAGATGCTCAAGTGCATCGCCGGGGGCATTAAAAACGAGCCGGAGGAGCACGAGAGCTACGCTCAGGACGTCATCGAGGCGGCCAACCTGGGCTACTGCGAGCTCTTCCACTTCAAGTGTGCGGGCGACCGCACCTGCGACGCGTGGCTCGTTGGCGGCCCCATCACCTAAGGACACGAGATGGCGCTCTTACGACTCTTCCTCAAACCAGGCGTTGACAAGCAGAACACCGAATACGGTGCGGAAGGCGGCTGGGTTGATTGCGACTATGTTCGGTTCCGGTATGGCTTGCCAGAGAAACTCGGTGGCTGGACCAACTTCAACAACGTCGCCGCCTACTTCATTGGCTACACCAGTGAGGTCTTCACCTGGACCGCGCTCGACGGCTCACCTCGCGCTGCCATTGGCACCAACCGCAAGCTCTATGTGTTCTACGGGGGCGCGTGGGCTGACGTCACACCCATTCGGCAGACCAGCACAGGCGTCACGTTCGACACGACCAATGGCTTGACCAATGTGGTGGTCAACGACCCTGGCCATGGTGCGATCACCGGCGACTTCGTCACTTTTTCCAACACCACGGGCAACCCTGGCGGCATCCCAAACGCCGATCTGGACAACGAGTTTGAGATCGTTGAGGTCTTGAACGCCAACACCTACCGCATCACGTCGCCCACCCAGGCCACCAGCACGGCTGCGACGGCTGGTACGGCCGATGCGGCATATCAAATCAACGTCGGCGAAGACAAGGGCTTTGTGGACTTCGGCTGGGGCACTGGCACCTGGGGTTTCTACACCTGGGGCACGCCGCGCCCCCCTTCGGCTGGTCTGCAGCTCAACCCCCGCGTGTGGCAGTTCGACACCTATGGCGAGAACCTGATCGCACAGGTGGTCGATGGTGGTATCTACGAATGGCTGCCCAGCGGCGGCCTGGCCACGCGGGCCGTGGCCATCGCAGGGGCACCCACGAAGAGCAAATACGCGCTTGTGTCCACGCCGGACCGGCACCTGGTGTGCTTTGGCACGGAGACAGTGCTGGGCACCCCCGCGTCTCAGGACCCGATGTTTGTGCGGTTCTCCAACCAGGAAGACATCACCAACTTTGTGGCCAGCGCCACCAACACGGCCGGTGGCCAACGGCTCACGGACGGCAACACGATTGTGACGGCCATCCGTTCGCGGGGCCAGATTCTGATCTTCACCGACACGTCGCTCCATGGCCAGCAGTACCTTGGGCCGCCATACACCTTCGGCTTCCAGCAGCTCGGGGCCAACTGCGGCTGCATCGGGCCTCACGCAGCAGCGGACGTCAACGGCGTGGCCTTCTGGATGGGCCGTGATGCGTTCTTCATGTTCGACGGCACGGTCAAGAAGATTCCTTGCACGGTGCAGGACTACGTCTTCAAGGACTTGAACCTGGTGCAGAGCTTCCAGACACACGTGGGCATCAACACCCAGTTCAACGAAGTGACCTGGTGGTACTGCTCGTTCACGAGCGACTACATCGACCGCTTCGTGACCTATAACTACATGGAAAACGTGTGGTCGATTGGCACGATGGCCCGCACGTCCTGGGTGGACATGAACACGTTTGCCAAGCCGATTGCTTCTGCCTATGAAGAAGACAGCACGGCGACTCCGACGTACGGTGATCCGATCTACGGTTTGACCGCTGGTCGTACGCGCCTGTACAACCAGGAGGACGGCAAGAACGCGGTGGATCAGCCGATCCAGGCGCACATCTACTCGGGCTACTTCGACATCGGCGACGGCGACCAGATGTTGCTCATGAGCCGATTCATCCCGGACTTCAAAAACCAGATCGGCAACATCACCATCCGGCTGTTGCTGAGGGCCTTCCCGCAGGCCACGGCCACGCCCAGCTCGCTCGATCCGTACGTCATCACACCCACCACCCAGAAGGTGGATACGCGGGCGCGGGGACGGCAGATTCAGCTTCGCATCGAGAGCAGCGACCTGGACAGCAACTGGCGCTTTGGCACGATGCGCGTTGACATCCAACCTGATGGATATAGATAGATGTATAATTGGGCCATGGGCAAATTCATTGACAGGACTGGAATGCGCTATGGCCGTTTAAGTGTCGTGGCGGATGCGGGGGTGGCAACAAACAAAAAACGGATGTGGCAGTGCCTGTGCGACTGCGGCAACTCCGTTGTGATTGCCGCAAACAGTTTGGCGACCGGAAATACCCGGTCATGCGGCTGCTATCACAAAGAGCGGATTACTCGACACGGAGGTTGGCAGCGCTCGTCGTACAACACATGGCGAGCCATGCTGCGACGGTGCCAAAACCCCGAAGACAAGGATTACCATAAATACGGGGCACGGGGTATTACAGTCTGTTCCGCGTGGCAAAGCTATCCACAATTCGTGGCAGACATGGGTGAACCGAAAGAAGGGCAGACCCTTGACCGTATTGACAACAGCTTGGGCTACTTCAAAGAAAACTGCCGCTGGGCTTCCGGTCACACACAGGCGGTAAATTCTCGCCGCACACGATCCAGTACCGGTCATCGTGGGGTGGTCTACTTGCCACTTTACAAAAAGTGGATGGCCAATATCACGGTACACGGTAGGCGGTATTACTCCAAAGTGTTTTCCTCGGTAGAAGAAGCTGTTGCGGCAAGACGGGCCCTTGAACTTGCCCACTGGGAGGCCGTCACATGAGCAAGATAAACAACGTCCGCCTGCCCAACGCGGCGACAGCCGGGTACAGCGCCGAGCAGTTCAATCAGCTCGTGCGCTCGCTCGAACAGGTCATCTTTCAGCTCAACAACACCTACACGCCGACCACCAGCGAGGACAAGGCCGGAGCGTCCGCCTGGCTCGCGGGCGGCGGTGGGGCAGCCGGTGGCGGCTTTGCAGGCGGCATTCGCGGGTTCCAGAACAGCAACGGCATCATCTTGCCCAATGCAATGATGATCTCGGACCAGGATCAGGCCAACGCCAGCATCACTGGCGAGAACCTGTTGACGTTCGCGCCTGCGTTTTCCAATGGCATCAGCGTGGAAAGCGGCTCACGGATCAGGGTCCCTTGTGGCGGCCAGTATCTGGTGACATTCACCCTGCAGGTGACCAACCGGGGCAACACGGCGGCCGAGTTTGAGGTCTGGGCCAAGGACACCGGGGTGAACTACCCGTTGTCCAACACCCGCTTTGACGTCCCGGTGCGCAAGAGCTCGGGCGTCTGGTCGCACGTGGTGCCCGCCATCACCGGCATTTTCACCGTCAACGATCCGACCAACCAGTACCTTGAAATCGCCTGGTGGGCCGACAGCCTGGATGTGTACCTGGAGAGCTATGCTGCAGGCGTGTCTCCCGCGCGCCCGGCCATCCCGTCGGTGATCCTGACCATCAACTTCATCTCGGCGATCTGACCATGGCCAACAAGTACTTCCGAAAACACCTCACTCCATCTGCAGCGACGGAGACCGCGATCTACACGGTGCCAGCGGCCAACTCGGCCGTTTTGTCGTCTCTGAGGGTCACCAACCGCAATGCGTCCACCACGGCGCTGACCGTGGTGGTGTACCCGGGCGGCGGGGCTACGGGTTATCACTTACTGAAGGCCTATTCGCTGCCCACGAACCAGACGATGGACGTTTTCAGCGGCGTGCCCTGCGTGATGGAGGCGACTGACGTGATTAAGGTCACGTCAAGCCAGGCCACGGTCGATTTTTATCTGTCGTACCTGGAGATGGACCGGTCATGATCAGTGGACAAAACTCAACTCTTTGCAGGATAATTTGGCCTTATAACGCGTCCTTTTCCGACGCGCAGCCCCCTGCGGAGCTAACGGCCAAAATCGGAAAGGACAACCATGGCAAATGAAGGCATCATGGCCCTGCCCCAATCGGCAGCCATGCAAGACGAAGGCGGCGAACAGCAGCCTCAAATGGTGACGAGCTTTGACTCGTACGACGCTGCTCAGACAGCGCTTGGGATGGTCAATCCCGGAGAGCTCTCCGCACTCAAGGAGTCGCTGCGCCAGAACATGGCGGACCTACAGCTCACTCCCAGTCAACTGACCACTCTGATCGAGATTTTCGAGTACGTCTCGCAAAATCCTCGTGAGTACAAGACCATCCGTGAGGACCTGATCCGCAACGACTTCGTCGATGCCGAAGACCTGCCGGAAGAGTATGACCCCGAGTTCCTCGGTGCCATCCTGGCGGTCCTCAACGAACTGAAGATGACCATGGCTCAGGGGGCGCAGGCTCCCATGATGGAAGAGCCTCCGATTGCAGGCATGGAAGGCATGCAGCCCATGGCCATGGCCGAGGGCGGCTTGGCCGATGTGGCCTCTTTCTTGGCCGCTCAGGGTCGCAATGGTGACAAGATTCTGGCCCACATCACCCCCGAAGAGGCGCAGTTCCTCAAGGAGCGGGGTGGCGCTGGCACGATCAACCCGGTCACCGGCCTGCCTGAGTACTTCCTCAAGAAGATTTTCAAGGCGGTTAAGAGCGTCGTCAAAGGTGTTGTCAACACCGTCAAGAAGGTCCTGCAGTCGCCTGTTGGGCGCATCCTGGGCACCATTGCGTTGGCCACGGTCCTCGGACCAGCAGGCGTGGGCCTGTCGATGGGCACCGCCGCAGGTCTGGCTGGCGCTGGCACCACCTTGATGGCTGGTGGCTCAATCAAAGAGGCACTGATTGCTGGCGCTATGGGTTACGTCGGCGGTGGCGGCACGATCATGGGGGTCAACCCCGTGGCGTCTGTTGGTCAATATCTGCCCGGCGCTGCGGGTAGCGCATTGAACACGGGCCTGGCCACTGGTGCCATTGGCACCGGCGTGGGCCTGATTGGCGGGATGAAGCCCGCCGATGCACTGAAGATGGGAGCGATGTCCGGTGTTACGGCTGCCGCGCTCCAGGGGCTCAAGGACGTCCGGGGAGTGGATAGTCAGGGCAACATGCTGACTGGGGACGAGGCTGCAATGCGCAACGACGTCTTCCGTCGTGCAATGGCCGGTGATGCAGCGGCAGAGCAGGCCATTCGTACTGGCGACTACAGCGCGTTCAGGGGCGGTGTGGGGCCTGCAGGCACCACCGGTACTGCACGGGACCTGTTGGCCAGCCAGAGCTCTCCCACCAGCTCTTCTGCTCTGCAACTTCCGCCCGGCGCGGCTCCCGAGCCGGGTTACACCGTTGCTGGAGCGACCCCTGGTTCAAGCAGTTATACCCCGCTGCAACTGCCCCCGGGCGCGGCTCCCGAGCCCGGCTACACCGTGGCAGGGGCCAAGCCTGGCTTCTTTGACAGCATGGTCACAGGGGCCAAGAACATCTACAACGAGTACCTCTCGCCCAGCCGTCCTGGTCTGCCTGCTGATGCTGGCATCTTGCGCAAGTACGGTCCGCTGGTTGCGGCCGGTACCGCCGTCGCTGGTGCTGCTGGCGGCTTCGAAAGCCAGCCTGCCAACCAGAACCCGGCGTTCAATCGCAACTACACGGGCTTTGACTATCTGCGCGACAACCCCAACATGTTCCAGGGCGGCTTGGACACCTACACGCCGCCGTCCACGCCGAACCCTGTGGTTGTGCCGACGCCGTCATACGCGTCGATTCCTGTCAGCCAGCCGGGTGTGATCGTGCCGATGGGCGCAACCCGCTCGCCGGGCGGTGTGGCGCAGCCCTACAACGTCTCGGGCCTGTACGGCGTGCCGCTGATCTACGGTCAGCGCCCGCCCGGCTACGCCAAAGGCGGCGACCTGCGCCCGACCGAGTTCCCGCGCAAGACTGGCCCGATCAACGGCCCGGGCACCGGGACTTCTGACTCCATCCCAGCGATGCTGTCGGATGGTGAATTCGTGTTCACGGCCAAGGCTGTGCGCAACGCCGGGGGCGGCAGCCGCCGCAAGGGAGCTGCTCGCATGTACAAACTGATGAAGAAGCTCGAAGGCGGGCCAGTAAAGGCGAAGTGACATGGCAGACGAAACCGTAACCCAACAGATCGTCCGGGAAGCCCCGGAGATCGAAGCGTACAAACTCAAGCTGCTGCAAGAGGCGCAGAACCTTGCGTTCAACGTCAACCGCACGCCCCTGTCGCAGCAGCTTCCTGGCTACCAGGTCGCGGGCTTCTCCCCTGCGCAGCTCGCGGCCATCAAGGCCACCGAGCAGCAGGGTGTGGGCGCGTTCACGCCCTACATGACGGCAGCCAACCAAGCCCTGGGCGGTGCATACACCACCACGGGCGAGGCGGCCGACATCCTGCGCGGCGCAGACACCCGACGCCAGTTCACTGACGCCCAGCTCGCGATGCAGCAAGCCGGTGGCGCGGCCGCTGGCATGGCCCAGGGCCTGCAGCCTATCCAGCAGGGCTTGGGTTACCTCGGTGCAGCAGGCCAGCGGGCCTTGGCCGCTGACACGTCCGGCCGCTTTGGCGGGGCTTTCCAAGACATCAACACGGGCCTTGGCTCACTGGCCACGGCCCAGAACATGGCTGCGTTGTCCAGCCAGGCCGCGCTGCAGCCCGCCACTGCTGCCATTGGGCAGGGCCTGTCAGGCCTGACCGAAGCCCAGCGCATGGCCGCCATGGGCATGGGCGCAGACTTCTCTGGCTCGCAGGCTCTTTTGCAGCAGGCTGCTGGCCAGACCGCAGGCACCGCACCCCAGTTTGGCCAAGCGGCCGGAGTGATTGGGCAGGGCCTGGGCACTGGCCAACAGGCCATTGGCATGGCACAGCAAGCTGCCCGCCAGCCGGGCTTCGGTGCTGCACAGGCCGCCCTCATGGGCGGCATTGGCGTTTTGGGTGGCGCTGCCGAGCGGTTTGATCCGTCCAGCACTGCTGCCTTCATGGACCCGTACCGCCAGCAGGTGATCGACGAGGCCATGCGCCAGATCAACCGCCAAGGCGCAATTGCACAGCAGGGCCTGGCCGCACAGGCGGTGCGCTCTGGCGCGTTCGGTGGCGAGCGCGAAGGCGTGCAGCGGGCCGAGATGGAACGCAACCTGATGGACCAGCGGGCCAGCACGATTGCCAACCTCCTGTCCCAGGGCTACAGCCAGGCGCAGGCGCAGGCCATGGCCGCGTTTGAGCAGCAGCAGGGCCGTCAAATGCAGGCTGGCCAGGGTATTGGCCAACTGGGTGCCCAGTTCGGCCAGCTCGCCTCGCAGCAGGGTGCTCTTGGTCAGCAGGCCGCGCAGCTCGCCGCACAGCAAGCTGGTCTGGGCGTGCAGGCAGGCAGCCAATTGGGCGGCCTGGAAGCGCAGCGTGCGCAGTTGGGCCTGTCCTCTGCTGGCCAGTTGGCCAACATCGGCCAAACCGTGGGTCAGCAAGCTGCCCAGCAGGCACAGTTGGCGCAAGCCGGTGCTGGCCTGTACGGCAACCTGGCACAGCAGCAAGTGGCCGCAGGCCAAGGCCTGGGCCAGCTCGGCGTGCAGCAAGCACAGCTTGGCCAGTCCGCTGCCAACATCTACCAGCAGGCCGCACAGCAGTACGGCAACCTGGCGTCGCAGCAAGGTGCTCTGGCTGGCCAGGAATCGGCCATCAACCAGAACATCGCCAACCTGCTGATGCAGCAGGCAGGCCAGTACGGCCAGATGGGCGGCCAGATCGCCAACATCTACGGCCAGCAGGGCCAGCAGTTCCAGGGCCTTGGCCAGGGAATCGGGCAGCTCGCAACGCAGCAGTTCGGCATCGGTCAGCAGCAGGCTGCCGGTCTGGGCTCTCTGGCTGGCCAGCTTGGCCAACTGGGCGTGCAGCAAGGCGCTCTGGGCCAGACCGCGCAGGCGCTGCAGCAGGGCGACATCAACTTCCTGTACAACGTCGGCCAGGCGCAGCAGGCATTCAATCAGCAGACTCTGGACGCACAGCGTGCGACCGAGCTGCAGAAGGTTTACGCACCGTACCAACAGGCTGGTTTCCTGTCGGACATCTACAAGGGCGCACCGTCCAGCCAGATGTCCACACAGGTGGCCAGCCAGCCCTCGGCAAGCCCGTTCCAGCAGGCGGTCGGTATCGGCCTGGGGGCCATCTCGACGATGGCGGGCGCGAAAAAGGCTGGGCTTTTCTAAGGGGTCATGATGAAAGACAAGATGATGAACGAAGACCTGGATGTCGAAAACGTCGGCATCATGCAGGGCTTCATGGACTCCATGAACGAGGAGGACGAAGGCGAGGGCGAATCGGACGACGACGAGTACGAAGGCAACGACTACTCTTCGATGGACCGCCGCCCCGACTCGCCGGAAATCCTGATGAACAACCTGCGTGGCGACATGCGCTCGGTTGAGGCACGCCGCGACGAGCTCGCCGATCTGGTGGGCTACGCCGCTGCGGCCGAGACCCCCGAGCCGGTGCTCGCGATGCTGCAACCAGTGCTCGCGGCCCAAGGGCCTGGTGCTGCTGGTGGGATTGGCGCTCTGCCTCCTTCGATGGCCATGGCCCAAGGGCCACAACCCCCGATGGCCCCTCCCGCGATGCCCCTTGGCATGCCTGGCGCTCCTGGCGCAGAGATGGCTCCGGCGCCCACTGATGGCGGCATTGCTGCTTTGTTGGCTGCTGCTGGTGGCGGTGGTGCCCCGGGCGGCGCTCCCGCGATGCCTCCGGGCGGCGCTCCTGGTGGGCAGCCGCCTGTGCAGATGGCCCGTGGCGGGATCGTCCAGCGTTTTCAAGCGGGGTCTGATGAGGACGGCGTGACCCCTGCTGATGAAGGCACGTCCTCGTTGGGCTTTGCCCCAACACCGGAGATGGTGGCACAGGCCCGCACTCAGCTCATGAACACCCTGGCCCAAAAGCCCTTGGCAGTTCCTGATCTGAAGACCGAGGCCGCCACCCGCACCAAGCTCTACCAGGACATCCTGGGCGACAACACTGAGAGCCGCCAAGCGCAGCTCTTGTTGGCGCTGGGCCAGCGTGCGCTCAACTTTGCAGGCAACGTCGATGACCAGGGCCGCCCCTTGCGCGGCTCGTTCATGTCGCGCCTGGCCGGTGCTTCGCGCAGCCTGCCTGCCGAGATGTCCCAGTTCATCGCTGCCGCTGACAAAGAGCAGCGCCAGGCTCGCATGCTGGGCCTGCAGGCCGCCGAGAAGGAAGTCGAGAGCACCAAGGCTTCGAACCTCAAGCTGCTGGAGACCCAGCGCAAGGGCTACGCCGACATTCTCAAGGCCGCTGGCAAGTCCAAGACCGAGGCCGGTCCGTTCGGCAGCGGCTTGGCTGGCCGCACCATGGAGATGTTTGTCAAATACGCTCCGCTGTACGCCAAAAACGAGCTCGATCCTGAGGCCGAGCGCTACTTCCTGACGGCCGTGACCAACTACACCCAGCCGACGATTGAGCGCTACAAGGACCCTGACACGGACGTCATGAAAGAGGTCGTCCGTCGCAACGAACTGCCTGACTTTGTGCGCACTGCGCTGAAGGCACGCGGATTCACAGTGCCTGCTGCCAGCGGAGCACCGACGGCCGTTGCTGGCAGTCCACGCCCTGCCCCCAGTGCACCTGCAGGTGGCCCAGCCGCGACGGTGACGCCTGTTCCTGCACCGGCAGCGGCCGCTCCAATCATGGGTGCAACGCCAAACGATATTCCAGAAGAGATCGCACCGATTGTGCAATCTGCTGCGCAGTCCACCATGTTTGATCTGGCTGGCACAGGGACTGGCTTTGTGCCTGTGCTGGTGGCCGGTGTGGCTCGCAACATCCCGCTGGAAGCTGCTGGTCGCATCAAGCCTGAGTTCCAACAGGGCACGACCATGGTCGAGAACATGCGTAACCGCATCGTGAACGTCCTGCAAGAAAACCCACGCTTCGCTGAAGGAGAGCGTCGTCAAATCTTGGGCGAGCTCAACCTCGGTCCGCGTCTCTTGGACAACAAGCAGAGTTTCATCAACCAGATCGTCGCCCTTGACAACGTCCTTGACGGCATCGAAAGCAAGACTCGCGAGTTGTCCACCACCGGAAGAGTTGGCAGCGCCAACCGACAGGCGGCGACTAAGAAACTCGAAGAGATCAACTTTGTGCGTGACCTTATTGGAGTTCGTTCTCGAAAAATCACTGGCACAGAGCAGTGGAGTGCTGCGCCTCCGGGAGAGTACCTGGTGTACGACCCGACTCGCAAAATTTACGTCTACGGTAAGAAGTGAGGCCAACGATGGCAGAACCCACCAAGCCCGCAACCAAGCCCAAAACCCTGGAGGAGCTCTACCCGGGCATCTCCACTACCGGCCCGACGGACGCGGAGGCCGCTGCTGCGCTGTCCAGCATGTACCCCGGCATGGTTGCCGAGCCGACCACGGGCGATGCTGCCAAGGAAGTCCTGCTGGGCACTGGCCAGGGGCTGGTTCGCACCGGCCCGATGGCCGCTGGCGCAATCATGGGCCTGAAGGCCGGAGCTCCCTTGGGCCCCTACGGCATGCTGGGTGGCATGCTAGTCGGGGGTATCACTGGCTTTTTTGCTGGCCGTCAGGCCGAGCAACTGTTCCCTGACGTCAGCCGTCCTGACCTGCTGCCATATCGCGAAGGCGGCAAGACGTTTGGTGACTCGATTGCTTTCGCTCCGACAGCGTTTGGCATCCCACAGATGACCGCCAACCGCGTGGCACGCTTCGTGTCGGCCATCGGTGAGTCTGCTCGTCGCTACCCCAAGGTCTTCCTGACGGGTGAAGCGCTGGGCGCTGCTGGCGCTGGCACAGGGGCTGGCATTGCCGAGACCTACGATCCTGGTGCACCCGGCACCCGTTTGGCTGCCGAAGTGACTGGTGGCTTGTTCTCGCCCGGCCGTCTGGTGGTCAACACCAGCGCGACTGCGATGGATGCGCTGCGCAAGCTCAAGGGCAGCTTTAGCGCCGGGTCCCGTGAAGCACGGGCCGCGAACCGTCTGTACACCATCCTGGAAGAGGCCGGTGAGGACATTCCGACCCTGATCCGTCGCCTGGAAGCCGAGATGCCGATCTCGCAGGTCACGCCTGCTGGACAACGGATCACGCCCACGGCCGCGCAGAAGACTGGCAGCCTGGCGCTGACCGAGATGGAAACCGCGCTGGGCAAGGCTCACGCGCAGTTCTTGGGCGAGACCCAGGAGCAGGGCCGTCAAGCGCTTCGGGCCTACCAGCTCATGGTGGATCGTCTGAAGAGCATCGGCACGCAGGAAGCCCTGTACGCCGCTGCGCAGCTCCAAGAGCAGCGCTTCAACGCCATGATCAACGGCCGCCTGGCCGCCGCCGACGCCAACGCCGCTGCCCGGATCGCCCGCATCAGCAAGGACACGCCCCAGGCTCGCCGCACGATTGGCGAGATCGTCAAGACCGAGACCGAAAATGCGCTGACCAGCGCTCGCGACTACGAGACCGAGCTGTGGAAACTGGGCCTGGCGCAACTGACCAAGCCCACGACCAAGACGGTCACCGAGCAGGTGCCCGGCGCGATCCTGGACGCCCAGGGCCGACCGATCACCCGTGAGGTCACCCGCACAGTGGTGGACCTGCCCAAGCTGCGCCCGAGCAGCACCGTGCAGGACTTCCTGAACTACACCCTGGACATCGGCGACGCCGTGTTCGAGAAGAACACGCCCACCGTGGTCAAGAGCATCATGGCCAAGTTCGGCGTGACGCCGGAGGACGTGAAGCGCTACAAGGCTGGCCGCCGTAGCGAGGAATTCGCCCTGACTGGCCAGATTCCTGCCCGCTTCCTGCCGCAGACCAAGGAGGTGGACCTGACCGAGTTGGTGAGTTACCGCTCGAACCTGCTGAAGATGGCCCGTGAGGCAGCCGGTGCCGGAGAAGTGGGCAACGCCAACTTCTACAGCACCATCGCGCAGAGCCTGATGAAGGACCTGGACACCGTCAAGAACCCTGCTCTTGACGAGGCCCGCACTTTCTCCAAGGCACTGAACGACGTCTTCACCCGCACCTTTGCCAAGACGGCCGCCGAGAGCGCGGACGTCACCCGCGCCGGTGCAGAGCGCCTGCCCGCCGAGATTCTGGTCAAGCGTGCCTTTGGCTCCAATGCGGATGTCACGGCCATGCGCATGAACGAGGTCGAGGACGCGGTCAGGTTCATGGCCAACCAGTACGACGCTGCCGTGCAAAAGTTCGGCCGCAACAGCCCGCAGGCCCAGGCCTTGAAGCCCATGGCCGACGTGTCGCGCCAGGGCGCTGCGTCGATTGCCGATGCGCACGCGCGTGTGCTGCGCATGGGCGCGGCCGCTGCGATTGACACGACGTTCGACCCGGCCACGGGCCGCGAAGTCACGCGCCTGAACACCAAGAAGCTGCAGAAGTTCGTGGCCGAGAACAAGCCCATGCTGGACAAGCTGGGCATCACTGCGGACCTGTCCGACGCCGTCAAGGCCGAGAACATGTTCCGCATGGTCCAGAACGAGAACAGCGATCTGGTCAAGCGGGCTGCCGACCAGTACGCCTTTGCCCAGGTGCTCAAGGCTGGCAAGGAGCGCCCCAGCACCGCTATCGGTACGATCCTCAACAGCGGCTCTCCCGTCAGCGGCATGCGCAACATGGCCACCATGGCCCGTGATGCAGGGCCCGCTGCCATGAACGGCCTGAAAGCTGCCCTGTACGACTACGCCTACCTCAAGGCCATGCCCCAGGACGGCAGCAAGTTCAGCCCGCAGGCCTTCGAAGACGCGTTCTTCAAGCCTCTAGCCCCGAACCAGCCCTCGCTGGCCAACATCATGCGTGCCAACGGCATCATGACCTTCACCGAGATGAAGAACATGAAGCGCCTGCTGGACCCGATGGTGCGCATCGAGACGGCCATGGTCAATCGTCGCACCATGGACGACGTGTTGCCTGGCAGCGACGCAGTCTCTGAGCTGGCCCAGCGCGTGATCGGTGCCCACATCGGTACCGCTGCAGCGCCCAGCGGTCCGGGCTCCCTGATCGCCGCTTCGGCAGGCTCCAAGGCCGTGCGTCAGCTTTTCGACAAGATGCCGACCATGTCCACCCGAGGCATCCTGGAGCGTGCATCGCAGGACCCCGAGTTCATGGCGCTGCTGTTGCGCAAGGGCAAGACCGAGCGCGAGAAGCTCAACATCGCCCGCCAGCTCCACTCCTACATGCTGACGGCTGGCCTGAACTACGCCACCTACGAGGAGCCCCAGCCTGAGCCGGTCGCGGGCACCCGTCCGCCGTTCACAGCCCAAGGCCAGGCGGCTCAGGCGCTGCGTCAGATTCCTCCGGCCCCGAGCACCCGTGGCGTGCCGTTCCTGCAGCAGCAACCGCCCCAGGGCGGGGGCAAGCCGGGCGGTGGTGCACCGGCCGCGCCCCAAGGACCAGGGCCCGCGCCTACAGGCGGCACCAGCCGCTCGATGCTGCAGTCGCTGTTCCCGTTTGACACGATCACCGGCATGGCCGCAGCGCAGCAGCCGCCGCAGTGACATGGAACTGCCCAAGCTCACTCCTATCGTCCAGTTCGTCACCGCCAGCTTCGCGCTGGTGGTGGGCGGCTACACGGTAGGCGATAAGTTTGGCTGGCTGCAGAAAGAAATCCTGGAGTGGGCTCCAGAGCATTTCCGGGTGGCTGATGCCGAGATAGGTCAGCCGGTCGTGGTCACCGCAGCGCGGATCAAGAAACGCGACGACTGCGCTGTTGAGTCCTTCATTCCTGCGATACGAGATGCCGCAGGACTGGTGCATGAAGCTACCCCCTCCATGGCCAAATTCACAGGCCCTGCGGGCCCTGAGGTCGAGACCTTCGGCTACCAACTGAAGGTGTCGCAGGCCGAGCCCATCACGCCGGGCCGCGCAACCCTGCTGGCGACCATCCGCTACAAGTGCCCTGAAGGTGAACGCACGGTCACCTATCCACGGCACAAGAACCTCACTTTTGAGCTTCGAACCGCTGCACCCGCTCCATCCACCCGGCCTTGAATTCCTTAAATTCTCGGCCCGTGGTGGTGAATTCCTGCACTGTGCCGTCCTGAACCGCGATCAGCACCGCCGCGAAGTCGATGTCCGTGCCGTACATGTCATCGTGCGCGATGGCATAGGCCGCGAGTTGGTGGAAGTAGTCCGTGATGAACTCAAAGCGCTTGGGCTTGACCGACTGCTTGAAGTCCACGATGGCCAGCTTGCCACGGTAATCGGCCACCAAATCCGTGGTCCCCGCATACTGGTCCCTGTAGTGCAGGCTGACCTCGGACCCGTGGATCGCGGAGATCGCACCAAAGTACTTGTTGGCCAGGCGAAAGGCCATCTCGTGCCCCTTCATGGCCAACCAATCACGGCCCACGGACAACGGATCGCCGGTGAGGATGCTCTCCAGCGTCAGGTGCATGTGCGTGCCGATGTAGGCCGCTTGCTCTTTCTGCCGTGCGGCTTCTTCCTTACCGACCCTCTCGGCCCACGCCTCAAGGCCAGCCTTGTCTTTGGTGCGGTCCAGGATCGTTGTCACCGAGGGGACATGTACAGAATTGGGCGAAACGTAAACACGTCCGTCCGACGTGTCCACTCTTTCGAGCTTTTCGTACAGGAAACGACCAGACCAGGGGATCAGATGAGCCATTGTTTGAGGTCCTCGCCCAGCACTTGGGTTGCGATGTCGATCTTGTTGCGCAGGGCCTTGACGATCTTCTCGTCCACTGTGCCTGGCGCAATCAGGTCGATGTAGGTCACATTCTTCGTCTGGCCAATGCGGTGTGCCCGGTCCTCGGACTGCAAGCGCTTTTCCAGGTCGAAGCTGTTGCTAAAGTACACCATCGTGTGCGCGGCCGTGAGCGTCAGGCCGTAGCCGCCTGTGCTCGGGTTGCCCACGAAAAAGCGCAGCTCGTCGTTCACGTCCTGGAAGCGGTTGACGATGCGCTGGCGCTCCTCGCCTTCGGTGTCGCCGAAGTAGGTGGCCACGCTGTTCATCCCGTATTCCTTGGCCAGGGCCAGCTTGATGGCCTCGATGTCGTGGCGATAGTTGGCCCAGATGATGATCTTGCCGTCCGTCTCCTCGACGATGGACAGGAGCTCTTTGATGCGGTTGTTGGGCAGCTCCTTGACCGTGCCGTCGTCCATCTTCACGTGGCCGCAGACGATCTGGTGCAGCCGCATGAGCTGGGTGAGCGCGTTGACCGTGCTCACGATGCCGCCATCGATCAGCGCCAGGGCCACCGACTTCATGTCGTTGTAGGCCTTGAGCTGCTCATCCGTCAGGTCCACCTCGCGCTTGACGTAGAGCTTGTCTGGCAGGTCCAGGCACTCTTCCTTCTTCACGCGAAAGCTGAAGCGGTCGAGCTTTTCTTTGAGCTCGTCCAGGCGGCGGTAACCCACGATCTGTTTGAAGCTGTGGCTGGCCAACTGCCGCTCGACCACCACCGCGTAGCGGGCTTGGAAGGCGTAGTAGCTGTGGATGTTGAGGCACCCATCGGCCAGGAAAGCGCACTGCTGGTAGAGGTCCAGCGGCGACTTGGTGACCGGGGAGCCCGTCATGATGCGCCTGTACCGCGCACCACGGCCCACCTTCTCGGTGTTCTTACTGCGAGCTGACGTCGGCGTCTTGATCGTCGTGCTCTCGTCGATGGCCATGAAGGCGTTGTGCACCAGCAGGAACCGCTTGGCAAACGATGTGCCCTTGGGCGTGCTGAAGGCCTCGATGTTCATGATCAAAATCTTCAGGTCCTCGGTGGACACGAAGAGATCATCGAGCGCCTTTTGCTCTGCCTTGCGGGGGCTGGGCGACCAGATGGCCATCCTGTGCACGATGTGCTCGGGCAGATGCTTGGGGATTTCGGTGTCGTACCAGTTGCGGTAGACGCCCTTGGGCGCAATGATCAGCGCCGCGTCGATCTTGCCCTGATCGTAGAGCATGGCGATGTTGTTGATCACCATGAAGCTCTTGCCTGTGCCCATGTCGGCAAAGAGGGCAGCAACTGGCTCAGACCAGAAGCGCTGCAGGTATGCCTTCTGATGCAGGAAGGGCTTGTTCTTGTAGGGGTAGGTTTCCAGGAAACGGTCCATATGTTCTCTCTTTCTTTGCGGGGCTTGACAACCTCCGTGTGAAGTAGTGTACACTGGTCGCTCGTTTTTCAGAAAGGAGAAATCAGTGCCAACTGTGTACGTCGTGTCCGAGACCACGCAGCACAACATCGCAAGTGCTTTGGACTACGGCAAGATCGAGACCCTTCTGCCGCCTATGGCGCAGATCGCGTTTTCAGTCGTGCCAACTGTGCGACGCATTCAACGCAAGCTCGAAAAGTTTTGCGACGATGACTACCTGCTGCTCATCGGCGACCCCTCTGCAATAGGCATTGCCTGTGCAGTAGCTGCGGCCAAGAATCATGGCCGTTTCAAGTGCCTCAAGTGGGATAAGCGCGAAAGGCGCTACATTCCTTTGGAGGTTGATCTTTTCAAGAAAGGAGAAAGTGATGAGTCTTACGAATTTATTTGAGAACGATGCCAATGCCCTGCAAGTCTCCGACGAGCAGGTAACAGGTATCTCTGGCCTTGCCCGCCGTGCGAAGCTGCTTGAGAAGGAACTCGCGGACCTGGAGAAAACCCTGTCCGAGAAAAACGAGCAGTACCGTAAGCTGACAGAGCAGACGATACCTGAGGCCATGGCTGAAGCTGGTATGAAGTCTTTCGCAATGGAAGACGGCTCCAGTATCAGTATCAAACCGTTCTACGGTGCGAGCATTCCCAAAGCTCGCCAGGCCGAAGCGTACCAATGGCTGCGCGAGAACGGCTTCGACGACATCATCAAGAATACCGTGAGCGTTCGGTTCGGCCGCAATGAGGACGAACTGTGCTCGCGACTTCTCAATCTTCTGGGCGAGCAAGGCTATCCGGCCGAGCAGACCGAGAAGATCGAGCCCCAGACCCTCAAGGCCTGGGTAAAGGAGCGTATCGAGAAGGGGCAGCCCGTCGATACCGAGCTTTTTGGCGTGTTTGTCGGCCAGAAAGCTGTCATCAAGTCTGTTTAACCACGAACCACGAAGAAAGGACCATTACCATGGCCAAGACTGAAATTGCGGAACAAAAAGCCAGCACCGCACTGGCGATCATGAGCGACCTGGAGCAGGATGCTGGCCAGGGCTTTGAGAACATGAACCAGGACGACTATGCACTGCCGTTCCTGCGTCTGCTCACTGCCACCAGCCCCGAGGTCGGCGAAGTTGATGGAGCCATGCCTGGCATGATCCTCAACAGCGTCACCGGCGAGCTCTTCGACGGCAAGAAAGGTATCAAGGTTGTACCTTGCGCCTACATCCGTCAGTACATCGAGTGGGCCCCGCGTGGGCAAGGTAGCGGTGCACCCGTGCACATCTATCCCGCTACCAGCGACATCCTGTCCCAGACGCACCGCGAGCCTGGCGACAACAAGGATTACCTGGACAACGGCAACTACATCGAGAACACGGCCAATCACTACGTCATGGTGATTGACGAGAACGGCGTTCCCAGCCCTGCGCTGATCGTCATGAAGTCCACGCAGCTCAAGAAGAGCCGCAAGTGGAACAGCATGATGCAGTCGGTCAAGCTCAACGGCAAGAACGGTTTGTTCACGCCGCCCATGTACAGCCAGGTCTACCGCCTGACCACCACGGCCGAGTCCAACGACAAGGGCAAGTGGTACGGTTGGGAGATCGAGCGCCTGGGCCCGGTTGAAACCAATGACATCTACATGGCCTGCAAACAGTTCGCGCAATCTGTCGGCGCGGGCGACGTGAAGGTCAAGCACGAAGGTGCGGAAGGTGGTGAGATGAGCAGCGGCTCAGAGCCATTCTGATTTTCGGGGCCGAAAGTGCGAGGAGTCCAGATAGCTGAGTCGTGCCAGGTAGCTCCTGTCAGGCAATATGCGGGTACCCCTCTTCGTGCGAGTAGGCCCCACCTCCATAGAAAGAAGAAATGACAGACATCACACGGTTCAAGGCGATATTCAGCGGCCTCGATATTGCCTATGGAACCTATAAGATCGAGGGGTCCAAAGAGAGCGGAAAACAGGCCGGAAAGGCAGTTGTTGTCCGCAAGCCGCCAACCGATGATTTGTGGGTCAAACACCTGCAGGGCATCGACCCGTCACTGGGCATCATTCCCATACGTGCAGACAACACCTGCATCTGGGGGTGCATTGACATCGACCAGTATCCGCTGGACCACCAGGGGCTGATCAAGCGCATCCGCGAGATGGAGCTGCCGCTGGTTGTCTGCCGCAGCAAGTCCGGTGGTGCACACGTCTTTCTTTTTGTGCGCGAGCCAATGCCCGCTGCCAACATGCAGCGCTACCTCAAGGCTTGCGCTGCTGTGCTCGGCGAGGCCGGGCGCGAGATTTTCCCAAAGCAGGCAGAGATTCTGGTCGAGCGCGGCGACACCGGCAACTTCCTGAACCTGCCCTATTTCGGTGGCGATCAGACGATGCGCTACGCCATCAAAGACGATGGCACGGCCGCCACCTTGGAAGAGTTCTACGAGCTGCACGAGCGCTGGGTCCAGGACCCTGATGTGCAGCCGCCGGAAGAGCCCAAGAAACCTGACCACCCAATCAAAGACGGCCCACCGTGCTTGCAGGCGATCTGCGCACAAGGCGTGCCTGAAGGCACACGGAACAACGCCCTCTTTGCCATCGGCATTTATCTGAAGCGGGCCAAGCCTGCGACCTGGGACAACGAGCTGGCCGAGCACAACCAGAAGTACGTGCACCCGATGCTCCCCAACAACGAGCTGCAGATCATCATCAAGCAGCTCCACAAAAAAGAGTACAAGTACAAGTGCAAGGACGCGCCGCTCAACAGCTTTTGCAACAGCGGCCTGTGCAGGACCCGCAAGTTCGGGATCGGCGGCGACGGCCCAGACGCCCCGCAGCTCTCCTCCCTGTCCAAGTACAACAGTGAACCCCCGCTGTGGTTCCTCGACGTCAACGGCAAACGCGTCGAGCTCGATACCGACAGCCTTTTCAACCAGGTCGCATTTCAGAAGGCCTGTGTCGAGCGCATCAACGTCCTGCCGCCCACGCTGCGCAAGCAAGACTGGGAGCAGATGCTCAACGCCCTCCTGCGGGAGATGGTCGAGAGTGAACAGATCACTGAAGCGCCCGAGGACACCAGCCTGACTGGACGTTTCAATGATCTGGTCGAAGAGTTCACCACCCACATGCAGCAGGCCATGGATCGCGACGAGATTCTCATGGGCCGCCCGTGGATCAACGAGGACGAGGCCAAGGTCTACTTCCGCATGAAGGACCTCGAAGCCCACCTCACTCGCAACAACTTCAAGGGCCTGACCGCACCGAAGATGGCCCAGCGCATCCGCGAGCTTGGTGGCGAGCCCATCAGCTTGTTCCTGAAGAATCGCACCGTGCGCTGCTGGCGCATGCCGCGCTTTGCTGGCCAGGATGCGCCTTTCGAGACCCCCGAGCAGGTCAAGAACAGGAGCCCGTTTTGAACATCCGCAAAATCTTCGGCCCACCAGGCAGTGGCAAGACCACCTTCTTGCTCAACGTCGTGCAGCAGGAGCTCTCTGACGGCACGCATCCCACTAAGATCGGCTACTTCAGCTTCACGAAGAAGGCCGCCAACGAGGCGCGGGATCGCGCCGTGGCCAAGTTCCCTGGACTGAACCCCGACACCGACTTTCCATGGTTTCGCACGCTGCACAGCCTGGCCTACCGGTGCCTGGGCATCGGCACCAAGGACATGATGACCCCCGAGAACTACCGCGAGTTCGCGCAGGAGGCAGGGATCGAGATCAGCGTGGGCACCGGCGAAGACGACTTCATGGTGCAGGCGGACAACCCGATCCTCAACGAGGTCAACATCGCACGGATCAAGGGCCTGGACCTCAAGACCCACTACAACCAGTCCAAAATGGACCTGGAATGGTTTCACTTCGAGTACGTGGAACGGGCCTACCGCCACTACAAGCAGTCGCACGCGCTGATGGATTTCACCGACCTGCTGGAGCACGTGCTGCTAGAGCCGGATCGGCTGCCCAAGCTCGACGCACTGATCATTGACGAGGCACAGGACCTCTCTCGCTTGCAATGGAGGCTGGTCGAGCAACTCGCGTTGCGAGCCCAGCGCTGCTTTTTGGCAGGCGACGACGACCAGGCTGTCTACACCTGGGCCGGAGCTGACGTAGACAGCTTCTTGAACTTCGAGGGCGAGGTGCACGTGCTGGATCAGTCCTACCGCGTGCCAGCCAAGGTGCACGCCTTGGCCAACACCGTGGTGCACCGCATTCGCAAGCGCCAGCCCAAGAGCTGGAAGGCCCGGCAGGAGCAGGGCGAGGTCCACTACTACAACGATTGGGCCCAGGTAGATGTCACCCACGGCGAGTGGCTGGTGCTGGCTGCGGCCAACTACATGCTCACCGACATGCACGACTGGCTCAAAAGCCAGGGGCTGCTGTTCGAGCGCCACGGCCAACGCTCCGTGCCCGAGGCCGTGCTCACCGCCGTATTAGGCTGGGAGAGGCTGCGCAAGGGCGGCAGCGTGCCGTTCGAGGTGGTGCGCACCATCTACAAGTACCTGGGCACCGACCACGTCAAGCACGGGCACAAAGGCTTGAAGACGGCCGACCCGCAGATTGAGTACACCCTCGATCTGCTGAAAGAAAAGCACGGACTTCTTTCCACGGAAATCTGGCACGAGGCCCTGACCAAGATCGCCGAGGATCGCCGTCACTACATCGTGGCGCTGCTACGCCGGGGCGTGAAGCTCACAGGCAAGGTGCCAATCAAACTGTCCACGATCCACGGAGCAAAGGGCGGCGAGGCCGACCACGTGCTGCTGATGGGGGACCTGACCACCAAGTTCGCCAAGGACTACGAGCGCAACTCGGACGACATCAATCGCCTGCTGTACGTCGGAATCACCCGGGCCAAGCAGAGCCTGCACATCGTGCTGCCAAAGAATGAACAGAAAGGATTCCGGCTGTGAAAAAACGCGACACCTCCACCATGTCCCTCTTCCCACGTCAGTCGGAATGGGTTCCTCCACAGTCTTTCCCCAACTTATCCACAGCCACGGAGATTGCAATTGACCTCGAAACCTGTGATCCCAACATGGAGAGCATGGGCCCTGGTTGGCCTCGCGGTGATGGCTATATCGTCGGCTACGCTGTGGCCGTCGATGGCTGGGCTGGCTACTTCCCTGTCGCTCATGCTGGCGGGGGCAACCTTGATAAGCGCATTGTTGAGCGTTGGATCGCAGACGTTCTTGCAACGCCTGCCGACAAGATCATGCACAACGCCGCCTATGACGCCGGGTGGCTTCGTGCAAGTGGATTCACCATCAATGGTCGCATCTATGACACGATGCTCGCTGCCCCGCTCCTCGACGAGAATCGCTTCAGCTACTCGCTCAACGCCCTGGGCTTCGACTACCTCAAGGACGTCAAGTCCGAGCAAGGGCTCAAGGAGGCTGCGCAGGATTTCGGCGTCCATCCAAAGAAGGAGCTTTGGAAGCTGCCTGCCATGCACGTCGGTGAGTACGCCGAGCAAGATGCTGCGCTCACGCTCAAGCTCTGGCACCACTTCAAAGCGCTGATTCAACGCGACGAGGTGCAGTCGATCTTCGAGCTGGAGACCGACGTGCTGCCGGTGCTGCTGGACGTCACGTTCAAGGGCGTGCGCTTCAACCGCTCCGAGTGCGAGCGCCAGGTCGAGGAGATGCGCCGCAAAGAGGCCGACATCCTCAAGTACATCAAGAACCAGGCAGGCGTGAAGGTGGACATCTGGGCTGCTGCCAGCATCGCTCAGGCCTTCGACAAGCTGGGCATCCAATACCCGCGCACGGCCCAAGGCGCACCGAGCTTCACCAAGAGCTTCCTGGACAGCCACGACCACCCGATGGCCAAGATGATCGTGGAGGCCCGAGAGCTGAACAAGACCCACGGCACGTTCCTGGAGCCCTATCTCAAGCACAGCGCCAAGGATGGCCGCATCCACACCCACTTCAACCAGATGCGCAACGAAGATGGGGGCACGGTCACCGGCCGCCTGTCCGCATCCAACCCCAACCTGCAGCAGGTGCCAGCCCGCCACGAAGTGATCGGCCCGCTGGTGCGGGGCCTGTTCCTGCCGGAGGAGGGCCAGCTTTGGGCGGCAAACGACTTCTCCTCGCAAGAACCGCGATTGCTGGTCCACTATGCCACGCTCTTGGACCTGCCGGGCGCTGAAAAGATGGCCCAGGCATACAGGGATAACCCCGACACCGACTTCCACCAGATGGTTGCGGACATGGCCGGAATCAAACGCAAGGCTGCCAAGACCATCGGCCTGGGCCTGATGTACGGCATGGGCAAGCAAAAGCTGGCCAACAGCCTAGACCTGCCCCTGGACGAGGCCAGCGAGCTGATCGCCACCTTCCACAGCAAGGTCCCGTTCTTGAAGGGCACCGTGGACGCGGTGATGCGCAGGATCGAGCACCCAGCATCGGGCGGCGCGATTCGCACGCTCCTGGGCCGCAAATGCCGCTTCCCGCTGTGGGAGCCGGTGGAGTGGGGCGTGAACAAGGCGCTACCGCGTGAGCAGGCCATCATCGAGTACGGCCAACGGATCAAACGCGCAGGTACCTACAAGGGCCTGAACCGACTGATCCAGGGCTCGGCCGCCGATCAGACCAAGGCCGGGATGGTCGCGCTGTACAAGGCCGGATTCGACATCCGGCTGCAAGTACACGACGAAATTGCGCTGTCAGTCAACAGTAAGGACGACGCCCGCGAAGCAGCCAACTTGATGGCCAATGCAGTACGCCTGGAAGTACCTTCCCGGGTTGATGTTGAGGTTGGACCAAGTTGGGGAGAAGCAGCATAATGGTGGCGAGGCAGCAGTTGCCTCATCGCAGTTGAAAAGTTTTCCGGCCGCACGCTCGCGGCCGGTTTTTTCAGTAGAAAGGAGAAATACATGGCGCACATTGAACCGGAAGAAGGCGAAGAGTTCACACCTAAGCCTCGTGAGCCGCTCGATAAAAAGCGCAGACGCGGACGACCGCGCAAGCTCGGCAGGAAACGCAAGAAGCGTGACCCTGTAGATCGTCTGTCCCCATCGCAACGACCAGGTGCTCGCTGGATCACCGTGTCGGTACCGGCTGACGCCTACGTCAAGCTCAAAGAGATCGCGGCCTTTCGCAAGACGTCGATGGCTCAGACCGTCGCTGCGCTTGTGGAGCCCGAGTTCGACAAGGTCTACGAAGAATCATTACTGCTGATGCGCATTGAGCAGCGGCGCAAGAAAGAAGAGGAAGAACGTGAAGCACAACGCCGAAATAAACCTGCCGGTCGAACTAATTTTTGACGTGCTGCCGCCCATGGTGGTCGAAGGCATGGAGATACCCGCCCAGATCGACATCCGCGAGGTCCTGCTCGAAGTCACCGGCCCGGCTGGCAAGCCCCGCAAGGTGGACATCACCAAAGGTATCCCTGAAGAGCAGCTCATGCTCTGGGAGGACGAGATATTGGAGTCGCTGGATGAGCACAATTTGGCGTAACAAAAACGTCGATGCCGCCGTCGCATGGGCCAAGAAGAGAATAGGCGCTGAAGGCATCGGGCAAGACTGCGCGGCCGTCAGCCTGGTGGATGATCAGGAACAGTTCCTGGCCGTGTGCGTCTTCTCCTCCTACATCGGCACCAACATCGACGTGCACATTGCCACAAAGCCAGGCTCACACTGGCTCTCGCGCAGCTACTTCAACGCCGTGATGGCGCTACCTTTTGACGTACTCCGAGTACCACGGATCACGGGCCTCATCCGAGGCTCCAACCTAAACACACAGCGCTTTGTCCGCCGCATAGGCTTTCACTACGAAGGCCGCATGCGCAAGATATTTGAAGACGGTGAAGACCTGGTGCTGTATGGGTTCCTACGAGAAGAATACGAAAAACATCCCTGGAGAAAACGATGAAACTATCCGACCAGCTTCGCTACCTGGCCGACTTCCCATCCCACGCACCTATCGCACCCGTACTTACCGCCGCCGCTGACAAGCTCGATGACAGCCACCTCTGGCGTGATGCCTGGATGGCAGCGGAGAAAAAAGTTGAGGAGTTGACACGTGAATTAAATGCGGTAAGATCGGTACCGAAACCTAGAAAGGAGAAAGAGTGTGAAGACTGAAAACGAACTTCTGCCATGGCCTTGGCCATTCGCGCAATGGAACGGTACTCGGTGGGTCATGCCTGCCGAGCAAATGCCCAAGGAGCTGCGCAAGCGCTCCAAGAAACACGATCAAGAGATCGACCTTGACGAGATCGAGGAGGCCCCGTTTTGAAGCCCGAAATCTACCAAAAGCTGGCCGCCTCTGGCCGCTACCACAACACCGGCAAGGTACTCATTGGTGTGGCGTACGTCTCACAAAAGCGGCGCATCATGAGCCGAGACGAAGAACGCCTGCAAGCAGTGCTGCTGGGCCTGAAAGTGCCAAGCGTGCGCTACGACGTCACCATCTATGCCCTGTACGCGATTGGCGTGTTCATGCTGAT
>VFQT010001139.1_pt1 | contig 33877 bp, 37 predicted proteins | sample 3512381 | NCBI WGS metagenome assembly VFQT01 (sample SAMN10412376, study PRJNA504923) | tailings metagenome | isolation source: Relicate 2 Philex TSF3 active mining site | place: Philippines: Tuba, Benguet | collected 2017-08-29 | reverse complement strand
CGTTTCGAATTCCGCTGGGAAGACCAGTTCAACCTCTCCCTCGATCCCGAGACCGCGCAGAAATTCCACGACGCCACCCTGCCGAAAGACGCCCACAAGGTCGCCCACTTCTGTTCCATGTGCGGCCCCAAATTCTGCTCGATGAAGATCACGGCGGACGTCCGCGACTACGCTGCGAAGCTCAACGATCAGCAAGTCGGCATGGCCGACATGAGCGCGAAGTTCGCGGAAGTCGGGAAGGAGCTCTATGTCAGCGAGAGCGGGCAGAAGCGCGAGGCGATTGATTGACGACGACCGGGCGCGAGGCGATGGACGCGTCTATCAGGAGCCTCATCCTGCCCGGTCTGCGCGCGATGGGCTTCAAGGGTCTGGCGCCTCACCTGCGGCGCCCGCACGGCAACGCTGGGGACCTGCTCAGCTTCCAGTTTCGGGTGGGGCGGCTGCGCCTTCCTGATCGAGACCGGCAGCGCCTCGCCGAGCGGCTTCAACTTTCATGGCAGACACATCCTGCTGGCGAAGGCCAATGTCATCTGCCTCGCTCATCGCCACTACCTTGGCGGCCCGATCCGCAGCGGTGACGGTCAACCCGCCCGGACGAGGCGGATGATCCTGCGAGCCTCCTGGCGCGGCCGACACAAGCGCGAAGCCCGCAGCTTCGGCCAGGAGCTGAACACGAGCGAACTCACCGAGAATCGCGAGGCAATTGACTGACCCGAACAAAGGGCCATGCGCACGCGCAAGCGCTGCCTGACGGCGCACGCGAAACGAATGCCACCCTCGGTCTCGGCGTTGCCGAGAGAGGCTTGCATTTTGATGTGATGTTATAATATAACTCTTTGGTCGGCGCGCGACGCGCACTTCTGGGACAGGCCGGACATGTCACGATGGAGCCGGCAACGGATCGGCCGCAAAGCAGCTTGCACCGTGCGCCTGCTTGGCATTGCCATCGTCGCAACCGGGTCGCCCGCGATCGCCCAAAGCGCGGCCGATAATGCCATCACATCCGCCGAGGATGCGTTCGGAACCAGTGTCGGTCGCGAGAGCATCGGCATCTACAGCACATCGAGCGTGCGCGGATTTTCCCCGACCGCCGCAGGCAACGCCCGCATCGATGGCCTCTACTTCGACCAGGTGTGGGGCGTCACGTCGCGGCTGCGACAATCAACGACCATTCGCGTCGGAATATCCGCGCAGGGTTATCCGTTTCCGGCCCCGACCGGCATCGTTGACTATGCCTTTCGCAAACCCGGCGACGAGGCGATGACAGGCCTGACGGTGGGAGGAGACAGCTATGGCGCCATCTATGTCGAGGGCGACGCCGTCATTCCGCTGATCGTGGGCGAACTCAGCCTCGGAATTGGAGGCGCCGCGTACCGCAATGACTACTACAACAACACGGACGCCTACTATCACAATGAAGCGCTTATGCTTCGCTGGACGCCGGCAGACGGCGTTGAAATCATGCCCTTCTGGCAGCGTTCGGACGGGTATGACGACGACACCGGCCCCATCTACATTCCCGCTGGTGATACGTTGCCGCCGCCGGTCCAGCGGCGCCAGTTTGATGGACCTGATTGGGCCGACTATCGCGGCGTGGCCAGCAACTTCGGCGTGCTTGCCGCCATGCGCCCGTCACCTGACTGGACGATCCGGACCGGTGTCTTCCGCTCATTGTTCGACGATGAGAGCAGCTTTTCCCATTTCCTGACTGATCTGACGCCAACAGGCGAAGCAAACCGCATCATCATCGCGGATCCTCCGACCGAGACCGGCTCCACCAGCGGCGAAATTCGCGCAACGCACACCCGCATCGAGGGGCCGCGCCTCCATCTCTTTCATCTCAGCCTCAAGGGACGCGACCGCGCAAGCCGCTATGGCGGATCACAGACATTCGACTTCGGACCAACACGTCTGGGACTGCCGTTCGGAACGCCCGAACCGATCTATGCCTTTGGGGACCAGACAGAGGACAGCGTTCGGCAGTTCACTATGGGCCTTGCCTATGAAGGGCGCTGGAAGGGGGTTGGCGAAATCGGGATCGGTCTTCAGAAATCGGACTATCGCAAGACGATCGATCTTCCCGGCATCGGCGTCACCGAGACGATGGACACGCCATGGCTCTACGATGCGACGGCGGCCTACCATCTCACGGACCGGCTTGCGGTCTACGGAGGCTATACACGCGGGCTGGAAGAAAGCGGAGTTGCTCCCGGCAACGCAGTCAACCGAAACGAGGCGCTTCCGGCAATCCTGACATCGCAACGCGATTTCGGACTGCGTTACACCCTTGCGCCGGACCTCAACCTCGTCGCCGGCGTATTCGAGGTCGAAAAGCCATACTTCAACCTTGATCAGGCGGGCCGGTTCGGGCGACTTGGCGAAGTCCGCAACAGGGGCGTTGAGCTCTCACTCTCCGGCGCGCTGACGCCCGAGCTGAACATCGTCGCTGGCGCCGTTCTGCTTGATGCGAAGGTAACAGGCGAAGCTGTTGCGCTCGGGCGCGTCGGGACCGACCCGGTCGGCCAGACCGACACCAGCCTGCAGCTGAATCTCGACTGGCGCCCATCCGGCCTCGAGAATGTCTCCTTCGATGTCGCCCTTTCGCACGAGGGGGACGTCACGGCGACGCTCAACAACAGCGTCGTGATTCCAGCGCGCACGCTGATGGACGTTGGCGGCCGCTACAGGTTCTCCATCTCCGGCACGGCTGCAACGCTCCGCTTTGCGATCACGAACATCTTCAACGAGGATGGCTTCGACCTGCGCGGCAGCGGAGCCTATGACATCATTCCCGGACGGGTCGCCAGCCTCTATCTGGCGATGGACTTCTAGCGTCCCGCGCATTGCGTGAGACCCAGACACAGCAGGGCCAGATGGCTGCATCTGAACCACGGTTAGCAGAGGCGTTTTCTAGGTCTGCTGCGACTGCTTTCAGGTCGGGCGGCGCCTGCGACCGACCTACGGGCAGCGGGAATAGGGAGAGGCCGCGCCACCCTCATCGATCCAGGTGAATGTCTCGGGCGATGACGAGACAAGGCTGAAGTCGCGCTCGTAGTCGGGGCCGCCTTCGCCGTCCTTGCACTCAAGCACCATGTGGATGCCTGCGCCTTCCGGCTCGGTCCGCCTGATCGTACAAGCATCGAGCCCGATGGCGAGGGCCGATGGCGTGATCTCGACCACGCCATCCTTTGCATCATTCGTGGGCCCGCAGGCCTCCATCGTGATGCCCCAGCGACCCGCGACGCTGTTGAGGATCGCGATCTCCGGCCGGATGCCGGCCGGCCCCGGCTCACCTGCGGGTGCGGCGGGCGTCGCGGGAGCGGCAGGGGCCGCCGCCTCGTTCGCCGGAGCGGGCGAACACGCCGCAGCCAGCAGGATGACGCCACTGACCAGAAAGATCTTCATTGCCTGATGTCCGCTGTCCCACCGCAAAGGTCCCGGCGCACAGGTAAGTGCGCCCGTGCATCGCCGTCAACGCCGCTTTCACCCGTCACGGACAGGGCCTACTCTTGCCCCTATGACCTCGCGCTTCTTCCGCCGCGCCATCTCGTGGGAGGCGTATCGCGCCGCCATTGATCTCGTGCCCCCGCCGGGCGTTGATGCGCCGGAGCCAGCCTACAATATTGCGCCGGGAAGCTTCGTGCCGATCCTGCGTCGCGCGCCCGACGGGGAATACGCCCCGCGCCACGCCATCCAGGTTGCACCAGCCTACTGGGGCCTCGTGCCAGTCTGGTGGAAACAGCCGCTGACGGAAAAGAAGTTCGCGACCTTCAACGCGCGCGCAGAGAGGATCGCCACCAGCAACACCTTTTCCGGCGCCTTCCGGCAGGGCCGTTGCCTCGTGCCCGCCTCGGGTTTCTATCAATGGTCCGGCGGCACGCCCTTCGCCTTCGCGCCGACGCAGACGCCCTGGCTTTGCTTCGCCGGGCTCTGGAGCCGCGCAATGATCGATGGCTCGGAGTTCGACACCTTCGCCATAATCACCTGCGAGCCCAACCTCGCCCTTGCCGGCCTCGCCTCATCCATGCCGGTGATCCTGGCGCCGGAACACTATGCGCGCTGGCTGGATACGAGCGAGCGCGACCCCCACGCGCTCCTCAAACCATGCCCCTCCGACTGGCTGCGCGCCTGGCCCGCCAATCCCGGCGTTGGCAATGTGCACAATCAGGGCGAGGCGTTGCTGGGAGAGTAAGGGTCACACCGCACCCGATCGTGCGGCTTGCCTTGGCCGCGCGAAGCTTCCTAGATTGGGGAGCTTCGTCGGGGAGAATGACATGAAGGCCGCTCTTGCCGCCGCGCTCGCGGTGGTCTCGCTCAGCGCGTGCGAGACGCTGAACCAGCTGCCGACCGAAGAAGAACTCGCGACCTTCGGACAGGACTCCAATGCTCTCGTCCTCCTCTCCGCGACCGACAGCTTCGGCTGCGGCACGACGACCCTCGCCTTCATGGACATGGAGTCAAAGGCCAGCTTCGATCGCACCATCCCCACCGGAGATCTCGCCGCGGCCGTGGTGCGCCCCGGCAACTACCAGCTCTTTTTCGGCAAGTGCGCCGCCGCCGTCGGCGACATGGGCGGCATCATGTTCTGGTTCGACACCGCGGAGGTAAAGCCGAACGAGGTCGTCTATCTTGGAACCTTCAACATGGACGTGGTCGATGTCACGGCTCAGGCCGGCGTGCTCGACAACATCTTCACGCTCGGCCTTACCGCGCTCACCGGCACGGCGAGCCAGTATCCCGTCTATGACATGCGCGATGAGACCGGCCGCATCCGGGAGTTGCTGCGCAGGCAGTATCCGCAATTTGCCGACAGCATGATCACGCGCGTGCCCGCCGCCATCCTCTTGCGCGAGGATTTCGCTCAGGCCTTCCGCAACGCGTATGCGCCGCGCGCCGACGGCTCCTTCCCGACGGAGGAGGAAGCCCAGGCCCGCCTCGACAGCGAGATCGACAAGGCGATCGAGGCCTCGCTCGCGCGCTATCGCGCCACCCATCCGCAGCCGGACGGCGCCCCCGCGCCGCTCGTCGTCGAAAGTCCGGCGTCCTGAAACGGGCCGCAGGCCTCGAGCCGCGTCCAATCTGTCAGGACCGGGGCGCTCCTCGCACGCGCAGCATTTCCGAGCCCATCGCCGCCCCGCGAAGAATGACAATTGAGGCAGCGCGCAGCTGAAGCTCTGGCGCGTGCGTCCAGCTTGACCCGAAACCGGATATCCAAAACACTCGCTTGCATAACAACAAGAAGGGTCGACACCCCCATGCCAATCCCAAAGCGCTTCCTTGAGCTTGCACGTGCCGGGCTCGCCGCTTCGCTCTTCGCTCCCACCGCGATCTCCCAGACGCCGCCGCAAGCGCCAGCGGCCTATGTGCCGACCGAAACGCGCGCCGATCCCGATCTGCCGCGAACGTCCTTCGGCCATCCCAGCCTCGAAGGTGTCTGGGGCTCCAACTGGGTCCTGCCGCTCGAGGCGTCCTCGCGCGTGCCGGTGCTGGTGCTGCCGGAAGAAGTCGCGCAGGGTTATGCCGCCGCCTATGCCAAGGGGGTTGGTGACGCGCTTGACCGGCAGCTCGATCCCGAAGTGCCCGAGACCATGCGCAATGTCGAAGGCCTTCCCCTGGTGCGCGGCGAGCGGCGCGCACGGGCTGTCGTGATTCCGGCCAACGGCATGCTTCCCTACACCGCCAAGGCGCGCGCCGAATCCGAACGCGGACAGCCCGGCGGCGGCTACAACAATCCCGAAGAGCGTCCCAACTGGGAGCGCTGCGTGCGAAGCCTCGGCCAGCCGCCGCTATACCCCATCGGCAATACGCCGCGCCAGATCATCCAGAGACCCGACAAGGTGATCATCTTCACCGAGTATGGCGGGGAGGCGCGGATCATCCCGTTCAGCGACACGCACAAGCCGAAAATGTTCTGGGATCTCCTGGGTGACGCCATCGCGCATTGGGAGGGAAACACGCTGGTCATCGAAACCATCGGTCTGCCGGAGGCGGACAGGGTGCGTCTGTTCCCGTCCTTCGTGGTGTCAGGCAAGGCGACCGTGATCGAACGCTACACACGCCTTGGCATGGACGAGTTGCTCTATCAGTTCACGGTCATCGATCCGGACGTCTACACCGAACCATGGCTGGCCGAGTATTCCATCTACCCAATTGAGGGCGGCATTTATGAGCACGCCTGCCATGAGGGCAATTATGCAATGAACAATATCCTGCTCGGGGCCCGCATCGCTGACGCGCGCAAGGCCCCAAGACCCGACTAGAGCGCCGCCCCGTCGCGTCGGGTCTGGGGGCTGGATCCAGCGCACAGCAAACCTCTCCTCTACCTGATCGGGATAGGAGCCCGGCGATGACGACCGACTATATCAACTATTCTGTCGCGGGCCGCATCGCCACGATCACTCTGGCGCGGCCTCCGCTCAACGCCTTCTCGCTCGCCTTCCTCGACGAGATCATCACCGCCCTCCGCCGCGCCGGCGCCGACCCGGATGTGCGGGTCGTGATCCTGGCGAGCGACATCCCGCTGATATTCTGCGCCGGGCTTGACCTCGACATCATCCTTGGCAGCGATGCGACGACGATCCGCGCCTTCCTGAACCGACTCTACATCGAGCTCTGGGATGTGCAGCGAAACCTCGGCAAGCCCAGCATCGCCGCTGTCGATGGCGCAGCACGCGGCGGCGGCATGACGCTCGCCATCTCCTGCGACATGATTGTGGCCGGCGAGGCTGCAACATTCGGCTATCCCGAGATCAACCTTGCCTTGCCCCCGGCCATCCACTTCGCCCACCTGCACAGGGTCATCGGCCGCTATCGCGCCTTTGACGTCCTGTTCACCGCGCGCACGTTCAGCGCACATGAAGCGCTGTCTCTCGGACTCGCTAGCCGCCTCGCGCCTGCCGCCCTGCCCGCAGCGATCGAGGCCGCTCGCGCCATCGCGGAAAAATCTCCCGCCGCCATCGCGTTGAGCCGCGCAGCCTTCCACCGCGAGGCCGACCGTGACTACACCGAAGCCGTCGCGCGGGCCGTGGACGATTTCTGCACGGCCGCCGTGACGCCCCACGCGCAGGAAGGCCTCCGCGCCTTCCTCGAAAAGCGCAAGCCCGACTGGCCGCGCCAGTAGCCGCGCCAGCGCTACTGTCGCACCGCGTTCCAGTTGAACAGGAAGTCGCGATGCTCCGCCCAGGTCTGGCCGTGAATCGTCCCGTCATCGACCAGGCACGCTGCAGAATGATACGGCCCCGCCCCGTCCGTCGTGCGGAAGCTCACACATGTACGGCCGCGATCTGTCTTCCATCGTCCGCCGAGAATCTCGCTGTCGTAGAACGACCCTGTCACCGTGCCGTCCGTCTTGAGGGCCAGCTCCATCGCCTTGGTGTAGGGCTCAGCCGGGTTGGTCGAGAGGTCGACCGTCCATCGCCCGTCCAGGCTGTTGATGGCGCCGGTCCCCGCCGGCAGGCTTGCGCATCCGGCAAGTCCTGCCGCCAGCGCCACAACGCCGGCCAACGCCACACTTCGCTGCATCATCCACTCTTTTGTTGTTCATTCCCTTGTACGCGCCGCTGGCCGAACCGGATCGTCACGATCGAGCTTGACGTATTATTTGCTATTTTGTAGAATTATTGCACGAAAGCGTAACTTTATATACGCCGCAACGCCGGGGTCTCGACCATGACTCATCCCACCATCACGCCCGCCCTGTTCTACCGCGACCCACGCGCTGCTCTCGCCTTCCTGCAGAGGGCGTTTGGCTTCGAACTCGAACTCCTGATCGAGGACGAACATGGCGGACTGCAGCATTCGCAGCTGCGCTTCGGCGGCGGCCTCATCATGGTCGGCACGGAATGGGACGAAAAGCGCCGCAGCCCTGCCTCGGTGGAGGGCCGCAACACGCAGACCATCCACGTCCACCTGGCAGAGCAGTCCGCAGACGCGCATTGCACGGCGGCTAAAGCCGCCGGCGCCGAAATTCTCGTGGAGCCAGCTAACCAGTTCTATGGCGAGCGCACCTATCAGGCGCGCGATCCGGAAGGCCACATCTGGTCCTTCGCGCAAAGCATTGGCCATGTCGAACCCGCCGACTGGGACAAGGCCACCGGCCTTCGCACATGGGCGCGCGAAGGCTATGGCAAGGCATGAACGCCAGCCGCAAGCCCCGCAGCCAACCCGGCATCGATGAGCTGTTCGCGGCGCTGTCTGATCCCTCGCGCCGCCGCGCCGTCGAACTCCTCGGACAGCGCCCCCGGCGCGCAGGCGAACTCGCCGAGCTTCTCGGACTTCCCGCACCCGCGATGAGTCGCCACCTTAAAGAACTCAAGTCAGCCGGTCTCGTCGCCGAAACCCATCCGGCATTCGATGCGCGCGTTCGCATCTACGCTCTCAACAGCCAGCGCCTGGCCGACATCAAGACCTGGCTTGCGCGGGCCGAGCAGGGCTGGAGCGAACAGCTCTCATCCTTCGCGGCGCACGTCGCCGACCAGCAGCGGAAAAAGCCTGGCCGGCGCCGCACAACATGACGTCTCGCGTCCTCGTCTCGCTCCGCGTTCCGTGCACGCCAGAAGAAGCCTTCCGTTACTTCACGCAGGACATCGGCCAATGGTGGACCGACAGCGATCTCTTCCTGTTCACCCCGCGCAGTCCGGGAAGGCTCGCCTTCGAACCGCCCGATGCCGCCGGCAAGGGCGGCCGTCTCGTCGAGCGCCTGCGCAATGGCAGCCTCTTCGAGATCGGCCCTGTGCGCGTCTGGATCCCGGGTGAGCGACTCGTTGTCGGCTGGCGCCACGCCAGCTTCGGCCCGGATCACGCCACCGAGGTTGAAGTCCGCTTTGAGCCTGTTGAAGGCAAAGGCGGCCTTGAGACGCGTGTCAGCGTCGAACATCGTGGCTGGGAATCGGTGCCACAAGAACATGTCGCGCGGCATGGCTTCCCGCTTCAGGCCACCAACCAGCGCCAGGGTGAACAATGGCGCGCCGGACTTGAAGCCCTGAGGCAATGTGTGATGGCAACAATTCGTCCACGCCTTCCTGATTGAATGCCCCACATTGACTGCCGGAGGCCGCCCGGCGTATCCGCGCTCGTCGCACGTTGGGGAACCGGACATGTCTGTTGCACAGGCCACGTCTCCACCTCCCGGCGCGCGGCGCGCCGGCGGCAACGCCTTCTTCTTCATCATCGTCACAGTGTTCATCGACATGATGGCCTTCGCCGTCATCATGCCGTCGATGCCTTACCTGATGGCTGAACTCATCAACGGCGAGGCCGCGCTCGCAAACGCCCGTGACCTCGCTGCGAGCGGCAATGCGCTGCCGCTGGAAGCCATGCTGTCGGAAGCCGCCCCCTGGGGCGGCTACATCACCATGGTCTATGCGATCATGAACTTCCTCTCGGCGCCCATTCTCGGGGGCCTGTCCGACCGTTTCGGCCGCCGCCCGGTCCTGCTGGTCTCCATCGGCACGCTGGCGATCGACTTCCTCATCATGGGCCTTGCCCACACCATCTGGCTGCTCTTCCTCGGCCGCGTCCTTTCAGGGATCTCAGGTGCGACCCATTCCACCGCCGCCGCCTACATCGCCGACGTCACCGAGCCTGAAAAGCGCGCCCAGGCTTTCGGCATGCTCGGCGCCGCCTTCGGTCTCGGCTTCATCCTCGGACCGGCGATCGGGGGCTTCCTCGGCCAGTTCGATCCGCGCTACCCCTTCTTCGCGTCCGCCGCGCTGGCGCTCATCAATTTCTGCTACGGCCTCTTCGTCCTGCCGGAATCCCTCAGCAAGGAAAACCGCCGTCGCTTCGAGTGGAAGCGCGCCAACGCCTTCGGCGCCTTCGCCCATCTCGGCAAGGTGCCCTTCCTCGCCTGGTTCATGCTGGCGCTTGGCCTCTTCCAGTTCTCCTACTGGGTCTATCCGGCGACCTTCAACTACTACGCCGGCGTCAATTTCGGCTGGGGCGAGGGCATGATCGGCCTTGCGCTGATGATCGTCGGAATCGGCTCGGCGGTCGTACAGGGCGCCCTCATCGGCCCGATCATCAAGCGCTTCGGCCCCACCAACACCGCCGTCTTCGGCTTCCTCATCTGTGTCGTGACCTTCGCAGCCTACGCTTCGGCGACCGAGGGGTGGATGGTCTATTTCATCATCCCGTTCGGCGCCCTTGCCGGCGTGCTCGGTCCGGCAATGAACCAGATCATGTCGGTGCGAACGCCAAAGAATGCGCAGGGCGAGCTTCAGGGCGCCATCGCCAGCGTCAACTCACTTTCCAACATGGTGGCGCCGCTGGCCCTCACCCAGACCTTCCACTATTTCACCGCGCCCGGCGCACCCACATTCTTCCCTGGCGCGGCCTTCGCGCTCGCCGCCGTGTTCTGCGCCGTCTCACTGCTGCCGCTGATGCGCGGCCTTGCAGTCGCCCCGAAGGTCGAGGACACACCCCTACCGCAACCCGCGCAGGCGTCCGCCTCGCAGTCTGCCTAGAGTACAGCCGGCCCACACATGCCAGACGCCCGCCCCGCCCTCTTCCTTGATCGCGACGGCGTCATCAATGTCGACCGCCACTACATCTTCCGCCGCGAGGACTTCGAATGGATGCCGGGCGCGCAGGATGTTATCCGCCGTTTCAACGCCATGGGCTGGTGGGTCTTCGTCGTCACCAACCAGTCCGGCATCGCCCGCGGCTTCTACACCGAAGACGACATGCAGGTCCTGCACGACTGGATGAACGCCGAACTCACAGGGGCCGGCGCCCGCATCGACCGGATCTATCACTGCCCCTTCCATGAAGACGGCACGATCGAGCGCTACCGGCGCGACAGCTACGACCGGAAGCCCAAGCCCGGCATGCTGATCCGCGCGATGACGGACTTCCCCGTCATCAAGGAGCGCTCCTTCCTCATCGGCGACAAGCAGGCCGATCTCGACGCTGCAAAGGCCGCCGGCGTGCGCGGCTTCCTCTTCACCGGCGGGGACCTCTCCCAGTTCGCAGACTGGGCGCTGGCCGATCTGGGCGAGGGGCGGTAACTCAGTTCGGCGTCGGCGCCGGGGCTTGCGGCATCACCTGCGGCTGCACTGTGCCCTGCACGGGCGGCAGCGTGCTCTGCGCCGGCGGCGCCTGCGGCGTCGCTGTCGGCGCGCGATACTCCACCGCACCCGTGGGCGTCTCGACCGGCGTCGTCACCGGATCGCAGTCCACCGGCCCGCGCGGCGCCACCTGCTCCTGCAGCGCCATCGCCACGGCGTTGCTGGGATTGGGCTTCAGCTCGAACGCGTCCTGGCTGGCATAGATGTCGTAGATTGCGCCATCGCCCATCAGCTGGCCGCTCGCCGAGGTGTGGCTGAAATCGGCGAGGTTGAGCAGCTTCCAGCTGGTCCCCAGACAGCCCATGAAATCGCCCGTCGCGCACTCCTCCGTCGTCTCGCGGCGCGGCGCATACTTGTTGGTACAGTTGGGGTTCACATAGGTGCCGTAGACCTCGGTCACCTTGAACAGCGAGTCCATGCCGATCACATTCGCCCACGGCTTGAACTTCACCACCGGCCCTTCGATGTGGATGCGCTGTCCGGTGATCTGGTAGTCGACCGGCTGGCCGCGCAGTTTCTGCTCCGCATCGGCAAGATCAATCGTCGCGGTGTACTCGAAATCGCTGACCTTCTTGAGCGTCACCTGACCGGCCAGCCGTTCCTTCGAAAGCTGCGCGTAGGTCTGCAGGTTGAGCCCGACCAGACCGACGATCATCGCGCCCGCCAGCGTCAGCCCGCCGAACAGCACGCGCAGCAGGCCGCCGCCGAAATTGGCCTTGAACAGCTTGGCGAAGCCGCCCACCAGCATCAGCACGCCCACCAGCCCGACAAAGGCCGGTATGAGCCACCAGATCGACATGCCGCCACTCCTACGCTCGAGCGCATTCCACGCGAATGGGCTGCACCGCCCGTCCGTTCCCCGGCGACCTTTAACAAATGCAACGCGCCCTGCCCACCCGTGCGAAACGCACGAAGTCGCAACGTCATTACCGACATGTCAGGTGTGGCCTAGAAAACGCGTGGCCGTTCCTGCCGCTTCAGGTGCAGCCCGCACTCTTCCTTGGTGAAGCCGACCCAGCGCCCGGACCGGATGTCGTTGGGGTCCACCGGACGCGCCGTGCAGGGCCAGCAGCCAATCGAGGGATAGCCCTCCGCCACCATCGGATGGGGCGGCAGCCTCTTGTCCTGCACCAGCGCGGCGAGTTCCTCCGGCGTCTGGTCCGCCAGCGGATTGATCTTGAAGCGCCCTTCGAAGTACTCGGCCACCGGCAGCTTCGCCCGCCCTCCGCCGTGGAAGCGCTTGCGCCCCGTGATCCACGCATCGAACCCTTCCAGCGCCGGCGCCAGCGGTCGCACCTTGCGCACTTCGCAGCACGCATTCGGGTCCGTCTTGTTGAGCACGCCCTTAGGATCAATCGCCTTTACCTCCTCCTTCACCGGTTGGAAGGTGCGGATGTCGGAAAGGCCAAGCAGCCGGCCCAGCTCATCGCGATACTGGAGCGTCTGGTGGAAATGCATGCCTGTGTCGATGAAGACGATCGGCACGGCCTGGTCGACGTCGGCGATTAGACTCAGCATCGCCGCGCTCTCGGCGCCGAAGGACGACACATAGGTCAGCTTTCGCCCGAACTCGCGCAGAGCGACGCGAATGATCTCGTGCGGCCCCTTCCCGCGCAGCTCCGCGTTCAGCCGCTCGACAATCTGATCCGGCGTTTCGATTGCCATTGCGAGCGCACTCATTCCGCTGCCTTCGACTGTCGGGCCTTCTGTCTCTTGACGAAGATAGAGTCGGAGGTGTCCGCGGCAGACTGGTAGAATTCTGAAAACTCTTGTGAGGAAGCGGCGTAGACGGTCTCAGCGTCGTCTCCGTCCAGAACGATGGCATCGAACCCCGTCCGGATCATCAGGCGCAACTGATCGCGCAAAACCTGCCCGGTCGCGCGGATTTCGCCCCTGTATCCATGCCGGCGACGCAACAGCTGTGCCTGACTGAAAGCGCGTCCGTCAGTGTATTTCGGGAACTGGAGTTCGATCAGGTGAAGCCGGTCGAGGAATGGCTCCAGTTGGCTTGGGTCATCCGTGTTCTGCAAGCGAACACCGATCGAGCGGTTGCGTGTCAGGAGCTGATCATGCTCCGACAGGAAGCGCCCCAGCGAAACCACGATGCAGCCGCCCGGCGATAGCTCGTGCCCGTCCTCGACGAACGCCCAGACATCGTCGACCACCTTGCCGTCCTTAAGCAGCGGCATAGAGCGCCTCCTTGAACGGCGCCTGTCCCACGCGTCCCATCGTGTCGATGAATTTCTCCGAGCTATCGCGGCGCAGCGCGAGGTACGTGTCAATCACGCGACGGATCGCCGGCGCCACCTCCTCGTGCTTCAGACCAGGGCCCTGGATCGTGGCGATCGCGGCCTTCTCGTCGGCGCGGCCGCCGAAGAGCACCTGGTAGAATTCCTCGCCCTTCTTGTCGACGCCAAGGATGCCGATATGGCCGACATGGTGGTGCCCGCATGCATTGATGCAGCCCGACACGTTCACATGCAGCGCGCCCACCTCGTCCTCAAACTCCGGATCGGCGAACACCGCCTGGATCTCGTTCGCGACCGAGATCGAGCGCGCATTCGACAGGTTGCAATAGTCCAGCCCCGGACAGGAGATGATGTCAGACCCCAAGCCGGCGTTTGAGGCATTCAGGCCCGCAGCCTTCAGCTCGGCATACACGGCCGGCACATCATCCAGCCTCACATGCGGAAACACCACGTCCTGCTCATGCGCGACGCGGATGTCATCGAGCCCATAGCGCTCGCCGATGTCCGCCAGCACGCGCATCTGGTCCGACGTCGCATCGCCAGGCGCCTCGCCCGGCTGCTTCAACGCGACATGAACCGAAGCGTAGCCTGCCACACGGTGTGGCCTGAGGTTGTTCCTGGCCCACCGCGCCTGCTCGCGGCTGGCGGACTTGAAGGCCTCGAAAGGCGCGGACACGGCTGGCAGCTTCGCAAATGCTGGAGGAGCGAAATACGCGGAGATGCGATCAACCTCCTCCTGCGGAAGCACCACCTTCTCCCATGTGTTCTGCGCTGCGAACTCCGCTTCGACCTGCCTGCGGTACTCCTCCAGCCCCAGCTCATTGACCAGGATCTTGATCCGCGCCTTGTACTTGTTGTCCCGCCGCCCATGGCGGTTGTAGACGCGCATGTTGGCTTCGAGATAGTCGAGCAGATCCTCCTTCGCGACCCAGTCGCGAACGGTCAGGCCGATATAGGGCGTCCGACCCAGCCCGCCGCCAACGATGAACTCGAAGCCCACGCGGCCTGCGGCGTTCGTCTTCATGTGCAGTCCGATGTCGTGCACGCGCACCGCCGCGCGATCCGTTGCAGTCCCCGTCACCGCGATCTTGAACTTGCGTGGCAGGCTCGAGAATTCCGGATGGAAGGTCGACCACTGCCGGATGATCTCGCACCACGGCCGCGGATCCTCGATCTCATCGAGAGTGGCGCCTGCCAGATGATCCGACGTCACATTACGGATGCAGTTGCCGCTCGTCTGGATCGCATGCATCTCGACATCCGCGAGCGCATCCAGCACGTCCGGCATGTCAGCCAGCTTGATCCAGTTGTACTGGATGTTCTGCCGCGTCGTGAAATGCCCATAGCCCTTGTCGTATGTGTCCGCGATCATTGCGAGCTGGCGCAGCTTTCTCGCATCCAGCTGGCCGTACGGAATCGCCACGCGCAGCATGTATGCGTGCAGCTGCAGGTAAACGCCGTTCTGCAGCCGCAGGGGCTTGAAATGCTCTTCCCGCAGCTCGCCCTTCAGACGACGTTCAACCTGCCCGCGGAACTGCCTCGCGCGTTCCCGGACCAGCGTCTCGTCAAATTGATCGTAGCGGTACATCAGGCCGCCTTCTTCGCGTGCCCGATGCCCAGATCCGTCTCGACCCGCGCCACCCAGCGCTGCACATTCGGGAATTCGTTGAGATCGAACCCGCCCTCATCCGCCCAGCGCGTGTAAGCCACCAGCGCGATGTCGGCGAGCGTCAGGCTTTCACCCACGAAGTAGTTCGAGAAGGTGAGCTGCAATTCCATCACGCCCAGAGCGCGCCGCCCGCGCGCAAGAAGCTGCGGATCAAGCTCGTCATCACTCATGTTCATGAACTTCTTCCGGAACCGCCGCACAGCGATATAGGGCTCGTGGCTATACTGCTCCCAGAACAGCCAGCTCATCATCTTCGCCTTCTCGAACGGATCGGCAGGAACCAGCGACTCGCTCGCATACATCTCCGTGAGATAGAGGATGATCGCGTTCGACTGCGGAAGGATGCGCCCGTCCGGCAGCCGCATCACCGGCACCTGCCCCGACGGGTTCATCCGCATGAATGCATCCGAGCGCGTGCCGCCTTCGACAACACTCACCTCGATCCAGTCATAGTCGACGCCGAGATAATCCGCCGTCCACTTCGTCTTGAGGCAGTTGCCCGAGATCGAGTCGCCATAGAGCGTCAGCTTGGTGATTGCGCGATCGAGCATCAGTTGTTCCCCGCCTGCTTGCCGAACATCGGATGATTGGTCGGGCCTCTCGCCCGGATGGTCTCGCGGATCGTCTCGCGTCCCGCAACCGCACCGTCCGGGGATACCTGCATGAAATAAGGGTCCGCCACGCGCATCTGGTCCTGAGCTGCCCACGCCAGCACGTCGTTTGCGCCCACGCCCGTCATGACCTCGGCTTGGCGCAGATCCTCCGACCACGCGCGATCCTTCGTCAGGTAGACAACTCGCCCCGTCGCCGACAGCCACGCCGTGATCACCTTCGGCGTCTCAGCAGAAAGCTTGGGCCGCTCGGAACTCACGACAACATCCTCCAGAGATCTGAGAGGGAGGGACTTGACCTGTCATCCCGGGCGGACCGCAGCGCAGACCGGGGCGCCCAATCCTCGCGTCCTGATCCCTTGGTCGCTGCTTCCCCGCCCTCACTTTGCGCGGGCTGACGGAAAGCCTCCCTCGTGTGATCCCGCGCCAGGCGGACCACCTCGCCAATCACCAGCAGCCCCGGCCCCTCGATGCCCGCGCGCGCGATGACCTCGCCCACCTCGCCGAGCACGCCGAACGCGCGCACTTCCTCCGGCCGCGTCGCATTCTCCACCACAGCCACGGGCGTTGCTGCATCGCGCCCCGCCGCGATCAGCCGCGCCGCGATCGTGCCTGCGGTGCCAACGCCCATATAGACCACGACTGTCTGGTTGCCGCGGGCCAGCGCCGCCCAGTCGAGATCGGGCGATGCGCCAAGCTTCGCATGGCCCGTCACGAACGTCACCGCCTGCGCCACATCGCGATGCGTCAGCGGTATCTGCCCCGCCGCCGCCACGCCCAGCGCCGCCGAAATGCCCGGCACGACGTCAACCGCAACACCTGCCGTCCGCAACGCTTCCACTTCCTCCCCGCCGCGCCCGAAGATGAAGGGATCGCCACCCTTGAGGCGCACCACCCGCTTGCCGTCGCGGGCGGCCGCAATCATGCGCGCGTGAATCTCATCCTGCGCAACCGAATGCTCGCCCTTGCTCTTGCCGACGGGCACGATCTCGGCATCGCCCCGCGCCAGCGCCAGCACGTCGCGGCCCACCAGCCGGTCAGCGAAGATCATATCCGCTTGCCCGATCAGTCGCGCAGCCTTGAGCGTCAGCAGGTCCTTATCGCCCGGGCCCGCGCCCACGAGTGCGACGGATCCCGCCCGCCCAAACCCTGAGCTTTGGGGCTGCGTCCCTGTCTCTCCCGTCCGAGAGCCCGGCGCGTCCGGCATCGATTTTGGCCCTTTAGTTTTTCTCACGCATGCGCATATAAGGGGGAGACACCCAGCCTACCGGACGTGGTCCCACACGGCAAATGGCCGGAAGGCAGTAACGACGCAATGAACCATTCCTAAGCAGAACCATTAGGCGCCCTCACCCGCCTTCACATGCAGAAAACCTCAAGCAAAATGGCCCAGGAAGATCGCCTCCCCGCCCTCAACGCCCTACGCGCCTTCGAGGCAGCCGCCCGCCATCTCTCCTTCACGCGCGCCGCCGAGGAGCTCAACGTCACGCCTGGCGCCATCTCCCAGCAGATCCGACAGCTCGAAGAGTTCGCCGGCGCACCGCTTTTCCGCCGCACGGGCCGCCAGGTCCTCCTCACCGACGCCGGCCAGGCCGCCCTGCCGCTTCTCACGCACGCCTTCGAGCTCATGGCTGAAGCCGTCCACCACATGCGCGCGCCCGCGCGCCGCGACCGGCTGATGATCTCGTCCGCCCCCTCCTTCGCCGCCAAATGGCTCGCCCCGCGGCTCGAGAAATTCCAGGAACTCAATCCCGAGGCCGAAGTCTGGGTCTCGGCCGACCTCGCCATGACCGACTTCAACTCATCCGACATCGATCTCGCCCTGCGCTACGGCAAGGGCGTCTACGAAGGCCTGCGCGCTGAGAAAATCATGTCGGAGTCCTGTCTGCCGGTGTGCTCGCCCGATCTCATGAGCGGTCCGCATCCTCTGCGCTCGCCCGCCGACCTCGCCCACCACGTCCTCCTGCACGACGAAAGCCCCGAGAACGATCCTTCGCGCCCCGACTGGAATTCGTGGCTGAAGGCGCGCGGGGTCACCACAGTCGATGGCAATCGCGGCCCGCGCTTCACGCAGTCCTCGCTCGTCGTCGAAGCGGCCGCCGCCGGCCGCGGCGTGGCGCTGGCCAAATTCGCCATCGCATCGGGCGATCTCGAACGCGGCCGCCTCATCTCGCCATTTGCGGATGGGTCGAGCGACATCGATTTCGCCTACTGGATCGTCTACCCAAAATGGCGCACGCCCTCGAAACTCGCCCGCACCTTCATGGCGTGGCTCAAGAGCGAAGCCCAGTCGGCGGAAGTGACAGGCGTCTGAGCCGCGAGGCGTCCTGACGCGCCCCGATGAGCCACCAACGCCCATGCCTTGGCAGGCGAGCCCGTCCGGGCAACCACTTCGGCGACACGTTGGGCGCCCTGTGGTTGACCGGTAGCTCCGAGACATTTGGAAACGCCACACCGCGCCGGGCCGACCGCGTCCCCGGCCGGGCCCTCCTTGGCCCAAGCGAGCCCAGAACCCACGCTTGCATCGCCACGCGACCCGCGCTCCACTCTGCCAAACCGTCAGAAACGCGAGAGGCTCATGCGCTTCATTCACACGCTCTCAGCTCTCCTCGCCTTCGGCCTTGCAGCATCCTGCGCGACGCCGACAACGCCGTCCCTGCCGCCGCCGAACCCGCCCACCATCCTCGACAGCTATGTTGCGAGGCCTGACCCCGCCTTCGCCTGGAAGGTCGAGAAGACCTTCACCGGTGAAGGCTTCCGTGGCGCGGTGGTCGAACTCACCTCGCAAACCTGGATGACGGCAGCCGAGTCTGACCGCCCCATCTGGAAGCACTGGCTCACGATCACGGTCCCTGACCGGCTCACCAGCAACAAGGCCTTCCTTTATATCGGCGGCGGCTCGACAGCCTCCACGGCGCCGTCAACCGCATCGGCCCGCTTCGCCCAGATGGCGGTCGATACCGGCTCGGTCATTGCTGAACTCGGCCAGGTCCCCAACCAGCCGATCCGCTTTGCCGACACGCCCGGCACGGCGCGCAGCGAAGACGACATGATCGCCTACCTTCAGGCCCGTTATGACGCAGACAAGAACCCCGAAGCGCTCGTTCGCCTGCCCATGGTGAAGAGCGCAACCGCCGCCATGACGGCTGTCCAGCAATTCATGGCCAGCCCGGAGGGCGGGGCCCGCGTAATCGACGGCTTCGTCGTCTCGGGCGGCTCCAAGCGCGGCTGGACCAGCTGGCTCGTCGGCCTCTTGGACCCGCGCGTCATCGGCATGATGCCCATCGTCATTCCGGTGCTCGATTTCGACGCCATGGCGCGTCACCATTGGGAAACGCTGGGCTACTTCTCCCCTGCCGTCGGCGATTATGTCACCCACGGACTGATACCCGGCGAGATCGGCGGCAAGATGAACGTCATCAACGCCATCGAAGACCCCTTCGTCTATCGCGGCCGCCCGTCGATGAAGATGCCCAAATTCATCATCAACGCGGTGGGCGACGAGTTCTTCCCGCCCGACAGCACGAAGTTCTCCTACCATCTTCTTCCAGGCTCAAAGCAGCTGCGCATGCTCCCCAACTCGCGCCACTCCACGGCGGGCACCGACATCAATGAGAGCATGACGGCCTGGTACGACAACCTCATCCACAATCGCGCGACACCGGAATATGCGTGGACTGTGCGCGAGGATGGCGCGCTCGTCGTCGACCCCGGCCCAGCAAGGCCCAGCGCCGTCCTCCTCTGGCAGGGCACGAACCCCGGCGCGCGCGACTTCCGCGTCGCAACCCTCGGCGACAAGGCCTTCACCGCAACGCCCCTCGCCCCCCAATCCGATGGAACCTATGTCGGCAATGTCGAACAACCCGCGAGCGGCTTCACGGCCTACTTCGTCGAACTCACCTACCCCACCGGCGGCAGGTATCCGCTCAAGGTGACCACCGAAGTCTACGTCAAGCCGGACATCTATCCCTATCGCTGGGAAGACGCCCGACCGATCACCGCGCCGGACGGCAAGTGAGCGCAGCATGCGAGACGAGCCCGTCGCAACCGACGTGGACCACTGGCTGTCCCGCCTCGCGCCTGTAGCGCGCGCCGCGCTGGAAAATCTCCGCACTCAGATCCACGCGGCCGCGCCAGGGGCGGAGGAGAAGATCAGCTACGGCCAGCCGACTTTCGTGCTGCACGGCCATCTCGTGGCCTTCGGCGCCTTCAAGAAGCATCTCAGCTTCTTCCCGATGAATTCGTCCATCATCGCGAAATTCCCCGAAGCAGCGCGGTTCGCAACCTCCTCCGGCACGCTGCAGTTCCAGCCGGAAAAGCCTCTGCCTGCCAGCCTGGTGAAGAAGATCGTCAAGGCCCGGATCGCGCAGAATCTCGAACTGGCCGGTGAACGCGCCGCGGCCAGGAAAAAGAAGGCCGCAACGAGGAAGAAATGAGGATGCGGCCCGCCCCGGTTGAGGCGAGCCGCATCCTTGCGATCTAAAGATGTCGCTAGGCCAGGCCCTTCTCGAAGGTCGCGAGCAAGCGCGCCCACGCACGGTCGGCCTGGACCTGGTCGAAGACCTGGCTGTCGGGCGGGCACCAGCCATGGTCGGCAGGATAGACCTCGACCTCGGCTGGAATGCCCTGCGCGTCGAACGCGGCTTTCACCTTGTCCTTGACCGTCGGGTCCTGCTTGTCATCGTTCTGCGCCACGGCGATCAGCACCGCCTTGGCCTTCATCTGCGGGATCAGCAAGTGCGGGCTCGTCGGCTGCGCCGTATGCAGGCCGCCGCCATGGAAGCTGCCGCCGGCCTTAACGCGCTCCGGAACAAAGCCCATCGTCCGCATCACGAGCGGACCGCCCATGCAATAGCCGGTCGTGCCGATCCCCTTCGAGGTGTCGACCTCCTTCTGCTGGTCGAGCCAGGCCACCGCCGCGATCGCATCCTTTTTCGTATTCTCCGGATTGCCGACCGTCGGCCCCATCAGCGCAACAAGCCTCTGGCGGACCGGCGGATCGGAGAACTTCTCCGTCGTCGCATCGAACACCTGCCCCTTCTGCAGCCGGTAGAATGGATTGACCGTCAGCACCGCATAGCCTGACTGGGCAAGCCGGTTGGCCATCACACGAAAGGCCGGCCGAAGACCCATGATGTCAGGCCACACGAGAACAGCCGGCCACTTTCCGGTTGTCGGTGCAACATAGTGCGCATCGATCACGCCATCCGGCGTCGTCACCTGGACTTCGCGCTCCGCCGTGACGGCAGGATTGGGCGGCGCGGTCGTGCAGGCCGCAAGGGCCGCCAGCGACATCGCGCTGAAGCCCCGGCGCGACAGCCGCCCGCTCGCAAAGCCTTCCTCATTGTCCTGTTCGGTATGCTCGTCACACATGGCGGCGTCTCTCCCTGTCGTTTCTGCTGGCGTTGTTTCCCCACCGGATGGTTACAGCCTACACCTTCGCCCCGGCCAGGCAAATCGCACGCGCGTGAGGGATGCCTGCTAGCGATCAAGCCAACCTTCCGCCTTGGCCCATTTGAAGTCAGACGTCGCCGACGCCGCCAGCTTTTCGGTCTCGTAGCCTTCCGAGCCAGCGCCATAGACGCGTCCGCCGATCACCCGCACCTGCAGGCGCTGCGAATTGGCGATCGGCGTTTCCGCCGGCGCATCGAACTCGATGCGATGCCGCGCCAGGCCGCATTCGATGGTGACCCGGCGCATGCCGCCGATGCGGCGCGTCGAGACGACGAGACCTGGAATGCCAGGCCCGCCATCCGTCACCATGGCGATATCCTCGGGGCGCAGATAAAGCTGCGCCGGCCCGTCCGGCAGTGTGCCGACCTCGAGGTCGATAACCCGCTCATCCAGCGTCGCCCGTCCATTTCCGACCACGACGGGGATCACACTCGATTCGCCGATGAAGGAGAACACGAAGGGTGTCGCCGGCGTGTCATAGATTTCGTCCGGCGTCGCCGACTGCTCGATCTTGCCCTTGTTCATCACCACGACGCGGTCAGCCAGTTCCAGCGCCTCCTCCTGGTCGTGGGTCACAAAGAGGGTCGTATGCCCCGTGCGCTCATGAATCTCGCGCAGCCAGCGGCGCAGGTCCTTGCGCACCCGCGCATCAAGCGCGCCGAACGGCTCATCGAGCAGGAGCACGCTCGGCTCGATCGCAAGCGCGCGGGCCAGCGCCACGCGCTGCCGCTGGCCGCCTGAGAGCTGCGAGGGGAAGCGCTTCTCGAGCCCGGACAATTGCACGAGGTCCAGCAGCTCCATCACCCGCTTGCGGATCTCGGCTTCCTTGAGCTTGTTCCTCTTCCGCGCGCGCAAGCCGAAGGCGATGTTGTCCATCACCCGCATGTGCTTGAACAGCGCGTAGTGCTGGAACACGAAGCCGACGCCGCGATCCTGGATACGGCTCTGGGCGGCGTCGCGGTCGTTGAAATAGACCACGCCAGAATCGGCAACCTCGAGGCCCGCAATCGTGCGCAGCAGCGTCGTCTTGCCCGAGCCCGACGGCCCCAGCAGCGCCACGAGTTCGCCCGACGCCACCGTCAGCGACACGTCGTCAAGCGCGGCCAGGCCGGCATAATGCTTGCTGATGTGCTCGGCCCGGACCTGCATCGAAAGAACTCAGTGACGCCGCTGTGCGGCAAGGGAACCGGCGAACCGCGCTTCGAGCATGGTCTTCACCGCCAGGGTGACAAGGGCAAGCATCGCAAGCAAGGAGGCGACAGCGAAAGCGGCCGCTGCCTTGTTGTCATTGTAGAGGATTTCGATGTGCAGCGGCAGCGTGTTGGTCTGCCCGCGAATATGGCCCGAGACGACCGAGACCGCGCCGAACTCGCCCATCGCCCGCGCATTGCAGAGCAGGACGCCATAGAGCAGCCCCCATTTCACATTGGGCAGGGTCACGAGGAAGAAGGTGCGCCAGCCGCCGGCGCCGAGCGAGACAGCCGCCTCCTCCTCGGACGATCCCTGCTGCTGCATCAGCGGGATGAGTTCGCGGGCGACGAAGGGGAAGGTGATGAAGATGGTCGCGATGACGATGCCCGGGACGGCGAACAGGACCTGTATCCCCATGTCCTGCAGCCACGGTCCCAGCACGCTGTTGGCGCCGAACAGGAGAACGAAGATCAGGCCGGAGACAACCGGTGAGACCGCAAACGGCAGGTCGATCAGCGTCAACAGGAACGACTTGCCCTTGAAGTCGAACTTGGCGATCGCCCAGGATGCAGCAACGCCGAACACCAGATTGGCCGGTACAGCGATCGCTGCGACCAGCAGCGTAAGCTGCAGCGCTGACATCGTATCTGGCATCGCGAGCGCCTCGAGATAGACGCCCAGCCCGCGACTGAACGCTTCGATGAAGACCACCAGCAGCGGCGCGATCAGCATGAGGCCGAGAAACGCCAGCGCCACCGCGATCAGCACGAACCGCGTGCGCGGTCCTTCGCCGATGACCTGGCGCGGCGTCTTTCGCCTGGCTGCGGTTGCTGCCTCACTCATGGCCGAACCATCTCCGGCTCCACGCCTGCAACAGGTTGATCACGAACAGCATGGCGAAGGAGATGACGAGCATGATTGTCGCAATCGCCGTTGCGGCCGCGTAGTTGTGCTCCTCCAGCTTGATGACGATCAGCAGCGGGGCGATCTCGCTCTCGAACGGCAGGTTGTTGGCGATGAAAATCACCGAGCCATATTCGCCCACACCCCGCGCAAACGACAGCGCAAAACCCGTGAGAATGGCCGGCAGCAGGCCAGGCAACATCACACGCGTCACCGTGCGCCAGCGCCCTGCCCCCAGCGTGGCCGAGACCTCCTCGGTTTCGCGGTCGATCTCCTCCAGCACAGGCTGCACGGTGCGCACCACGAACGGCAGGCCGACAAAGATCAACGCCATCACGACCCCGGCCGAGGTGAACCCGACTTTCACGCCAAACAGGTCCTCAAGCACGATCCCGAAAGGGCCGTTGGGCGCATAGAGCGTCGCGAGCGCGATGCCGGCCACCGCCGTCGGCAGGGCGAAGGGAAGATCGACAGCCGCATCGAGCCAGCGCCTTCCGGGAAAGCGGTAGCGCACCAGCACCCAGGCCACGAGCACGCCGAATACCGTGTTGACCACCGCGGCAAGGATCGCCGCCCCGAAGGACAGCTGCAGGGAGGCAACAACGCGCGGATCAAGCGCAAGCGCCCAGAACTCGTTCCAGCCCAGTGACGCCGTGCGGATGGCGAGCCCCGCCAGCGGGATCAGCACGATCAGCGAGAGATAGGCGAGCGTATAGCCCAGGGTGAGGTTGAACCCGGGCAGAACGCTTCGCCGTCGCCAGCTGGTCTTTTTGGCCGCGCCCGGCGCTGCTGCCGTCATGCGCTATCTCGCAGGCTGGTAGATCTGGTCGAACAGGCCGCCAGCGTCGAAATGCCGAGGTTGAGCCTGCGCCCAGCCGCCGAAGATCGGATCGTCTATGCTGAGCATTTCCACTTCGCCAAAGCGCGCCATGTCGGCAGGGTCGGCGGACGATGCATCGTTCGGCCGGTAGAAGTGCTTTGCCACGATGCGCTGGCCTTCAGGCGAGTAGAGGTGCTTGAGATAATCCTCAGCCGCCTGCAGCTGCCCGTCCTTGCGTGCATTGCCCGGCACGACAGCAACCGGCGGCTCGGCCCTGATGGACAGCGAGGGATAAACCAGCTCATAGGCGCCGGGCTCCATTTCGGCGAGCGCGTAGAGCGCCTCGTTCTCCCAGGTGATCAGCACATCGCCGGTCCCTTGATTGGTGAACGTTGTGGTGGATCCGCGCGCGCCGGAATCGAGCTTGGCCACGTTGCGATAGAGCGAGGCGACGAACTCCCGCACCCTGGCCTCGTCGCCGCCGAACTGGCGGTGCGCATAGCCCCAGGCTGCAAGGTAATTCCACCGCGCTCCCCCGGACGTCTTGGGATTGGGCGTCACCACCGAGACGCCCGGCTTCACCAGATCACCCCAGTCCCGGATCGCTTTCGGATTTCCCTTTCGCACCATCAGCACGATGGTCGAGGTGTAGGGGGAGGAATTCGCGGGAAGCTTCGAGCGCCAGTCGGCGGGTATCTTGGCCGTCGCCTTGGCGATTTCGTCGATGTCGTTCTGGAGCGCCAGGGTCACGATCTGCGCATCGATGCCGTCGATCACGGCTCTTGCCTGCTTACCCGACCCGCCATGCGACATGGAAACCTTGACCGGTTTGCCGTCCGGTGTCCGGTAGCTCGCCGAGAATGCCGCGTTGAAATCCTCATAGAGCTCGCGCGTCGGGTCATAGGAGACGTTGAGCAGGGTCACTTCGCCGGAATCGGCGCCGCCGCACGCCCCAAGCGCCAACGCCGCGGCCAAGGCGATCCATCCACCGCGCATCTTGCTTCCTCCGAACAGCTTTACGCTAGTTCGACAGTCGTGTTTGTCAAACCCGACCGTCCGCTGAAGTCAGGCCACCAGCTCGCGCAGCCGGATCGGCAGATTGCTTGCAATCGCATCTGCAATGGTGGTCCGGTCAAGCACCGCCCGCGTTGCATCGGCGACCTGGGCGAACACCCGGCGGACCTCGCAGCTGGCTTCCTCCGCGCAGTCCTCACAACGCCGGTAGGCAATCTTGGACAAGCACGGCAAGGGCGCGATCGGGCCATCGATGATGCGCAGGACTTCGCCGAAGGAAATCGTGTCAGCAGGCCGGAAAAGCCCATATCCTCCGGCCTTTCCACGACGGGACGCCACCAGCCCATGGTGCTTGAGGTCGAGGAGGATCTGCTCAAGGAATTTTTTCGGGATGTTCTGCGCCTCGGCGATATCGCCGATGAAAACAGGCTGTCCAGTCGGCTGCTTGGCCAGCGCGACCAGGGCCCGCAGGGCATACTTGGCCTTCTGGGAAATCATGCCTGACAACTCAGCCTGTCGACGAACCGATCGCCCCTCAACCGGGACGACTCCTCACGAAACTATATTGGCTTTGTAGAGTAAGTAAACGGAGGCGCCCCTCAATGGGTTGGCGGGGCTGGCCGTGTGACGCATTCATGACATATGCCCCCTCACAGTATGGGCAATTCGGACCGACGACCTTGCATCGCTTCCTGAAACACCTCCCCCTGGCCGTTCTTGCAGGGCTGCTGGCGCCAGCGGCGCTCGCTCAGGGCGAGGTTGGCGCGAGGGAGCCCTGGACGCTGCAGGATGCGCTTGGCCTGCCCGATGGAGTTCGAATCGAAGGTTCGATCCGTCCGCGCTACGAGGCGCTCGCCAACCCCTTCGTTGCGGGACGGACGGACGATGATGAACTCCTAAGCGTGCGCACACTCCTCAGCATCGAGGCCGACCTCGGCCCGGCGCTCACGCTCGGCGGCGAACTGCTCGATTCCCGCTTCATCCTCGGCAATGAAAGCGGCGGGGCAGCCGGGGAGATCGATACGCTGGAACCTGCCCAGCTCTACCTGTCCTGGCGGCCGAGTGACGTGCTGCTCACGGGCGCAACGCTCGATCTCACGGCTGGACGTTTCACCATGGATCTGGGCTCGCGGCGTCTGGTCGCGCGCGCGATTTATCGCAGCATCCTGACCTCGTTCGACGGCGCCCGCGCCGTCTGGACCTCGCCGGACAAGCTCGCCGTAACGTTCGCCTATGTCGCGTCGGCCCTTCGCGCGCCCGCCGACGCGACTTCGGCGCTCGACAATGAGGTCGCGCTCAATCGCAGTTCGAACACGCGCCTCGGCCTCGCTCACCTCGATGCGCCGCTCCCATTGGGTCTTCGCGGCGAACTCTACGTCCTGGATCTCGACGAGGACGATTCCAGCAACGCTGCAACGCGCAATCGCGACTTTGTGACGGTTGGCGCCCGCCTGCGCCAGCTGCAGTCCAAGGGGCGTTTCGATTTCGAGCTCGAATATGCTCACCAGTCCGGAACGGCGCGCGCCAGCAGCAGCCCGCTTGATGTCACGCCCATCGATCAGGACGCAGAGATGGCGCACGCCGCCATCGGTTACACCTTCGATGCGCCCTGGTCGCCTTACCTGTCGCTGCAATACGATTTCGCCTCAGGCGACCGTTCGCCCGCAGACCGCGCGAGCCAGCGATTTGACACGCTCTTCGGCGACCGCGCCTTCGAGTTTGGTCCGACCGCCCTCGACGGCTTCATTGCGCGGACAAACCTCGCCTCCCCCGGCATCCGCCTTGAAGTGAGACCCGATGCAGAGAGCGACGCTTACATCATGGCGCGCGACGTCCGCCTTGTTTCTGAGACTGACAGTTTCGGTAACTCCGGCGTGCGCGATCCTGCCGGCCTTTCAGGCGATCATGCGGGCCTTCAGATCGAGGGCCGCTACCGCCGCTGGCTGGTGAGGGATTCCTTGCGCCTGGCCGTCGGCGCGGCGATCGTTGCAACCGGGGGTTTCCTCGAGACCGCTCCCAATGCAACGCGGCAGGGCGATCCGGTCTACGGTTTCAGCGAACTCACCTGGACATTCTAGCCGAGCCGGACGCCCTCGAAGCTGCGCCGCATCACCAGCTGGTGCTCGACATGCGCCATCGCTTCGAGCGCCTCACCAAGGGCGTCCTTGACGGCCGAAATCGCCACCGCCGCCTCGACGCGTGAGGCAGTCCCGCTCCGACCGAGCTTTTCGGCCCTTTCACAGACATCGCCCAGGTCCATGGCCCCGACCGATCGCGCAGCGCCCTTGATGCCGTGGGCGGCGTCCGCCCACTGCTCCGCTTCAGCCTGATGGTCGAGCAGGCGCGACCACAGGTCGGCCGACTGGCGGAATATGCCGAGCGCTTCAACCGCAAGACCAGCATCCCCGCCGGTCATCATTTCAAGCTGGGAAAGTTGGATCGCCTGCGCCATGGCCCCCTGGCCTCCCCGGGGGAGGACTCCTGTCGCCCGAGAATCAGGGAGGCCCGGAAACATTGGGTTAAGCCCGCTTGTCCCAAGGCATGGCCCCCCCCGGCCTCAAATCGTTCAATTCTCGGGCAATCGCCGAACTTTGGCCTTGAAGCTGGATCAGCTTGGGATCACCAATCCGCGGGTACAGGGGTACGCCCGATGATCGAAGTCATAGTGAACGTCAGGGACGCGGTTTTTGCCGCTTTGGTTGCCTGGACGGGTGTCGGCGATGCCGAACCGCCCAAGCCCCAGAAGGATCAGGTTTCGCGCAGCCAGCCTGCAGCAGCCGAAAAACCCGTTCAACAACAGGCGCCCAAGGTCTATTAACCCGTCCGGCCGCCAAGTCTGGTAAATCTGCTGCGGGCCTGTCTCGCACCCCTTTCCAATCTGGCGCCGCACCTGCACACTCCGTTTGCTGTGAGGGCGGGCCGGTTTGGGCTCGGTGCGTTATTTGCCGGAGCCCACACCGCGCCTGCTTGCTGGCGCGAGTTCGCCATAGTGACTGGGCAAAGCTGACCTTTATGATGGACCCGCTCGAACGCCGCGCTAGCACCCGGATCAAGGCGCAGCTGGAGACAGCTCGCACCGCTGGCGCATGGATGCCGTGGGCAGGCGCAGGTGTTGCGCTTGCGCTCTGGGGCGCCATCAGCATCTGGCTGGTCGCGACGCTGGGCGTCGAGGGGCTGATCAAGCAGCCGCCGACCGTGCTTGCTGGCGGGTTCGCGGTTCTCCTCGCCATCGGCCTCACCCTGGTCTGCGCCGGCCTGATGGCGCGCGAAGGCGTGCGCTCGGCCAAGGCGAATGCCGTCGTCCTCACCTCAGCCAAGCTGCTGCTTGAGCCGGCCGAATCATCCCGCGAGGAAGTTGCGAGCCTGGCCGAAGCCGTCGCTCGCGAAACACAGACCATCAACCGCGCGCTGACCGAAACCCGCTCGCGCCTCGATTCGCTCAAGGGCGATATCGAGGTCAGCGTCACCGCCGCCCTCAAGGCCGCGGAGATCGTCCGCGCCGACAGCGAAGTGCTGGTCCACAAGATGGGCTCCGAGCGCCAGGGACTGGCGCAGCTTGCCGAGAACCTGCGCCATCAGTCCGACACGCTCGCCAAGGCCATTCCGCGCCACGCCCAGCTGATGGCGGACGCAACCCGCGCAGCCCAGGAGCAGGTCCGCCAGGCCGACGCCACGATCGACCAGCGCCTGCGCGACATGAACGAGACCGCCGGCCATCTTGCGCAACGCATTGCCCAGCTCGACACGATGGGCGCGGAAAGCCGCAAGCGTGCGCAGAACCTCGCGAGCGTGCTGATGCGTCTCGACGAGCAGCTGGTTCAGTCGACCCGCATGGTCGAAGCCGCGACGAAGGCGGGCGAGCTTGCTGCAGCTGCGACCCGCTCAACCGCCGAAAGCCTGCGCGACACTGTTTCCGACGCCATCGGCTCGGCGCTCAAGGCGACCGAAACCATCAACACGCGTTCGGCTCAGGCCTCCGATGACGCTCGCCAGGCGATGGCCCTGCTGAAGGAGGCCGGCCTACAGGCCGAGGCAACCACGCGCGCCGCCGCCCACGCCGCCCGCGCCCATGCCGATGAGACCGAAAAGCGGATCAACCAGCTGTCCGACACGCTGTTCAAGACCGCGACCAAGGCGACCAACGCTGCCGAGGGGGGTCTTGAGCGCGCACGTGCGCGGATCGAAAAGGCTTCGCTCCTGATCGGCCGGATGAAGGAGGACAGCGAACCCTCGTCCGTCGACGACCTCATCCTTGAACCCTTCGCCCAATCCCCGGCGCCACAGCCGGCCAAGCCGGAACCGGCGCCGGCAGCGCCTGCTCCTGTTGCGATTCCGCTGTTCGCCAACAAGCCGACCGCGGCTTCCGATGCGGCCTGGTTCAAGCAAGAGGCGCGGCCCGCTCCTAGCCCGCCCAAACCAGAGCCCGCGCCGGAATCAGAGCTGATACTCGACCGCCCGGCGCCGCCGGCCCGCCCTGCAGTCCCTGCCCGCGCGGAGCCCTACTTCGCAGACCCGTTCGCAGCCAGCGAGCCCAAGCCGAAGGGAACGTGGCGCGGTCTTCTCGACAGCGTCGACGACATTGGCCCGCGTCCAGGCGAAACCGCCGCCGGCTCAATCATCGACCGTCTCGATCGCGGCGGCGTGCGTCTGCACGTGGTCAAGGCCTCCGACCTGCGCCGTATCGCGAACGCCGCCCACCAGGGCGAGCGGCAGCGCCGCCGCGCCATCCGCGACACTGCGCCGAGCGAGATCCAGCGCGTCACCCGCATGCTCGAGGCTGACCGCGACCTCCAGCACGCGGCCCGCAATTTCGTCGCCTCCGAAGAGCCGGATGCCCTGCGCGTGCTGTCGACAGCCGATCGCGCGCGCGAGGATGCACACCCGCGCCTCTCCGCCTACCTGCTGCTTGACGCAGCTCTGGGCACGCAGTTTTGAGCTAGCAGCCGGCTATTGCGGCCGCGCGACCGCCGTCCGCGCAACGAAGGCCGCCACTTCGTCAGCGACCCGCTGTGCGGCCAGGGCCAACGCAGCCGCGCGCGCGCGTGGCGCACGGTCCACGGGTGAGCCTTCCGCCGAGAATGTCTCCTGAGCAACCATGCGGCGATTGAACGCGTCGAGGAGGCTGACCTGCACCTCGACCTTCCCCGGCGATGTTTCGCGACCGGCGGAAAGGTCGACAATGCGCCAGCGCACCTCGTAATCAACATCGGCGCCGAGGGCTGCAGGCGCTGCACGGCCAGGCCCGCCGGCCTTGGTGAGCGAATTGACGACGGCGCCCTGCAACAGCGAGGGCGCATTGTCCGACCAGCGGACATCGTTGAGATAGACCAGCTCCTGCTCCTGACGCACCGCAATGTCGACGCCGGCGAAGGCGCGCGAGCTTTCCGGTGGGTAGACGGCGACATCAGCCTGCAAGGGCGAGGCAGGAGCGCCCGCCCGCTCGGCCGGCAGCGCGATCAGCGCGGAGGGAATGAAAGGCTCGGGCAGCACCGAAACGCAGCCGCCAAGCGCGGTTGCGCAGGCCAGCACGAAGAGGTGGCGGGCGGGTCTCATCATCTAGCGCTCCACCGGCGGCGGCTGTTGATAGACAAAGCGGCTGGGGTCCTGCTCGACCTGGGCGAGAAGCTGCTGCAGCCGGGTCATCACGATCTGCAGATCGCTCGCCGTGTTGCCGACCTGGCGGATCGCGCGGCTGGCCGCCGGAGCGATTTCCGAGTTGATCGTGGTTACCGTTTCGCGGACACCTTCCATTGCGACCTGTGCATCGTCGAGCACAGGATCGAGCTTGCGCATCACCGTTGAGGCGTCGGCTGACAGCGTCGCAACATCCTTTGTCACGCTGGCGGCGGCCTGGTCGAACGATCTGGCCGCTGATTCGAGGGCAACAGCCGCCGTATTGATGTTGACCATGGCCCTGGTTGCCTCGTCGATAATACCGTCCTCACGCGCGATCTTGGCGAGCGCCGTATCGAGGCTGGCGAGCGTCGAGGTGAGATGAAGGATGTTCTCCTCCGAAAGCGCCTCATTCACCTTCCGGATCGTGTCGCCCGAGACGCTGAGCAGGTCCTGGCCGCCGGAGAACAGCTCGTCCACCAGCGTGCGGCTGCTCGGGATCTGCGGCGTCTCGCCGTTGACCGAGTCCAGCAGCGGCGTCGCCGGATCGCCGGCGAGGATCTGGATGAAGGTAACACCCGTTATGCCCTGGAAGTTGAGCTGCGCGACAGAGTCGGTCCGCACCGGGGTCTGCCCTTCGACCCGGATGTGGGCGATCACGCGGTTGGGGTCGACGCGGTCAAGTCTCAGCGTCGTCACCTCCCCGACCTTGATGCCGTTGAACCGGACCTCGCCGCCTTCGGACAGTCCGTTGACCGGGCCGCTGAAGATAACATCGTAGTCCTTGTAGCTGCGGCTGAACGGATTGCCGGCGATCCACAGCGTGAACAGGGCGAGCGCGCCGGCTGCAAGCAGAACGAACGCTCCGATCAGTACGTAATTGGCCTTCGTTTCCATGGCCTATCTCACCGCCGCCCGGCCGCGCGGGCCTGAGAAGTACTCCTGGATCCACGGATGGGGGTTCTGGCGGACCTCATCCAGCGGACCAATTGCAAGCACCTTGCCGTCACTCAACACCGCAATGCGGTCGCAAGTCGCCGCCAGCGTGTCGAGATCATGCGTCACAAGGAAGACAGTTAATCCTAGCGCCTGGCTCAGCGAGCGCACAAGCTCGTCGAACTTCGCCGCCCCGATCGGATCGAGACCCGCTGTGGGCTCGTCGAGAAAGAGCAACTCCGGGTCGAGCGACAACGCGCGCGCCAGCGCGGCCCGTTTGCGCATGCCGCCCGAGAGGTCTGCGGGACGCTTCGGAGCGGCCTCCAGCTCCAGGCCGGCCAGTCTGATCTTGAGATCCGCCAACTCGCGCATCAGACCGTCGGGAATCTTCGTGTGCTCGACCATGGGCGCCATGACGTTCTCCCGCACCGTCATGGTGGAGAACAGGGCGCCGTCCTGGAACATGACTCCCCAGCGGCGTTCGATCGTCACTCGCTCCTCGCGCGAAAGGGCGCTCAGCCGGCGACCGAAAACTTCGATTTCGCCGGCGTTCGGCGTGTGCAGCCCGACGATTGAGCGGAGCAGGACGGATTTGCCCGTGCCTGATCCGCCGATCACGCCAAGGATCTCGCCACGCATCATGTCGAGGTCGAGGCCGTGATGCACGGTCTTGGTCCCGAAGCGGTTGACGAGACCGCGCACGCGCACGGCGACGGCCTTGCCGTTGACGTCGGCGCGCGTCTCGCGCGTGGGGGCGGGCGGTTCGTTCATATGTCCAGCTGGTAGTAGAAGATTGCGAACAGCGCATCGAGCGCGATGACAAGGAAGATAGCCTGGACGACGGCTGAGGTGGTGCGCCGGCCGAGCGAGACGACATCCTGCTCGACAAGCATGCCCTGCCGGCATCCGACCATCGCGACCACGAGCGCAAACACAGGCGCCTTGATCATGCCCACCCAGAAGTGTTTTGGCGGGATGACTTCCTGGAAGCGGGTGATGAACATCTGCGGCGAGATATCCATGGCGCCCCAGGCTGCGATGAGGCCGCCGCCGATGCCGGCAATCGTCGCGGCGAATGTGAGGAGTGGCGTCATGATCAGGAGCGCAATGAGACGTGGGGCCACGAGGGCCTCCATCGGGTCCAGCCCGATCACCCGCATGGCGTCGATCTCCTGGCGCATCTTCATCGCGCCGATCTGCGCGGTAAAGGCGCTGTCGGTGCGCCCAGCGAGCAGGATGGCGGTCAGGACAGCGCCAAACTCGCGCAGCATCCCGATTCCGACCAGCTCCACGGTGAAGACCGATGCGTTGAACATCGCCAGCAGGTTGGCGCCGATGAATGCGATCACCAGGCCGATGAAGAAGGACAGGAAGCAGACGATCGGCAGCGCATCGAGCCCGACCTCTTCCATGATCGCCACGACCGACCGGATGCGGATGCGGCGCGGATTGATGGCGAGCCGGCCGAGCGTCGCCATCGTTTCGCCGATGAAGGACAGGAGGCCAAGGAATTCTTGCCAGGCGTCGACAGCGCCGCGCCCGGCCCGGTCCATCAGGGCGATGAGGCCGGGTGGACGCACGGGATCGGGCGGCGCTGCAGGGCTCGCCTTGCGGACCTTGCCGAGGAGCCGCGCAATCGTGGGATGGCTGCCGCGTATCTCGATCGGATCGTCGACCCCGTCGAGCGCGCCAAAGGCCCGGTCGATCAGGTAGGCGCCCGATGTGTCGAACTGCTCGAGCTCGCAGACATCGAGGATCGCGTCATAGGAGATTTTTGTGTTGCGCAGCTTTTCTTCGACGTCGGCGACAGTCCACACGGTCCAGTCACCGGCGATGAGCAGGACCTGCCTGCCCTCCGCGGTGGTATCCACCTGAAATCGTGTTGAATTGATCGCCATTGTGCAGGTTTACGGTAGAAACATGTAGGAAACACCAAACCGGACCCGGTCGCGATGCGGTTCGCGTGGAGGTTGCGGGCGGTCAGATCCTCATCCTCGCCTTAACTTCGGCCGGGTGTTGGTGTTTACCTGCTGGAAAGGCTGTCCTTCCCACGGAGCATTGATGCGTGCACTGATCGTTGCAGCAGCGCTACTTGGTTTGCTGTTGGTTGCGGCTGGCGCCGCGGGCGGGCATTCGATGGTGCCGTCCGACGCGGCCGCGCGCTGGCAGGGGGCCTTCCTCTACGGGTTTGCGCACACGCTCGCAGCGATGATCGCCGCGATCCTGCCGTTTCACAATCTGCTGCAGTACGCCGCCGGATGGGCCTTCGTGCTCAGCGTGCCGCTGTTCTCCGGAGTGCAGATCGGCAAGATCATGCTTGGCGGCATCGCCACGACGCCGACACCGCTGGA
>VFQT010001138.1_pt1 | contig 33903 bp, 20 predicted proteins | sample 3512381 | NCBI WGS metagenome assembly VFQT01 (sample SAMN10412376, study PRJNA504923) | tailings metagenome | isolation source: Relicate 2 Philex TSF3 active mining site | place: Philippines: Tuba, Benguet | collected 2017-08-29 | reverse complement strand
TAACTGCCCCAAACTTAAAATCCTTCAGAACAAGAGGTGCACCAATGGAAGACAAGGCTACCGACTGTACAAAATTTCTTCTTTTCATTGTTTCGTGAATTATCGTTTGGGATTAGATAGTTTGGAATTCTGGCATTTGGAATAAGCGGTACAAGACCAATTCCACGCGTTGACGAACCGGGTTACTTACTGTTGGATTTCCCGGGTCAGCGAGATAATCGTTGTATTGAAGTGTCCATTCAAAATCCGGTTGCCCATTCGTCAACATCAATTTCAAGGTCAATTTGTTTGCTGCTGACAATCCTTTTGGCGTGAAAACCAAAGCCAGATCATCGATCACATCAGGTGCCGAACTTGGCAAGGATAGTCCGTTCACCAAACTCAAGGCGTCCACTTTGAAGAAATTTCCTCCGGAACTAATCCCTGTAGTCATGGTCAGGTACGAAGACAAATCGAATCGTAACTTGATGTAACTTGAATTCGCCCACAACTTCGAATAACTTGGTGTTTGATAATAGGCCGTCCATCCACCAACACTTGGCGGTTTAAAGTAATGCATCCCCAAAACAATGGAGAAACTATACAACTGCAAGTACAACTCGTAATCCGTTGTCAAACCGTAAGCCGGTTGCGATGAGGACGCGTTCAACATCGAGAACAAATGCTCGATCGGATTTTTAATAATTGCTCCGCGCACCGACATATCATAGAAATGTTCACTCTTCAGCAATTCTTCCATAACCGGGTAGATCAAGAAGTTGTTGGCTTCGAGCGTTTGAGCCATTCCGGTGATCACCGTAGATTCCACTGCCGGCGTTAAGTCGTAGTTCACAAACCAACGGTATATCTTCCGGCAAATATGCTTCGCCATATTCGGCTGCTGGAAAATGATATCGATATAGTTGGAGTACTCGGTTGCGCCAGCATCGTTGATTACCGCACTTCCGAAATAAGAAGATAAATTTTTTGTACTGGCATCATGTAGAATCGGATAGAACGTAGCAGTTGGTGAAGGAGCTGTGGTACTGAATTGATTCTCCACTACCCAACCAGTCAGAATCTTGGCACTTTCAAAAATGTCTGTTTCGGTATAATTCGTATAATCGCCTGGTCCAATTTGCGGACCTTTCCCAACGGTAAACAATTCCAACAATTCACGCGCATAGTTCTCATTAGGAGAAAAGGCATTGTTCGTTGTTCCATTCAGGAAGATCAGCATCATTGGTTCGATGGTAACATCTTTTACCAGCTGCTTGAAATTCCCTAAACATTGTTGGCGATACAATTCGTGTAGATTATAAATTCCACGTGCGTCTGCACTGCCCTCCACGCCAAAATGATTCGTCCAAAACAAACACATCTTTTCCTGAATGCTCATTGTTTGTTGATTGCAGCGCTGCATCATCCAGGCACCAAGTGAATTCCCTCTAGCATTATCTGTCACAGAAGGATTCGCTGCAGGATAAACACTAGTTACCCAAGTAGATCCAATAGGAGCCACTGCTTCATCTGTTGAATAAGTCAATGGCGGATTTGTAGTTGGTAAGGTCAACAAGGTATTTACTGTATTGACCATTCCATTTGTTACAGCTTGCTGAATTTGGGCATAGGTTGGCCCCATCATTGTTCTGCGCAACAAGTGAGACGCCTCCCACTCAGTCCATGGGCCCGTATACTGCGTCAAACTCAAAGAAATGGGTTCTTCAATGTGTTCTTCCGGTTTCATAGTGTGTTAAATAGCACCCCAATCTACACATAAAAGACTTGATTTCCAAAAACTTTCTACTTATCCAGAAAGAGAATATTGCGTTTCAAACCGGTGAATTTCGCGCGTTTGACCGCACTTCCTTTAAAGAGTTCTTTATACACTTCTTCAGTGAGATCCAGCCAGTCAGATTTCGAAAGATGCAGCAAATCCGGGTGCGGCTGAAACAACGATTCGGTGTGTGGTTTTGAAAAGCGATTCCAGGGGCAGACATCCTGACAAATATCGCATCCGTAGATCCAATCAGCCATTTTCCCTTGAAACGAGTCCGGAATCAGGTTTTCCTTCAATTCGATCGTCAGGTAAGAAATGCATTTTGATCCATCCACTACATAGGGTTCAGATATGGCATCTGTTGGACACGCATCGATGCATTTGGTGCAGGTTCCACAATAATCACGTATGGCGGCGTCCGGTTCCAGATCCAGGTCACAGATCCATTCCGCTAAGAAATAGAACGACCCCGCTTTGGGATGGATCAGATTTGAATTTTTACCCACCCATCCTAGGCCACTTTTAGCAGCCCAAGCTTTTTCTAATACAGGTGCGCTGTCCACAAAAATGCGTCCTTCTACCACACCAATTTCCTCCGAAACACGTGCTACTAATTCACGCAATTTGGCTTTGATCACATCGTGATAATCTTTTCCATAGGCATATTTTGAAACTTGGTAGGTATCAGATCGTTGTTTTTCTTCCGGATAATAATTGAATAAAAAGGAAATCACCGTTTTTGCGCCGGGCACAAGTACTCGAGGATCCAAGCGCATATCGAAATGGTTTTCCATGTAGGTCATTGAACCATGCGCCTGAGCTTTTAACCAATTTTCCAATCGTGGTGCTTCAGAAGCCAGAAAATCGGCCTTAGAGAAACCTACACTGAAAAATCCCAAGTCTAAGGCCGTTTCCCGAATGTAGGTTTTATATGCTGCGGGCGACAACATGCGATCAAAACAATCCGCCTTGCGACCAACCGGTAGTATATCCAAGATGGTGATAGGCTTTGTCGGTTACCTTTCGTCCTCGTGGTGTACGCATCAAGAATCCCTCCTGTATCAAGAATGGTTCGTAAACTTCTTCTAAAGTACCTGAATTCTCACCGATGGCGGTAGCAATGGTTGACAGTCCCACAGGACCACCTTTGAATTTATCAATCAAAATTCGGAGTATACGGTTATCCATCTCATCCAAACCATACTTATCAACGTTCAAGGCATCCAGAGCGTGTTGCGTAATGTCTAAAGAGATCGTTCCATCACCCTTTACTTGAGCAAAATCGCGCACACGGCGCAAGATTGCATTGGCGATACGCGGTGTTCCTCTACTTCTTCCAGCAATTTCCACAGCCGCACTTTCTTGGATCGGGATCTGAAGCAAATCTGCTGAGCGCTCAACGATCATTGACAGTGTTTTGATGTCGTAGTACTCCAAACGGGAATTAATCCCGAAACGGGCACGTAAAGGCGCTGTAAGCAAACCGGAACGCGTTGTTGCTCCAATCAGTGTAAACGGATTCAAAGCGATCTGTACCGTACGTGCATTTGCACCAGAATCCAACAAGATATCGATCACGTAATCCTCCATTGCTGAATAGAGGTATTCCTCTACCACCGGACTTAGACGGTGGATCTCATCAATGAACAGAACGTCACCTTTTTCAAGATTGGTTAAAAGCCCTGCGAGATCACCCGGTTTGTCGAGTACCGGACCGCTAGTGACTTTAAAACCTACACCCAATTCGTTCGCAATGATATTCGCTAAGGTAGTTTTACCCAGTCCGGGAGGACCGTGCAGCAAGACGTGATCCAGAGGCTCTCCTCGCCCAGTCGCTGCTTGAACGAAGACCTCTAAATTATCAACAACCTGAGGCTGTCCGGCAAAATCAGAAAGGCGTTTCGGGCGAAGTACTTTATCGTAGTCCTTCTCCTGATTGTTCACCTCACTTCTGTAATCAAATGATTCGCCGTCCATACTGATCGATTTATACAAAGTTAGTACAAAACTTGATGTTTGAGAACAATAAAAAACCCCTCGCGAATGCAAGGGGTTTTCTTAATTAAAAGAAATAATTTTCTAGTGTTCTTCTTCACCTTCCATTAGTGGAGTAGTTTGAGGAATGAAATCCTCTTCTGCTCCAGGCTTAGAATAATCGTAAGGCCAACGGTGAACTACTGGAAGTGCTCCAGGCCAGTTTCCGTGGATACGCTCTACCGGAGTTGTCCACTCCAATGTGTTAGATCTCCAAGGGTTTTGAACCGCAATTGGACCACGAGCGATGCTGTAGAAGAAGTTGAACAAGAACAACACCTGTCCGAATGCTGCGATGATTGCAAATACGGTAATGATCTCGTTCAAATCCATCATCAAATCAAAGGATTCAGAATTGAAATCTCCATAAACTGAGTAGTCATAGTAACGACGTGGTGCACCAGCCAACCCTACGAAGTGCATAGGGAAGAATACACCATAAGCACCGATCAAAGTAACCCAGAAGTGAGCATAACCCAAACGCGTGTTCATCATACGACCGTACATTTTCGGGAACCAGTGGTAAACCCCTGCGAACATTCCGAATACAGCAGACATACCCATTACAATGTGGAAGTGAGCAACAACGAAGTACGTATCGTGCACTGCGATATCCAATGCTGAGTCAGCCAAAATAATACCCGTAACACCACCCGTAATAAACGTTGAAACCAAACCAACAGAGAACAACATCGCCGGCGTATATACGTTGGAACCTCTCCAGATTGTAGTCAAGTAGTTAAATACTTTTACAGCTGAAGGAATCGCGATCAACAAGGTAGTAAATACGAATACAGAACCGATGAATGGATCCATACCTGTAACGAACATGTGGTGACCCCATACGATGAATGACAAGAAACCAATCGCCAAGATAGAACCGATCATAGCACGGTAACCAAAAATCGGTTTACGTGAGTTGGTAGAGATGATCTCAGAAGTCAGACCAAGAGCTGGCAACAATACGATGTATACCTCAGGGTGACCTAGGAACCAGAACAAGTGCTGGAACAAGATTGGTGAACCTCCGTGGTTTTCCAACATTTCAGAACCTACGATGATATCAGAAAGGTAGAAAGACGTACCAGCCAAACGGTCCATCAACAACAACAATGCAGCTGACAACAGAACCGGGAATGACAATACCCCAAGTACTGCAGTAACCAAGAATGCCCAAATTGTCAAAGGCAAACGAGTCATTTTCATACCGGAAGTACGCAAGTTCAAAACAGTCACGATGTAGTTCAATGAACCGATCAATGAAGAAGCGATGAAGATCGCCATCGACACCAACCACATGGTCATACCTAAACCAGAACCTTCAATTGCATCTGGCAATGCAGATAGTGGAGGATAAACCGTCCATCCTGAAGACGCAGGTCCCGTTTCAATGAACAAAGATGTTAACATGATCAACGCAGACAAAACGAATAACCAGAACGACAACATGTTCAAGAATCCGGATGCCATATCGCGTGCACCAATCTGCAATGGAATCAATATGTTAGAGAAAGTACCGGACAAACCTCCTGTCAACAAGAAGAATACCATGATCGTACCATGGATTGTTACCAAACCTAAGTACATACTTTCTTTCATTACTCCGTTAGGTGCCCAAGTTTCTCCCAAAAAGAAAGACAAAAAGTCTGATTCTTCACCTGGCCAAGCCAATTGGATTCGGAAAAGAATGGAAAGCATCATTGCTACCAATCCCATCACGATAGCAGTTAATAAGAACTGCTTACCAATCATCTTATGATCCTGGCTGAAGATATACTTTGAAATAAAACCTTCTTCATGGTGATCGTGTCCATGAGCGTCGTGATGTGCGTGTGCTTCGTGAGCTGCCATGATTTTATTTTTAATTACGATTACTTACTTATTAATTTGCTGCAACTGTTGCAGTTGAATCTGCTGCTTCACCTGCTGGTGCCGCTGCTTCTTCTTTCTTCGGCTTACCTACCGCATAGGTATTACCAAATGTTTTACAATCTTCTGGTTTTGCTGCGTTCAACTTTGATACTTTTTTGTACCAAGCTTGATAAGCAGGTTTGTCCAATACTACTACCATCAACTTCATTTTGTAATGAGAAGATCCACAGATCTTGTTACACATTAGAACATAGTTGAATTTCGCATTGTTCATTTTCTTACGCATCTCTTGCGTAGTCACAGTAGGCCTGAACTTGAAACGTGTTGTCAAACCAGGTACTGTGTTCATTTGAGCACGGAAATGCGGGAAGAATGCAGAGTGAATCACATCTTTCGCGCGGAAATTGAATTCATACTCTTGGCCTTTACACAAATACAAGGTATCGTTAGCGTTGAATACAACATCATCCAATGCGCGTGCATCCAAAGAAGATTTGTGACGAGCTTTCATTTGGTACAACATACGCACCAAACGCTCTTTACGCCCCAATGACGTGATCATTTTAGCACGATCTTCAGGGATTAACATGATTTTACGGTCATTCAACTTTCTTTCCAAAGCTTTGATACCAGTAGCACCATTCTCCATTGAATCGATCGCATCTTGAATAGTTTTCGTAGTCAACAACGCCAATGGGTTGTTTTCGTTCGTCAACTTGTAGTCAAAGAAACCTAATTGGTTGTCTTCACCTGCCATACGCACTGTCCAGTCGAACTGCTTAGAGAACAATTCAATACGAACTGCATCCTTGTCAGCAACCGCTGTTTGTTCATTCCAAGATTTCAAACCAAGGATAATGATCACCGCAAGTACGATTGCAGGAACAACAGTCCAAACCAACTCCAAACGGTTATCATGTGGAAAGTAGTAAGCTTTTACACCTGGTTTGCGCACATATTTATAAGCAAAACCGAACAAAAGAGCGTTTGTCAAAAAGAACACGGTTGTAATGATTACAAAGTTCAGATTCAACAAACTGTCTGTTGCAACTCCATGCTCAGAAGCAGCATCACCACGTCCTGTCCATCCGTATTCCAAACACAAGTAGATGAAACTTGCGAAGAAAGCGAACATGAACACCAACAAGAACGTTGCATTCAACCTGTTCTCGCGATTCGGAATATCTTCCTCGCGGCGGTTTCTCAATTTAGAAGACAACTCATACAAACGCACCAACTGAGCGATTGCGAGTACTCCTAAAACAATAACGATTAATACGATTAGCTTTGTCATTTTCCTTAATTTATCGTAGCAATTACGGCGTTATTAGATCTCGTGATGAACACTTTCGTCCAAAAATGGGTGATTCACCGGCATCAATGGAGCTTTTGTTAAATTCGATAGGATGGTACGGATGAAGAAGCCCAAGAAGAACAGCGCCATTCCGATTTCCAACGCACCAACATATGCATGGTGACCCATTGATCCACCCATCACCATGATGTATAAATCCATCCAGTGACCAGCGAAGATGATAACACCTACTGCAGTCAACATTCCAGCATGACGTTTTGCATCACGTGACATCAACAACAACATTGGGAATGCAAAGTTGATGAAGAACATGCCGAAATACAAACCTTTGAAATGCTCAATACGTGTAATGTAATAAGTTACCTCTTCTGGAATGTTTGCGTACCAGATCAACATGAACTGAGAGAACCACATATAAGACCACAAGAAAGATGTAGCAAATGTCCATTTACCCAAATCGTGGATGTGGTTTTCGTTCACTTTTTGCAAGTAACCTTGTTTCTTCAAGTAAAGTGTCAATGTAACCAATACAATCATTGTAGAACACCACATCCCTGCGAACACATACCATCCGAACAATGTAGAGAACCAGTGTGCATCGATTGACATGATCCAGTCCCAAGCAGAAGTGGAAGAGAATACAGCAAAGAATACCAAGAACGTAGCACCTTTACGGTAGTTCTTAAAGTGAAGGTCAGTACCACCAATCTTATCCTCTTCTAATGAACGCTTGCGGAAACCTGTCCAGAAGATGTAGTACACTGCCATGTAAGCTACTGTACGAATCCAGAAGAAAGTAAGGTTCAAATAAGCAGATTTACCTTCGATCAAAGCATCGTGCTCCAATGTCTTAGGATCCATCCAAACATAAATGTCAGCACCTTTCAAGAACGTAATTGTCAATAAGGTGATCAACATGAAACCGATTCCGTAAGGCAAGTAACCAGCTACTGATTCGATCACGCGTTTGATAGATGCATACCAACCTGTTTCAGTTGCGTACTGCAAAGCCAAAAAGTAAAGAGCTCCTAAACCGATCGCAAAAAAGAAGAAACTATCGATCAGTAAGTTCGCCAAGAATCGTTGTGTAAATCGAGCACCACCATCATGATAACCAAATTCCAACCACGCACCCAGCGCAATTCCCACTACTCCTAAAACCATCAGGATCAGTGTCAGCGATTTAGCTTTTGAAGAAATTGTAAATTCCATTTCTAATTGTTTTCTTAATTATCATTAATTACATGGCTGTGCTATCTGAGGCAGCTGCTGGTGCAGTTGCTACAGGCTTACCGTTTTCAAACTTACCGTAGTTAGGATCCTGGAAACGCTTGATGTAATGAACCAAAGTCCAGATCTCACGCTTGTTCAACAATGATGCATGCGATCCCATCATTCCTTTTCCATAATAGATAGAATAGAACATTTGACCTTCTGCAATTGTTAAGTTCTTGTAATCAGGAACCCCTGTATATGCTCCAGAAGCAACCATTGGACCGTTACCATCACCTTTTTCACCGTGACAGTGGTTACAGTTGATCTGATACAACTTCTTACCTTGTTCAAACAATTTATCTGATTGCTCTTGAGAAACCAACTTGATTGGGTTCATATCAGCAGCAGCAGCTTTGTATTCGAAATCTACATCCGGGTTAGCAGATAGATCGTAGTGATACAAACCGTGTGTTTGACCAAATGCACTACCTGCTTTGCGCCAGTAAGGCAACATGGTGTGTACCGTAGCTGAATCAGTTCCCCAGTAAGGAATTGTATACTTCGGTGGTACCATTGCCGAAACACGGTTCGCAAATTCCGGATTGATCTTTCCGCGAACTTCTCCGTAATCGACATAAGTTTCGATTGCAGGAGAGCGATACATATCAGGCATGTATTCTAAACCTGCACTATCAGGATCCGTTGTACAAGCAGCTGCTAAAAGCGCTACTACGGAGATCTGTGCAAATGCCTTGAATTTTACTTTCATCTGTCTCATCTTTTTGGTCTGTCAGACAAACTATCTACAGCGATTAATGAATTTCTTTTTGGTCTACTTCAATTACACCTGTCTCATTCAACATGGTCATCAACTCTGCTTCAGAGAATTTACCATTATCAGACAAACGCAACTCCATAACGAACTTGTCATCCGTTGTACGAGGATCCGGGTTTGTAGCCGGCATACCTGGAAGTGTCTTATTCAACAATAAGTAAGTGATCGCCATTCCGTGAGCAGCACACAACACAGTGAACTCGAACGAAATTGGAATGAAGGCCAATACGTTATCCAAATAAGTTTCGTTTGGCTTACCACCAACGTTCATCGGCCAATCTTCGATCATGAAATAACGCATACCGATAGTTGCCAATGCCAAACCTGTCAAACCGTACAGGAAAGCCATGATTCCCAAACGTGTGTGGCGCACCCCGATGATCGGATCGATACCGTGAATCGGAAATGGTGAGAACACGTCAGCTACTTTAACACCTTTTGCCACCAACTTCTTTGCGCCATCTTTTAGCACATCGTCGTCGTCATACATTGCATAAATTACTTTCTCTGCCATGTCTCAATTAATGATTGTGAGTATTATCGTGGTGATCATGACCTCCATGACCATTTTTAGCAAAATACGGGTGAACCGGAGCCGTATCGTTCTTATACGATTCACCAGATGATTTCAAGATTGTTTTCAATTCGTTCAACGCCAATACAGGGAAGAAACGAGCAAACAACAAGAAGAATACAAAGAACAAACCGATCGTTCCAACATAAACACCTAAGTCGATGTGACTTGGATAGTGCATAGACCATGCAGCTGGCAAATAATCACGGTGAATTGAAGTCACGATGATCACATAACGCTCAAACCACATACCGATGTTTACTACGATCGAAATGAAGAATGTGAACAACAATGAACGACGCAATTTCTTGAACCACATCAACTGTGGAGAGATCACGTTACAAGTCATCATTGACCAGTAAGCCCACCAGTAAGGTCCAGAGAAACGGTTGATGAACGCGTATGCTTCATACTCAACACCTGAGTACCATGAGATGAACAACTCGGTGATATATGCTGTACCTACTATAGATCCAGTTACCATGATTACAATGTTCATGTACTCAACGTGTTTTGTGTGGATGTATGCCTCAAGACGCATTGCCTTACGCATTACCAACAAAAGTGTTTGTACCATGGCGAAACCAGAGAATACCGCTCCTGCTACGAAGTAAGGAGGGAAGATCGTGGTGTGCCAACCTGGAATAACAGAAGTAGCAAAGTCAAAGGATACAATCGAGTGAACCGAGAATACCAATGGAGTAGCTACACCTGCCAATACCAATGAAACTAATTCGAAACGATTCCAGTGCTTAGCGCGTCCTGACCATCCGAAAGAAAGGATGGAGTACATTTTTTTCGGGATCGGCTTTTTCACTCGGTCACGGATAGTCGCGAAATCCGGAATCAAACCAATATACCAGAAAACTAATGATACAGAAAGGTAAGTCGAGATCGCGAATACGTCCCATAACAATGGTGAGTTGAAGTTAACCCATAGAGATCCGAAGTGGTTTGGCAATGGCAAAGTCCAGTAACCTACCCACAAACGACCCATGTGGATCAACGGGAACAATCCTGCCATGAATACGGCGAAAATTGTCATCGCCTCTGCTGAACGGTTGATCGCCATACGCCATTTCTGACGGAACAACAACAACACGGCAGAGATCAGCGTACCGGCGTGACCGATACCTACCCACCATACGAAGTTGGTAATATCCCAAGCCCAACCAATGGTCTTGTTCAATCCCCACACACCAATACCTGTTCCTAACAAGTAAATGATACACCCTACGCCATATAGACCGATGATTAGAGCTATCGAGAACAAGATGTACCACATGCGTGGTGCTTTGTCTTCGATTGGCTTACAAACGTCCTCAGTAATCTCATGGTACGTCTTATGACCTATGATGAGGGGTTCACGAATTGCAGCTTCCTTATGCATTAGACTCTGTTTTTAGCAATTAATGATTCTTTTTATTTCCGTGCTCTTTCTTCTCACCGTGACCACCTTCGTGTCCACCATGATGTGCAGATGCAGCCAATTTCAACAATTCAGCATTCTCTTCGTTGCGCACTTTTACTTTATACCAGATATTCGGCTTCACACCCACTTCTTCAAGCGCTTGGTAAGCACGTTTCTTATCGTCTGCAGATTTGCGGATGATAGAATTCACATCATTCCAGTCTCCTACGATGATTGCATTTGTAGGACAAGCGTCCTGACATGCTGTAACAACATCGCCATCTTGTACCGGACGACCTTCTTTCTTAGCAACCAATTTACCAGCTTGGATACGTTGAACACAGAATGAACATTTCTCCATGACACCACGTGTACGAACTGTTACATCCGGGTTCAATACCATACGACCTAAATCGTCTTGTGCTGGGTTAATTTCAGTAAACTTCTTGTAAGATGGGTAGTTGAACCAGTTGAAACGACGTACTTTGTAAGGACAGTTGTTCGCACAGTAACGAGTACCGATACAACGGTTGTATGCCATTTGGTTCAATCCTTCATTCGAGTGGTTTGTTGCAGCTACCGGACACACAGTCTCACATGGAGCATGGTTACAGTGGTGGCACAACATTGGCATGTGAACTACTTTCGGGTTCGCAGATGCCTTCTCAGCGTTATCGTAATCAATCTCACCTTTACGAGTACCTACAGCAGCCTCTTCGTCTGAAGCAAAGTAACGATCGATACGCAACCAATGCATTTCGCGACCACGACGAACTTCATCTTTACCTACTACCGGTACGTTGTTCTCTGATTGACATGCGATCAAACATGATCCACAACCAATACAGTTAGAAAGGTCGATCGTCATACCCCAACGGTGACCAATATTCTCTACCGGATGTGCATCCCACAAATCGAAGTCCTTAATAGGCTTCTCTCCTTCGTGTGTATGCAACATGAACGGCTTATTGTAAACATCAGAATCGTGATTCTTGTAGATGTCTAGTGTAGTTTCTTTGATGATCGAGTTACGACCCATCACCGTGTGGTGAATTTGCGTAGCAGCGATCGCGTGGATACCGTCTACTTTCGCAACTGTTCCAGATACATCGTATCCGTAAGAACCGTTAGCAAAGTTCATCAAACGGTAAGCGTTTTGTCCTACAGGGATACGGTTACCTTTCTCGTCTGTAGCAAAACCACCGTATTGAAGTGTTTGGTAAGCTGCATTTCCAACTTCCTCATTTCCTTCTCCACGTCCATAACCAAGTGCGATACCGATCGTACCAGCAACTTGACCTGGCGATGGATAAACAGGTAAAGTCAATTTCACTCCGTTTACAGTAACAGCAGCCATATTCAAGCCGTGCTCCTGATCATACGTAGTAGCGTACCCCCCTTTTTCCATCTCTGCTGGATTCATGGTGATGTAGTTGTCCCAAGTTACTTTCGTAATTGGATCCGGCATCTCTTGCAACCATGGGTTACCAGCTTGAGCTCCAGTTCCAATCGCCATTTTTTGGTACAATACTACTTCAACACCTGAAGCCTTCGGCAATTTACCAGCGATACCTGCCAATGCACCTTCATTGAATGTCAATGCTACAGCCGGCATAGCCATTTCCATTGTAGAGTTGTGTACTGCTACACCCCAATAAGTATGGAAATCTGTGTATTTCGTTTGTTGCGGGAATCCGTATTTCTCCCAAGTAGAAGAAATGTAGTTGTAAGCAACTTTTGAATCTTTTCCTCCACGCATTGCCTTACCAGCCCAAACCAATACTGTTTCCAATGCAGAAGCAGTATCAAACAATGGACGAATAGTTGGCTGAGCAATCGCGTAGTGACCTGCTTTCGGGTTGTAATCATTCCAACCTTCCAACGCGTGGTGGTCAGGAGCAATGAACTTACATTTCGAAGCTGTTTCATCTGCATAACCAGACAAAGAAACTGTCAATTTCACTTTTGCCAGCGCTTCACCAAATGCTTTTCCATTTGGCAAGGTGTAAACCGGATTAGTTGATCCTATGAAGATCACTGCCTCAGGTCCTTTTCCTGCGATAACATCCGCAACCAACTTCTGCATTTTCGCATCGTCAGATTGGAACATCATCAATTCGTTCTCGAACTTCATTGTCGCACCATAAGACGCAACTACTTGGTTCAATTTATTTGCTAAGATCTGTACAGCAGTGTTATTCGAACCAGCAACTACAATGGAAGCTCCTTTAGAAGCTTTCAATGCAGCCAATGCCTTGTCAGCTACTGCTTGTGCATCTTTATCTAAATCAGTTGCAACACCTGTGTTTACACCAAACCCTTTCAATAGGTAAGCCAATACATTAGCTTGTTGACTTGGTTTGATCGTTCCACGGTAATCAGCGTTTGTACCAGAAAGCGACATCACTGATTCGAACTGGAAGTGCTTAGACATCCATTCTCCTTCAGGATTGCGACGTGTTCCGTACTGAGCCGCATATTGGTTAGAAAGCAACCAAGTACCCAAGAAATCAGCACCAACACTTACAATTGTCTTCGCTTTTGAGAAATCGTAATCTGGAATGCTGCGTTTTCCGAAAGTAGCAAGGTTCGCTTCACGCATTCCGTTGTATGAAGCTGCGTCGTAGTTGATCACATTAAAGTTCGGACTGAATCCAATAACATCAGTAGAACCGTAAAGTGCGTTGTTCAACTCAGCCAATGCCATTTGCATAGATGGAGAAATCACCGTAGAAGAAACTACCGCGATCTTACCTCCTTTAGAAGCAATTGCTTTCAACTCTTTGCTAACAGCACCATCCAATTTGTTCCAAGAAGTTGCTTTACCTCCTGACATGGCATTTTGCAAGCGCGCACTGTCATACAACCCAAGAACAGATGCAATGATCTGTGGATTAGTAGCACCTCCTGTAAACCCGTAATCGCGGTTTCCTTTGATATAGATAGGACGACCTTCACGAGTTTTAACAAGAATACTTGCGTATGAATTTCCATCGTAATACGTAGAAGCATACCAAGTAGCCATACCTGGAGTTACGTTCTCTGGTTTGTTTACGTAAGGGATCGCCTTTGTTACAGGAGCCTCACATGCTGCAACTGTAGCAGCTGCAACACTAAACCCTAAGAACTTTAAGAAGTCGCGACGTGCAGTAGACGTTTCCGCCAACTTTTCGTCACCCAAAAATTCATCTACAGTGATTGACTGTGGAAATTCACGATCTATTGACTCAATAAACGCAGGAGTCTGCTGCAATTCATCAAGACCTTTCCAATATTTTTTTGACATAGCCATTTTCTTTATCTACTGTTAAGGATTGATTAATAGTGACATTTAGCACATTCCCAACCTCCCAATTCTTTTACGGTAATTTTCTTGTCTTCTAGGTACTTGCCATAAAGTTTCTTGTCCTTCAACAAGCGCTTGTGCAACTCGTTGTAGTATCCATCACCTTTAGAGTCCAAAGCACCAGCAGCAACTTCTTTCTCACCGTGACACTCGATACACCAACCCATTGTCAATGTAGCTTTCGTCAACGGAACGTTTCCTTCGATCTTGTTCAATTCAGAAACCGGTTGAACTTTAGCAGTCTCGTTCATTTTTGTCATATCTCCGTGACACTGCTTACAGTCTACCCCACCAACTTCAACGTGTTGAGAGTGGTTGAAATAAACGTGATCAGGTAGAACGTGAACTTTGTTCCAAACGATCTCTTTTGTTTTACCAGTGTACTTAGAACCATCCCATCCAGCAGCAGTGTAGATCGCTTTGATCTTTTCTTGTTGCTCAGGAGTATTACCGGAAATTTGCTTGTGACAGTTCATACACACGTTCACAGTTGGCAAACCAGCAGCTTTAGACTTGTTAGCTGAATTGTGACAATACTTACAGTCAATTCCGTTCTTGCCAGCGTGAATGTCATGCGGGAATGCAATCGGCTGAGACGGCTGATAATCTTCAACAACCCCAATCGAATACAAGGAAAGGAACAAAGAAACGATCATCGCGATCACTATGATCAACGATCCGAATCCTACCCAACGCTTGTTTTTCCAAGCCCATGATTTCAACTCTTCTCCAAACGTCAAATGCTCATTTGTTGGCAATCCTTCTTGCTCACGAGTTGCAATGTTCAATTGACGACGAACACCACCAACTGCCATAACAATAGCAACGAAAACGATCCCTAAAATGATCCACACCCATGACAAGCTTCCTTCTTCCTCTTCAGTTGCAGCAGCGTCTGCTGGAGCAGCACCACCTGCAGCACCATCTGCAGGAGCAACATTAGGATCTGGTTGAGAATCGATCCAATCAAAGATCGCATCAATATCTTTTTGCTTTCCAGCCAATTCAGGGAACTGACTCATAGCAGTTGCTTTCACACCGGAAACTTTCGCAGCATAAGGATCAGAAGCCGCTGCAGCACTCCAGTTGGCAACCCACAAGTAAATGGAACCATCTTTAGCTCCTTCACTCGCCCATTTGTCACGAACTTTGAAAAGTTTTGGACCTGTACCATCCTTATGCGGCTGGTGACAAGTAGCACATTTTGCCTTGAAAAGTGCACCTCCATCCTGGGAGAAACCATCAAATGCACTTAAAACGAATACCGTTGAAAGCGCACCGACACACCATTGTTTTATACTTCTAAACATCTGACTATTAGATATTTTTGTTCCTAAAAAGCATGTTCAAAACGTCTAAAATACACGGATTGACGATGGCAAATTTAGAAGAATACGCACATTTCATGACACTTTTCTGACAAATTCTACTTGCTGCTTTTTAATTTAAAATGATTCTAAATAAGGAGTGTGCTTCACATTTCTTAACAAATCACTAATCTTCCACGAATTAGGGTCAAAACGCACAATTCTGAGCAACATGAATTCTATTATAAAATCTGTACATTCCTTACTTAAGCGGTTTCGAGCAGAAATCGCTATCTTCGCATTATGAAAAAATGGATTGCAATTGCTGTTTTGGTATTTGCCGGCAAAGTACAAGCCCAAATCACCGTTCTTAAGGATGAACGTATCGACGCTTTGGTAAAAGCACAAAGTGTTATCACACCACCAGCCAATTCTCCACAAATTTCTGGTTACCGCATTCAACTCATTTTCGATTCGGATAAGGCCGTCATTGATGATGCCCGAGCTAAGTTTCTCGCACAATTTCCGAAAGTAGATACCTACGTTGAATTCACAGCACCTCACTATTTCCTGAAAGTTGGTGATTTTCGCACGCAATTGGAAGCCGAACGTGTAAAGGCAGCTATTCAATCACAATTTCCAACGGCTTTCATCGCCAAGGAGAAGATCAATCTTCCTCGAATTGATCAGTAATTCTTTAACCAGTTTTGGATTGTCTATCCCAGCTTCTTTTCTTTAGACGCGACACGGAATTCCTACACACCTGTTGTTTGGCTCATAACGATTGGCGGATCTTCGACAAAATTATGTGCTTAGATCGTTGAACCCAATCTTGTTGAACCGTTGATTACAACACACAGCGAAGCTTCGCTTTAGTTCTAAAGCGCGCAATACCAGAGGCGCGGGGCTAATCAATGATTCTGTTTAGAAAGATTTAGCTGACTTTTAAATTTCAAGACAACGCGTTCAATGATTTACATGAACTAGCTATGCTTGCGTTGTTTATACTATCAGATCGCTCAAACTGCTCATTTGGCAACTCAGCAAATATCAGCCCGACGAAGGCAAATATTAGAAAAAGTAAATTTGGAAACATCCCTTCTATCAAAAAATCCTTGTTACATGCATCCTATCCGCTTTTTTCTTTCAAACGACACCTGAACTAGCTGTAAGATGTCTTCTTAAAAAAAATTGGTGAAATTGCCATCGCGAAACTCAAGCCAAACTAAAAACAACTTGTTTTACAGAATTTTAACTGAGTCAACTTTCAGCAACATTTTCTCATTTTGGGATTTTTTTTTCAAACTGGGAAACCATTCTAATTTTGAAACATTAATAAGTGCCGGAAGGAAACTCCTCAGAATTCGTTTGAAATGCTTTGACCAACCACCCAACCTGAACTCACGCAGCCTTGAATCAAACAACCACCGGTTGGAGCATCCCAATCCACCATTCTTGAAAGTTTGTGATTTCCGTTCGCAATTGGAAGCTGAAAGTGTAAAGGCAGCTATTGAATCACAATTTCTCCTGGCTTTCATCGCCAAGCAGAAGATCAATCATCCTTGAATTGATCAGTAATTAAATGGCACAATAAACTTCAAAGAATGTGATAATACCCATTCTTTTTACTAACTTTATTAGCTATGAAAGGCCTGTTTATTAGTATGTCCGTATTTGGAATGTTATCTCTCGCCGCTTGTAAGGACGAAGAGATTTCTCAGATTGATTGTCCAAGTGGAGTTGTTTCGTTTTCGGCACAAGTTCAACCCATTATAAATCAAAATTGCAATACCATGGGGTGTCATGGATTTAATAACGGCGCGCCCTTTCAATTAATGACCCATCAACAAGTAGATTCAGCTGTCGTCTTTGGAAATTTACTATTAAGCATTAAGCATCAAACTCCAACACCAATGCCTCGATTAGACCCACTTATTCCGGATGCTTACATGTTGCCAGATTCTATTATTCAAATCATAGAATGCTGGATAAATCAAGGTAGACAAAACAATTGATTTCCTGCTCGATTTTTATTTTGGCGGCCAGGTGTGTACCCAGACACCATCAACTATATATGCATACTGCTTTTGTCCTTTAATGGCTTCTTCCAGGGTTGGATAATCAAACAATCGAACCAAGTAATACCCATTAAAAATACCAATTACTACTGCGTCCTTGAATCCTTGCTCCTTCAACGTTTTCACAAAACGTTCAGCGTTTTCCTTGTAAACGAAACCTCCCACTACCAAATGATAAGTTTTATTCGGATCCATTGTTTCCATAAATGGTTTTGGCGCCATTCCTTTTTCTTTCTTAGCTGCCTCCTCCTCCTTCAATCTTCGCAGTGACTCTTTCAAGACCTTATTATCCGCCTTTTCCAATCCTTTAGAATCCAGTATAAGTCGAATCAACTCATCCAAACGATCGATACGTTCATCCAATTCATTGTAACGATCTCTGTTCAATGAATCCTTATTTCCATAACGACGATTGTCATTGAAAATATTGTACTTATTATTATTGTGAATCACCGTTGAATCGCTCAGGTTCGAACTTGTTTTGCCATTAGAAGTTCCGGCTCCATCAACTTCTTCTACCATGATCAATTCGCCTTTCTCGTTGAACTTTTTCTTCTTAACCGTTCTCCGTTTTTCAATGATAAAGAAAGATTGATAAAAACCATCCATGCCATCATACAAATCCATAGGGATATGATTCTGTGCCACATAGAAACGATCGCCAATGATCTCCTCATCCATTGATAATATGTAGGAACCATATGGTACATAGAAACTGAATTGACCATTAAAATCAGTCATCGTGGCCTGAGTATTTCCTAAGGTATCGGTTGTAAAAATCTTAATTCCGGAAAGGTCCAAATTTGCCAACACATCTTTGGTAAATTTTTCACGATCCAAGACCACGCTTCCTGCCACTTTCACTCCTCGTGTAAACGGCACGTAATATAATTCTCCGGAAATATCGATACTATCTTTGTTGCTCGTAAACCAACCATCCAGATCAACCAAGGGAATGATCTTATGCTCGTAACGATCACAAGGTATGTTCACGAATTTGGCTTTCCCTTCTTTATCTGTAAGCACCTCATGTCCATTTACTTTGATCACAATATTTTCTAAAGGAACTTCATCGTTATCCATCACTTTATTTCCGTTGAAATCTAAGAATGCTACGAATTGTGCATCTACATATTTCACTTTACGAAAGCGCTTAGGCAACGGAATTCCGAACTCTTTCTTAATACCAAATGACAAATTGAAATTGTTACTGAAGGTCAAACGCTCCTCAGGCTCTGGAATATTCGTGTAACCTTGATATTGATAGAATTCCACTGCTCGTTCGTTGTTACGGGCACTCAAACTATAGAAGAAGCGAACATCGAATCGCCATTTGGACTTAGTAAAATAAAACAACTGCGGACCAAAATTAAAGTTGTTGCCATAGGTCTGATTATTCCAACTATGGTTTAAGATCCACTCGGACACAAACCGGGTATTCTTAAATGCGTGCTGGTAATTGATACTCGAGAAAATGTATTGCGGATAGCGCGCGCCGTTGTACAAGAAATTACGAACAGCAACCTGACCTAAAGGTCCGTATGCATAACGCACATTGAATGAAACTGTTCTCCATGAAGTCATGAAAAATGCATTCATTGAAAACAGCTCCGGGTGTTGAATGGTATCGGTTAGTTTATGATAACCACCCATTAAATTCAAGGACATGCGAAGATTACGATCCAGATCCGTAAAATTCTTATTGAGATTCAAACCTCTGAATTGTAAGGTCCCGAGGTTCGAATTTGTATACACATAGAAAATACTCGGTATAAGCATTACGCGTTTAAAGCGTGACCATCCAAATGATAAATTCACCGGCACACTGGTTTCTTGATTAGAACCGGCAATTAAAAAATTCGACGAGCTTCTGCGATAAGCGACAGAAAGATTCGTATTAAAATTTTTGGTGATTTGAATTCCTGTTCTTGATTGAGCGAAAAATACCGTACTTAATTGTCCGTTTTGAATGTTGACAAACTGACGATTTTGAGCATTTATTGACTGATTGATGCGATTATTCCAATAAACTCCGGTATAACCCAACAACCAATTCCAATTAATAACCTGCCCGGCACCCGGATTCAGCGGATTTTGATTTAATTGATTCAATCCAAGTCTAAATGAGGCAGAATGTCGTTTCAGAAAACGAAATTGAAGCCCTGACAAGAAATCATTGGCATACAAAGGTGATTGGGTCAAATTAAGTCTTCCGTATCCCAATGCCGCCTGAATGTGATTATCGTTTGAGGCAAATGCCGTTCCAACTGAAAAAGAATAGGCATTGATCTGATCCGCCAAAATTCCAGGGTCAACACCACCTGACGCAGCAACTTGAAAATTCCTATTGATTTTGTAGTTTACCGCAATCCCTGATCTCGATCCTATATTGGTCAATGAGCTTTGAATCAATGGAATCATCAATCGCACTCCGGCCCCGAGATTTACACTGAATTTATTAGAATTATAGGACATCATTCCATTCAGGTTGCGCAAGGTTGCATTGGTCGGTGTGTAAAACGTGAAGACATGCTGCAAATTCGCGCGAAAGAATCCGTTATTTGCTAAAGGCATATCAATTCTAAAAATATTCATAACAATGGGTTGGTAGCCCAGAATGTTGTACGCATTCGAATACCAGGTAAGGGGAATTACAGAACTACCATAGCTATTCACTGTGTAGCTATTCGATAGTTTAATAAAATCAACTGCACTGTTCAACTTAACTACATCTGCAGATACGGATTTCGTAGTACTCCCCTTGGTGCTTTTTGGTTCTGCACCTCTAAAATAAATGGTGTATTTGCGTGCATCAAGCATACTCGATGGACGATAATTTTCAATATCCACGCGTTTAAGATTCCGCTGTGGTGTGAGCAAACTCGCCTTAAAGTTTATGACCGTGTCCATTCCGGTTTCAACAACAAAATCTAAAAAGGAACGTTTTTTCAAACTGTCGGCATGTAAACTGAGTCCTTGACCAAGAATTTTCCATGATAAATTGACATCTTGTGCCTCTTCACCATTATTCGCGACGTTTATCCCAAGATCAGCCTCAAACTGATCGTTGAGAAAATAAATCCGTGATCGCGGTAAAACCTTCATTTCCCAGTCCACTCGTCGTGGTTTACCTACTTGAAATGAACACACCGCATGCGTTTTTCCATCCGTTCCTACCACAAAAACAGTGACATTGTACTTTGTACTTCCTTTCATGGTAGACAGGTTCGGCAATAACCGAACAGGAATAAAAATCGAATCATTCGGTTCGATGTTGTAAACACGTTTAGATGACGTAAGGATCCGCCAGTCCGAAGGACAACCAATCTCCAGATAGAACTCACGGGCAATGCCATTGACGTTCTTTACCGACATCACATTGGTTACAACCTCCCCTTCCCGTGTCATGAAGTCAAAATTCATCATGGTACAAACCAGCGGACTGTAATTTGGCTTCTGAGAAAAAGCAGAGAATGATAAAAATAAAAGCATGAACAGCAACCCGCTTGGGTACTTCAATCTTTCTAAAAAGACCAAATTCATGCCTTTCTTGTTACTCATAGATCTTCTGAAATACAGAATTTGATATTCAATTCATATTTTCCCGGGGTATAGTTGTAGAAGGGGCGAATGCGGTAATCAATTACAAAAGCAAATTCCCCATAACTTGTTAAATAAGAACCATTGGAATTCGTTTGACCCGGGCCGCAACCCCCACCGGTGCCAGCAGCGCTTGCAAAACTTCCATTATCAATGATCACGATCTCTCCTCCATTTTCAGGAAGCATGAATGTTTGCCAAGTACCGTTAATTGGTGATGTTGCGCAATTGTTGGTAACACGAACTTCAATCATCCCTATGTTAGGCTGCGAACCTGAAAAACCATACGAAGCGGTTTGAAGCCATTCAGCATCCGGAGTAGGTAACCCACCATTGTTGACAACCATACGTAATTTCCAGGCACAATCTCCATTGTTGGCTGTATCACTGGCTGTTACGCGTAAAATAGTAGTACCGTAATAGGTCATTCCAGCCTCATACTCCCCAATTTCGTCAAAAACAAACTCCAACAAACTACCCCCTGCCTGTTGATCTAAATCCAACCTACTTAAGGGCCAGCCGTCGCATCTGTTAGAGGTACTGGTGGCACAACCGGCAGGTTGCGCAACGGCAATACGTGTAGCAAATGAGAAGAGGCACAGAAGTAGTATGCGGCAAACAAGATTCATTTTGTGTAGGAGTTTGATTTTCGTCCTGATGGATGAATTTATCGGGAGGTGATGAAAAAGGGTGGCAGTTTCACTACCACCCTCGTTGAATTTTATTGATTTTCGATCATCAAGTACTTCACATTCATTGTGTAAACACCTGGCTGAGCATATGAACCAGCTGCTCCACTCGCAGTAACTAAGTCTTCAGACAAAGTACCATCATTAGCAAAAGGGAAAATTGCAGGCAATCCCGGAACGATGCGGTAGTCAATTACATAGTAATATGCATTGTTCGCACCGTTAGCTGCAACTGCTGTTTGTGTCAAATAAGACCCACCGGCAACGAATGATGTCAAACCTGAACCACCCGCAATGTAACGGTTGTTAGCTCCTAGCGTAACAGGAGGTGCAACATAAGCAGAAGCAGCTGAAACGTAAATGTTGTTAGCTCCCAAAGTAGCCACTTGCGGATTTGGAACTGCCGTAAACTGTGCAGCATAATCACCACCCGGGTTGTTAACCCCGTTATTGATATCACCCGGGAATTGGTGTAATTCCAAAGCAGTCAATGGAAGGTCTGTGATACCTGATGCTGCACCGTAAGCTACCTGTGGATCCCAAAAACGGTCTCCAGCTGCAGCTGCATGTTGTCCTGAAGTTCCAGACGCATACAAATCCCAAGATACGGTAGAAGATGCAGTTAGGATTGTAGCACCATACTGTGTAATACCACCAATGTACTCAGCGATCTCATCGAATACGAAGTTTACCTGATCAGGTGTGTTCATGTTCAACTGTAGAATTGGAACTAGTTCCATTGTTACAGTTACGTTTTCTTCATCCTGGATTTGTGCGTAAGACGCAGTTCCAGCCATTACTGCTCCAACTAATAGAGCGCTTTTCACAAACTTTTTCATAATAGTAAAGTTTAGTTTTAAATTAAATTGTTTTATATGGTTGTAACACATACGCTTGTCACCCCGCGCACTGTCTGCTACGCCACAGTGTTGCGCTCAAACTTCTCAACCTGGTTGATGGTTTGAAGATTTGATTTCTCGTTTTTTTGTAGCAAATAATTAGTAATTGATTGTTTATTAGTGTAGCGTTATTAATACTCTATTGCACTGTAAAATCCAGTTCTGCCGTTTCAACATATTCTTTGCTTCCAAAATCAAGCACCCCCAGTGCATTATAACTTCCCGGCGGTAAAGGCGGCAAGTCTAATTCAAGAAGACGTGTGGAACCGGGAAGTATGGTTGCAGTTTTTGCAGGTACCTTGATCGTTTCTCCGGTGGCCATATTCAATAGTTCCACGTAATATGTACAAAACCCAATACCATCACCTGTGTTAGAAGCTTTCATACTAATATTCTTTTTGTCACTCGACAAGGAATAGCCTGTCATTGAAACCTGATTATTAGCCAGATTTGGTGGATTCTGATAGACAAAGATCCCAAAACCCATACTAGGCACAATTCCCATACCCATGGCATTCGAACCTTGATTAGGTACATTAAGTTCTTTTCGCTCCTTTACTTCATCAACAACTATCAATGACCAAGCTGCATGAGCAAATTCATCTCCGGGAGGAATATCTAACAGCACATTGATAAAGCCTTTTTCCCCGGGCTGAATAGTGATTAATGATGGAGTGGCATACAACCATTTCTTCAAACCGTATTTGTAGTCATCCGGCACCTTGGAATTCTCGGCTGATCGGTTGATATCCGAAGCTAAATAATCCTGAACCTTAACCTGAAATGTTCGTGGAAGGTCGGTATCATTGGAAATCTTAATCTGCTTGGATTGAGACGTTCCAGGTTTCAAAGAAAATCTTATGGTGGGAGGAGAAATACTCACCCCACGAGGAACAGTATCTTTTAATGGCTCAAATGTCTTTTCTTGAGCAATCGTCGTTTCTGAGATCATCAACCCAATCAGGGTCAGAATAACAAAGAGTAAATTTGGTTTCATAGAGTGTGTTTTAGGATCATTTGACAAGACGTTTTTGGACCTTTACAGCATAGAGATCAAAGTAGAGTGTTTCATTTTGACCAATCAATGGGGGCACTCCCTTATTTCCATATCCTGACTCACTTGGTACAGTAATCCTTACTTGATCGCCTTCTTTCATCTGGAGCATGGCCTCCTCCCAACCCTTTATAACCTTATTCATTCCAGGCTCAGCAGCAAATGGTTTTCCACTGTCAAAAGAACTGTCAAATACATGCTTTACTCCCATAGAATCAATGGTATAACCGGTGTAATGCATGAAAACGACCATTGAAGTATCTATTACCGGTCCAGATCCTTCAGTCATGAAATCCATTTTGACGTTTGACTTTGTGGTCAGCGTTCTTAAAGGTTCACCTTTCAGGAAGGACGGCTCTTTAATTGTTTCCAGAGTAAACTCAAAGAAAACCGTTACATTCTCAGGGATCAATTTTTTCAACTCCATTCTTGCGTTTTCTGGAGGAATCGCCATGATCACCTGATCGCCAACACTTGATCTTAGCAGCATTGTTAACCAAGCTGGATTTTCAATTCCTTTACCCAATCTAAAATGTTGAGGTTGACCTTTCTCGTATGTGGATTCGAAGATGTGTTTTGCGCCGTTTGCAAGTAAATAATACCCAACTACATTCACATATACATTGTCATTCAACTGTGCGTTTTCACCTACAGAATCTTTCACAAAGCAATAAGCGAAACCTGAGGGATCATCAATATAGTTTATGCCTGATGGATCAAAGAAAGGATCGATCTGTCCTTCCAGATACACGTCGAAGCCAAGCGTACTGTTCGCTGGCACAAGCTGATTAGCTTTAGCGCCATAACCAAGTGAAGCCGGAATAATGAAGGTCGCCTTTTCGCCTACTCTCATGTTGCAAAGACCTTCGTCTAGTCCCTTGATCAGCTTATTCACTCCTGCCTGAATCAATACAGAACCCCCACTTTTGCGTGATGAATCGAATATCTTTTTCTTGCCGGATGGCTCAATAACATATCCTGTGTAGTGTATAGCTACATAGTTACCTTTTTTTACTAAATCACCTTTTCCTGCTTCAACGGTTGCCGATTTCAAACCAGAAGGCCATTCCTTGATGGTAGACTGATCGAATTTGTAATAGGGCCAGAAAGCACCGATTACCTCGATCTCCATAATGATCGTTGCGTTTGCAGGCACTTTACCAAACTTACGATCTCCATAAGCAAGATCAGGTGTAAGTGTAAAGACCCCTCGCTCACCTACTTTCAATTTAGACGCTGCAAGTTCAAGTCCTTTCAACACATCACCATCGCCTAAAATAAATTCGTATGGTGTCGATTTGTTTTCAGCACGGGCAATCTCAGTTCCATCAGGAAGTGTACTGGTATAAACAACCTGTACCATCATGCCATGCTCTAATTTAAGACCTTTGCGATTCTTAACTAAAAGTTTATATTGAAGTTTCTCCTTTGAAACAGAAGTAGTTCCGGCATAAATACCTGATATGAACAAACAAAAAATGATTGAACAAATCGAGGCTAACAATGATTGATATGAGTAGTAGAGAGTTTTCATACAATAGCTTTCCAATCTCTTTCTAAAACCAAGCCAAATACTTACTCGCTGTTTTTCAAGTGATTAGCTGATTTTTCTCTCATAGAGAAATTCCCATTAAGGGAATTTTATATCAATTTGGGAAATCAATTCCGAGAAAAATCTTCTCTAACTCTCCATTACAAGATCTCAAATAAATACCAACAGGGTTTGAAACAGTTGGATCGATGTGCTTTCCATTTAAATCAAAGTATGTGCAATTATCATTCGATCCGCTCAAATTATTTACAGAACTCAATAAGGTGAAACAAATATCATTGGTACTTCCCCAAATCATTCCATCCATCGGGGTTAGATCCTTGTTTTCAGAAAGTAAATATCGAATTCTCATGGTTAGAACAGTTGACTTAGCTTCTACCGGAATCTTCCATTTAAAGCTTATCTGTTCACCACCGGAAACTTCGCTATGGAATGATTGTGCCTCCAGCTCATCATCGAAATCGCCATCCTGGTTAAAATCGGTATAAATTATCAAATCATGATTACCAGAAGCGTCACCTGCCGTAAACTGCATGACATAAGTCTTACCGCTAATCAACACCAATTCTTCTAAGAATAACAATTCATAACCATCATTGAAAGGTCTATTCGCGGATAAAATGGGCATACCAGCCAATTCAACCAATTTCAGTGACTCATGAACTTCTTCATGAATGTTAGAGATAGCATAAGTTAGTTGGGGTCTTTCCGGAAGTATACCTGATGAACTAAGTAATACAAGTTCATCCAGAAACAAACGCGAGGATGCAGAAAAATAATCTGCATTATCGTATTTCAAATTCAGAAATCCCTGCGCCGAAATCTCTGGAGTATATTTCAAAATCAGTTGAGTATATCCCGAATTGAGTTTTTTGTTTTCTACCTCCCAACGAACTATATTTTGTTCACTACCGAATTCACCAGAAACCCACAACTTTATTTGATCATATCGGAAATATCCTTCTGCCGCGCATAAAAATGAAAATACGTATGTCTCTCCTTTTTCAAAAACCAATTTATCACGAGTAGACAAGTGAAAATTTGTTTTGCCCATTTCGGTGGAAACAAGGTGTTTAAAACCTCTTCCCGGCAACTCTGATGAAATGTGTGCGTTTGGTTGACCTACATGCTCAAAGAATGTGAAGCTACCAACTTCAAAATCCTCTTTGAAAATCGTTCTGGAATGAACGATTGTTAAGAATAAACTTAAAATGATAAGTAAGACGAAATCTTTCAAACTGCAAACCGATCCTTTCTGAAACTCCATAACGGCATACTTTTAATTTTTTATTATGGTACCGTATACATATCTTTTCTCAGAATGAACCAAGTACAAGATATAGGTACCACTGCTGATAGTGCTTAGATCAATCGTCTGAATTCCAGGTGAAAGCATCCCAAAACTTACTGTTCTTCCTTGTGCGTCAAGGATAGTGAACCCAAGATCAATTTGATTTAACAGGTCTATTACAAGATGATCAATTACAGGATTGGGGTAGACCTTTACTTCAAATCCCAATTCAGCTATACCGGAAACATCCTCAATGAAAACATCAATTGTACTTTGACAGCCATTGGCATCTGTTACAGTATATGTGTTTAAACCGGGATTAAACTCATCAAAGAGTCCTGTTCCAGAATAAGGTGGCGTCCCGCCAGATGCAAACAAAGCAACGTTAGCCGCACATCCTGAACACGATATACTATCTGCAACTGCAGAAAGGACAAGTTCGGTTGGTTCTGTCAAGTTTATTGTTACACTTTCAGAACAACCCAATGTATCTTCAATGATTACCGTATAGGTTCCGGCATCTAAACCAGTTAATTGAGAAGTTGTTTGAACCGGTGATGTATTCCATGTGTATTGGATATTTCCCAATCCTCCCACCACATCAACACCTGCCATTCCATCATTGGAACCAAAACAAGAACTATTTTGGAATAACGTATCCAGGACCTGGATGTGGGAAACAGATAATGCCAAGGTATCTTTTACGAGACACCCTACTTGATCAGTGAACTCATAGATTATTTCATCATTGGTAATTGCAGTAAAACTAAATGAACTATCTGTTTGAGCAGTCCCGGTATTCAACGCTGTCCATGAATATGAATTTAACCCATTACCCTCGTAAAACAGCATGCTCCAAGAATAGAAAACACCTGTGTTTCCCGATACTAGATCTCTAACGTGCAATTCCCAGTTTCCGTTTGCAGGACCAGTAAGTACTGAAAACGATTCATCCGGGGGGTAGTATCCGGTGTAAGGTGGCAGATCAAGATCAAAATTACTAGTTGCCGTATCTCTAAATACCGTAAGGGTATAACCTGGTCCATTTCCCTGATTAAACGCCGTTAATAATATACTACTTCCATCTGGAGCAAATAGATAAAAATCAAGATTGGTCAAATTAGAATGAGCCAAAGAATCTATTCTCACTTCAAGTAGTTGACTAGCATAACCACCAGTACCTGCAACCGTAATTGGTAATTGAATTCCTGTTGAATTATTATCCGGAATGACTTGGGGATTTCCTGTTGATTGAAATCTTGGAAGAATAGTCGATGTAATTCCATACACCTCTCTATGGGCAAATACCTGATGTTGGTCTGCATAACAAACTGAATCCGACGGATCGATAGCGAGGGTTGGATTTTGACTGTATAAAACTAACTGTGAAGAATCCGTCATAAACATTGTATCGAGATCCAATTGAGTTATAACTTCTATATCATACCTTCCAGCAATACTCAGATCAATAGGTAAAACCGAATTAAAAATTATCTGATCACCAGGCAATAGACTACCAGTATTCAAAGTATCTACACCTATCAGCGTATTGTTTACAAAAATTGGAATCAAGATTGGGTCTTGCACAAAGAAAATAGTATCATAACCCGTATTGGAAATAACAACAGACAGATGTTCGTCATTACTATAACATGGAGTTGGCAACGGTGGTAGCACTGATGAAATACGCACTCGTTTCAAATTTGATTGTTCAATCCAGATGTTATCCAAATGGACACAGGCAGGAACACCAGATTGAACACCATCGGTTCCTTTAAAGGCAAGTATAAGATCTAACCCATCAAACTGACCAAGAGGGATCTCAAAATTTGTAAGGGTATTACTTAAACTAGAATCCGCGGTGAAAATAACCAATGACTGAAAAGATTGACCACAATCTGTAGAAGTAAGAATCTCTAAAGTATCGTCTAAATCGAATTGGCCATTTCCGTTGTTCGAAAATGCTGCAGTTAAAGCAAGATCAAAAGTGAGCAATGTATTAGAAGCGCAAGCAAATTTTGGACTCAACATAGTTGCTGTATTCTCTCCAACATTTAAGTTAAAACTGGCCGTAATGTTCAGAGGGTTACCTACACCAGAGGTTGCCCCCCAACCATTCAACCCATTCAAGGTGTTCATGTTTGAACCTTCTTTCCATCCCGGGAAAGTAACACCCAGATTAGTTCCATTGAACCCATCCAACGAAACATGCTGTGGCAAGGTATCTGCCGAAGAGTTTATTAGAACAAGGGATTGAGCAATAGCATTGTTTGTTATCACCATATCCGCTGCAAAATTCACTTCACCATTCAAAGTATATGATCCCGGTAAAGACATATCTACAGTACCAACAAGAACATCTAGTGAGTCACCAGAATTTAATGGTAATGAACCATTAAAATTATTGTCAGAAATGGTGAACGAAACGGTTTGAGCAATTGGACCATTCAATTGCACTGAAAGTGTAGCGGGATTCAAAACAAAGTCGTGTGCTTGATAAGCATTATTCCGAATGCGGACTACTGTTTGCTCTGTTTGGTCAAAACAACCAATAGAATCTGGCAATACAAAAAGTATAGCCGAAAGGTCATAAGCAATCATGGAAAACTCATCAGCTCCAATATCCGGAACTGTTGGTCTTATTTGATCATCCATGTCATTTGTTACCCATGTTATTCCATTCATAGAACCAGCTTGATCCAGGGATGCAGAAAAAACGTGCAGATCTGAGTCAGGATTCGTAAAAACTGGGTCCGCTGAAATTGAGTTCGCGTCTTGTGTGGAAGCCACGCCCCAAGTAGATAAGCTGTTATAATTTGTAATTGTTGCCGTTGTTTTTCGAACCAAAACTCCATTTCCGGCATTCGGTACAAAGAAATCATTGAAATTTGAAACTCCCCCGGCGGCAGCTAAACTAAAGTTAGGGACTACCATCGCATAGTGAAAGCCATTTCCAGTTTGATTGGTTGTAAAATTGGCTAGTACATTGTTCCGAATATTGACTTGTGGTGTAGTCTGGATGATCTCCAAGCAAGTGGAAGAAATGTTCGGTGTTGCAGAACCATTTATACTTACATTATTAAAATCCACGTTAATTAAAGCCCCCGAAGCTGAACCAGTGGGTTGTACACTTATTCCTTTCACCAATATCGGTGCAGGATTTGTTCCGGAAACGGTGTTGTACGCAGTTGAAATTCCGCTAACTGTATTATTGAACAATCGAATGGTCGCTCCAGGTGATGCTATTACTCGAATGCCTGAAGCTACGCCTGTCGACGTGGTTCCGGAATTACGAATGGCTTGAACATCATTATTGCAAATCTCATTGTTCCCTGTAAGTGCACTAACAAAAACTCCATCAACTGCTCCTGATGTTGTTACATTTTTGACTGTATTTCCTGAAATTTTACTGTTTTGTGCGTTGAGCACATAAATACCAAAAACCTGTCCAGTTATTCCGCCCAAACTGTTTGATGCGAATTCCCCAATCTTACAATCCGTTATCTTCAAACCATCATCCCTAAATGCCGCGCTACCAGTAGAACGAATACCGAACACTGTATTATTGATGGTTACATTCCGGAATTCATTAAAACTATTTGCTCCAGAAGCATTTGTTGGAGCTACATTGGTATTGACCAAGATGGCACAATTAGATGAATAGGCCGCAATCTTGTTCATGTAGATGGAACAATTTAAAATGCGGTTACTCTGAGCTCCATTCACACCTGATGCATTCATTAATTTAAAACCACATTCGATATTTGTTACGCTGGAAGATGGAACCAATTGGGTTTGTACATCAATTCCATCGAACGTAATAAAATCTACTCCGTTCAATGTTATCGCCCCATCACCTCCGGTTGCTCCTGTTCCATTTGAACTGCTGATAAGTGGATTGTTGCCTGAACCCACTTTTACAAATGAGATCGTGTCTGATGTATTTCCACCTGAGTTAATCGTTAACGGATTGTGTACGAATGTTTGTCCGGCCGCAACTTCGAATCTCACATCTCCCGCGATACCATAACTATTCAAATAACCGATTGCATCTGAAAAGTTATTAAAATTGGATCCGGAAGCAGGCACACTCCCTCCTGTTGGTAAGGTATTGTTGATTGTATACACACCATTTAAGGGAGCACCGAAAGACGCGTTTTGTGAAGTTAAACTCACATTATCCAGCGAAACTGGAATTGCAGTTCCATCCAAATTATCATTTTGCCAAGTAAATATCAACCGAAATGTTGTGCCTGCAAGCGATGAAGGAAGGGTGATATTCATATTAGTGTAATTTTGAACACCCGCTGGATCGGTAAATACCAATGTTGCTCCTGGTAAGTTGACAGCTCCGTCTAATGGGATGTTGGCAACAGGCGTTACCGATGTTGGAGCAGTATAAACCAGCAATCTATCAAAAAGAGGTTCCCCCGGATTCTTGTACCAAAAATTCAATTGAATCAAGTTTTCGCCTATAGGAACAGTAATATCGGTGTAAATATGAGAGGTGGAACTCGTCGTAATATCATAAACCCAATTAGCTCCCAAATTTGGGGATACAAAAGCAGATTGTCCTCCTTGGTAGGGACCAGCGGTAGCCCCACTTACCCATTGATTCATAGGTGCATTTACCTCGGTCCATCCATTGGCGGCAAAACCTCCCGGAGATTCAAACCCGCCATCCCCATTTGGGTCAATCAAATAGGTTTGGGCAAAGCTGTCAGGACAAAACAAACCTGAAAGCAGCGCTAGCGAAAATTGGATAACTAATCGTTTCATCTTGTTGGTATTGTTATGGTTTTGACGAGCCTGATTTCTCCGTATTCATTGACTATGAGCAACTCCATTTCCTTAGACGGTGCTAAGTGAAGATCTACAGCAAAACTATTTGTTCCAAAATGTGCCCTCGTCTCAGACTGATACCAAGTTGTTTTTTGCACTTTGTCCCAAATTAATATGCTTAATTGTTCGAACTCAGATGCTTCGAAGAACGCCACATTTAAAGTGTCATTTAGAATAGAAGAAACATAAGCTTTTTCAATTAGATTGAAATTACCCAAGTATTCCGGCTCCAAGAAATCAACTTCATGCTGCGCTAAGGCGCTCGATCCACAGCCGCCTGACAAGGTAATGATATTGGAATAGCGCATCGTACTGGAACCACAACCGGTTACTGTTTTGCATGAGATCTTTCCTGAAATAAATGATGATGAAACCCATACATTGATAGAAATCCCATCTGCCGGACCAATAATACTCATTCCGGCAGGCACCTGCCAAATGTAATATAATGCACCTAATACTGGCGGAATAGAATAAGTATAGATTAAGCTATCGCAAACGCTGGATGTTCCGTTGATAATAGTAGGTGCAACTGCAGCAATAGAGATTGGTAAAGAAATTGCGGTTGAGGTTCCACAAGTATTTGTAGATGAAACCTGGACGTTTCCACCCGTAAATGTTGATCCTACCGAAACCGTTATTCCTGTTGTATTTTGCCCACTAGTAATGGTCATACCACTAGGAACGACCCAGTTATAGGCCGTAGATCCCGAAACACTGGATACGGAATAAGAAATAGTTTGACCTAAACTGACACAGGATGGTCCAGATATTGAACTTGGTGAAAGAGGTTGTGAGGTTACAAAATAGGTTCTCGAAGCACTAGGACCACAATTCGATACCATCGTCAACTTCAAGGTATCTTGAATGAAACCATTTGAATATTGCACTTGTATTGTATTAGTTCCTGCTCCAGAAATGATGGTTGCATTTGATCCATTCGCAAAACTCCAGTTATAAGATTGGGCACCAACAACTGCTGCAACTGTATACGTTACAGATCCTGTTCCGACTTGCTGACAAACAGAGCTTGGTCCTTGAATAGTTCCTAAGGTTGCAGCCGTTGATGCTACTAACGCGATACTTGTTGGACTACTTACACTGCAACCATTGAACAAGCTAACTGAAAGTGCGCCGCCATTAAATGAATTATTAAATTGAACTTGTATCGTATTTGTACCTGCACCAGAAACTATAGTGGCACCAACAGGAACACTCCAATTATAAGTTTGAATACCGCCTACAAGAGGAGTTGAATATTGAACATTTCCAGCATTGATAAATGAGCAAACGTTGGTTGGTCCGCTTATACCGGTGGCTGCACTTAAAGACTGTGTTGTAATTGTCAAATAACGCATGGTACTCGAACCACATTCATTGGCAGCCTTTACAGCCAATGCACCTGAAATAAAATTGTTAAAAGAAATTTGAACTGTATCGTTCGTTGAAGGATTTGATACAAGCGTAGTCCCTGACGGTAAAATCCAAATGTAATAATCCGCATATGTCACTTCAGGCACTACATATTGCTGAGACCCCAATCCATTGCAAACAAGAGTTGAACCAATAATAGAATTAGGAATTGTTGGAGGAGTGGCTAATTCAATTTCTAAGGCCGGACTCAAACCACATGCATTTGAAGCCTGAACCGTTAACGTTCCAATTAAGAATTGATTTCCAAACTTGATACGGATTGAATCCTCTAAAGGTCCGTATTGATTCAGAATATTGCTGTTCAATGGTGCCGTCCAAACATAGTTATCTACTCCCTGTGTTGGATTTACAGAAAAATAGTAACTGTTATTTCTATCTACACACGACGATGCAAAATCAAACACCGGGGTTAGTGGTGCATTGGAAACTTCTAAAGAAATGGTATCTAGTCCACAAGGCGTCATTGTGATCAATTTTACAAACCCTCCATTAAAGTTATTTGTGATCTGAACATCGATTTGATTTGTTCCTTGTCCATCAATAATTACCATACCAGTTGGGGTTTGCCACAAATAACTTGAAAGCGTTGCTTGAGATTGAGCCGTATATGTGGCCATTGAGACGCCACATAAGATCTGATCACCTACTATTTGAACAGATACCGAGGCATTCTGATTAATTATGATCGTCCCCGTTGCCGTTGTCTGACCTGTTGTACAGCCGCCACTCATTGTAACGGTATAGTTGAAGGTGCCTCCTGCAGGTACGTTCGGTGTTCCGCTGATTGTAAAGACGT
>VFQT010001136.1_pt1 | contig 33924 bp, 47 predicted proteins | sample 3512381 | NCBI WGS metagenome assembly VFQT01 (sample SAMN10412376, study PRJNA504923) | tailings metagenome | isolation source: Relicate 2 Philex TSF3 active mining site | place: Philippines: Tuba, Benguet | collected 2017-08-29 | reverse complement strand
GTCACGCCAAGTTGGCCGACACGATGCCCAAGGTGAAAGTGCCGACGATCCTCATTCACCCGACGGCCGACACCGAGATTCGGGTGTGGCAGGCCAAGGAGATCGTCGACAACAGTGGCGCCGCCGACAAGACGTACGTCGAGATGAAAGGTGCTCCGCACTACTTGGAAGGCCACCGCAAGGAAGCTTTGGCTCACGTCGCCGACTGGCTCGCCAAACGCTTCCCGTGACCGGTGTTTTGGTGAGGATTTTTCACCGTATGGGTGAAGATCTTGCACCAGATTCGCCGGTGGAGGTGTCCGTGCGCTCACACCAGGTGCATGGACATCTCTCTTCTCCGGTCACTTGCCGAATCGCAACACGGGGTGATCACTCGCGCGCAAGCTCGTGACCTCGGGATCACTGATCGAGTGTGGTATCGACTGCTGTCGTCGGGGGTTCTGCGACCGATGCACAAAGGAGTCGCGGTTCTCGTCGGTCATGCCGAGAGTCGTCGCCAGCGCATGATGGCCGCTGTGTTGTCGATCGGCGATCATGCGATCGTGTCGCACCGCTCGGCCGGCGAGATCTGGGGAGTGTGGAACGCTGACAACGACGATCCGATCGATGTGATCGTCGGAAAGCGTCGAGGTCGCCCGATCATTCCGGGGGTGATTTCCCACGTGCCGCGAGACCTCGACGAATTGGCCCCGTTACGGCGTGACGACGTGCGAGTCACCGGTCCGGCACGAACACTTCTCGACATCGCCGGTGTGAATCCGTTGGCGACTCGGTTCGTGATCGAACGGATGTTGATGGCGGGATTGATCTCCCGCCGCCGCATCGCAGCAGCCGTGGCCCGTCATTCGAAGCAGGGTCGAGCGGGCATCGGGCCGGTGCGCGAGGTTCTGGTCTCGTGGCCCTATGACGAGCGAGCGTCGGAATCGGTGCTGGAGTATCACCTACAAGGAATTCTCGGGAACACGGCACTACCGCCGTACGAGACGCAGATCGAGGTTGGTCCGTATCGACTCGATGCCGGTTGGTCGCCGTGGAAGGTCGGTGTGGAAGCCGATGGCTGGGGCAAGTTCGGTAGTCGGGAGGACTTCGAACGTCTGGCGCGCCGCGACAACTTCCTTCAGTCCCGCGGTTGGTCGATCGCCCACTTCTCGTGGCGCGACATCGTGCGACGTCCGGGCTATGTGTACGGGAGCGTGCGGAGTCTGCTCGAGGCGCGAGGTTGGGCGCCGCACCTGTCGTGACGACGATTTCTGGTGCGCGATCTTCACCCATACGGTGAAGAATCCTCACCAGAACACCGGTTAGGGGAGACGGAGGAGGGAGGCGGTGAGGGCGGGGGTCGCCACACCGCGGCCGCACGATGTGGCCAGGTCGGCCACTTCGGCCACGAGTTCGGCATTGGTCGGCTGTCGCCCCGAGGTCGAGGCGAAATCCTCCAACCCCACCCGCACGTGACCACCCCGCTCGATCGCCGCGGCGGCCATCCCCGACCCGACCACGTCTCCACCCAGCACGGCCACGGCCCACGGGAGTCCGGTGTCGGACAGCAACTCCACGTACACGTCGAGGGCCGCCTCCGAGGGTGGGAGGCCGAAGAGGGGCGGCCCGGCACAGAAGTAGAACTTCACCAGTGACCCCGGCGGAACCCGCCCCTCGGCGTAAAAGTCCAGGAAAACACGTATGTAGCCGGGTTCGAAGCAGGCCACCGACGGCGCAAGGCCGAGATCTCGGCAGGCATCCAGCTTGGCGGCCACCTCGTCCCGGGTGTACCCGTAGATGACGTTCCCCAGGGTCACCGTGCCCGGGTCGACCAGACCCATTCGGAGGGGGCCGAGCCCCGCCTCGGGCATGTGTTCGGCCAGGTAGCGGTGGTGATCCCACCGTTCGGGGAGGGTCGACCCCAGGAAATTGGCCGTGGGATACACCAGAACCTCGGGGTGAACCGATAAAAGTCCAGCGTAGGCGGCCATTCCGAGGGTCCCCATGGCGTCTGGCCCACCGCCGGCGGCCCGAATGGCCCGTACGTCATCGTGCTGGTGGACGATGGTGGCCCCGGCGTCGACGCAGGCGATCCCGTCGGCGGCGATCTGCTCGGGGGTGATCGGAACGTGACGTTGCTGGCTGGGTCGGGTCGCCCCGTTCAGCGCCACCTCGATGATCACCGGATCCACTGCCGCATTGTGGCAGGCGATCACCTCACCAGAACACCGGGGGTGGCCAGGTTGGGGAGGGGGTGGGGGGACGGTAGCGTTCCCAACTCGTGTCTTTCGGGCGGTCGTCCGGGAAACAAGAACTGACGTCCGTGTGAGCCCGGCCCGCCGGGGACCACATGGCAACAATCGAATCCGGTGCTCCGTTGGTCTTCGACCCACGGAGCATCTGCGTGAATGGCAACCGCCACTCACCACAGTCAACTCAGCGCCAGGACTTCCTGGTCACAGATGAAGAGGCTGCCTCATGGCGAAAACAGCGATCGTCGGCGAAAAGGTCGGCATGACACAGGTGTGGGCTGACGGTAACCGCGTCGTCCCCGTCACCGTGTTGCGCGTCGAACCGGCTCGCATCGTGCAAGTGATGACCTCCGAGCGCAACGGTTACAGCGCGCTGCAGGTCACCTACGGACGCAAGGACGCGAAGAAGTTGACCAAGCCCGAGGCCGGTCACTTCGAGAAGGCCGGCGTCGACGCCGGTCGTCGTCTCGTCGAACTGCGCCTCGATTCGGTCGAGGGCTTCGAAGTCGGCCAGGAGATCAAGGTCGACGTGCTCGAGAAGGGTCAGAAGGTCGACGTGACCGCCGTGAGCCGCGGTAAGGGTTTCGCCGGTGGCATGAAGCGTCACAACTTCGGTGGCCAGGGCGCCAGCCACGGTAACCACAAGCATCACCGTGCGCCGGGCTCGATCGGTTCGTGCTCGTTCCCGGGTCGCGTGTTCAAGGGACTGCGCATGGCCGGTCACCTCGGACACGAGCAGGTCACCACGCTCAATCTCGAAGTCGTCGATGCCGACGCCGAGCGCGGTCTGTTGTTGGTCAAGGGCTCGGTGCCGGGCCCGAACGGTGGCGTCGTGATCGTTCGCAACGCCGTGAAGGGAAAGTGAACCCATGCCGTCGGTGACTCTCAAGAATCAGTCCGGCAAGGATGTCGGCAATGTCGCGCTGAGCGATGACGACTTCGGTCGTCAGCCCAACGTTCCCGTGATGCACCAAGTCGTCACGGCTCAGCTCGCCCACCGTCGTGCCGGTACGCAAAGCACGAAGACCCGTGGCGAAGTGTCGGGTGGGGGCAAGAAGCCGTTCAAGCAGAAGGGCACCGGTAACGCCCGTCAGGGTTCGATCCGCGCGCCGCACTTCTCCGGTGGTGGTGTGGCCCTCGGCCCGAAGCCCCGCAAGTACTCGCAGAAGACCCCGAAGCGCATGGTGAAGTTGGCTCTTCAATCGGCTCTCTCCGATCGTGCCAACGAGGGCAAGGTCGTCGTCGTCGACGCCTGGAATTTCGACTCACCAAAGACCGCGACGGCCAAGGCTGCTCTTGCTGCTCTCGGTGTGTCGGGCCGCGTCCTCATCGTCGTGCGTCGCAACGAGATCACCACGATCCGCAGCTTCCGCAATCTTCAGGGTGTGCAGTTGATCGAACTCGGCGAACTGAACGCCTACGACGTTCTGTGCAACGACTACATCGTGTTCAGCCAGGCCTCGTTGCCCGGCACCGACGCATCCGATTCAGCGAAGGACGGTCAGTGATGAAGGACCCCCGCGACATCATCATCGCCCCCGTGGTCTCCGAGAAGAGCTACGGACTCATCGAGCAGGGCGTCTACACGTTCTTCGTGCACCCCGACGCGAGCAAGCCCGAGATCCACGACGCCATCGAGGCGATCTGGGGAGTCAAGGTCGAGCGCGTCAACACTCTCAACCGCCGTGGCAAGCAGCAGCGCACGCGTGGAACGGCCCGAGTCGGCCGTCGCCCCGCCACCAAGCGCGCGATCGTCACCCTGGCCGCGGGCAGCGAGATTCCGCTGTTCGAGAACAACTGAGGCAATCACCATGGCTATTCGTAAGCGCAAGCCCACGTCGGCCGGTCGTCGTTTCCAGACGAGCCACGACTTCGCCGAGATCACCAAGTCGACTCCCGAGAAGACACTTCTCGCCAAGAAGTCGAAGACCGGTGGTCGCAATGCCTACGGTCGCAAGACCGCCCGTCACCGCGGTGGCGGACACAAGCAGCAGTACCGCATGGTCGACTTCAAGCGCAACAAGGACGGCGTGACGGCCAAGGTCGTCGCGGTCGAGTACGACCCCAACCGCACGTGTCGTATCGCCCTTCTGCACTACGCCGACGGCGAGAAGGCATACATCCTGGCTCCGAAGGGTCTCAACGTCGGTGATCACGTCTCGAGTGGCACCAAGGCCGAGATCAAGCCGGGTTGTGCACTTCCGATGCGCTTCATCCCGGTCGGAACCGTGATCCACAACGTCGAACTCCGTCCGGGTCAGGGCGGCAAGATGGGTCGCTCGGCCGGCACCGGTGTTCAGCTGGTCGCCAAGGACGGCGACTACGCCACCTTGCGTCTGCCCTCCACCGAAATGCGCCGCGTTCTCATCGACTGCCGCGCCACGGTTGGCGAAGTCGGCAACTCCGAACACGAGTTGGTCAAGATCGGTAAGGCCGGTCGTAACCGCTGGAAGGGTGTCCGCCCGCAGACCCGTGGTGTGGCCATGAACCCGGTCGACCACCCGCTCGGTGGTGGTGAAGGCAAGACGTCCGGTGGACGTCCCGCTGTGTCGCCGTGGGGCAAGCCCGAGAGTCGCACACGCAACACCAACAAGGCGTCGCAGAAGTTGATCGTCCGTCGTCGTCGTACGGCCAAGGGCCGTCGGTAGGAGAACAAGATGTCACGCAGTCTCAAAAAGGGTCCGTTCATCGACGATCACCTGCTCAAGAAGGTCGATGTCCTCAATCAGGCCAACGAGAAGAAGGTCATCAAGACCTGGAGTCGTCGCTCGACGATCATCCCCGACATGGTCGGTCACACCATCGCGGTGCACGACGGTCGCAAGCACGTTCCGGTGTACATCACCGAATCGATGGTCGGACACAAGCTCGGTGAGTTCTCGCCGACCCGCACCTTCAAGTACCACGCCGGACAAGAGAAGAACGTGAAGGGTAAGAAGTAATGACCGGTCCCAAGTTGAACGAACGCGACTTCGTGCGCGGTGAGCGCACCGGTACGCGTGCGAGCGCCCGCTCGATCCGCATGTCGGCGTCGAAGGCCCGCGTGGTCCTCGACCTCATCCGCGGCCTCGACGTCGTGAGCGCCGATCAGGTTCTGCAGTTCACCGAGCGTGAAGCCGCCCGAGTGATCCGCAAGGTCCTGGCCTCGGCCGTGGCGAACGCTGTGAACAACGACAGTTGCGATGCCGAGGCTCTCTTCGTGCGGGCGTGTTACGCCGACGAGGGTGCGACGATGCGCCGCTTCAGCCCGCGTGCTCGCGGTCGTGCGACGCGCATCAACAAGCGTACGTGCCACATCACGATCGTGGTCGACACTCTCGACGACGACACCTTGAAGGTCGTTCAGGCCCGCCGTGAGCGCGGTGTGGCTGGTCGTCGCGCCGCTCGCGGTGGTTCGGGTGTCGCCGATCGCCGAGCTCGTGTCGCCAAGAGCCGTCAGAAGTTCGCCGACAAGAAGAGTGACGACACTTCGTCCGACGGCACGTCGAACGAGACGGCCGCCGCCGACACGGTGACCGAGGAAACGGCGGTCGACACGACCGTCGAGACGACGAACGACGACGGCGCAGCGGAGGAGACGAACTGATGGGCCAGAAGATCAATCCCTACGGTTTCCGCCTCGGCGTCACCACCGACTGGAAGAGCCGTTGGTTCAGCGAGCGCCAGTACAAGGAATACCTCACCGAGGACTGGAAGATCCGCGAGTACATCATGACCACCCTCGGCGATGCGGCGATCAGCCGGATCGAAGTCGAGCGCAAGCGCGGTGAGACCCTGAAGGTCGACATCCACACCGCTCGCCCGGGCATCGTGATCGGACGCAAGGGAGCCAAGGCCGACGAAATTCGCGCCGGGCTCACCAAGCTCACCGGCAACAACAAGGTGCAGCTCAACATCGTCGAGATCAAGTCCCCCGAACTCGATGCCGCTCTCATCGCGCAGGGTGTCGCCGATCAACTCGTCGGCCGAATTGCTTTCCGTCGAGCCATGAAGCGCGCCGTGCAGAACGCGCAGAAGGCTGGCGCACTCGGCATCCGCGTGCAGTGCTCGGGCCGCCTCGGTGGTGCCGAAATGAGCCGTACCGAGTGGTACCGCGAAGGTCGCGTGCCGTTGCACACTCTGCGTGCCGACATCGACTACGGATTCCGCGAGGCTCGTACCTCGAGCGGCCGTGTCGGTGTGAAGGTCTGGATCTACCGCGGCGACATCTTGCCGTACAAGCCTCAGACCGACGACAAGATCGTGCGCGAAGCAGCCATGGCCGTCGGCGAGACGTCGGGTGCCGCTGGCAAGCGAGTCGTGTCGTCGAGCGGTCGTCGCAAGGCCGATGAGGGTGAGGCCACGGCCGCACCGCTCCTGAAGGAAGCCGATCCCGAACTCGAGAAGTTGCTCGACGAAGAAGAAGAGATCGCCCGTCGTACCCATGAGGGCCATGAGGCCCCCCACTTCCGCGGAGAGGACTGATCACCCATGTTGATGCCTCGTAAGGTCGCACACCGCAAACACCATCGCGGACGCATGAGGGGATCGGCCAAGGGCGGCAGCGCGCTCGCCTTCGGTCAGTACGGAATCCAGGCTCTCGAACCCTGCTGGCTCACCGCCCGTCAGATCGAAGCAGCCCGTATCGCCATGACCCGCCACATCAAGCGTGGTGGCAAGGTGTGGATCAACGTCTTCCCCGACAAGCCCGTCACCAAGAAGCCGGCCGAGACCCGCATGGGTTCCGGTAAGGGCAACCCCGAATTCTGGGTGGCCGTCGTGAAGCCGGGCCGAGTGTTGTTCGAACTCTCGTTCCCGAACGAAGAGCAGGCTCGTGAAGCGTTGGCCAAGGCCATTCAGAAGCTCCCGATCCGCGCTCGCATCATCAGCCGAGAGGAAGCGATCTGACATGGCTGGAAAGATCACCAAGCAGCGAGCCGAACTGGCCGAACTCGACCTGGCCTCGCTCGTGTCGCAGTTGAAGGCCGCCAAGCAGGAGGCCCTGAACCTGCGATTCCGCAATGCCACGGGCCAGCTCGAGGACCACAGCGCTCTGCGTTCCGTGCGTCGTCGTATCGCACGTATCAACACCCAGATCCGCGCGCGAGAAATCGCTGCGGCCGAGGCCGGAGAGTGAACGACATGGCCGAGAACATCGAATCGGGCGCCGAGCGCAACGTCCGCAAGGTCCGTGACGGCGTGGTCGTCTCGTCGAAGATGGATCGCACCCTCGTGGTCGCCGTCGTCGAGCGAGTTCGCCACCCCAAGTACAACAAGTTCGTGATGCGCACGAAGAAGCTCTACGCGCACGACGAAGCCAACGACGCTCGCGAAGGCGACAAGGTGCGTGTCATGGAGACCCGCCCGTTGTCGAAGACCAAGCGCTGGCGTCTCGTCGAAGTCGTCGAGCGGGCCAAGTGATCGGCCGAGGGACGACGGAGGATTCACCATGATTCAGCAGGAGAGCCGACTTCGAGTCGCCGACAACAGCGGCGCCAAGGAAGTGTTGGTCATCAAGGTGTTGGGTGGCACTCGCCGCCGCTACGCCTCGATCGGCGACATCTTCGTGGCGACGGTGAAAGACGCCATTCCCGGAGCGGGTGTGAAGAAGGGCGAGGTCGTCAAGTGCGTCGTCGTCCGCACCAAGAAGGAGCGTCGTCGCCCCGACGGCAGTTACATCCGTTTCGACGAGAACGCCGCCGTGGTCATCAAGGACGACTTGACGCCGCGCGGTACCCGTATTTTCGGACCGGTCGGTCGCGAGCTCCGCGACAAGAAGTTCATGCGCATCGTGTCGCTCGCCCCGGAGGTGTTGTGAGATGAAGATCGTCAAAGGTGACACCGTGATCGTCATCTCCGGCAAGGACCGTGGCAAGGAAGGCGTGGTCTCCCGCGTCATGCCGGCCAGCGACAAGGTCATCGTCGACGGCGTGAACGTCGCGAAGAAGCACCAGAAGCCCCGCAAGGCGAACGAGCAGGGGGGCATCATCGATCGCGACATGCCGATCCACGTCTCGAACGTCATGCTCGTGCACCGTGGCAAGCCCACGCGTGTCGGGTTCAAGGTCAACCCCGACGGAAGCAAGGTGCGCATCGCCAAGAGCACCGGTGAGGAGATCTGATGTCGACGACCACTGCTCCGCGTCTCAAGACCAAGTACGACTCGGTCGTGCGCGATCAGCTCAAGGCCGAACTGGGCATGTCGAATGTCATGCAGGTGCCGCGTCTCGAGAAGATCGTGATCAACATGGGTGTCGGCAAGGCCACGCAGCAGCCCTCGCTGCTCGAAGGCGCCGTCGCCGACATGACCAAGATCGCCGGCCAGAAGCCGCTGGTCACCAAGTCGCGCGACTCGATCGCCAACTTCAAGTTGCGTGAGAACCAGTCGATCGGCTGCAAGGTGACCTTGCGCGGCGACCGTATGTGGGAATTCTTCGATCGTCTTCTCGCCGTGGCGATCCCCCGAATCCGCGACTTCCGCGGACTCAACCCGCATTCGTGGGACGGCCGCGGCAACTACACCTTCGGTCTCTCCGACCAGACGGTGTTCCCCGAGATCGATTACGACAAGATCGACGCCCCGCGTGGCATGGACATCACCATCGTCACGACGGCATCGTCCGATGACGCCGGCAAGGCGTTGCTCGATGCGTTCGGGTTCCCGTTCAAGCGCGGTGCCGATGCGGCCGCCGTGCCCAAGAAGAAGAAGTCCACTCGTCGCGGCCCGGTGTCGGGCAAGAAGAAGTAGTAGGGGTCCGAGAACATGGCCAAGAAGTCATTGATCAACAAGGCGGCTGCCAAGCCGAAGTTCAAGGTCCGCGGTTACACGCGTTGCCGCAAGTGCGGTCGCGCGCGTTCGGTGTATCGCAAGTTCGGACTCTGCCGAGTGTGCCTGCGCGACATGGCGCACGCCGGCGAGATCCCCGGTCTGACGAAGTCGAGCTGGTGAGGTACTCATGCTGACTGATCCCATTGCCGACATGCTCACCCGCATCCGCAACGCCAACACGGCGATGCACGACGAGGTGAAGATGCCGTCCTCCAAGCAGAAGGTCGCGCTGGCCAAGATCCTGGAGCAGGAGGGTTACATCTCCGGCTTCTCGGTCGCCGCCAACCCGAACGGCCCCGGCCAGATCCTTCTCATCTCCATGAAGTATTCGCCTGAGCGCCGTCGCACCATCGCCGGCATCAAGCGCATCTCGACCCCGGGCTTGCGTGTGTATCGCAAGTCGAACACCGTGCCGCGTGTGCTCGGTGGTCTCGGTGTCGCCGTCCTGTCCACCAGTCAGGGACTCATGACCGACCGTGAAGCGCGCAAGCGCAAGGTCGGCGGCGAAGTCCTCTGTTACGTGTGGTGAGCCGAGGAGCCTGACATGTCACGTATCGGTAAATCCCCCATCCCCGTCCCGTCCGGAGTCGACGTGTCGATCAACGGATCGAACGTCACCGTGAAGGGCCCGAAGGGTACGTTGTCCCGCGCGCTGATCGGTGGAATCACCGTTCGCCAGGAGGAGAACACTCTTCTGGTCGAGCGTCCGAACGACGCCCGCGAATCGCGCAGCCTTCACGGCCTCAGTCGTGCGCTGGTGAGCAACATGGTCGTCGGTGTCACCGAGGGTTTCGTCAAGGAACTCGAGATCGTCGGCGTCGGTTACCGCGCCGAGGCCAAGGGAACCAACGCTCTGCGCCTCAACCTCGGTTTCTCGCATCCGGTCGACTTCCCGGGTCCCGACGGCATCTCGTTCGAGGTTCCGGTTCAGACCCGCATCATCGTGAAGGGAATCGACAAGGAGCTGGTCGGCCAGGTGGCCGCCAACATTCGGTCGATCCGCAAGCCCGAGCCCTACAAGGGCAAGGGTGTGCGGTACGCCGGCGAACGAATTCTGCGCAAGGCCGGTAAGGCCGGCAAGAAGTGATGGTCGGTAGGGAGACGTCATGACCAAGATCAGCAATCAGCGACGTACGGGCCGTCTGCGCCGTCACAACCGCGTCCGCAAGAAGATCCACGGCACCGCCGAGCGTCCGCGCTTGTCGCTCTACCGTTCCAACAAGCACCTCATCCTGCAGGTGATCGACGACGACCGCGGTGTCACCATCGCGTCGGCGACGTCGGTCGAGGCGGCCGTGCGCAGTGCCGGTGGCGGGTCCACCGTCGCCGCTGCCACGCAGCTCGGTCGTCTCGTGGCCGATCGCGCCAAGGCTGCTGGTGTGAGCAAAGTCGTGTTCGACCGCGGTGGTTACCTCTACCACGGTCGCGTCGCTGCGGTGGCCGAAGCGGCTCGTGAAGCCGGACTGGAGTTCTGATGTCGAACGCACCTTTCAACAATCCTCGTCAGGCCGGTGGACCTCAGGACGGCGGTCGTGAGTCACGAGTGATTCACATCAACCGTGTGGCCAAGGTCGTCAAGGGCGGTCGTCGTTTCTCGTTCACTGCTCTCGTGGTGGTGGGCGACGGCAACGGTCGGGTCGGTCTCGGCTACGGCAAGGCCAAGGAAGTTCCGTTGGCCATCCAGAAGGGCACCGAAGACGCCAAGCGCAACATGTTCGCCGTGCCGCTCGCCGGTAGCACCATCACGCACCCGATCATCGGTGTGCTCGGTGCCGGTCGCGTCATGTTGAAGCCGGCCGCTCCGGGTACCGGAGTCATCGCCGGCGGTGCCGCCCGCATCATCCTCGAAGAGGCCGGCATCCACGACGTGCTCTGCAAGTCGCTCGGTTCGTCGAATGCCATCAACGTGGCGCGCGCCACGATCGAAGGTCTGAAGGGACTGCAGCGTCCCGACGAGGTCGCGGCTCGCCGCGGCATCCCGGCCGACTCGTTCGTCCCCAAGGGAATGCTGAAGGCCTACAACGAGCGCAAGCGTGCACTCGCGGCCGGAGAGGCTCACTGATCATGTCGGGAACCATCATCGTCAAGCAGGTCAAGTCGGGTGCACACGCGAAGCCCAAGACTCGCGGCACTCTTCGTGCTCTCGGACTCGGTCGCATCGGCCAGTCGAACACGTTGCCCGACCGCCCCGAGATTCGCGGGATGATCGCCCGTGTTCCGCACCTCATCGAGGTGACGGAAGCCAACAAGGAGAACTGAACATGCGCGTCGACGAACTCTCACCCGCACCGGGGTCGACCCATCGCAAGAAGCGACTCGGTCGCGGTATCGGCGGCAAGGGCGGTAAGACGGCCGGTCGTGGTACCAAGGGTCAGCGAGCCCGTGGCCGCGGCAAGGTCGCGCGTGGTTTCGAAGGCGGCCAGATGCCGCTCAAGCAGCGCGTGCCGAAGCTGAAGGGCTTCAACAACCCCTTCCGCGTCGAGTATCAGGCCGTCAACCTCGATGCGATCGATGCGCTCACCGAGTCGTCGATCGACCCCGACGTCTTGTTGAAGCGGGGTGTCCTTCACAAGGGAGCCTTCGTGAAGGTGCTCGCCCGTGGTGAGATCACCCGCAAGGTCGACGTGTCGGCTCACGCCGTGTCGGAGGCCGCCAAGGCCGCCATCGAAGCGAAGGGTGGATCGGTCACGATCATCCCGCTGCCCTTCAAGGTCCGTCCGGCCGCCAAGGGCAATCAGTTCACCAACCGCTGATCGCGAGGAGCCTTCGTGCTGTCGAATCTGGCCAACATGTTCAAGGTCGCCGACCTGCGGAACAAGATCTTGTTCACCGTGGGGATGGTCATCCTGTATCGCCTCGGAACGTTCATTCGCGTTCCGGGTATCGATGATCAAGCCGTTCGCCAGTTGCGCGAGTCGGCCCGTCAGCAGGGTGCGCTCGGATTCTTGAACCTGTTCTCCGGCGGTGCGTTCTCGAGCTTCGCGATCTTCGCGCTCGGCATCATGCCGTACATCACCTCCAGCATCATCATGCAGGTGCTCACGGTCGTGATCCCCAAGCTCGAACAGTGGCAGCAAGAAGGCGCGTCCGGTCAGCGCAAGATCACTCAGTGGACGCGGTACGTCGCCATGGCGATCGCTCTGTTGCAGGCTGCCGGCCTCACCTTCATCTTCGGTCAAGGCCGTGGTTCGGCGTTCTTCACCGCGTCGACCACCGCACCCGACATCATCTTGTTGCCCGACGGCATGTGGCCGCGCGGTCTGCTGGTCATCATCTCGTTGGTCGCCGGTACTGCTCTGCTCATGTGGATGGGCGAGATCATGAGTCAGCGCGGAATCGGCAACGGAATGAGCATCCTGATCTTCGCGTCCGTGGTGAGCAGCCTGCCCTACAGCTACTACTCGTTGCTCGAGAGCAAGAAGTGGGTCGTGTTCACGGTGCTCGTGGCCATCTCGCTCGGCATTCTCGTCGCCGTCGTACGCGTCGAACTCGGCCAGCGTCGCATCCCGGTCCAGTTCGCCAAGCGAGTCGTCGGCCGACGGATGTTCGGCGGCCAGAGCACGTACATCCCGTTGAAGGTGAATCAGAGTGGTGTGATTCCGATCATCTTCGCGAGCTCGGTGCTCTTGTTGCCGGTGCTGCTCACGAACGTGATCGGTAGTGATCGCGGCTGGCGACGCAGCCTCACCGAGTGGGTCGACCGCAATCTGGTGAGCTCGCAAGGGCTTCTCTACATCGTGACCTTCGCGATCTTGATCATTGCTTTCGCCTACTTCTACAACTCGATCGCCTTCGATCCGATGCGCCAAGCCGATCAGATCCGTCGTCAAGGTGGATTCATTCCCGGTATCCGACCCGGGCCCCAGACCGAGGCCTTCCTCGGCAAGGTCGTCAATCGCATCACGTTGCCGGGTGCTCTGTTCGTGGCGTTCATCGCCATCCTCCCGTACATCGTGCTCTGGGTCGGAGACGTTCAGTCGTTCCCGTTCGCCGGAACCACTGTGCTCATCGCCGTCGGTGTGGCACTCGAGTTGATGCGACAAGTCGACTCGCAATTGATGTTGCGGAACTACGAGGGATTCCTGAAGTGACGTCGATCCGGCGTCGCAAGGCACGCCGGGGCTGAGATGATTGCGGGCGTCCGGCTCATCATCATCGGTCGCCAAGGCGCCGGGAAGGGCACGCAGTGTCAGCGCATGTCGCGCCACTACGTCGTCCCTCATATCTCCACGGGCGAGATGCTGCGCGCTGCCGTCCGCGAAGGAACCGACCTCGGCCGTGTCGCCAAGCAGGTCATCGAATCGGGCCAGCTGGTGGGTGACGAGATCATGATCGGTCTCGTCCGCGACCGCCTGTCCCAAGACGATGCCCGTAATCGCGGGTACATCCTCGACGGGTTCCCCCGAACCGTGACTCAAGCCGAGGCTCTCGATCAGATCACCGAACCGGCTCCGATCCACGTGGTCATCGATCTCGACGTTCCTCGTGAACTCGTCCTGGCTCGGATCTCGTCGCGTCGGGTCTGCCGTGACTGCGGGACCAACTACACCTCCACGGGTCGGGAGCGCCAGCCCTGGACCTGCGACGTCTGTGGGGGAGACGTGGTCCAGCGGGACGACGACTCCGAGGCGTCGGTGAGCCGCCGCCTCGATCTCTACGAGAGTCAGACGGCCCCCCTTCTCGAGTACTACGGGTCCCGTGGCCGCCTGGAAACGGTCGATGGGACGGCATCGCCCGACGTGGTGTTCGGGCGACTGACCTCGGCCATCGACGCGGCTCGGAACCGCTCGTGAGGTCGGAATCGGGTCGTACGCCGAGCTCCACCGGCCCGGTGGAGTCGGGCAAACAGGCCGGTAGCGTGGCTCCTCGGCCCTGTTGCCGACCATGGGTCGCGCTGCAGTCAGCCGACCCATTCGACCGCCGAGGAGGCAGTTCTGGCTAAACCCAAAGACGACGCCATCCTGCTGGAAGGCACGATTCTCGAATCGCTCCCGAACGCAATGTTTCGGGTCGAACTCGAGAACGGCCACAAAGTGTTGGCGCACATCTCCGGAAAGATGCGAATGAACTACATCCGCATCCTGCCGGGCGACAAGGTTCAAGTCGAACTGACTCCCTACGACCTCAGCCGAGGTCGCATCACCTACCGCTACAAGTGAACGACAAGAAGTGAGATGACCGATGAAGGTCCGACCGAGTGTCAAGAAGATCTGTGAGAAGTGCAAAGTGATTCGCCGTCATGGGCGCGTCATGGTCATTTGTGAGAACCCGCGCCACAAACAGCGTCAGGGCTGAGAGAAAGTAGTAACGAGTCAATGGCACGTATTTCCGGCGTCGACATCCCCCGCGAAAAGCGGTTGGAGATCTCACTGACCTACATTTTCGGAATCGGCAAGCCGACGGCGCAGAAGATCTGCGCCGACCTCGGCCTCGATCCCAACACGCGTGTGCGTGACCTCACCGAAGACGAGGTCAACAAGATCCGTGTATGGGTTGACCAGAACATCACCGTCGAAGGTGACCTGCGCCGCGAAGTGCAGCAGGACATCAAGCGCAAGATCGAGATCCAGTGTCTCCAGGGAGTTCGCCATCGCAAGGGCCTTCCGGTCCGCGGTCAGCGCACCAAGACCAATGCACGTTCACGTAAGGGCCCGAAGAAGACCGTGGCCAACAAGAAGAAGGCAGTGAGGAAGTAAGCCATGGCCAAGCCGAAGCCGGGTGGGCGTCGTCCCCGCAAGCGCGAGCGCAAGAACATCACCACTGGTGTGTGCCACATCAAGTGTTCGTTCAACAACACCATCGTCAGCATCTCCGACACCGAGGGCAATGTCGTGTCCTGGGCATCGGGTGGCGGCGTCGGATTCAAGGGCTCCCGCAAGAGCACGCCGTTCGCTGCCCAGTTGGCCGCCGAAAAGGCCGCCAAGGATGCCTTCGAGCAGGGCATGCGTCGTGTCGAAGTGCACGCCAAGGGCCCCGGCTCGGGTCGTGACACCGCGATTCGTTCGCTGCAGAACACCGGTATCGAGGTCACCGGCATCAAGGACGTGACCCCCGTGCCGCACAACGGTTGCAAGATGCCCAAGCGGAAGAGGAACTAAGTCATGGCTCGTTACACCGGTCCGAAGGTGCGTCTGTCGCGTCGTCTCGGCATCAACGTCTTCGAGAACGCCAAGGGCAGCAAGGCCCTCGAGCGTCGTCCCTTCCCGCCCGGCCAGCACGGTCGCACCCGTCGTCGTGGCAACACGAGCGAGTACCTGGCTCAGCTCCAGGAGAAGCAGAAGGCCAAGTTCATCTACGGCGTCCTCGAGCGCCAGTTCCGCAAGACCTACGACGAGGCCAACCGTCTCGCCGGTCCGACGGGTGAGAACCTTCTTCGCCTGCTGGAGCTGCGTCTCGACAACGTCGTGTACCGGGCCAATTGGGCGAGCACTCGTCCGCAGGCCCGCCAGTTCGTGAGCCACGGTCTCGTGCTCGTGAACGGCAAGCGCCTCAACATCCCGAGTGCTCGCGTCAAGGCCGGTGACGTCGTCACCCTGTCGCCCAAGGCGCGCAACATGATCGTCATTCAGAACAACATCGACACTCTCGACCGCTCGCTCGTGGGCTGGCTCGAGGGCGGCGACGGTGGCAAGCAGGTCACCGTGCGCTCGGAGCCGACGCGTGAGCACATCGACGTGCCCGTTCGCGAACAGCTCATCGTCGAGTTGTACTCGAAGTGATCCCCACGAACTGAACGACCCGCAGGCAACTCACGAACGGAACAGACCACATGCTCGTCATCCAGCGCCCCACCGTCGAAGCCGACAACGAAGAATCGAACAACCGCCAGCGTTTCGCCGTCGGTCCGCTCGAGCCCGGTTTCGGCCACACCATCGGCAACTCGCTGCGCCGCACGTTGCTGTCATCGATCCCCGGAGCCGCGATCACCACGGTCAAGTTCGACGAGGCGCTGCACGAGTTCGACACCATTGCCGGTGTGTCCGAAGACGTCACCGACATCATCCTCAACCTGAAGGACATCGTTCTTCGTTCGCAGTCCGAGGACGACGTGGTTCTGCGCCTCGATGTGCGTGGAGACGCGGTTGTCACCGCCGGTGACATCCAGTGCCCGGCCGACATCGAGATCCTGAACAAGGACCTCGTGATCGCTCACGTGAACAGCAAGGGCCGCTTGGCGATCGATCTGACCGTGTCCCAGGGCCGCGGCTACATGTCGGCGGACCGTGAGGCCGGCACTCGCACCATCGGGGTCATCCCGATCGACGCGATCTTCTCGCCGGTGCGCCGAGTGATGTTCGACGTGCAGCCGACGCGTGTCGAGCAGTCGACCAACTACGACCGTCTCGTCATCGACATCGAGACCGATGGCACCATCACACCGCGCGAGGCCCTCGCGTCGGCCGGAGCCACGCTGCGCAATTTGGTCGACCTCGTCGCCAATTTGTCCGAGGAGCCCAAGGGTCTCGAACTCGGCGAAGTCATTCAGGCCGGCGCGGCCAGCCCCGACCTCGACATCGCCATCGAAGATCTCGATCTCTCCGAACGCCCCCGCAACTGCCTCAAGCGGGCGCAGGTGAACACGATCGGTGAACTCCTCCAGAAGACCGAAGACGATCTTCTCAACATCACCAACTTCGGTCAGAAGAGTCTCGACGAAGTGAAGCAGAAGCTCGACGAGCGCGGCCTGTCGCTGCGCGGCTGATCGTCGGCACCACGAACGACTGAAAAGGACACATCATGCCCGCAACACCTCGTCGAGCCCGCAAGTTCGGTGGCAGCTCCGCACACCAGAAGTTGATGATGGCCAACCTGGCCGCATCATTGTTCGCCGCTGAATCGATCGAGACCACCGAAGCCAAGGCCAAGGCCCTTCGTCCGATCGCCGAGAAGCTCATCACCAAGGCCAAGAAGGCCCAGGATGGCGACGCAGCGAGTCTGCATCGCATTCGTCAGCTTCAGAGCTACCTGAACGACAAGGAGATGACCAACAAGTTGGTCGCCGACATCGCGCCGCGTTTCGCGGATCGCAACGGCGGCTACCTCCGCATCTTGAAGCTCGGTCCGCGTCACGGCGACAATGCGCCCATGGCGCGCGTCGAGCTCGTCTGATCCTCGGGGGAGTGATCCCCGTGTCAGCCGTGGTGCCGTCATGACCACGATCGTTTCGTCACTCGAACCCGCCGTGAGGCGGGTTCGTTTGTTGGTGGCGTACGACGGTCTCGCCCTGCACGGTTTCGCGATCAATGCCGGAGTCACGACCGTGGCGGGTCTGCTCACCGATGCGTTGTCGACGATATCTCGGCGGCCCATCGAGATCGTGGGTGCCGGACGAACCGATGCCGGTGTGCACGGTTGGGGGCAAGTCGTCAGTTGTGATCTTCCCGTCGACGTCGACCTCGACGGCCTGGCCCGACGTCTGACCAAGATGTGCGCTCCGTCGGTCGTGGTGCGTCGCGTGGAAATCGCCCCCGATGACTTTCACGCCCGGTTCTCGGCCACGTGGCGTCGGTATCGCTACACGATTCTCAACGAGGCGACCGTCGATCCGTTCCTGGCCGGCACCACCTGGCACGTCCCTCAGCTGCTGAACCTCGACCTCATGAAGATGGCCGTTGATCCGCTCATCGGCGAGCACGATTTCTCGGCATTCTGCCGTCGTCCCAAATCCGAGCCCGGACAGCCCGAACCGTCGATGGTGCGCAAGGTTCTGGCCATCGACTGGATCGAGAGCACGAGTGAGCGGGGTGGCCGGCTCATCCAATGTCGGATCCAGGCCACATCGTTCTGCCATCAGATGGTTCGTTCGATCGTGGGCACGGTGGTCGATGTCGGACTGGGCAAGATCACCCCCGGCGAGATCACCTCGATCCTCCGCGGCCGTCGCCGAGAGGGGGCCGGTCAGGTGGCGCCGCCCCAGGGGTTGTGCCTCTGGGACGTGGGGTATCCCGACCGCCCGTTTTCTGGTGCGTGATCTCGACCCGGGCGGTGAAGAATCCTCACCAGAACACCAGGTAGGGAAAACGTGGGGGAGGGGCGTAGGCTTTCCCGTCCGTCGAAAGAAGTTCTCATGAGCACCTATTCACCAAAAGCCAGTGATGTGAAGCGCGAGTGGCACATTCTCGATGCCGAGGGCATGGTCCTCGGTCGTATGTGCACCGAAGCTGCGCGTCTCCTCCGTGGTAAGCACAAGCCGGTCTTCGCCCCCCACATGGACATGGGCGATCACGTGATCATCATCAACGCCGACAAGGTCATCATGACGTCCGGTAAGGCTGAGCGCCACATGGTCTATCGCTACTCGGGTTACCCCGGTGGTCTGAAGAGCGAGACCTACTCGAACCTTCTCAAGCGTCGACCCGACGAAGCGATTCGTGGCTCGGTGCGCGGCATGCTCCCGAAGGGACCGCTCGGCCGTCAGATGATCAAGAAGTTGAAGGTGTACGGCGGCCCGACGCATCCGCACGCCTCGCAGAACCCCACCGTGCGGTCGATCGACCACGCGAAGGCACGCTGAAAGTTCAGGGACCACACATGTCGAAGCCTCTCACTCAGACCACCGGTCGCCGTAAGTCCGCCGTCGCTCGCGTTCGCGTGCGCCCCGGCTCGGGCAAGGTCACGATCAATGGCAAGCCGATCGACGAATACTTCGGCACGGCCACGCAGCGCAACTCGGCCACCGAGGCACTGCGCGTCACCAACACGTCCGAGCAGTACGACGTCGACGCCACCATCATCGGTGGCGGCGTGACCGGTCAGTCGGGTGCGATGCGCATGGGTCTGGCTCGTTCGCTCGTCGAACTCGATCCTGAGGCCCGTCCGGCTCTCAAGAAGGCCGGTCTTCTCACCCGCGACTCGCGTCGCAAGGAGAGCAAGAAGTACGGCCTCAAGAAGGCGCGTAAGGCGCCGCAGTACACCAAGCGCTGATCGCGGGGCCACGTGTCGGCTCCTCATCCCCGCTTCGGCACCGACGGTGTCCGCGGGCGGGCGATCGACGAGATCACTCCCGAATTCTGTGTGTCGTTGGGCCGCGCCGTGGCGCGCGTCATTCGTTGCGAACGAGTCGTCGTCGGCCGTGACACCCGCGAATCGGGTCCGGTTCTGCAGGCTGCGTTGGCGGCCGGACTCGCAGCTGAAGGAGTCGATGTCGTCGACCTCGGCGTGGTGCCCACACCGGCTGTCGCCATGTGCGCCGCCCGTGAGGATGTTCCTGGTGTCGTCATCACGGCGTCGCACAATCCGTTCCACGACAACGGTGTGAAGATCTTCGGGGCCGGCGGGCTGAAGTTGTCCGATGGGCAACAGGAAGCGATCGAGAGCGAACTCACGTCGATCCTCGGCGCCGAACCGAGTGGTTCCATTCCACGCCGAGTCGGTGTCGTCACTCGCCGTCCTCTCGCCGTCGCCGAATACGTCGACCGAGTGGTGGCGCACTTCGGTGAAGGTTCGCTCGATGGATTGCGGATCGTTCTCGACACGGCCAATGGCGCGATGTCCGATGCCGCACCCGAGGCGTTCCGTCGTCTCGGTGCCGATGTGATCGTGCTCAACGATGCACCGGACGGTACGAACATCAATCACGAATGTGGCGCGACGTCGACCGCCGGGTTGTGCTCGTTCGTGACGACCATGGGCACCGCCGACGCTGGATTCGCGTTCGACGGTGACGGCGATCGGGTCATCGCCGTCGATGAGTCGGGTCGCGTCGTCGACGGTGATCGGCTCATCGCCTTGTCGGCCATCGATCGTCGCGATCGTGGACATCTGGCCGGTGGAGTCGTCGTCACCACGGTGATGGCGAATCTCGGCTTTCACCGCGCGATGGAGCGAGCGGGAATTCAGGTCGTCGTCACTCCGGTCGGGGATCGTCACGTTCTCGACGCCATGGTGGATGGCGGTTTCGTTCTCGGTGGAGAGCAAAGCGGGCACATCATCCATCGCGACATCGCCACGACGGGTGACGGCCTGATCTCTGCGGTGGCGTTGGCCGAACTGCTGTTGCGATCCGGCCGTGCGCTCGCCGACCTGGCCGCATCGGTCATGGCCTCGTTTCCGCAAGTACTGCGCAACGTCGACGTCGCTCGACGACCGACCGACGCCGCCGGCGAGATGAGTGACGAGATTGCTGCTGTCGAGAGTGACCTCGGAGCGGATGGGCGAGTGCTGGTGAGAGCGAGTGGGACCGAGCCGCTGGTGCGGGTGATGGTCGAGGCTCCCACTCTCGACGTCGCCGAGGCCGCGGCCGACCGACTGTGCACGGCTGCTCGCGTGCGTTTCACCTGATCATCCGACTCTCGGCCGACTGAGGCGACCCGACCGCCACGTTCGTCATCGGTAGCCTGGATGTCATGTGTGGCATCGTGGCGCTGGTCTCGCGACCGTCCGCACGACCGGTTCCCGCCGCCTCCGAGGTCGTGGCCCTCCTCGACGCCGCAGTTGCCGATCGAACCGACCTGCCCCGGGCGACCGACATCCTGACCCGAGTGGACGCCCTCCTTCATGGGGTTCCCGGAGTGCGCGCCCTCATCGATCAGCGTCACTTGGTGACCGCCATCGAGGAACGGCTGGCTCGGTTCGACGACGTGATCGCCCAACGCGACGCCGCTCTCGACACCGTCGACTCCGAGTCGCTCGAAGTCGGAGCACGCGAGCTCGGCGCCGTTCGCGACGTCATCTGGGCAATTCGCCGTGATCGCCTGCGAACCGCATCCGAGGTGGCTGCGATGGCCGGCCGTGACGCGTCGACGGCGGCGATCGCCGGCTACCTCATGGTGCAACAGGCCTTCTCGATCCTCGATCGGCTCGAAGTGCGCGGACGGGACTCGGCGGGAATCCATCTCTTCGTGTGGAACCATGGCCTGACGTCCGATGATCCACTGGTGAGCGCAGCGTTGCGTGATCGGGGACACGACGCTCTCTTCCAGAACCGTTCGGTTCGGTGGGTCGACACGGAACAGGGAAGTGTGCTCTCGTTCGTCTACAAGGCGGCCGCCGAGATCGGAGAACTCGGGGACAACACGCGCGCGTTGCGTCGGGCCGTCGTCGATGACGAACTCCTTCGTCGTGCCCTTCAGTGCGCTGATGCTCGACTGTCGCTCACTGGACACACGCGATGGGCAAGTGTCGGCATCATCTCCGAACCCAACGCGCACCCAGTGAACAGTGAGCGAGTCGCCGATGGTTCGTCGTCGCCGTATCTCGTGGCTTCGCTCAACGGCGACGTCGACAACCATGCCGATCTGCGGATCGAATACGGACTCAACTTTCCGAGTCAGATCACCACCGATGCCAAGGTGATCCCCACTCTGGTCGCCCATCACCTGGAGACGAACGGCGATCTGGCCGAGGCCTTCCGCCGATCGGTGTCGGTGTTCGAGGGATCGGTCGCCATCGCTGCTGCCGCCGCCGACGATCCGAATCGACTTCTGGTCTCCCTCCGCGGTAGCGGTCAAGGGCTCTACATCGGTCTGGCCGAAGATCTCTACGTCGTGGCGAGTGAACCGTACGGCGTGGTCGAGGAGACATCGCGCTACGTCCGGATGGACGGTGAATCGTCGGTGAACGGAACGGCCGGACAGATCGTCGTTCTCGACGGCGACCGAGCGGGAACGCCGGAGGGTCTCCGACGTCTGTCGTTCGACGGAACCGATCTCGACCTCGGCGATCGGGACGTGGTGCATGCCGAGGTGACCACCCGCGACATCGACCGCGGAGACGCCCCGCACTTCTTGTTGAAAGAAATCGGGGAGGCGCCACTCAGTTTGGCCAAGACCTTGCGCGGCAAGATCGTCGAGCGTGACGGACACTTGCGCGCGATGCTCGGCTCTCGCACACTGCCGACCGATCTCGTGACCCGCCTGGTGTCCGGGTCGATCACCAAGATTCGCGTCATCGGGCAGGGAACGGCAGCGGTGGCCGGCGAGAGTTGTGCGACGGTTCTCGACCAACTCACCGAAGGCCGCATTGACGTCGATCCGATCACCGCAACCGAGTTGTCGGGTTTCGGTCTGCGCCTCGACATGTCCGACACACTCGTGATCGCGATCAGTCAGAGTGGAACCACGACCGACACCAATCGCACGGTCGATCTGGCCCGTGCGCGCGGAGCGGCCGTCGTCGCCATCGTCAACCGTCGTGGATCCGATCTCTGCGACAAGGCCGATGGGGTGTTGTTCACGTCCGACGGACGTGACGTCGAGATGAGCGTGGCCTCCACCAAGGCCTTCTATGCCCAAGTTGCCGCTGGTGTTCTGCTCGCCTGTGCGCTGTCGGAGATTCTCGGTACGGGAACCGATCAGCGACGTCACGAGTTGCTCGACGCCTTGCGCGACATGCCCTCGGCGATGCGATCGGTGCTCGACTCGCGCCCGGCCATCGCCGACATCGCCCGTCAATTCGCCCCGTCGAAACGGTACTGGGCGGTCGTGGGCAATGGGCCCAACGCGATCGCCGCACACGAAGTGCGTATCAAATTGAGCGAGCTCTGCTACAAGTCGATCTCGTCCGACATCACCGAGGACAAGAAGCACATCGACCTGTCGTGCGAACCGCTGATCCTGGTGTGCGCAGCCGGGCTCAGCGGTGGAACCGCTGACGACGTGTCCAAGGAAGTCGCGATCTATCGAGCACACAAGGCCACGCCGATCGTGGTGGCATCGGCTCGCGATTCCCGCTTCTCTCATGCTTCTGCAGTCGTCGAAGTTCCCGAAACCGATCCGACGCTCGCCTTCGTGCTGTCGGCGATGGTGGGTCACTTGTTCGGCTACGAGGCGGCTCGCGCGATCGACGACTTGGCCCGGAGTCTGCGTGAAGCCCGTGAGGTCGTCGAGCACGCGGTGATCGAACTCGATGACGGAGAGGCCGTGCTCGCCCGCCTCGGAGATCGATTGGCCGTTCCGATCGACCGCTTTCGCGAGACGCTGCGTGCCGGAACGTACGACGGCCATCTCGAAGCGAGTACCGCGGTTCGCCTGGCCACCATGTTTCGTGTGGTGATCGACGAGAACCCGGTCGAGGCGCATCAATTCGAGACCGGCAAAGTGGGGAGCCCGGCCCTCGTGGTCGACGACCTCACCGTCGCCCTCACCCGAGCGATCGAGGAACTGACGCGTCCGATCGATGCCATCAAACATCAGGCCAAGACCGTCACAGTGGGAATCTCACGCAGTGACGAAGGGGTTCTCGATCGCGAACTCGTGCAGGCGGTGCTCGCGGCGGGAACCGGTCGAGATGCCTTGTCGTATCGCACTCTGAAGGTGTTGGCTGATCTCGACCCAGCAGTCGAGTCGGTCGTTGGCTTCACGCGATATCGCATCGATGGCGAACCCGAGAACGCGACGATCGCGATCGTCGATCGTGGTGGATTGTCCCGCGACCTGCCGAGTCGCGTCGACAAGAATCCGGCGTTGGTCGGTACCAAGCGTCGAGTGGCGGCCGAACGTGACGTGCTGGTGGCTCGCGGTCGCTCCGACGGCCGCACCGTGATCTTCGTTCCGGAAGTGAAGGCGGGCACGACGATCGGACTGCTGTTGCTCCATGTTCGTTTCCACGACCGCCTCCCGGCGGCCGTGGTGCGTACGGTTCTCCAGGGTTACGACCGGCGCTACGACCGCCTGGTCGACTGGGTCGTCGAAACCGAAGGGTCGATGCGCGACGACGTGCTCGAAACGGTGTCGGTGGCCGATCTCCTCATCCGGCCGATGAGCGAGATCGCCGACTTGTGGCGACGATGAATGCCTCCGGAGGCTCCGCGGTCATCGGTATCGGTGTCGATGCCGTCGACGTGGCGCGATTCCGTGACACGTTGTCGCGGACACCATCGTTGCGCGAACGAGTCTTCACGGCCGGTGAACTCGTTCCGTTGTCGACGAGAGTCGACCCGGTTCCGTCGCTCGCCGCACGGTTCGCGGCGCGAGAGGCGGTCATGAAAGCCATGGGAGTCGGCCTCGGTGCCTTCGACTTCCACGACGTCTGGGTCGACAGCCTCGAGAGCGGACGTCCGGTTCTGCAGGTGTCCGGTCGAGCCGAAGCACTGGCCGAAGAGCGGGGGATCGGATCGTGGCATCTGTCCCTCACCCACACCGACGACGTGGCTATTGCCTACGTCGTCGCGTCGATGTGATCCCTACGCTGACGACATGATCCCGGTCGTCACCCCCGCCGATATGCGTCGGGTCGACGATCGGGCCGTGCACGACGGTGTGTCGATCGAGTCGTTGATCGAGCGAGCCGGTTGGGCGGTCGCTCGTGCGGCTCGTGACATGTTGGGTGGAACGTACGGACGACGAGTCCTGGTGGTCGCTGGTCCGGGGAACAACGGTGCCGATGGTCGAGCGGCGGCTCGGTTCCTGCGTGAACGTGGAGTCTCCGTGCGAGTGCTGGCCGTCGACGAATTACCGGACACGTTGCCCGATGCCGACCTGATCATCGATGCGGCGTTCGGTACCGGATTCCGCGGGATGTGGACGCCCCCACCGGCAACGTGTCGAGTTCTCGCCGTCGACGTGCCGAGCGGAATCGACGGGCTCACGGGCGTCGCCCACGGTTCACCGTGGAAGTGCGAACGCACGGTCACCTTCGTGGCCCCCAAGCCCGGCCACTTCTTCCACGACGGTCGCCGATCGAGCGGACGGGTCGACGTGATCGACATCGGAATCGGATTGATCGCCGCCGATTCGAACGTCGGCCTCGTGACCGGTGACGACGTCGAGACGTGGTGGCCTCGGCGAGAGATCGGCGCCCACAAATGGAATCACGCCGCCTTCGTCGTCGCCGGCTCGGCGGGAATGACGGGTGCGGCTGCTCTGGCCGCATCGGCGGCCATGCGCTCCGGCGCAGGAATCGTCCATCTCGTCACACCCGGGTCGAACGTGGATTCCGATGTGCCCACGGAGATCGTCCGTCGCGCGGTCGACTCGACGTCCTGGGCGAACGATGTGGTCGCCATGGTCGAACGTCGATTCAGAGCTCTTGCCATCGGCCCCGGTCTCGGACGTGCCGAGACGACTCTCGCCGATGTGCGGCAGGTTGTGGAAAGAACTCACGTTCCGATCGTCGTCGACGGTGATGCTCTGCACGCCGTCGACTCCGCGATGTTGGCGCGTCGATCGATGTCGGCGATCCTCACGCCGCACGACGGCGAGTTCACCTCCCTCACCGGAGCACCTCCGTCGGCGGATCGCATCGCCTCGGCCCGTTCGCTCGCCGAACACAGTCGGTCGATCGTTCTCCTGAAAGGGTCGACGACCGTCGTGGCCGACCCGTCGGGGCGTGTGGCCCTCATGGCCCACGGCGACGAACGTCTGGCCACCGCCGGAAGTGGTGACGTGCTCACCGGAGTGATCACCGGTGCGCTGGCGGCTGGTGTCGCGCCGTTCGAGGCCGCGGTATCAGCCGCCTGGATCTGTGCCGAGGCCGGTCGTCATTGCCCACGTCACGGGATGGTCTCCTCCGATCTGGTGCACGCGATTCCGACCGTGTTCGACCGACTGCTCGAATCCACCGGGCAGAATGATCGGCGATGACGAGGGCGTCGGAGATCGAGATCGATCGGCAGTCACTCGTTCACAACGTGTCCGTGCTGAAGGCTCGGATCGGTGAGGCCCGCATCCTCGCCGTGGTGAAGGCCGATGGTTACGGCCACGGTGCCGTCACCGCTGCCGAAGCCGCGATCGAAGCCGGCGTCGACGGACTCTGTGTCGCACTCGTTCAGGAAGGAGTCGAACTCCGACGAGCCGGGATCGAGGTTCCGGTGCTCGTTCTCTCCGAACAACCTCTCGACCAGTTGGGTGAACTCGTCGCTCACGGACTCGTCGCCACGGCCTACAGCGCGCGCTACATCGACGCCCTGGCCGACGAAGCTCGCCGCCACGACGTCTCGGGACACGAGGTGCATCTGAAGATCGACACCGGCATGAATCGCGTCGGTTGCCGGCCGGGTGATGCGACCGAACTCGCCGGACGCATCCTCGCCCGCTCACCCCATCTGATGTTGGGCGGTGTCTTCACCCACCTCGCGACCGCCGATGATCCGGATCCGACCGAGACCAATCGACAGCTCGATCGGTTCGACCAGGCACTGGCCGACATTCGTCGCGCCGGAATCGACACGGGTCTCGTCCACGCGGCGAACTCGGCGGCCACCATCGCCCATCCTCGAGCGCATTACGACATGGTTCGAGCGGGGATCGCCCTGTACGGGATCCCACCGGACGTCTCGATGGCCGACTCGTGTGCCGCCCTTCGACCCGCTCTGTCGTTACGCAGTCGTGTTTCGTTCGTGAAGCGGGTGAACGCCGGCGAAGGCGTGTCCTACGGCTTGCGGCATCGGTTCGATCGGACGACCACGGTGGCGACGGTGCCCATCGGATACGCCGACGGTGTTCCTCGCCACGCCGGGCTCACTGGTGGGGCCGTTCTCATCGGAGGGGTGCGGCGTCCGATCGTGGGCGTGGTGACCATGGACCAATTGGTCGTCGACTGCGGTGACGATGCGGTGCAGGTCGACGACGAGGTCGTTCTCATCGGACGACAAGGAATGAACGTACTCACCGCTGACGACTGGGCGGGACTCGGTGGCACGATCGGATACGAAATCGTGTGCGGGTTGTCGCGTCGACTGCCTCGACGCACGATCGGCTGAGAGTCGATCAGTTGATGTCGGACATCTTCGTCCGCGGAGTGGCGCGGGCGAGCAGAGGGCGAATCGCGGCGTCCATCTGGTGCGGATCGATCGGCGGATTCGTGATGTGCGGTCCGCGGATCCAACCCTGAGCGATTCCGAGCAACTGCCCGTTCGACTCGATGACCTGACCGGTCACGTCGGACGACTGCGACGAGGCCAACCATGTGATGACCGGCGCCACCCATTCGGGGCCGAAGCGCTCGAGCATCTCGGGTGACATGCCGAGATCCTCGGTCAGGCGGGTGAGCGCTCCGGGTGCGACGGCATTGCAGGTCACGCCGTATCGACCGAGTTCTTCGGCGGCGATGAGCGTGAAGGTGGCGATACCAGCCTTGGCCGCGCCGTAGTTGGTCTGCCCCGGATTGCCGTAGATACCCGACACCGAGGTGGTGTTGATCAGACGAGCGTCGTTGGCGAGACCTTCCTTCGACCGGTTGCGCCAGTACTCGGCGGCGACACGACTCGACGCCCACGTTCCCTTCAGGTGAACCTTGATGACCGCGTCCCATTCTTCTTCGGCCATCGAGAACAGCATGCGGTCGCGCAGGATGCCGGCGTTGTTGACGACGACATCGAGACCCCCGAAGGTGTCGATGGCGAGTGAGAGCATCGCTTTGGCATCGTCGAGTGAACTCGCGTCTCCGAGGTGGGCGACGGCCTGACCGCCGGCGGCCACGATCTCGTCGACCACGTCCTGCGCGGGGTTGGCGCCACCGCCACCGGATCCATCGCGAGAGCCACCGAAGTCGTTCACGACGACTTTGGCACCTTCGGCGGCGAGCATCAGCGCGTATTCGCGTCCGATGCCGCGACCCGCTCCGGTGATCACGCAAATACGGTCCTGGCACATCTTCTCGGTCATGGGGCGAGAGTAGTGCTCGACGACCCCGGGTTCCCAGGTGGAACGTCGTGTCGAGCGGTGCGCAGTGTCTCTCAGGCCGTACTCGTGCGTCGGTAGCATCGCTCCGCGTGATCACGTGCACGGTGTCGTCGCTCGGAGGGACCCATCGGGTCGCCGCGGCGATCGCCGAATTGTCGAGAATCGGTGACGTGATCGTCCTGGCCGGTGACATGGGCGCCGGCAAGACCGCTTTCGCTCAGGGATTCGGCGCCGCGCTCGGAGTGACCGAACCCATCACCTCCCCGACGTTCACCGTGGTGCACACCTACGACACCGGTCGCGTGCTCCTGCATCACGCCGACCTCTACCGTCTCGATCGCACCGGTGAGATCGACGATCTGGCCCTGGCCGAACTCACCGAAGACGCGGGAATTCTGCTCGTCGAATGGGGAGACGTCGTGTCCGATCACATCGGACCTCATCTCGAGGTTCGCCTCACCCCGATCGACGACGGTGACGACGAGAGTCGACGGATCACGGTTCGAGCCATCGGACCGACATGGACGGCGCGTTGGCCGAAGTTGGAAGCGGCCCTGGCGTGTTGATTCTCGGTATCGAGACGGCGACGGAGAGAGTGAGTGTCGCGATCGGTGGTCATGACGGCGTGCTGTCGTCGATCGACGTGACCCGGGGGCGTCGACATGCCGAGAACCTGATGCCGGCGATCGAGAGCGCCTGCCGCATGGCCGACGTGACGGTGGCCGAGTTCGGATGCGTCGCCGTCGACGTCGGGCCCGGACTCTTCACCGGAATGCGCGTCGGAATCGCGACGGCCAAGGCGTTGGCGATGGCTCTCGACGTTCCCGTCGTCACGGCGACGAGTCTCGAACTATTGGCGCACGCCGTGTGTGACGACGTCGAGAATCGGAGCGATCGGCTGGTCTGTTCGGTCGTCGATGCTCGCAAGGGCGAGGTGTTCCACCAGTTGCATCGCGTCACCCCCGATGGAGTCGAACGACTCGGTGATCCACGTTGCGAATCTCCCGACGAAGTCGCCGGACGACTGAGGGAACGCAACCAGGATCTGATCTGCGTCGGAGACGGAGCACGTCGTCACGCCGACGTACTGTCCGTCGATCATCGCGTGTCGATCGCCGCCGAACGGTGGGATTTCCCGTCAGCCGACACCCTCGTGAGACTGGCTCACCGTCGTTCCCTTCGTGAGGAGTGGTTCACCCCCGATCGGGTGGAAGCGCTGTATCTGCGTCAACCCGATGCCCAGATCAACTGGAGCACCAGGAACGATGCGCCATGACTCTCGACATCACGCTCGAACCGATGCGACGGCGACACGTCAAGCACGTTCTGCACATCGAGAACGCCGTGCATCCGAAACCTTGGTCGGCCGGGGTGTTCTCGAGCGAACTCGATCTCGCTCGCCGCGGTGAACGTCACTACGTCGTGGCGTTTCTCATGGGCGAGATCGTCGGCTACGCCGGATCGATGTACGCCGTCGACGAGGCACACGTGACCAACATCGCGGTGGCTCCGGAGTATCGGCGCCGTGGGATCGCCCGCATCCTGATGCATCACTTGGCGTGCGAAGCGATTCGCCGCGAGATGGAATCGCTCACGCTCGAGGTGCGCGTCGGCAACGAGGCGGCGCAGGGTCTGTATCGCGAATTCGGATTCGCGCCGGCTGGTGTGCGCCAGCGCTACTACGAGAACTCCGAGGACGCCTTGGTGATGTGGATCCACGACATTCGTGGTGACGAGTTCCGTCGTCGACTCGACCGTATCGTCGCCTCCGAGGGGAGTCGTCGATGAGTCGTCCGAACATGTCACGTCCGGTCACCGAATCGACCGTCGTTCTCGCCATCGAGACGAGTTGCGACGAAACGGCCGCCGCGGTCGTCATGGGCGGAACCGACGTGGTGTCGAGTGTCGTGTCGAGTCAGATCGATCTGCACGCCCGTTTCGGCGGCGTGGTTCCGGAGATCGCGAGTCGTGCCCACCTCGATCTGCTCGGTCCGATCGTGAACGAAGCCCTCGATCAGGCCGGTGTCGACGCCCGTCGGATCGATGCCGTCGCAGCGACCATCGGACCAGGTCTCGTGGGTGCGCTGTTGGTCGGGGTGTCGGCCGCCAAGGCTCTGGCATTCGCCTGGGACGTGCCTTTCGTCGGGGTGAATCATCTGGAAGCTCATCTCTACGCGGGACTTCTCGACGATCCCGGTCTCGAATTCCCGATCGTGTTTCTGCTCGTGTCGGGTGGGCACACGATGCTCATCGAGATGTCCGGTCACGGTCGTTATCGACTGCTCGGTCGCACGATCGACGATGCCGCGGGTGAGGCCTTCGACAAAGTTGCCCGATTCCTCGATCTCGGCTACCCCGGTGGTCCGGTGATCGACCGGCTGTCGACCGAAGGTGATCCGCAGGCGATCGCGTTTCCGCGGGCGATGTTGCACGACGGACTCGATTTCAGTTTCAGCGGCCTGAAGACCTCGGTGATGAACCATGTTCGCAAGAATCCATCGGTGTCGACCGCCGATGTCGCGGCGTCGTTCCAGGCCGCTGTCGTCGACGTGTTGTTGACCAAGGCGGCTCGGGCCGCCGACCAGGTGGGTGCGACCGCACTCGTTCTCGGTGGTGGAGTGGCGGCGAATTCGGAGTTGCGTCGACGTTTCACCGAGATGTGCGAATCGACCGGCCGACGCGGCCTGTTGCCCAGTCGGGCGATGTGCACCGACAACGCCGCCATGATCGGTGCAGCGGCGTGGTATCGACTGCGTGATCACGGCTCGATGGGTCTCGACACCGGTGCCTATCCGAATCTGCGGCTCGTGACTGCGGAGTCGGCGTGACGGAGCGCCCAGGGTCGTTGCGTATCGGGTCGATCGATCTCCCGGCGCCGGTCGTCCTCGCCCCGATGGCCGGTGTCACCAACGCACCGTTCCGATCGTTGTGCCGACGTTTCGCGCCCGGTCTTCTCTACGTGAACGAAATGGTGATGGCCGCTGCGTTGGTGCACGGCAACGCCAAGACCGTGCGCATGACGCACTTCGGACCGGATGAATCGCCGCGCAGCCTGCAGTTGTACGGCAGTGACCCGCGAACGTTGGGTGAAGCGGTTCGACGACTGGCCGGCACCGGAGCGGTCGATCACATCGACATGAACTTCGGTTGTCCGGCGCAGAAGGTCACGCGCAAAGGCGGGGGAGCAGCGGTTCCGGCCAAGCCGAACTTGCTGCGCGCGATCATGCGGTCGGCCGTGCAGGCCGCTGCTCCGTACGGTGTGCCGGTGACGGCCAAGTTCCGCATGGGAATCGACGACTCCGTCATCACGTTCCTGAACACTGGTCGGATCGCCGAGGACGAGGGAATCGCCTCGATCGCTTTGCACGCTCGCACGGCCGAGCAGCACTACAGCGGAGAGGCGCGGTGGGAAGCGATCGCCGAGTTGAAGGCGGCGGTGTCGACGATTCCCGTTCTCGGCAACGGCGACATCTGGACCGCCGACGATGCGATTCGCATGATGAAGTCGACCGGATGCGATGGTGTGGTGATCGGTCGCGGATGTCTCGGTCGTCCGTGGTTGTTCGGCGACATCGTCGCAGCGGTGCGTGGAGAGGCGGTACCCGAACCTCGTCGACTCGGAGGCGTGGTCGACGTGATGGCCGATCACGTGCGATTGCTGTCGGCCCACTTCGGCACCGACGACAACGGCGTCGACCGCGGAGTGCGCGACTTCCGCAAGCACACGTCGTGGTATCTGACCGGCTTCCCGGTCGGTGGAGAGATGCGGGCTCGACTCGCGACGTCGTCGACGGTGGCCGAAGTCGACGATCTGCTCGGTGAATTGATCCACAAACACGGCCGTGATCTGTCGGTGGTCGACGGTGGTGAACGTATTCGTCGGGGCAAGACCAATGGTCCGATCAGAGTCGTGTTGCCGGACGGGTATCTCACCCGACTCGACGATCTGACGATTCCGGAGGACGACGACGTGATGGCGTTGTCGGGCGGATGACCATGGCGCGGGTGATTCTCGGATCCGGTTCGCCTCGCCGTCTCGAGTTGCTGCGCGGCATCGGTGTCGAGCCGACCGTGGTGTCGCCTGACGTCGACGAGTCGGTGCACGCCGGTGAAGCTCCGGTCGAGTACGTGAGGCGATTGGCATCGAGCAAGTTGTCGGCCGTGATGCACGACCTCGGTCCGGTGGCCGTCGGCACGGTGGTGATCGCCGCGGACACGACGGTCGACGTCGACGGACGGATCCTCGCCAAACCGATCGACGCCGAGGACGCGGTCGCCATGCTGCGTCTTCTGAGCGGACGGTCTCATCTCGTCCATACCGGATGGGCGGTGGCGGTCGCCGTGCCCGGTTGTCGCGGGAACGAGTGGGAGGGGCACGTGGAGGTCACGTCGTCGACGGTGACGTTCCGCTCTCTCATGCCCGAGGAGGTCGATCGGTACGTGGCGACGGGGGAGCCCCTCGACAAGGCCGGGGCCTATGCGATCCAGGGCGGGGCCGGGGAGTTCGTCGCAAGGCTCGAGGGCAGCTTGTCGGCGGTCATCGGACTGCCGGTCGAGCGACTGGCCGAGGTGTGCGCCGGCCTCGGCACCCCCCTCACCCCCCTCACCCCCTGACGTGTCGTGGTGTTCTGGGTCTAAAAAACGACGCCTGGTGTCCGATCCCAGACCCAGAACGCCGAGGGGGGAAGAAATAAGGGGAGGGGTTAGCACTCGGGGGAGTCGGTTGCTAACGGCGGGGGTCGCCCCGTAGCCTTGGCACTCGCCTGGGCCGAGTGCTAATCGACCCAGCATTGTCCAACGAACACGAACCCACGGAGGCTCCCACCATGAATCTGAAGCCCCTCGACGACCGCATCGTCGTCCGACCCAACGAGGCCGAGGAGCGCACGGCGTCCGGACTCGTCATCCCCGACACGGCCAAGGAAAAGCCCCAGCAGGGCACCGTCCTCGCCGTCGGTCCGGGACGCTGGAGCGACGACGAAGGCAAGCACTTCGCCCTCGATGTCAAAGAAGGCGACACGGTTCTCTACTCCAAGTACGGCGGCACCGAAGTCTCGATCGCCGGCGAGGACCTTCTCATCCTCACCAGTCGTGACGTCCTCGCCATCGTGACCAAGTGAGGAACTGATGGCCAAGCAGCTCAAATTCGACGAAGAGGCGCGTCGCGCGCTCGAAGCCGGTGTCAACAAGTTGGCCGACGCGGTTCGCGTGACCCTCGGGCCCAAGGGCCGCAACGTGGTCCTCGACAAGAAGTTCGGCGCCCCCACCATCACGAACGACGGTGTGTCGATCGCGAAGGAAGTCGAACTCGACGATCCGTTCGAGAACATGGGTGCGCAGTTGGTGAAGGAAGTCGCCACCAAGACGAACGACGTCGCGGGTGACGGAACCACCACGGCAACGGTTCTCGCTCAGTCGATGGTGTCGCACGGTCTGCGCAACGTGACCGCGGGCGCCAACCCGATGGGTCTGAAGCGTGGCATCGAGAAGGCCGTCGCCGCTGCGGTCGAGTCGATCAAGTCGCTCGCCAAGAAGGTGGAGGACAAGGCCGAGATCGCCAGCGTCGCCACCATTTCGGCCGCCGACTCGGCGATCGGCAACGTCATCGCCGACGCGATCGACAAGGTCGGCAAGGACGGTGTGGTCACCGTCGAAGAGAGCAACACCTTCGGGATCGAACTCGACTTCACCGAGGGAATGCTCTTCGACAAGGGCTACCTCTCGCCGTACTTCGTGACCGACGCCGAGCGCCAGGAAGCGGTTCTCGAAGATCCGTACATTCTTCTCTACGGCTCGAAGATCTCGACCGTGCAGGCGATCCTTCCGACCCTCGAATCGGTGATGAAGTCGGGCAAGGCCCTCATCATCATCGCCGAGGACATCGAAGGTGAAGCCCTCGCCACCCTCGTCGTCAACAAGATCCGTGGCACGTTCAACTCGGTCGCCGTCAAGGCTCCCGGCTTCGGCGATCGTCGCAAGGCGATGCTGCAGGACATGGCCGTCCTCACCGGTGGTCAGGTCGTGAGCGAAGAAGTGGGTCTCAAGCTCGAGAACGTGACCCTCGATCTGCTCGGCCGGGCCAAGCGGGTCATCGTCACCAAGGACGAGACCACGATCGTCGACGGAGCGGGCGACCGCGCCGATGTCGAGGGCCGTATCAACCAGATCAAGGCCGAGATCGACAACACCGACTCCGACTGGGACCGCGAGAAGCTCCAGGAGCGTCTGGCCAAGTTGGCCGGCGGTGTCGCCGTCATCAAGGTCGGCGCAGCCACCGAGGTCGAACTCAAGGAGAAGAAGCACCGCATCGAAGACGCCGTGTCGG